>Ga0209633_10000123_pt1 | contig 89572 bp, 82 predicted proteins | sample Cruoilmetagenom1_FD_187290 | JGI IMG/M metagenome (GOLD analysis project Ga0209633, IMG submission 187290) | Oil polluted marine microbial communities from Coal Oil Point, Santa Barbara, California, USA - Sample 1 (SPAdes) (version 2) | ecosystem: Environmental > Aquatic > Marine > Oil seeps ... | reverse complement strand
AACCCTATTTTAACGAAGCTAGGAGTTTATGTGGAATTCAAACCTGATTTCATAGAAAAATTAAAAAAAGCAAAGTCATTACTGTTTTTTACAGGTGCAGGAATTTCAGCTGAAAGTGGAATTGCTACTTTTCGTGGCGAGGATGGGCTTTGGAGCAAACTAAAACCGGAAGAATTAGCAAGTTTTGATGCATTTATGAAAAATCCGGATATGGTTTGGGAGTGGTATCAATACAGAAGAAATATTGTAGAAACTACAGAACCAAATCCAGGACATTTTACAATAGCTGAACTGGAAGAATATTTCGAGGTTAATGTAGTGACTCAGAATGTAGATAACTTACATGCACGAGCTGGCAGTAATAATATTGATGAGCTTCATGGAAGTATTGTACGAAATTTTTGTATAGATTGTAATAAATTTTATAACCACCAAAATTTTGAATATGATAATAAGGTACCAAAATGTGAAAAATGTGGTGGACTTATAAGACCGGATGTAGTGTGGTTTGGTGAAAACCTAAGAGGAGATGCGTTTCCAAATGGGGAAAGAAAGGCAAAAGAATGCGATATATGTTTTGTTGTTGGAACTTCTGCAATAGTATATCCAGCTGCTTATATTCCAATTACAGCTAAACAATATGGTTCATATTTAGTAGAAATTAATATTGAACAAACGGAACTAACTTATCAGGCAGACTTTTCCATTTTTGGAAAATCCGGAGAAATTCTCCCGGAAATTTTGAATTTAGTGAAATCTTTTTAAATTCAAATCTATAATACAATTGTATTTTGAATAAACTTCCCGAACTTAATTTGAAAAAATTACATTTTTTAATTCTTATTCTTTTGAGCAATATTTTATACGCTCAGAATTCAGCAAATAATTCAGTTTCTTTATCTTTATTTATTGGTGGACTTTCTATTCGATCAGAAAGCTTTAAAAATATCTATAAATCAAACACAGGACTGATTTTTGGCGGTTCTCTTGGGATTCCAATTAGTAATAAACTTACTTTAGATGGTTCAATTCAATACTATTATAAAGAATCATCCTATTTGTCTGCGATTGATGGAGGAACGCGAGGCAATGCAATATTAAAACAGGTTGTAATTTTTTCAGGTTTGCAATATATCTTTTTTTCAAAAGGGATTTTTCTTATGTCCGGCTTGGGAGGACTTTCTATTTCCCTTGTAGATGAAGAACGAAAAGATGAAAATGGCAGATTTTTATATCAAACTGAGGGGACTGGAAATTTTGGTATTTATGGTGGATTAAATTTTGAATTGAGTATTGGGGAAAGTCCGGTCTCTGTTTATGGTAATCTTAAATATCTCCATTCTTGGAATCCGGTCTTAGAATTTGATGAAACTTATAGAGCATTATTTTATGTTGGTGGTATCAAATTATACTTTATGAATAGATGGTAAAATTTTTTCATAATAAATTGTTGAATTTTCTTTTTCAAAATTCGATAATTGTTATTAAGGGGAAAATATAAAGGGAAGAATTTTTATGGCAATTATCTGGCGCAGCGGGATGAGTGTAAGTAATGATATTATAGATTACGATCATCAATTTTTAATAAACCTAATAAACACCATTGAATTAATATTACAAACACCTGAAGAAAAAGATCTTTTACTGGAAGCATTTAGCCAGTTTCATAATTATGCCAAAGGTCATTTTCAAAGAGAAGAATCAATACAAAGAAATATTCAATACCCAAATAGTTTGCATCATCGCGGACTACATTCAACCTTACTAAGCGAGCTAAACGAATTAAAACAAAAGATAATTGAGACAAAAACTACTGATGAGATAGAAAAAAAGGCTCCTGAAATAGTAGAATTTTTAAAACGCTGGTTAGTTAATCATGTGTTAAACGAAGATTTACTATTAAAACCGTATCTGGAAAAACATCCAAGGGGATTTTCTTAATTATTATTTCTATAACGAAATTGATTCTTCTGCATAAGTGTTCTCAGTTTCAAAGACTTTTACCATAATACTTTTCAAGTTTTTTGGCAATTCAGCAGACTTAATTTTATTTAAAAAATAATAACATAGATTTTCGGCAGTTGATTCAAAATCTACTAACACATAATTAGATTTTAATTTTTGTATAGCTTCTTTTAGTTCTAAATCGTCATTTGAAATTATTACTGAATGATCCAGTTTATCAACTATTGGACCTATAATTTCCTTAACATCAAAGTAATCAATCACCATTCCATTATCTTGAACACCTCCCGTAAACTCAACTAGTAATTTATAAGAATGTCCATGTAAATTTATACATTTCCCTTTATGGCTTTTGAGTCGGTGACCCATTTCCCATCGAAATTCTTTTGCAATTTTCATACGCCTCTTTTATCTGGTTCCCAAATATTTTTGTGTAATTGTGTCTGAAATCTTACTTTCAAATTATCAGCTAAAATCCAGTTAACCAACTCTTTATTAGTTAGCTGGTTAAAAACCGGTGAAAATAATATTTCACATTTTTTATCTAATTTATATTTTTTTATAATTTTTTTTGACCACTCATAATCTTCTTGATTTCCTATAACGAATTTCACCTCATCAGTAGGTCTTAAATACTCTACATTCGAAAAATCGTTTTTATCAATCATTTTACTGGAAGGGCATTTAAAATCAATAATTGTTTTAACTCTTTTATCAACATTTTGGATTGATAAACTTCCTCCGGTTTCCAGCATCACGTTATATCCTGAATCGCATAATTTTTTCATCAAATCAATGCTTTCACCCTGAACTAGAGGTTCTCCACCTGTTACTTCTACTAGATTGCAATCATATTTATTTATTTCATTAAATATTTCGTCTATTGTCATATCTCTACCTTCATAAAACGCATATTCCGTATCACAATAAGAACATCTTAAATTACAGAATGTAAGACGAATAAATATACATGGCAACCCTGAACTTATACCCTCGCCTTGTATTGAGTAGAAAATTTCATTAATCTTTAGCAATTTTTAATCTTTCAATTTTAATGTGACTGCAAAAATAGTAATTATTCTTAAGTTTTGAAAAATTTTAAGTTGCAGAAGAAAAATAATTTCTCTAAATTTCCTGTCTTAATAATTTTGGATGGGTTAAGTATGGCAAATCATAAGTCTGCTAAGAAAAGAATTAGAACGAGTGAGAAAAAAAGATTACGCAATAAAGCTTCTATTTCTAAAATTAAAACATTGGTGAAAAAGGTTTTCGATTCAAGTGATAAAGCAACTGGTGAAACTTCATTAAAAGAAGCGGTATCTTTTCTGGATAAAACTGCTGGTAAAGGAAGATTGCATAGAAATAATGTTGCTAGAAAAAAAGCCAGACTTACCAAATTTGTTAACGGATTGGAAACAAAGTAAGTACTCAATTTACACTTTAATATAGATTAGAAAAGCGATTCCGGATATTCTGAAATCGCTTTTTACTTTTTAAAAGGTATTTATTCTAAGTTTTTGTCTCAATAATCCTACCCTATTGCATCTTCAAATATTTTTATGAGTTTTTGTAACTGAAATTCATGGCGTATCGGATGCATTACAGCATGTTCAAGCATTGCATCTATACAATAATGAGTTCCCCAATTAGAGATAAAACTGTCATCAATAAACTTTTTCTCTTCGACTTCATTTAATGGAATTTTCCATCTATCTAATAGGTGCTCAATATATGCTTTTGCCAACTGTTCAATTCTATCAGGTTCAGGTGCATTTTTAATTTCCGGATCGGGAAGATTTAATTTTTCACAAATCCAAACTATATAACCTCTTGAGGATCTTAGTACGTGTCTTAGCAAAGTATTGAGCGACTCATAATCTTTATCATCTGTTTCAGGTAAGGTTATACTAAGTTTCTTAGCTTTTAACCACGTCTCATAAAATTTATTAATATATTTCTCGTGGAGCATCACCAGCGATTTTGCTCCGTTATATTTATAAATTATATCGCTATTAGAATTCATACTTTTTTTAAGTTAATGTAAGAAATACTGCTAGTTTTTTAAATCTTCTATTGTATCAATACCTTCGGGCATTGGTAAGAAAAATCTTATTTTTTGGATCTCACCATCTTTTCTGATTAGTTTATCAACTTTCTTTTTAATTAGCACACTATGCTCAATAAAAAGGTCATCATCAACAATAGATCCGAACAGATAGCTTGTACCTTTTATTGTTACATTTTTCCCAATTACTGTTGGATATTCATCACTCCCGGTAATATTTACACTCGATTCAATCCTCGAATTTTTACCGATAATAATATTTCCTTTTATTAGATCTCCCCATAAAATTTCAACATTATCCTGTAATTCTAATTTTTGATTAGGGAAACAGGATAGATGAACATTTTCACCTACAATAACATTTTGACCAAATTTTACATTTCCTTCTACATAAACATTTTTTCTTAACTTTAAATTATAATTTAATCGTACACCTTTTCCAACATGTACACCTTTTCCTATTTTTATATCAAGCGGCTTCCCCTTTTTGTCCATTTTAACAATCTCTTTTATTACTTCATCGTCAATAAAAAAGTCATCAGGATCTGCAATAACAATAATGTCTTTTACTTGTTCATAAACTAATTTTCGTGCAATCGCATCCATTTCTTTCAGGACTGACTTATTATTAAAACCCATAATTACATGTTGTTGCTTTGCACTTACTGCACCAACAGTCAGTCCGCTTTTGTTAAAAAGTGCAATTAAATCTGTTATGTATATTTCACCCTGAACATTATCACTTTTTATTTTACTTATTAGCTTAACCAAATACTCAAATTTAAATGCAAATACTCCGGAGTTAAACTCGTTATTTTTAATTAACTCTTCTCTGCTAAAGGAATAATTTTTACCATTAAATTTTCTGACTAGTGGTTTATTGCTATCAATGCTGAGAATATCTTTGTGCTCCATAATTTCAATAACTTTCCCGGCATCCTGTCCTGCCGGTTTTCCGGCATCATCCATATTTTTAACTCTTACAATTCTGCCATAACTATTTTCACTCGGATCCCCTTCATACATTCCGGTTAAAACCATCATATCTGTTTTGGATTTTATAAATTCTTTCCTGAACATTTTCATAGTTTGTTCATCAATTAAGCCCATATCACCGGGAAGTATGTAGACAATACCATCAAACTTCTTTTTCTCAATCTTTTGCAGAGCAATTTGCACAGCATGTCCGGTACCATTCTGTTCTTCTTGAAAAGCAAATAAGTTATTTTTTTTCCGGCCAATTACTTCTATTACATCTTCGGCTTTTATTCCGGTTACAATTATTGAATTTGATTTAGGTAAGCCATTTTTGCATGCTTCGAAAACTCTTTGTACGGTAGATTTTCTCCAAATTTTGTGAAGCATTTTTGATGTTTGAGATTTAATCCTTTTCCCATGCCCTGCTGCTAATATAATAGCAGTTTCTTTATTTTTGTAATCAAATTCTGATGAATTATCATCTATTAATTTATTAACAATAATTTTTCTTGATTTAGTCATTTTATCTCCAAGTACGAATAATTATTTCTAAAAATTTTGTGAAAGGCTTAAATAATGAGGGTTTACAATTAATTTCCAAATCTTTTGTTCTTTTTATTATCCATTGCAATTTTGAGTTCGGCAATTCTAGAATCAAATTTTTCAACAAGCTCAGGCTTAATCGTTTTGAGTTTTTCGTAAATTTCCAATGCTTCTTCAAAGTTATTTTGCGATGCATATATTTCTGCAAGAGTTTCTGTTATTATTGAATTTTCTTCATTACTTCTTGTATTAACCGGCTTTGAAGATTCCGGATTTTCATCTAGTAATTCCAAATCTGTTGATGTATCAAAATCTTCCGGCTCTAAAAATGATTCGTTAAGAATTTCATTAACAGCGTCATCAAAATTAATGCCTATTCCGTTTGACTCTCTTCTAATTTTATCTATTAATTCTGAATAGTAATCAAATGTTGCTCTTTCACCAAGTAAATCATTCCCTTTCGAAAGCATTTCTTTGGCTTTTTCAAATTCATTATTATGAGCTAATGCTGTTGAACAAACAAAGTAGGTAGTTGCATAGTAAGGATATTTTTTTATAGCGCGAAGCAACAATTCTAATGCTTCCGGATAATTCTTAGCTTCTAATTCTTTGGCTGCTTTATATGTAATGAGTGGTGAATTATTATTAAACTCATATACTAAAGCAAATTTATCCATTAACTTAAAGTCCTTAAGAATTATTTTTTTTCAATAGAATGTTTTATTGACAAAGCTGCTACTGATGAAAATCCTATAAAGAACATTAGTTGAAATGGCAGGGCAGCAATTTCCATAAAATATATAGACGCAAAAACACCAATTAAGCAGTAAAAAGATAATACAACTTCAACAAAAATTGTAGAATCAAATTTAAATGCAGATAAGTAAGATGAGTTAGATACTATTGAATCACTTTTCTTAACCAACCTAAATTTGGGTGTTCTAACAAACTCACTTTTTCTATCCATTAATCCCTCGAATACAGCTCTTGAATTATTTACTGCAAATCCCATGCTACCAGCCATAAAAATGGGGAAGAGTGCTATTTTTTTTCGCCAATCAGAATAAACATCTTTTTGAGCCAAAAGATAGAATAAAAAAGAACTTAAGAATGCAATTACAAATACAGACATGAAATTGAAAAAAATGGAATATGGACCACTATTTTTTATAAATATCAGAGGTACATTTAATATGCCTGCAATTAAAATAAATGGAAATACAATGTTGTTAGATAGATGGAAAGTAGATTGAAGTTTTACTCGTAATGGTAATTTTGCTTTCCATACTTGCGGTAAAAGTTTTTTTGCTGTTTCAATTGCTCCTTTAGTCCACCTAAATTGTTGTGCTTTAAGAGCATTCATTTTAGCAGGCAGTTCTGCTGGTGTTGTTATATCTCGTAAGTAAATAAATTTCCATCCATTTAATTGAGCTCTATAACTCAAATCCAAATCCTCAGTAATTGTATCATCGTGCCAATTTCCGGCATCTTCAATACAATTTTTTCTCCAAACACCACCGGTACCATTAAAATTAATAAAGAATCCGGCTCTATTTCTAATTGGTTGTTCCATTACAAAATGACCATTAAGTGCAAGTGCTTGTATTCTTGTTAATATAGAATAATCTTCATTTAAATGCTCCCATCTGGTCTGAACCATTCCGATCTTAGAATTGGTAAAATATTTTAATGTATTTTTTAGAAAATCTGGATTTGGGACAAAGTCAGCATCAAATATTGCGATTAACTCACCCTTAGCATGTTTTAATCCCTCTTTAAGAGCTCCTGCTTTATAACCTTTCCTATTTTCTCTTCTAACATGGCTTATATCAAAACCCAATATTTGTTTCTTTTTTACAATATCGCTAACAATTTTAACGGTTTCATCTGTAGAGTCATCCAACACTTGTATTTCTAATAGATTTTTAGGGTAATCAATTTTACAAACCGAATTAATCAGTCTTTCAGCTACATATTGTTCATTGTAGAGCGGCAGTTGAATTGTTACCTTTTTATCCAATTTTAGTTGGTCGTTAGAAGAGGGGACATTCTCAATATACTTTCTATGATAGAATATCATAATAATTCCGTGACTGGCAAAAAATAGTAGTACGAACATTGTAAGAATGTAAGCTATCAATACTATTTCATCAAATATCATATAATACCTATCAATATTAAAATTTAATTTAAACAAAAAATTTTGTTTACCAAAATTTGTTGCTTTCGTACCTGAATTCTGGATAAACAAAATTGAATAAATGGAATAATAAATATACTGATAATTGGATGATGTTACAATTTATTACCAATCGGAAACAACGGCCAATAAAATGTCTTCAGCAAGCCTATCAATGGCAAGTTGAATTGCTTCACTTCTTTTTGTCGGGATGTCTCCTTGATTTTCATAGTCACCGTAATTTGAAAATTTCTTATCAAACACGGTTTTTTTCATTACAAAATCTTTATAAATAACACGTGCATTTATGGTTAGTCTTCTTGTAGAAACATTTTCTCCACCCTGAATAACTGTTGGTGCATCCGAAATTGAATTAATAGTACAATCCAAAAAAGCATCGGCTTTGGATTTCTCGGTTACTGCAAGTGAGTTATCGCTTATAAACTGCTCAATTAACGTATTGGTAAAATCATCCGCCATAGTTGGTTCCCCACTTCCACTTCTATCAACACAAAATGGTATAGCTATAGATTTTAGATGATCAGGAACCGATGATCCGGTAAATGAATATGAACAGCCGGATATAAAAATGATTGAAGAAATTAACCAATATTTTAAAGTTACACTAAGAAGTTTTTTCATAGTAATCTTGATTTAAATTTATATTCCATATTCCTTAATTTTGCGATAGAGCGTTCGTTCACTAAGACCAAGTAATTTAGCAGCTCTTCTTTTATTTCCTTTTGTAAAGTTTATTGCATTAATTATTGCTTCTTCCTCTAAAACATCCAGAGGTAAAATCTCACTTATTTCTGCTATTTCATTTGTCTTTTGATTAGGGATATTTCTCCCATATGCAAAATTCTTTAATTCGTTTAAATCTTTTTTAATTTCAATTAAGGCACCTAAAATTATTTCTCTATCAAGAGCCTCAGTAGTTTTATGCAGCGATATTGGAAGATTTCTATTCTCTTCCTCAATTCTTGGGTTTGATAATAAATTTATAAATGAGTCTCTTGTTAATTTACCATTTGTATTTAATGCAGCAGCAGTTTCAATCACATTTTTCAATTCCCTAACATTACCTGGCCAGTAATAATTATTTAACAATTCATAAGCATCAGGAGTTATTGAAGTAGTCGCTGCACTATTTTTTTTAAAATAATTAGAAAGAAAATGCTCAATCATTAAATTTATATCATCCTTTCTTTCACGTAAAGGTGGAATATAAAGAGTTACAGCTTTTAACCTGAAATATAAATCTTTTCTAAATCGTTTTGCATCAACTTCAATTTGTAAATCTTTATTTGTGGCTGCAATTATTCTCACATCTACTTTTTTTGTTATTTCGCTTCCAAGCGGTAAGAATTCATTTGTCTCCAAAACCCTAAGAAGTTTTACTTGAGTTGTTAACGGCATTTCTGCAAGTTCATCGAGAAAAAGTGTTCCGCCATCTGCAAGTTCAAAGTATCCCTTCCTATCATCTACGGCTCCAGTAAATGATCCTTTTTTATGCCCAAATAACTCACTTTCCAGTATCCCCTCCGGAATTGCACCGCAATTTACACTTATTAATTTATTGTTTTTTCTTTTACTAAAATTGTGAATTGCTTTAGCGAATAGATCTTTTCCAACACCGCTTTCTCCATAAATTAAAACGGAAATATCCGATTGCGAGACTTGTAGGGAAATATCAATTAGGTCGTTAATCTGTTTCGATTTTCCAATTATTCCATGATTACTCATTCTTAAAATACCTTGTGCGCCAAAATGACAAAACCTATAATTATATATATCTTTAAAAAAGTTAAAATTCAATCAAAAATCAATATAATATAAATAAATTTTGAAATTTAGATTTCATCTCTGAAAAAATGTCATTTTTTTAAGTAAGTTCAAATATTGTTGTCGCGAGTCCAGAAGTTAGGAACAAATTTTAATGAAATAGTCAAGTTTGTCAGATACTAATTTGGTGTCTGACAATTTTTATTATAAATCTATTTTTTCACCGTCATTTGCTATTGAAATTTTTTTTCTTTTTAACTCAGTAAAACTATCAAGCCACTTAATAAGATAATTTTCATTATCAATATGCGTGAGAAAGGTCTTATTAGGACTAAAAATAGTTAAAGCAGTTTCAATTTTTGTTAGCGGAACATGTGTAGCTTCTACAATAAAAATATCAATTTCTTTATTATAAAATAAATATAGATCTTCCGTAGATGCAATATCAGAAGTGTAAACTATATTTTTATTCTCTGCTTGAAAGAGAAAACTTGAAGACAGAAAAGGAAGAGTATTATCGTCAATATTATGTTTGTTCCTAATATGTGAATTTTTCTTAGCTATAAATTTAAAATTATTGTGAACTACTTTTTGTGAATCATGTTCAAAGCCAAGTATTTCTAAAGGAAATTTAAATGTTTCGGAAAATAAATAACTTGTACGTAAAAACTCATTTAGCCTATTTATCAATTTAATGTGGGTGAAAATTCTAAGTTTCTTGGTTCTTTTTAATATTATCATTTGAGTAAGCAGAGACGGTAAACCGGCTAAGTGATCTGAATGGTAGTGAGAAATTACAATATCAGTAATAGAATTGAAGGAAATGTTTAGAGTTAGTAACGCTTTTGAAACTCCATCACCGCTATCAATTAAAATAATATTTGACTCATCTTTGAAAAGAATGGATGAATGATAGCGATTAAGTGAAGTTCTACCGGAGCTTGTTCCTAAAAATATTAATTCCATAAAGCATTTTAATCCAATGGAATTACTCGGCCCGTTAATGAATAATTTTGTTTTAATAATTTGATAAAATCATTAGCATCTGCTTTTGAATTGAACCTTCCAACAGTCACAATATTAAGTTGAATATTATTTACTCTCTTCATGGAAATTTTTGATTGAAGGCCATCACTAATAAATTCACTTTTTAATTTTTCTGCATTTTTAAAATTACCAAATGCTCCGGCCTGTACCGTAAATTTTTCTTTCCCTGGCTTTCTAATTTTATATGGACTTTTATTTACTAAAATCATGTCGTCAACTGATGGTAAACTTTGTTCAATATTTTTAAGATATGCGGACTTCGGGTAGTCGGTTTTTAGACGATTTTTTAATCCATCGGCTTTTTTATAAAGACCTAATGCATAGTAATAGGAGTAACTTCTGAATAATGCTGCATCGGCAAACTTACTGTTAGGGAAATTGTTATATACGGCTTCATAAAGACTGTTAGATTTTTCACCATTTTCAGTAACTACGGCTTCTAAAAAAATCACATTCGGATCACCTTCATTATTTTTTTTTAGCCGCTGTAATTCCTCCTTAACTTTTTCAATTTCTCCTTTTTCTACTTTTTTTAATTGAGATATTACATTAGTATTTTGAGCAGAAAGTATAGACGCAAAAAATAAAATAAAAAATATTATTCTATAAGTTATTGTTTTTATCATGCTATTTTTTGAGTTTTTTCTTTACTCAAATTCACCTTTCTTAAGATGTCAGCAAATAGAGTTCCTGAAGTGGCTTTATTTATTTTTACATTTACGAAGTCAGCTTTAAAAATATTTTTGTCATTTGGAATTATTACAACTTTATTTGTGTCTGTTCTTCCGGCAAGAAAATCATTAGATTTTTTGCTAAATCCTTCAATTAAAATTTCAGTTTCAGTCCCAATTAATTCTTGATTAATCTCAAATGAAATTTTCTGCTGTTCATCAATAATTTCTGTCAGTCTTTTTGATTTTGTCCCCTCATCAACATCATCTTCCATTCTATAAGCTTTTGTTCCCTCTCTTGGGGAATACTTAAACATATAAGCACCATCGTATCTTACTGTTCTCATTACTTCCAAAGTTGCCAGGTGATCATCATAGGTTTCGGAAGGAAAGCCTGAAATTATATCTGTAGAAAAAGATACACCATGAATTATTTTTCTGGCTTTTTCAATAATTCCCAAATAATGTTCAATGGTATAAGTTCTATTCATAAGTTCCAGAATCCTATTAGAGCCTGATTGAACCGGAAGGTGAATATAGTTGCATAAATTTTTATGCTCTGATATTGTATAGAGTAGCTTATCTGAAAAATCTTGCGGATGTGATGTCGAAAATCTTACTCTTATGGTTTTATCAACCACAGCAACCGCAGCTAGTAAATCGGCAAAATCTCGTCCATTATCTAAATATGAATTAACATTTTGTCCAAGTAGAGTAACTTCTTTATAGCCGTTTTTAGATAATTTATTAACTTCGTTTACAACAGATTCAATGCTTCTGCTTCTTTCTCTTCCTCTTGTAAAAGGGACAACACAAAATGTACAGAATTTATCACAACCCCGCATAACAGAAATCCAAGCAGATAATCCATCGTCATTTACTCTATATGGAAGGAGATCATCATAAGTTTCCGTTTTTGAGAGTTTTACTCCAATGCCTTTTTCTCCGGAAAATGCAGTATCAATAAATTCGGGTAATCTTCTATACTCATCAGGACCAACAACTAAATCAACAACTTTTTTATCTTTTACCAAATCATCACGTAACCTTTCGGCCATACAGCCAAGTATTCCTATTACCAAATTTGGTTTATCATTTTTAAGTGTTTTTATGTTTCCCAGTCTACCATAAATCCGCTGTTCGGCATTTTCCCTTATACTACATGTATTTAATAGCACTACGTCTGCGTTATTTATATTATCTGTTAGATCATAACCTTTATTCGATAAAACTCCTTGTACAATTTCAGTATCTGCCAGATTCATTTGGCAGCCGTATGTTTCTATATATACATTACTTTTATTCAATGTTTTTCCTTTCACGAACTCTATTTTTATTGAACATAAAATTTACCCATATCAATGTTTAATCTCAAGAGACTAGCATATACCCGGAAGTTTCAATATTCATACGATAATTGTTGATATTTCGTATTGGTGAGATTAACTTTAGTCTCAATAAATTTAGGAATGATTATGAATCTTAAAGATAAATTAGTTTTGGTTACAGGCGGATCTCTTGGAATAGGATTAGCTACGGCTTTGATGCTGAAAGAAAAGGGGGCCAAAGTTATTATAACGGGAAGAAATAAAGAAAGATTAGAAAATACTGCTGCAGATAATGATTTAATCCCAATTGTATCTGATGTATCTAAAGAAGAAGATGTAATTAGACTTTTTGAAGAAATTCAAAATAAATTTGGAAGCCTAGATGTATTAGTTAACAATGCTGGATTTGGTACATTTGAAAAACTTGAAAATCTAGATGCTGATAGTTTTAATAGTATTCTTCAAACCAATGTTATTGGTGCTGCTCTGGCTGCTCGTGAAGCATCAAAAATATTTGTTAAGCAAAATTCTGGTGCAATTATAAATATTGCTTCAACTGCGGCAACTAAGGGATTTCCTGGCGGAACGGCATATGTAGCATCAAAATTTGCTCTAAGAGGAATGACAGAATGTTGGAGAGCAGAATTAAGACCTCATAATGTAAGAGTAATCCTTATAAATCCATCTGAAGTTCAAACAGAGTTTTTTGTAAATGCAGGTGGTGAAAGAAGAGATTTTAATCCAACAAAACTTTTAGGTGAAGATATTGCTCATGCTGTTGTTTCATCTTTGAAAATGAACGACAGAGGATTTATTACAGAATTAACAGTTTTTGCAACAAATCCAAAGTGATTTGAGTGGAATATGTACGAAGAATTTAAGAAACTGGCCGGAGAAAAAGCTGTAGAGGATATTGAATCCGGAATGACAGTTGGATTAGGAACAGGTAGCACGGTTTTTTATGCAATCCATAGATTAGCTGAGGCAATAAGAACTGGCGAATTATTAGATATTGTAGCTATACCCAGTTCAGTACAGACTGAAAAATTAGCAAACGAATTAAACATTCCTCTTATATCATTTCACGATAAGCAATCAATTGATTTAACTATTGATGGGGCTGACGAAGTTGATAAATACCTAAATCTTATTAAAGGCGGTGGTGCTTCTCATCTTCGTGAAAAAATTTTGATTCAAGCAAGTGAAAAATTTGTTGCTATAGTTGATGAATCCAAATTATCAACAAAGCTTGGTGAAAAATGGGCAGTTCCTATTGAAGTAGTAAAATTCGCATACCCCTTAATTGAAGCTTTTATTGACACTATTAATGGAGAACCGAATTTAAGGAGATATGAAGGCGGGACTCCTGTTATTACAGATGAAGGAAATTATATAATCGATTCAAATTTTGGTGTAATTCAAAATCCGTTTGAACTTGCGGAAAAATTAGAGAATAAGGCAGGAATTGTAGAGCATGGATTATTTTTAAGACTTACAACAAAAGTAATTGTAGCTAGTAAAGAAGGTATTAAAATATTGCAAAAAAAATATTGAAACTATTTATACCTTTATTTTGTAGAAATGTTCAAAAAATCTATATTTCATCTTGAATTTTCTTTAATCTGTTTTTAATTTTGAGCCGTTAAAAAATTATAGGTTTAGTGATATATGAGTGTTTCAGTAAATAATCTTACCAAAAAATATCAAAATCAACGTGCAGTAGATAATATTTCATTTGAGGTTAAAACTGGCGAAGTTTTGGGATTTCTAGGCCCAAATGGAGCAGGTAAAACTACCACAATGAAAATTATTACAGGTTTTATGGCTCCGTCAGATGGAGATGTAAAAATTAATAATATATCTGTCCTTGAAGCGCCGGAGAGTATAAAACCGTTAATAGGTTATTTACCTGAAAGCAACCCACTCTATCAGGATATGCTCGTATTGGAGTATCTTGAATTTATTGCAGAATTGCAAAATGTACCGAAAAATAAAATTCAAGGTAGAATTGTAGAAATGGTAAAAGTCTGTGGTTTAAATGTTGAGAAGCATAAAAAAATTGCGGAACTATCAAAAGGATATAAGCAAAGGGTTGGATTAGCTCAGGCTTTAATACATGATCCCGAAATTTTAATTCTTGATGAGCCAACAACAGGTTTAGATCCTAATCAAATTGTAGAAATAAGAAATCTTATTAGAGAAATTGGTCGTGAAAAAACGGTAATTCTTAGTACACATATTTTACCTGAAGTTGAGGCAACATGTGATAGAATTCTAATTATTAATGATGGTAAAATTGTAGCAGATGGCACATCTGAATCATTAAGAAAACAAGCACAAGGACAGGAGATGTTGAGGGTTGGTATAACTGAAGCAGAGGATAAAGATAAAGTTATAACTACACTTCAGGCTTTAGATACCGTTGGTTTGGTAGATCCCGTTGCAGAAAACAATAATACTTTTTTTGTTAATAGTAAGGATGATTTAAGCTCAAGAAAACCTATTTTTGAAATGTGTGTGAAAAATAATTGGGTTCTTTCTGAACTTACTCCAATTGAAACAAAACTAGAAGATATATTTAGAGATTTGACAACTAATTAAATATTTCGTGCTGAGCAGAGTCGAGGCATGATTAGTTACAAGGTTACTTTTAGGTATTTATATGAACTCTATCTGGACAATTGCAAAAAGAGAGTTTAAAACTTTCTTTGATTCGTTAGCCGCTTACATTTTACTTGTGGTATTTCTTGGGTTAAGCGGTTTTTTTACATGGTTATTTGGGTCTGACATATTTTTTATTGGTCAAGCAACTCTAATGCCTTTTTTCTCTGTTGCTTATTGGACACTTTTCTTTTTTATTCCTGCATTAACAATGAAAATGTTGGCTGAAGAAAAGAGAAGTGGTACATTAGAACTTTTATTAACCAAGCCAATTACGGACTGGCAGGTAGTTGTTGGGAAATTTTTAGCTGTGATAATGTTAATTGGTGTTGCGCTACTTTTAACAGTACCATATTACATTAGTGTATCTTTTTTGGGCCCTATTGACCATGGATCGGTTTGGAGTGGTTATTTAGGAATGTTACTTATGAGCATGGCTTTTACAAGTATTGGATTATTTGCTAGTAGTATTACAAATAATCAAATAGTTGCTTTTCTCTTAGCCTTGTTTATTGGTGTATTTTTCTTAATAATTTTTGATGTATTAGCCAGCAGTTTTACTGGTACAATAGCCTACTTTTTTAATTACCTGAGTTTATCAACTCATTATGAATCCGTTTCCAGAGGAGTTTTAGATTCGAAAGATATTATTTATTTCTTCTCTATAACGCTTACGAGTTTATTATTGGCCGACACAGTTTTATCAAAACGAAATATAATTGAGTAATAGAGAATTATGCTAACAAAACGAAAAGTTCAGACCACACTGTTTTTAGTAATTGGAATTTTAATACTAGTCAATGTATTATCAACAAGATATTTTTTCAGATTGGATCTTACAGCAGATCAAAGATATTCATTAAGTGATGCAACTACCGATATTTTGGAAAATTTGGATGAGCCTGTTACGGTTACATCTTATTTCTCAGAAGATTTACCTCCTGATATTGAAAAGGTAAGGCAAGATTTTAAAGACCTATTAATTGAATATTCTAACCTTTCAGATGGCCAAGTTGTTTACGAATTTATTAATCCTAACAAGGATCAAGAAACAGAAATGAAAGCTCAACAAAATGGGATTTCACCAATCATGATCAATGTTAGAGATAAAGACCAGTTAAAACAGCAAAAAGCTTATTTGGGTGCATTAATTCAAATGGGCGATAAAAAAGAACCAATTCCATTTATACAGCCCGGTGCTGCAATGGAGTATTCTCTCTCATCGGGAATTAAAAAGATTTCCGTTAAAGATAGACCTGTTATAGGACTTTTACAAGGTAATGGTGAGCCTGGAGTTGGAGCACTGCAACAATTGAATATACAGCTTAATGTAATGTATGATGTAAAACCGTTCAATTTTTCCGATACAAACGGAGTTCCAGCGGAATATAACACTGTAGCAATTATTGCCCCGACAGATTCAATTATTGATAGAGATTTTAATTATTTAGAACAATTTTTAGCTCGTGGCGGAAGACTTCTTTTAGCAATAAATAATGTTAAAGGTAATTTCCAAACTGCATCAGGAGAATTAGTTTCTACAGGTTACTCAAATTGGTTAAACAAGTTTGGAGTAACTATTGAGGAAAATTTTATTCTTGATGCAAATTGCAGCAGTATAATGGTACAACAGCAGCAGGGAATGTTCAGAATGAATACTCCGGTAAGTTTTCCTTACTTACCCATAATTTCACAATTTACCGATCACCCAATTACCAAAGGATTAGAATCAGTAATGTTTCCTTTTGCAAGTTCGCTAACCATTGCTCCAAAAGATACAACAATTAGCTATGTTACTCTTGCAACTACTTCCGAAAAAGCGTCTCTGGAAACCTTGCCACTTTACTTTGATATTTCAAAACAGTGGGGCAGCAGTGATTTTCAAATGTCCTCAATACCTGTTGCCGTTGCAATGGAAGGAAATATTTATAACAATACGTATTCTAAAATGGTTGTTTTTAGTGATGGCGATTTTGCTGTTAATGGAGAAGGCCAGGGTGCTCAACAACTCCAACCGGATAACGTTAGTTTAATGACCAATGCTTTGGATTGGTTATCAGACGATACAGGATTAATTGAGCTGAGAACAAAAGGTGTAACATCCAGACCTCTCGATGCTCAGCTCGAAGAAGGAACAAAAACACTAGTTAAGTATACTAATTTCTTATTACCTATTTGTTTGATAATAATTTTTGGAGTTGTAAGATCTCAGTATAAAAAGAAAATAAGAAATATTATAAAATCGACTGATTATGTTTAATAAAAACTCTAATAAGACTCTTTGGATAGTTTTTGCTGTTATGTTAATAGCAGTAATTTTAATTTTCACTTCTGAATCTACGAAAAAAGAACGTTCGTTCAGAAAAAATATTGTTTCTGTTGATACAAGTTCAATTACAAGTTTTTCAATCTTTCCGAAATCAAAAAAAGGTGAGGAAGTAAAGTTTTTAAAGGATGATGATATTTGGAAAGTTTCTGGTCCGGATTTAAAAAATTATACAGTGCCAAACTTTAAAATTGAAAACATTTTTAATGAACTTGTTAAGCTAAAGCCTAAAAGAGTTGCTGCTCGAAGTAAAGCAAAGTGGGCTGAGTATCAAGTGGATTCATCTGCTACAAGAGTTGTTGTAAATGAAAGCGGGAAAGAAGTGGTAAATTTAATAATTGGGAAATTTGCTTTTCAGCAACCAAGATCTATGTCAACCTTTGTAAGATTAATGGATGAAAACGATGTATATGAAGTCGACGGATTTCTTGATATGACATTTAACAAAGATGTGAATAGTTTTAGAAATGAAACTGTTATTAAATCGGATAAGAATAATTGGAATAAACTAACATTTAGTCATAATAATGATGAATCTTTTGAGATTGTAAAAACAAACGGTATCTGGATGACTGATGGAATGGCTACTGATTCAACAAAAACAGAAAGCAGTTTAAGCTCATTGGCCAGACTTACTAACACTGAATATATAAATGATGTAGCAGATGGGCTTTTACCTCAGCAAACCTCAAAATTGGTAATTGAAGTTGAAGGAAGTGAAAACATTGAGGTAACTGCATTTCAAAATGAATCGAAATACATTATTCATTCATCTCAAAATGTAGAAAATTATTTTGATGGAAATAAAATAGGTAGCAAAATATTTATAACAAAAGAATCACTTTTTAACTAAATTCAGTTAAATAATTATCCTCTTCTTTAGAAAGAAAATTAATGACCAAAATTGCCCTGATCAACAGTAGTGTTCAGCAGAAAAACTACACTGGATTTATTTTAAAAATAATTGAAAACGAACTTATTAAGAAAAATTTCAGTGTTATTAACATTAGGTTAAAAAGATTTAATTTACCTTTTCCTGGCGGGGAAATTGATAATGACAATTCATCTGAAATGAGAGATTTATTAAATTCCGCTAATGCTTATATTATTGCATGTCCAGAATATAACGGCAGTTTTACAGCAAAATTAAAACTAATGATAGAAAATTCAGGCTACCCATCGGCTCTTAAAGGCAAACCGGTTGGTTTAGTTGGTTTAGCAAGTGGGGTATTGGGTGCAACTAAATCATTAGAACAGCTGCGTACAGTTTGCTCGCATTTAGGATGTTATGTTTTGCCAAGAGTTGTTTCTGTTGCTCAGGTTGAGAAACAATTTGATGACTTTGGAAATTGTATAAATGCTACAATTCGAAATGACATTCAACTGGCAGCCACTAACATGATTAGTTATTTAGATTCTTTGAAAAGTCTATAAAATACTTTATATATTCTTTAGTATTGATTTTTCACTATTAAGTTTTAAATTTGTATTCTAATAAAAAGAATAAGTTACATTGAAGAAAAGATTAAAAAATAGTGCGAAAAAATTAAATGTTTTATGTATGTGTAAAATGATAAGTTTATATTAAATGAAAGGCACAAAATAAAATTAGCTTAAAGTCTTTCATATCCTTGAAAGGCTTTTTTATTATATAGAGGTATTATGAAAAAAGAAACAAAATCAATAAGAACACAGGTTGATAGATCATTACACAATGAACATTCCGTGCCTCTCTTCTTAACTTCGAGTTTTGTTTTTAACGATGCTGAACATGGTAGGGCTTTATTTGAGGATGAAGTTGAGGGTAATATTTATTCCAGATTTTCTAATCCAAATACGAGCGAATTTATTAGTAAAATGACCTCTTTAGAAAAAGCAGATGATGGGTTTGCTTTTGCTTCCGGGATGGCTGCTATATTTTGTGGTTTTGCCGCGCTTCTCGAAAAGGGAGATCATGTTTTAGCTTCGCGAGCTCTTTTTGGCTCATCACATCAAATATTAACAAAAATTCTTCATAAATGGGGTATAGATCATACTTATGTCGATGCAAAAAATCAGCATGAATGGGAAAATGAAATAAGACCAAATACAAAAATGCTATTTACTGAAACACCTTCAAATCCTGGATTAGAAATTATTGATCTTGAATTAGCAGGAAATCTTTGTAGAAAACACAATTTAATCTTTCATGTTGATAATTGTTTTGCGACCCCCATAATTCAAAATCCAATTGATTTTGGGGCCAATTTGGTTTCGCATTCAGCTACTAAATACATCGACGGACAAGGAAGGGTTATTGGAGGAGTGACAGTTGGTGATGAAGACTTAATAAAGGAGATTAGATTTTTTGCACGTCAAACTGGTCCATCTCTTTCACCATTTAATGCGTGGATTCTATCGAAAAGTTTAGAAACACTTTCAGTAAGAATGGAAAAACACTGCGGTAATGCAATTTTTCTTGCTGAAGAACTTCTGAAAAGTAATGAAATTGATTTAGTAAAATATCCATTTCTTAAATCCTATCCCCAACATGAATTAGCTAAAAAACAAATGAAAATGGGTGGGGGGATTGTTACAATAAATTTAAAGGGTGGTTTTGAAAGAGCAAAAAGGTTTATCGATTCTGTTGAGATGATTTCTAAAACAGCAAATTTGGGTGATACAAGAACTATTATTACTCATCCAGCTTCAACAACTCATTCAAAATTAACAGATAGTGAACGATCGTTAGTTGGAATAAACCCTTCTACTATAAGAATTTCAGTTGGTTTAGAAGATCGCTCGGATATACTAAGTGATATAAATAATGCACTAATAAAATCAAAATAGAATAAAATATGAAAGTAACATTAAATCGAATTGATCAGGGATTCCATTTTGAGGGAATTGGAAGCTCTGCCAATCATGTACACATTGATGGATCTGAAGAAATCGGTGGCTCAAATTCTGGTGTTAGACCAATGGAATTAGTACTAATGGGACTTGGATCATGTGGAGCCATGGATATAATAAGTATTCTTAAGAAGCAAAGACAGGATTTACAAGACCTAAAAATTTATATTGATGGGAAAAGGGATTACAAGCAAACACCTGCTGTTTTTACTGAAATAAATATTGAATTTATATTCTTTGGTGACCTTGATAAAACAAAAGTAGAAAAAGCAGTGTCCTTATCAATGGAAAAATATTGTTCTGTTTCGGCAATGTTAGAGAAAACCGTAAAAATTTCATATTCATTTGACATAAAAAATTAAAATTATGGAAATATTTGAAAATTTAGATTGGTTAATTTATGGAATCCTAATCGGATTATTTGTTCCAATAATTTTGTTACTGGGAAACAAACAATTTGGAATTTCATCAGCTATGCAAAATGTTTGTTCTGTCATAATACCTAAAACAAAAAAATTATTTTCAAAAGAAGAGTTAAACGAAAATTCTTGGAAGCTTTATTTTGTAATTGGAATTGTTGTAGGAGGAATACTGGCTACAAGTTTCTTTGATGAGGGGATCAATATTTTTCTTCCACAGAAATATTACTCAATTGAAGGAATAATTACTCTTTTTTTGGGTGGATTGTTAGTCGGATTTGGAACCCGCTATGCTAATGGTTGTACATCTGGTCATTCTATAACCGGTTTATCTATGTTAAAATTAAGCAGTCTGTTGGCTACCATTTCCTTTTTTGTTGGTGGTTTGATCTACACATTTATTTTTTAGCGGGATTTATTTTATGAATAAAATTACGTCTATTTTCTTGGGAATATCTTTTGGTTTCGTTTTAACAAAATCAGAAGTAATTAGTTGGTTTAGAATACAAAAAATGTTTCGATTTGAAGAACCTTATATGTATTTAATAATTGGAACAGCAGTAATTGTAGGAATTATATCGATACAGATTTTAAAAAAAGTTAAACTAAAAAGCCTCTCCAAAGAGAATCTTGATTTTAGTGGTAAAGAATTGAATAAAGGAACAATAATAGGTGGGACTATTTTTGGAATTGGTTGGGCAATTACCGGTGCTTGTCCGGGACCAATATTTGCACAAATTGGGACAGGCGAGTATGTTGCATTTGCAACTTTAATTGGTGCTATGTCAGGTTCATTATTGTATAATATTTTAAGAAATAAATTACCTCAATAACCTAATTTTTTAATAATTCTAATACTTTGTTTTTATCATTAGTTGGTAAATTACACACATAATTTTTGCATACATATACAGTAGTACGTTCATCAATTTTGCTATAATCCTTTATGAAAGGTGCAATTCTTAATAATTTATCCTTGTTTCTCTCAGTAATTAACATTACAACTTTGTTAGGAAGATATATTGAGTTTATTGCATTAAGAATTTCAGTAGTTTCATTCGATTCTCTTTCGCCTGCAATGATAATTTCGAATGAAGGTCCGTGTGAAAATAATAAACCGGTTAAAAATTGAGAAAATCCGGTTGGAGCTCTATCAACAAATTGCTTAAATGCTAATTCTAATTTGTGGGCATAATCCGTGTAGTTGGAATTTGCGGTTAACTTACTGAGTTTAAGAAGATTTGAAAACATAACTGAATTTCCAGATGGAATGGCGCCATCGTAAAATTCTTTAGGTCGGGCAATTAAATTGGAATTATCTGAAGATGTGAAATAGAATCCACTATTATTATCATTATCCCAAAATTTTAACAGTAAAAAATCGGTTAATTCTATCGCCTTTTCCAGATAATTTTCATCAAATGTTGTTTCGTAGAGTTCTAGTAAACCCCAAATTAAAAACGAATAATCATCAATTTGAGCAGATATTGCCGCTTCGCTGTCTCTAAATCTATGTTGCAATTGACTTTGTTCATTTACTAGATTAGAGTAAATAAAATTAACGGACTTTTTTGCTGATTCTATATATAGCTTATTATTTGTAATTCTCCCGGCTTTTGCTAAAGCAGCAATCATTAATCCGTTCCAATCGGTTAAAATTTTATCATCCTTGTAAGGGTGTATTCTTTTTTCTCGTTCAGCAAATAAAATTTCTCTTTTTGGATTTAGTTTATTTAACAATTCAAGATTTGGCTCTTCGCTTAAGTATAGATGATTTGTGCCTGTTTGGTGGCCGGTGGCCTCTTCAAAATAATTACCGTTTTTATCAACATTGTATAATTTTGATAATAATTCCCCATCTTCATTACCTAACAATTTCAGAATTTCATTTTTATGCCATAGATAAAATTTACCTTCTTCACCTTCACTGTCGGCATCTTCGGCAGAATAAAATCCTCCATTTGGCGAAACCATATCCCTAAGAATATATGTTAAAATTTCATCAACAGTCTTTTTGAAAATAGAATTTTTAGTTTGTTGATAACCATCTGCATAAGCTATAGTTAGCATAGCTTGGTCATATAACATTTTTTCAAAATGAGGGAGAAACCATTTTTTATCGGTAGAATATCTGTGAAAACCATAACCAATATGATCAAATATCCCGCCTTTTCTCATTTCAATCAGTGTTTTAGTTGCCATGTCCAGTGGTTTTTGTAACTTACTTTTTTCGTTGTATCCTAACAAAAATGAAAGATTATGGGGTGATGGAAATTTTGGGCGATCACCAAATCCGCCGTATTTTTCATCGTATCTGTTTTCAAAATCCTTGAACGCTTTGTCAAATATATCTTCAGAGATACTTTCTTTACTGCTTACAAATTGTGCACTTATTCGATTAGTAATTTCATCTGCAGATTTGTAAATTTCATCTTTTTGAGTCATCCAAGCATTTTGAATTTTTGGAATCAATTCCATCATCCCAATTCTATTTCCTCTTGTGTGTTTAGGAAAATAAGTTCCGGCAAAAAATGGTTTTTGATCAGGAGTCATTATAACTGTAAGAGGCCAGCCTCCACTTCCTGTTAACATTTGACAGACCGACATATATATGTTATCAATGTCCGGTCTCTCTTCTCTGTCAACTTTAATAGAGATGAAAGCTTCATTCATTAGTTTGGCTACGTCTATATCCTCAAAGGATTCATGTTCCATTACATGACACCAATGACAGGTCGAATAACCAATTGATAAAAAAATCGGTTTATTTTCCGTTCTCGCCTTTTTAAAAGCTTCATCACTCCAGGGATACCAATTTACCGGATTATGGGCATGTTGTAATAAATAAGGACTTTTTTCGTTGATTAGATTATTTGTAAATGTCTGGTTTGGATCGTTCATCAGAGGTTCTTTTTTTTGTATTGATTGGCAATGAGTTAATAAAAATATATTTAAAATTAATGATATTGTACTTCCAAGGTTCCAAATCATAAAAAACTCTAAAAAGGATAAAATATCTTATAAGAGAATCTAATAAAATAGTTGTTAATTAAGAAGAATTTATGGACTAAACAATTCTAAGTAATTTGAAGGGTAATAATATTAAGGATTTTAATATCTCGAATATTGCTCCTACGGCTACTCCTAATAATCTAAAAGGTAAAAGCAACAACCATATGAAAGGATATAAAACTAGTACTGCAATTGCAAGCGGTAAAGAAATTATTGCCAAAAGAACCCATAATATAAACGTAAACATAATTCCACCTAATTCTTTTATAAAATAGACGAAATAAAATGAAATAAGTTTTTAAATAATCATAATTAATTTACGATAGTGAAGAAATAATATTAATGCATCATTAAAATAATGATTACAGAAAAAGTATTTAACCCCCGACTTACTCCTGATCATCAAGTAATTCTTGATGCCACGAGCGATCTGATAGTTGCATTTGATCGTGAATATCAACTGGCTTACTATAACAAATCTTTTAAGAAATCATTTGATTTATTTGTAAATGAACCTTTGGAAGAGAACAAATCGTTGGATTCGTATCTGGGAATATCCAGATTCAGTGAATTGACATCAAAATGGAATAGTTGGTTAGATAGGGCATTTTCCGGAGAAAAATTTAGTGATATTATCGAATATAAAATTATTGGTAAAACACTGACTTATTCGGTTGAATTTACTCCTATTAAAAGAAACGATGAAATATTATACATACAGCTATCTGCAAGGGAAGATACATTAAGAAAAAATTATGAGGACTTGCTAAAACAGAGGAAAGAAGTTGTTGAATGTACAAATTGTAATGAAATAGATGAAAAAGATAAAGAAAAAATCATTCAGGAAAGAGATGTAGCGCTTGAATTGCTGGTAGAGAATGCCGAGAGATTGCAAATTATCTTTGAAGGATCTAATGATGGATTTTGGGATTGGGACCTAGAAAAGGAAGAAATTTTTTATAGTGAACAATACTATGAAATACTTGGCTTTAGAAAAGGTCAGCTTAAAGCTGATCAGAAAACCTGGCAAGAAAGAATTCATCATGATGATATCGATTTTGTTCTTGAATCTTTACATTCTCACCTTGAAAGCAAAACTAATCAATTTATTTGTGAGTATCGTGTTCTTACAAAAAATGGTGATTGGAAGTGGGTTTTAGATAAAGGGAAAGTTGCAACAAGAGATGAAAATAATAACCCTTTACGAATTGCCGGGGTTCTTAGCGATATTCATGAACGAAAGAGAACCATTGAAGAATTAAAAGAAAGTGAATCTCGTTTTGCGAGCATGGCAGATAATCTTCCTGTTATGGTATGGGTAACTGACAATAGAATTATACCAAATTACGTTAACAGGAAAGGAATGAATTTTATTGGCGGATCTGTTGAAAATAAATCTTTGCAAGATTTTATTCATGAAGATGATATTGATTTCCTTAAATACAATCTACGGCAAGTTTTTAGAACAAAAGAAGTAATGAAATGTGAAATACGGGTAAAAGATAATAATGATGAATATCGTTGGATTCTTACTCACATTGTGCCAAGAATTTCTGAAGATGGTAATTTTTTAGGCGTTCTTGGTGTCGGTCTTGATATTACTGAGAGAAAAGAAATTGAAACGAAATTACTTGAGAGTGAGACTCAATTTACTGAAATAACATCAGTAATTGGGGATGGTATTTTTATGATTGATTCTAACTTTCATTTGCAATTTGCAAATCCTGAATTCACAAAGTTACTCGGTTATTCTGTCGAAGAGTTAGAAGGGAAAAATATTCACAAAATAATTCATAACCGAGGAAATAACAAAGATCATATTTGTCCAGTTAAACAGGTGTTTAATACTGGTGAAACCATTAGAGTTCTTGAAGATTATTATATAAATAAACATGGTTATCAAATTCCTGTTTCATATGTTGCCTCTCCAATAAAAAGAAATGGAGAAATTATTGGTTGTGTAGCTGCATTTCACGATATTACGGATAGATTAAATGATGAAAAAGAAATGAAAAGATTTGTTGAAGAACTTCAGTTTAATAAAGAATTGATGGAAGAAAATGCAAATGAATTTGCAAGATTAAATGAAATGCTGACAGAATCTGAATCTAGATTGCAAGAATTAAATGCAAGTAAAGACAAGTTTTTTTCCATTATTTCTCATGATTTAAGGAGTCCGTTCACATCAATAACTGGTTTTGCTGAAGTAATTCTTGAGGATATTGATACATTAACTCAAGAAGAAATAAAAGATTTTACCGGAAGCATATATAAATCATCTAAAAATATTCAAAATTTACTTGAAAATTTGTTACAATGGTCAAGAGTTCAGACAGGGAGAATTGAGTTTAATCCGATTAATTTTGATTTTAATAACTTGGTAAATGATGTTATTGCCCTTTATCAGGTTAGTGCAGCTCGTAAAAAAATAATTCTGTCAAACAATATTGAACATGAATATTTAGTTAAAGCAGATAAATTTATGGTTGACACAATATTGCGGAATTTAGTTTCAAATTCAGTCAAATTTACAAGCCAAGGTGGTGAAATTAAAGTGTTAGCTGAAGAATTAAGCGGCCAGAACATGTTGCAGATATCAGTGGAAGATACCGGTGTAGGAATGAAGGATGAAATTTTATCCAAACTATTTAAAATTGATGAGAATATTACTACAAAGGGTACGGAGAAGGAAAAGGGAACAGGTCTTGGCTTAATACTTTGTAAAGAATTTATTGAAAAACAAGGTGGAAAAATCTGGGCAGAAAGTACTTTAGGAGAGGGCAGTAAATTCAAATTTACTATCCCATATAGTAATGTTGAAAATAATTTATAATTTTAAGTAAAAAAATCTCTAAAACTAAACAGATATAACAGAGTTTGAAGAATCACCAAAATGTGTTGAAACTTCTTTATCGGCTGAATCATCATTTAGCCATATATGGTCGTCAATTAAATATTTAAATTCGTATTCTTGACCGACTTCTAAATCGACAATAACAGAAAATGAACCATCCTTCACTAACTTTTTCATACGGTGAGCTTGTTTATCCCAGTTATTAAAATTACCTAAAACATATGCTGTCTTATGATTAATTCCAATTTCAGCCGGAATTCTAAAAGTAATTTTACATACTGGCCTTGATTTTAAATATTTTTTCGAAATTGACATTTATTTATCCCTTCAATCCTTAATACGTTTAATTATCAAAAAATATAATTAAAAAGTAGGTAAAAAAAATCCTTACAATCAATTGTAAGGAAATCTTGGCGGGGCCGACGAGACTCGAACTCGCGACCTCCTGCGTGACAGGCAGGCGTTCTAACCAAACTGAACTACGACCCCTTAAAAGAACAAAATATAGAATTAAAACGTAAGGTTTTTTTCAAAAAAAAGCAATCAAATTATAATTTCTTTACTCCGAAACTTACCCCTACAGCCCGAGCTGTTTTTAATGTTTGGTTGGTTGTAGTAACTAATTTTTGCTTTTTTATTGCATCTTCTATTTTAACACTAGTTATATCAGAGCCCTTAAGAGCAACCATTCGATCAAATTTTTTCTTAATTGCCAATTCAATAGCGTAAGTTCCAAAACGTGTAGATAATATTCTATCAAATGGAGTAGGACTACCACCTCTTTGCAGATGTCCTAATACCGTATATCTAGTCTCCAAATCAGTATTGTCGGAAATCATTTTTGAAACGTATTCTGCAATTCCACCAAGTTGAATAGGATCCGTACGTTTTATGTCTTTAGCTTTTACTATCATTTCTCCATCTTTTGCTTTTGCACCTTCTGCAACACAGACTAGACTAAATTTTTTACCCTGCATGTTCCTTTGCTCTACTTTATCATAAATTGCTTCCCATTCAAACGGAATTTCAGGTAAAAGAATAATATCCGCTCCACCAGCTAATCCACCGTGCAAAGCAATCCATCCTGCATATCTTCCCATTACCTCGATTACCATTACTCTGTGGTGAGTAGAAGCAGTAGTGTGCAGTCTATCAAGGGCTTCACTTACTACAAATACAGCTGAGTCATGCCCAAATGTTTGATCCGTTGCCTCGAGATCATTATCAATAGTTTTAGGAACTCCAACTATATTCATTCCCATATCACTTAATTTTTTAGAAATGTGCATTGTTCCATCACCGCCTATTGCAATTATGGCATCTAAATTCCATGCTTCATAATTCTTTAAAGCTTTATCAGAGCGGTCCATTATTTTTATTTTACCTTCAATATCTTCGGGCCAGTGGAAAGGATCCCCTTTATTTGATGACCCAAGGATACTTCCGCCCTGTGCTAAAATACCGGAAACATCTTTATTATATAATTCAATAGCTTTTCCACTTACGAGTCCTTCAAATCCATCCTGAATACCAAGTACGGTTAATCCATGATCATGTGCGGGTTTGGCTACACCCCTTATAACAGCATTTAACCCAGGACAATCTCCTCCGCCAGTTAAAATACCAATCCTTTTAATTTGTTTACCCTTTGCCATTATTCCCCTTTTTAAATATGAATTACAAATATAATTTTTTTTCTGTCTTTTTTCTAAATAGCGATTTAATCTTCGAATATTTTTTTAGAGGTTTTAAAATGAAGTTTAACAAACTTACTCATTAACAATTTATCCGATTGTGCAAAAATATTTTTAGCAGCATTTTCAACTTCGGATGATGCACCTTTTAATACATTATATCCTTGTTTTTGTTTTTGTCTAAACCAACTATTCATTTCGTTTCTAGCAATAATTGAAGCGGCAGCAACACCTAAATATTTTTCAGCTTTAGGAATTTGTACAAAATTTACGTTTGCAAAATTTTGTTCTAACGATACATTTAATGGTTCTTTACTAAACTTATCAACGATAACGTTCTTTGGAGCAAAATTATTGAATAATATTTCAATTACTTTTGAATGTCCCCAATTTAATAGTTTATTCAGATTTTTAAACTTTTCATAAAGTTGATTATATTTTTCCGGATGAATGGATACTATAGAAAAATTCTTAGGAAATTCTGATTTGATTTCTATTGCTATATTATCAATTTGATAGTCTGTTAATTCTTTGCTATCTCTAACTCCGATTTCTGCAAGAAAGCTTTTATTTTCTTTATTGGCGTAAAACCCTGCAATAACTAATGGACCAAAGTAATCTCCTTTTCCTGTTTCATCAGTCCCGATGTAGTCTTCAAAATCTATTTTTTCTTCCTCTTTAAATTCCATTGAGTAATTACCTGAAATTATCTTATTCAACTCGGTATATTCTTTCGTGGAGGTATTACCTTGAAGTATTGCTTTAACTCCTTTTTTTCCGAAATAAACGAGTAATTTTATCTTTTGGTTGTTTTTAATTACCGTTGTTTCATAATTATATTGCCTTAATTCAATTTCACTGGTAAAAAATTTTTCTAGTTTAACCTGTTTTATCAATGATACAATTTTTTGATGTGCCGATTTTTGCATAGTATGTTTTAGGTAGACTTATATTGAAAGAATTAATGATTTTCTAAATATCAAAGATACAAAATAAAGTATTTTACAAATGAAATACTTATTTTTCCTATTAATACTAAGTTATTAATAAACTTTAAAATTCTTTTTTTCATAAAAATGAAAGTGCTAAAACAAATAAATATTTCAAGAACAGTATTACTCTCATTTTTGGGATTTTATTTGTTAATTATTTCATCAACTGTTTATTCAAACCAGATTAATCCTGATTATAAAAATATTACATTCGAACATTTGTCTATTGAAGATGGATTATCACAAATTACTGTACACTCTATTTTGCAAGACAGCAAAGGATTTTTATGGTTTGGTACTGAAGATGGATTAAATAGATATGATGGATATAATTTTATTATTTATAAAAATGATCCTTCCAACCAAAATTCGATAAGTGATAATTTTATTTGGAAAATTTTTGAAGATTCTGATTCTAATTTGTGGATAGGAACTAATAGTGGCGGTTTAAACAAATTTGATTATGAATTAAATGAATTTGTACATTTTAGAGTAGAAGCACAAAAAGAGAATTCTATATCAGAAAATAACATCCGTTCAATTTTAGAATATGAAAATGGTAAACTACTGATTGGGACAAACAGTGAAGGCTTAGACATTTTTGATGTGGAAGCAAAAACATTTAACAATTACAAATTTAATTTAACGGAAAATTCGGATTATAATTCCAATGCGATAAGAGCCTTATGCAAAGATGAAGAAGGAATAATTTGGATAGGTACTGAAGGTGGCGGACTGATTGAATTTAATGCAAAATTGAACTCGGTCGTTATTCATAAGCATGATCCGCTTAATAATGAAAGCTTAAGCAGTAATACCATTTGGTCTTTAGAATGTGGAAATGATAATATTATTTGGGTTGGCACTTATTCTGGAGGATTAAATAAGTATAATAAAACTACCAAAAAATTTATCAGATTCAATTCTGAAGGCGAAGATGGGAATATTGCCAACGTTAATATCACAGATTTGGATGTTGATAAAAATAAATTGTTAATTTCTACTGAAGGTGGGCTAAGTATACTTGATCTACAAACTAAAAAAATAATTAATTATCAGCATAATATTTCTGATTTTGGGAGCATTAGTAATAATTTTATTAGAACATGTTTTATTGACCGCACTAATTTAATTTGGCTCGGAACCGTAGGTGGTGGTGTAAACAAAGCGAATACAAGTAAAAAATTCAATCATTATAATCATAATCCATCCGATCCGAATAGTTTAAATCATAATATGATTCGCGCCATTTCAGAAGATTCATTTGGGAATTTGTGGATAGGAACATTAGGAAAAGGTTTGAATAAATTTGATAGAAGCACAAACAGATTTGAACATTTTGAATCGCTTACAAATAATGAAAATAGCTTGAGTGATAATATAATAACTTCTATATGGGAGGATACAAAAAAGCAATTATGGGTAGGAACCTGGGGTGGGGGATTAAATAGAATTAATTTTTCTAAAGGAATGAGTAATGGAAAAATAGAAAGTGTTAGTCATTTTGTACATAATGCGCAAGATTCCAATAGTATAATCAGTAGTATTATTCAGGCAGTTTTTGAAGATTCCAAACACAATATTTGGATTGGAACTGAAGATGGATTAGATCTTTATGATGAATCATCATCCAAATTTTATCATTTTACCCATAATCATCAAGATTCAAGCAGTATTAGTGATAACCGAATTCAATCAAAATGTATTTTAGAGGATAGAAGTGGAAACTTATGGATTGGAACATGGAAGGGGTTAAATAAAATTCAATTAATGCACGACAAACAAAATCCGGAATCTAAGCATATCAAGAGTGTTAGATTTTTATATAATCCACTTGATAGTAATAGTCTTAGTGATAATAGAGTAATTTCATTATATGAAGATCAATCACATTCATTACCAGACAAAATGATATTATGGGTTGGCACAATTGGCGGTGGATTAAATAAAGTTGAAATAGTGCCAAATAATAATGGTGAAGATTCTTATAAGTTTATGCGCTTCACAGAAAAGGATGGACTTGCCAGTAATGTGGTCTATGGAATTCTTGGTGATAATGAGGGTAATCTTTGGTTGAGTACGAATAATGGTATTTCCAAGTTTAACCTTAGCGAAGAGGTTTTTAGGAATTATGATACAAGAGATGGATTACAAAGCAATCAATTTTTTTGGGGTGCAGCTCATAAATCAAAAAGCGGCGAATTATTTTTTGGTGGAATAAATGGCCTGAATTCATTTTTTCCAAACAAATTAGTTGATAATAAAAATATCCCTCCGGTATTAATTACAAATTGTACAATTTCACCGTTAGATTCGCCAAACGATAATAATGTAACAAAAATTAATACTATTGGTGATTTAAAGAAAATTAGGATTCCGTATAATAAATATAGAATTGATTTTGAGTTTACTGCATTAGATTTTACCATGTCTAAGAAAAATCAGTATTCTTATTTTTTAGAAAATTATGATCAATCATGGTCGGAAAAGCAGAACAGTAATATTGCAACATATACAAATATCGCCGAAGGAGATTTTACTTTTCAAGTTGTTGGTTCTAATAATGATGGAACATGGAATAAAACCGGTGCCAGTTTTCGAATAATTATTGAAACACCATTCTGGAAAACATGGTGGTTTATTGTCCTCGTTATGATATTTTTTGCGCTTATCATTGCGTATTTTATAGTTACACAAGTTAAAAATATGCTTGCTGTAGAAAGACTAAGAACCAAATTAGCTGCTGACCTGCATGATAATATTGGATCAAGTTTAACCGAGATTTCTATCTTAAGTGAAGTAATTAATACAAGACTTAAAACGAGTGATGACGATGTTCAGAAAAATCTTAATAAAATTAGTTCAAAGTCTCGGTATTTAATAGATAAAATGAGCGACATTGTTTGGCTTGTTAATCCACAGAGGGATTCACTATATGATTTAATACTAAGGCTTCAGGACACTTATTCAGAATTGTTGGCTGAAACATCTATCTCTTTTCGATCAGAGAATTTAAGAACACTTGAAAAGATTTCGCTCTCTATGGAACATAGACAGCACCTATTTTTAGTATTTAAAGAAGCAATAAATAACGCAATAAAATACAGCAATTGCTCGGAAATTATTTTGAATGCGGTTGTAGAAGGTAAGAAACTAGAAATGATTCTTTCTGATAATGGTGTTGGGTTTGAGCAAGAAGGCTTGATTAAAGGTAATGGCTTAAGCAATATGACGGAAAGAGCTAAGAAAATAGGAGGCAAATTAATAATCCATTCAGAAATTGGTAAAGGTACATTAGTTAGGTATATTGGAACAATTTTAAAATAAATTTATGATAAAAGTAGCAATTGTTGAAGATAGCAACACGATTAGAGAAGGCCTTAAGTTATTAATTGACGGCACTGAGGGATATCAATGTGTTGGCGCTTATATTAAGTGTGAAGAATTTTTAGATGTAATTAATGATATTAAAGTCGATGTCATTTTAATGGACATTGATTTACCCGGAATGTCGGGAATTGATGGAATAAAAAAAATAAAATCTATTTCTAATGACTATATAATTCTTGTGCTTACTGTTTATGATGAAAATGAAGTAGTTTTCGAGGCATTATGTGCCGGAGCTTCAGGCTATTTGGTAAAAAAAACACCTCCTGCAAAATTATTGGATGCAATAAAAGATGCTTATGAAGGTGGTGCCCCAATGACGAGTAATATTGCAAGAAAAGTTGTGGATTTCTTTCAAAGTACAAAACCGATTAAAAGTGATAACAGTAAAATATCTCTGACGAAAAGAGAAAAAGAAGTCCTCGGTGGCTTAGTTGAAGGAAATAGTTATAAAGCTATTTCTAATAATTTGCATATTAGTGTAGAAACCGTGAGATTTCATTTCAGAAATATTTATAAAAAATTACATGTGCACTCACAATCAGAAGCAGTTGTAAAAGCCCTCAAAGAAGGTTTAATATAAATTAGTTGTTTTCTTTTTAACATTCCTATAAAAACACCCTATTTGTGTAGTTACTAAATAGCTATGCTCTGTTTATATTTGTTCAACTCAAAACTACTATTTCAAATATGAAAAATGTTATAATTGTTGAAGATGTAAAGAATATTCGAGAAGGCTTAAGGACTTTGATCGATACTTCAACATCTTTTAAATGTGTCGATACTTTTGAAAGTTTTGAATCTTTTGAATCTAAGTTTAATAAAAATATAGCTCATATAATATTAATTGATATCGACTTACCTGGAATTTCAGGTATAGAAGGTATTAAAAAAATAAAACGAATTTCGCAGAATAATATTATAATTGTTCTTACTGTCCATGAAGAGAGCGAAAGAGTATTTGAGGCAATATCAGTAGGCGCAAGTAATTATTTGGTTAAAAATACTCCTGCGGATAAAATGATTAATATACTTGAAGATGCTGCGGATGGAAAAGTACTAATGAGTTCTTTTATTGCCAGAAAAACCATGGAATGTTTCAGAAAAAAAAATTCTCTTAACAAGCTAAATAATAATGAAGTAGATATTCTAAAAAAAATTACGGAAGGAAATAGTTTAATTGCAATTGAAAAATCTTTAAGTATGAGTACTGATGATATAAAGACTAGCTTTCATAATATTTACGTAAAACTTTTTGAAAATGGAAATAATAATATTTTGAGAGTAGAGAATTAACCTACCTATTTAGGTAGCATTATTTGTGAAAAAATAGAATTTTAAAAATATTCACCACAATGTGGTAGTTTTCTTATGTAGAATAATTTGTCATCTTATTTTACTAAATACACTACTCACATTTTAGCGAAGAAGCTTATTTCATAACATATTAGGTTATCTGAAAAAAAGATTGTGAGAACATTCCGAGAATATAAACCAATAATTCTAGTCAACATAATTTATCTGATAGTTTTTTTACAAGCTTGTGGAAATGACAAAACTGATCTAATAATTGCTAATGTCGGAGAAAAAGTAATTTCTCAATCTGATTTTTTAGATAGGTACGAAGATTTTATATTCCAAACAAATATTAAAGATAATATTTTTGCAAGAAAAGAAATTCTTAACAGTTTGATATCTGAAAAACTCTTACTGGAATATGATGATAATTCCTCAATTATGGAGAATGACGAATATAAAAAAGATATAATCTGGAAAGAAAATCAAGTTGTTCTGGCATATCTTAAAGATAGAGAAGTATATAGAAATATCAATGTAACTGATAAGGATACTAGGGAAGCATTTCTTAGATCAAGTCAAAAAATTGCAGCTAGACATTTATATGCTTCGAGCGAAGAAGAAATTAATGAACTAGCTGAATTATTAAAGATAGGAGTTGATTTTAATACACTGGCTAGACAAACCTTTACTGACTCTACTCTAAAAAATAATGGCGGATATCTTGGATATTTTTCTTGGGGAGATATGGATCCAGTATTTGAAAATAAGGCCTTCTCCATGAAAATTGGAGAAATTTCAGCACCAATTAGATTAGAAAACGGTTACAGTATAATTAAAATCGAAGATAAAGTAACCCATCCTCTTTTAACAGAGAGTGAATATCTTAACAAAAGAAATAAGTTTACTCAAATATTAAAAATTAATAAAAAAAGACCCGCAGAAAAAGAATTCATTAGTAGTATAATAAATTTAGAAGAGATTAAATTAAACGATGTGCAAATTGAGCTGATTTGGGAAAAGGTAAGATTAAGTATTGAGAGTAATGAAGTTATAGGAAATAAGCTAGATAGCAAAATTGCAGTTGAATATAAAGGTGCTAATTATACATCTTCTCAGCTACTAAAAAAAATTGAGATGCTACCTCATTCTCATTTTAAAAAAATAACATCAAAAGATAAATTGGTGACAGTTATCAAAGGTTTGATTTTACAAGAAGAATTGTTAGAACTTGCTGACAAAAAAGGATTTACAGATGTAGACCTGGTAGTTAACAAGATGAAATCTTTGAAATCAAAAGTATTTATGAAATATAAAATATCAGAAATAATAGATAATTCATTTATTGATGATAGCCTGATATTAGATTACTATGAATCAAACAAAAATCTATTTACAAGTCATGCACAAATAAATGTTCAAGAGATAATAGTTGATACATTAACATTAGCAAAAGAAATTATTACCAAACTCAACAACGGTCATGACTTTAATGAATTAGCACAAAAGTATTCAATGAGAAAACAGACTGCTGAAAATGGTGGAGTTATCGGTTTAATACCAGCGGAAAACTATGGAAATTACAAAAATTTGTTTGCGCGTAGTAAGCTTAATAAGATTATTGGACCGATTGAGATAGAAAATTTTTACGGAATTTTTAAAGTAATTGATCGAATTGAAGATGAAGTAGAAGAGTTTGAAAAGGTAAAAGACCTAGCAGCAATTGCTGTTAAACACCAATATAAAAATGAACTTTTAGAAAAATACGTTGAAGATCTTAAGAAAAAAATCAAAGTAGTTGTTAATTTGGAAAATTTAGGGTCTACAAAAATATTTCAAAATAATTAGGCTTTTAATTTATATCTAAAAAAAGTAAATTCCTCAAATTCGGATGCATATGAATTATAAATATTATATGGTTTTGAAAAATAAATTTATCTTATCGAGGAGTTCCTCATGAAAAAAACATTATACTTATTATTAATATTTTTTATTCCCTACTTTTTCTTGAAAGCAGGTACAACAGGTAAACTTGCGGGTAAAGTTGTGGATGAAAATACAGGCGAAGCTCTTCCCTTTGTGAATATAACAATTGAGGGTACTGCTCTTGGAGCAGCTACGGATATTGAAGGAAAGTATGTTATTCTAAATATTTCTCCAGGGAAATACAGTATAAAGTTTCAATATCTTGGTTATCAAACGAAGGTGATAAACAATGTTTCCGTCTCAATTGATCTTACTACAAAAATTGATATTTCATTGGGTGAAGAAAGTATAGAAATTGGTGAAATTGTTGTTCAAGCTAAGGCTGGGGGAATACAAAAAGACATTACATCAAGCCAGGCACTGGTTTCTTCGGACCAGATTGAAAATCTACCTGTTTCTGAGTTAGACGATATACTTCAATTACAAGCTGGAGTAACCAGAGGTGCTGACGGTGATTTTCATATAAGAGGTGGAAGAACATCAGAAATTGCTTATTGGGTGAATGGAGTTTCGGTAACGGATGCGTATGATAATAGCCGCGGAATACAGATTGATAATAGTAGTATTCAGGAAGTACAGGTTATTAGTGGTACGTTTAATGCCGAATACGGGAATGCAATGTCGGGTATTATAAACACGGTAACAAAAGAAGGTAAAAATGATTATCACGGTAGTATTTTAGTTTATGCTGGAGACCATGCAAGTAATTTTACCGAGTATTTCCCTCACATTTCGGATTTCGATCCTATTGCCAACTATAATTTTCAGGGTACTCTTGGAGGACCAATTCCTCTGACTTATAATACTATTAAGTTTTTTGTCAATGGAAGGTATTATTACGATGACGGCTATCTGTTTGGGGAAAGAAGATTTACTCCGGATGGATTACCTGGTGATAGTAGTGTTGTTCCAATGAATTGGCGAGAAAACTATTATGGACAAGGAAATATTAGTTTCTTTCCAATTCAAGATATTAAATTTAATTTAGAAGGATTATATTCAAAAGAAAATTATCGGGACTATGACCATGAATACAGATGGAATCCAGATGGTGATGTTAATAAGTTTGCTGAAAGTTATAATTTTACAACGACACTTACGCACACTCTTTCCTCAAAATCTTTTTATACGGTAAAAGGATCATATTTTCTCAAAGATTTTAATGAATATCTATATAGTGATCCATTTGATTCAAGATACTTACATCCTGATTCTTTAATTCTACCCACAAGTTATTCCTTCAGAACTGAGGGTACAAATTTACACAGATTTTTCAGAGAAACTAAGACATTATTAGGACGACTAGATTTTACAAGTCAGATTTCCGAAAAGCACTTAATTAAATTGGGAGGTGAAGTTAAATCGCACGAACTTAAATTTGATGATTATTCACTTGAGCCTTTAAGAGTTGATGGTGTTGCTGTTGAACCGTTTCAACCATCTATTCCCGGTGAAACACAAACTAACAGACAGAAATATAATAATACTCCTTTCGAAGCCTCTGTTTATATTCAGGATAAAATTGAATATGAAAGTGTAATTATTAATGTTGGTCTTAGATTTGACTATTTTGATTCTCAGGGACAGGTTCTTGTTGATGTTACCGATCCTAATATTTATGCTCCTTTACGACCAGGTATGGAAGAATTATCTATTGCTGAAAGGGAACAATATTTTTATAAAGATGCAGATTCAAAAATTCAAGTTAGTCCAAGATTTGGCATTGCTTATCCGATTAGTGAAAGTGGTGTAATCCATTTTTCATACGGTCATTTTCTTCAAATTCCATCTTTTCAATATTTGTTTCAACGAGGACCTTATTTAGTTCCAAATTCCGGAATAAATATAGGGGTATACGGCAATCCGGATCTCGAACCTCAAAAAACGGTAATGTATGAAATTGGTTTTAGACAGGAGTTTTTTGATGATTATTTAATTGATGTAACCGGATTTTATCGTGATGTTAGAGATTGGATAACTGCCGGCCCAATTATAGAGACAAGGAACCTTGTTACATATTCCATTTTTACCAATAAAGATTATGCAAATGTGAAAGGTATCACTCTTTCATTTAATAAACAGTTTTCAAACTATTTTTCATTTGACTTAAATTATACCTACCAAGTAGCTGAAGGTAGTAACTCAAAACCTGAGGATGAATTTGAAGCAGCAAAAGGAAGTGGTGAACCGAGTCTTTTCCTTATACCAATGGATTGGGATCAAAATCATCTAGTAAATGCTTCTCTATTTGCAGGTTATGAAGGATGGGGAGCTAGTTTATTAGCTCGATATGGAACAGGATTGCCTTATACACCTTCAATTACACAGTATACTGCAGACAGAGGAATAACTTCCGGTTTGCTGAAAAATAGTAGGAGAATTCCGAATCAATTCAGTCTCGATCTAAAAATTGATAAATCGTTTAATTTGTATGGGCTAGATTTAAATGCATTTTTGAAAATTTATAATTTACTTGACAATAGAAATCCAATAAGAGTTTTTGGTGATACTGGTCAGCCTGACTTTACTACCGAAACACAAAATATTGGGGAAAGTGAAAGTAGACCAAATACTGTTGAGGAGTATATAAAATATCCTGATCATTATGGTGAACCAAGAAATGTGCAATTTGGAATTAAACTTTCATTTTAATGATAAATGAATGCCGGAGGTTTTAAATGTTCAACTTAAACAAAGCTACTTTATTTTCTTTGTTTGTAGTTCTCTTGATAACTACTGACCTTTTGGGTCAGCATATACCCAGTAAGGAAAGAGGAGATGCTAAATATAGAAGAAAAGCTCAGATGGAAGGAAACCAGATAAGAACAACGGTTTTTAATTATGGAATGATGGGGAGAGAAGGATCAGTTCCAATTACTGAGCAAACCCCATTTGAGTGGCCGAAAAATACGGGACAGGTTTATTTAGCAGTTGCAGGAATTATGGTTGGAGCTGAAGTAGTTGACGAAAACGGTGAAATTCAAAAAATTGTTTCCAGATGTCATTATCTTGAATCTCCGGAAGGAAGGCCATGGACTTTTGAACCAATACCTGGTTATTACAATGTTAATAACCCAAACGGATTTGCTTCTAGTAATGATCCTGAAACATGGCCGGATTTTTGGCCTGATAAACAAACTGATGAAAATGATGCAGGATGGCCTGGTAAATGGAATGGTTATTTTGGGAAAGATAAATTTAATGCCGACCAAGAATTGTTTTTTAGGGCTTCGGATAATTCATATGATAGGTTTGCTAATTACTTTCCAGATTCTACCGATTTAACGAGGAAAGGATTAGGACTAATTTTGGATGTTAGAATGATGGCGTGGTCGCAAATCTTAGTACAAGATGCTATTTTTTCTCTATTTAGAATTAAAAACGATGGTACACAAAAGTTAGATAAAGTTGGGGCTTCAATTTTATGGGCAGATTTTGTGGGGGGTGAAGGACAAGGAAACTTATCTGAATTTGACCTTTTAAATGATATTGCATGGTCAAGAAATGCAGATAATAAATCACCAGATGTAGCATTTGGATCAGATCCGGTTGGAATAGTCGGTGGATCATTTTTAGAAACGCCTGGCAACGCGATTGATAGAATTGATAACGATAATGACGGTGAGTTTAATGGACCAACTGTAACAAGTGAATTATTGGTTGGAGAAAGCGATCCTTCAATACCACGAAATGATCAGAGGAGATATGATGGTATTGATAACAACGGAAACGGATTAATTGATGAGAATGAAGCACATATTTCGTTCCAGGATCAAGATGGTGTAACCTATGCAGATAGAATAGACCAAAATGGCAATGCTGAAACCAATAGTCCAGAAGTTACTGGCGATATGGTTAATCTAGTTTCATCTGATTTGTGGAAAAGGTGGCCATCTAATCCTGATGATGGTAAAGTACATTTAATAATGGTTGAATCAGATGATGTCGGTTTAGCATTTGCAGATTACATTGATAATGATGATAATGGTGAAGAAAATAGTCCGGTTATTACTCAGGAAATGATAAATGAAGCTGCAAATGATGATCCATATTTTAGAGTTGATGTTGGAAATGGAATAGTACTTTATGATGTAAAATCGGAGGACTTAGGAAAAAAATATTCCGATGGAATTGATAATGATGGGAATGGAGCTATTGATGAGTTTATTGATGAAGGAATTGATGAAATGATAGATGAAGCAAGAGATGATGGGATAGATAATGATAGTGATTGGAATGCTGGTACGGATGATGTCGGTTTAGATGGTGTTCCTTTTACGGGTGATGAGGGGGAAGGGGACGGCTATCCGACGTCAGGTGCAAGATTTGGCTTACCTGGCGAACCTAATATTGATGTTACTGATGTTTCAGAAACAGATCAAATAGGTATAACAGGGTCCTTCTATAGAACATCAGATGAATGGATTACTACTTACACAGATAACTTCATTTGGAATAGTTTTATGGTTCCAGGTAACTTTTTTGATCCAAACGATATTGAGGAAGGAGATTATAATTTATATGTCTCTTCTGGTGTATTTCCTCTAGAACCTGGGCAGACAGAAACGATTTCTTTGGCTATTATTTTAGCAAATGGTCCAGCTCTTGATCCGGATGGATCAATTAGAAAAGAGGCGGTTTTAAATAAGAAAATACGTGCTCAAGAAACCTATAACAATGATTATCAATTTGCAAATGCACCTATAATTCCAAAACTAACCGCAATACCAGGGGATAATAGAGTAACATTGTATTGGGATGCTGAAGCGGAAAAATCATTCGATGCGTATATTGCGAATATTGGAGGCAACGGATATGATTTTGAAGGATATAGAATATATAGATCCTCTGATCCGGCCTTTGAAGATGCATTAGAAATTACAAACAATTTTGGTGTCCCGACATTTAGGCTGCCTATTGTTCAGTTTGATTTAGATAATGGTATTTTTGGAAATGATTCAATTGGATTTGAAGGTGTTCATTTTAATTTAGGTGAAGATACAGGTTTACAACACTCTTGGGTTGATTCATCAGCACAAAATGGGTTTACTTACTATTATGCAATAACATCGTATGATTTCGGATATGTGGCTGGAAAAATAACGCCTTCTGAATGTAATATTAATATATCGTTAAATCCAGATGGAACTGTTAAGACAATAGGAAGAAATGTGGCCCAGGTAACGCCCGAAGCCCCTTCAGCAGGATATGTATCACCAACTTTAAGCCAAATAAAACTTGTGGAAGGTTTTACTACCAGTACTATTTCATATGAAGTTGTAGATCCTGATGAAATTGAAGATGGACATGTGTATCATATTACATTTGAAGACACCTTGAAAGTTGGTGAAACCGATACTCTTACAACAAAAGATTATTCTGTTTTTGATTCCACTGCAAATGTTATTGTTGTTGAAAAAAATACAGGTTTTGGTGAAAATGATGAAGCCCCTCTTATTGATGGATTTAGATTAAGATTTAAAAATGCCAGTAAAGTAGAATTAGATGAAAACAATTCTGTTTGGAGTGATTTAGAAATCTCGCCTTTTACATTCGAAAAATATGTTTCAAGATTCGTACAAGGTTCGGAAAGACCAAATGACTACTTAATAATATTTGGAGAACCTGGTTTTGGAACCTCAAGTGAGTTTTTACACGATAGAACAACTTTCCCAGAGACACCAGTTAACTTTAAAATATACAATAAGACTACGGAACAATTTATTGAGTTTGGGTTCTTAGAACTAGACAACACGGGCCCACAAGAAACAGGATGGTTTTCATCAAATGGAGGCCTAAATACAGATCGAATTATTTTTCTTGAACCTGGTGGAAATGAAAACGAATTAGCTCCAACTTGGTGGTTTTACTTAGATGTAGTAGACACAAATGTTATGACTCATACTTTACCGGATGTTGGTGATACTGTAACATTATCTCTTATTAAACCATTTCTATCTAATGATAAGTTTCGATTTGTATCAGAAATTGGGTATACAGATAAAGGACAAGCCAAGGCTGAATTAGACAAAATTAAAGTTGTTCCAAATCCATATATTGCTAGCGCATTATGGGAGCCAAAAAATCCTTATTCGAGCGGGCGTGGTCCTCGTTCTATTCACTTTACACATCTACCAAGAGAATGTACCATTAGGATTTTTACAGTAAATGGTGAACTTGTGAAAGAAATCCAACATGAAAGTAATTTATACGATGGCTCGGAAGAATGGAACCTATTAACTAAAGATAATTTATCTGCATCTTACGGAATTTATATATACCACGTAGATGCTCCAGGCATAGGTTCAGATGTTGGGAAATTTGCAATAATAAAATGATTGAGTATCAATTAACGATGATAAAATTTTATAGGGATTTATAACATGAAAAATGTTTTGATCATTATATCTCTTTTAGGTGTCTTATTTCAAAGTTCATCATATAGCCAGGTTACTAAAACCGGAACCACTGCAGCTAAATTTTTAAGTGTTGGAATTGGGGCACGAGCAAATGCCATGGGCGGTGCTTTCTCATCTATTGCAAATGATGCATCATCTTTGTATTGGAATCCTGCGGGTGCTGCCACGCTCGATGATTTTGAAGTAAAATTTACCTATACTAATCTTTATAAAGATCTTGATATTGACTTAAATTATCTCGCCTTGGTTATACCTGCTGGTGAGCTTGGAAATTTTGGGATTAGTATAACTGCTATTGATTATGGTGAAATGGACGTTACAACAGAGTACTTTCCGGAAGGAACCGGTGAGAGATTTTCTGCTTCCAGCTATGCTTTCGGGTTGTCCTATGCAAGACATATTACAGAATCATTTTCAGCAGGTGTTACAATTAAATATGTTACTGAAGGTATATTTAATTCTTCAGCAAATGGTGTTGCGTTTGATATCGGAACAAAATTTAATACTCCGTTTTGGGGTATAAATTTTGCAAGTATAATAACTAACTATGGATCAAAACTACAAATGACAGGGGAAGACCTTTTAATTAGATACGATCAAGATCCTAACCGAAATGGAAATAACGAATCTGTCGATGCTTATTATAAAACCGATCATTTCGATTTACCATTAAAATTACAAATTGGAATATCAAGGGATTTCAATTTTTTAAGAAATTATAGATTTACCCTAGCTGTTGATGCTACTCACCCAAATGATAATACCGAATATGTTAATATTGGTGGAGAATTATCTCTCCTAGATAATTTAATTTCTTTGCGAGGTGGGTATAAAGGATTACTGCTAGAAGATAATCAAGAAGGATTAACACTTGGAGCAGGATTACATTATGTTTTAGGAGTATTTGCTGTTGGTGTGGATTATAGTTATCAGGAGTTTGAATTTTTAGGATTCATTCATAGTTTTGATGTTTCATTTAAATTTTAATATTATTAAGCACGTTATTACTCACAAAAAGGAGGCACAAGTATGAAAAAATATTTGCAAATTTTACCTTTACTGTTGCTATTTGGGTTTGCCCAAATTAGTGCACAATCCCTAACATTCCAAGTTGATATGAGTGTGGAAATTACGAAAGGCACTTTTGATGTTACAACGGATTCAGCTTATGTTCGTGGTTCATTTAATGGTTGGGGACAAACCGCAATGACTGATGAAGATGCTGATAAAATTTATACAGTATCTTTGACAGGACTCACTGCAGAAAATCAATCCTATAAATTCTTCCATAATGGTGGTGGAAACGATAATTGGGAAAATGATCCAAATCGTGAATACCTATATGGTGGTGGTGATGAAACCGTTCCATTAGCATATTTCAATAGACAAGTTGCTACTGGAATAGCTGCTTCTGTTACGTTTAATGTTGATATGAGATTACCGGAAAGTACTGGTGATTTTGATCGAGCAGCAAATAATGTTTTTGTTGCTGGTAGTTTTACTGATTGGCAAAATGGTGCAATTATAATGACCGATGATGATGGGGATTCGGTTTTTACTATTACAGTCTCTGATAGCATCACATCTAACGAATTTATATACTTTAAATTTACCTGGGCTCCCGATGATACAATGAGTGATGCTGGAACATGGGAAAGCCTTGCAGATAATAGAGAATTCTTCGTACTAGATGAGAATAATGAATTTACTGCATTCTGGAATGATGTTGATCCGGACGCCTCAACACTTGTTGATGGAAATATTTTCTTCGAAATTGATATGAGTGTTGCTAACGAACTCGGAGTTTTCGATCCAACTGTTGACTCAGTTCAGATTCGTGGTTCATTTAACGGTTGGGGAGACTCAGATCCTCCTCGTTCCAAACTTATTCGTGATGCGATAGATCCACTAGCATGGTATTTGGATGTTTCGTTTTCTCAGTACGAAAAAAACAGCCAACAAGCTTATAAATTCTTTATTAAGAATCCTGAAGGAAACACTCAGTTCTCAAATACTGGTTGGGAAGTTCCAATAGGAAATACTCTTGGCTCTGATAGAAATAGGCCCATCGAATTTTTGGGTGAAGAAACTCAAGAAGCACCTATAACATATTGGGGAAATATTCATACCGATTGGGTCATTCCTGAGGGAACAACTGTTGAAACTGAATTTAGTATTGACATGACTTTTGCAACTGTAGCCGATTCGCAAGGTAGTAATCCTGTATTTGATCCTAATGCAGATACTGTTTATTGGATCCCTAGACAACCGTTATATTATGCAATAAATGGTTTAGAATGGACTACGGATCAACGAATTTTAGAGTTAACTGATTCAGACGGTGATATGGTATATAAAGGCACCCTAACAACTGTTGGCCCGGCGTTTAACGGATTTTTATATAACTACGCATTTGTTTCATCAACGGGATTTACACAAGAAGATGGTGGTCAAGGAGGGGCAAGAGTTAGATTTATTGGTCAAAGTGCCCCAAGAGTTTTTGATAGCCCTTGGGAAATGCCTCTGGATGTTTGGAGTAATTCAGAAAAGCCTGAAGAGGAAGGTCCTTCTGGGTTAGTTTCTGTGCAATCGCTTGATTTGGTTGCAAATAAGTTTTCGCTAGATCAAAACTATCCAAACCCATTTAATCCGACTACTCAAATTAGATTTTCAATTCCTAATTCAGATGTAGTTACTTTAAAAATCTATAGTTTATTAGGACAAGAAGTTCAAACTCTTATTAACGAAGATATGAATGCTGGTTCTTACGAAATAGATTTTAATGCTTCTAGTTTAGCTAGCGGACTTTATTTCTATACACTAACTTCTGGTAATTTTATATCAACAAAGAAAATGATATTGCTGAAATAATTTCTGGATAGAATTGCTTTACGAAATAGTCCGGTAGAATATACCGGACTATTTTATTTTAAATAAAAAGAAATATTAATTAATTATTTCGAACGATAGATTGTAATTGATTTTTAAGAAGTATTGCGCCTTTATAATTAGGGTTGATTGATAAACATTTCTGAATTCTATCAAGTGCTTTTTCAAACTCGTTCTTCTTAGAATATGCTCCGGAAAGGTTATAAAGTACTTGAGCATCATTACTAATATAATTAAGACTTTCCTCTAAAAAATGGATTGAAGTATCAATCTTAGAATGAGATAAGTTTATTATTCCCAACCATTTACAAAAAAAATGACTAGGGTTTAACTTATATCCTCTTTCTAGATACTCCAAAGCTTCATTAAATCTTTGTTTTTTAATTAGTTCATTTGATATAAATTTATTGTATTCAACAATTAATGGATACTGATGAATAAGTAAATCAATTTCTTTTTTCCCTTTGTCAAATTTATTTCTTTGCATAAATGTTGCGGCCAAAATTCTATGAGCCTTTTCCCATTCTTCTTCTCCAATCACAAAATTATATGCAAGCGAATCAATATAATTTTCCAATTTAACAAGTGAGGAAACTTTTTTCTTTTTTGTAAATATTGTGAACGGCCAATCATTTTTCAATAATTGCAATTTAAAGTTGGCAATTGAAGAATCTAATTCGGAAAAAATGAAATACTTTCGTGTGATACTGTCTTGTTTTTCATATTTATGTATAGGAATTTTATTTGGAAGAAGATTAGTACTATTAATTTCTTCATAAAATAATTGGCCAAGATCTTTATAACCTTCCAAAGTTAAGTGCAAATGATCGATCATCAAATTGTCACCAATAATTCCATTTGGTGATTGAAAACTTAAAATTGAATCTGTATTAACAATGGGAATATTAAATTCAGCACCTAGTTTTCTGATAACTTCATTTAATCTTTCAGGAGCCCTAAATCTTAGTTGATCTAAGTCTTTGGCTAATCGAAAAAGTGAATCAGCTTTAGTATAATTTGATACAGAGTATTGTTTCTTTGCTTCAGCATAAACCTTCTTTGCGTTTTGCAAACTGTTTTTCAAATTTGAGATGAATGGATGCTGGTCCTTAATGTTGCTCACTAAAGTTGATATGATAATAGGCACTTTTTGTTTTTGTACTAAATTTATAGCATCAGTAATATTTTTCCGAAATTGTTGTATCCCAAGTTCATAGGTTTCTGATTCTAATTCTATCTTTTGATTCTGGGCCATCCTTGCCATCAGGGTTCCACTTTTTGATTCATTATCATCTGGTAAAAGTGAAATTGCAGCTTTTAAAACATCTCCAACAAGTTGAACTATTTTAAAATTATTTATGCTTAACAAAAAATTTACAACATTTGTAGATTTTCCTAATGATTCCATAGAACCAACACCTAATGCACCATAATATTCGTTATGCCCTGCATAGATAAGAATTAAATCAGGATCCTCATCGAGCACATCAGGAATTAAATCCCTTATGGTGTAACTGTTTACTGCTGTTAAGCTTAGATTAACAACTTCTATATTAATTTCAGGATAGTTTTGTTCTAACCTCTGTCTTATGTATCTAGAAAATGAACCAAGCGGCATAAACGGATAACCTGCTGCGCTGCTACCTCCAAGAACAAAAACTCTAAAAGTGTTTGGCTCTTTAGCAATGGCAAATACATCTTGAATTGATTCGGGAACATTATTTACGCTGTGGAAGTAACGTCTTGCTACATTTGGATTTAATCCATAATGTGTGTCGGTTATCTTTATCCAGGTTGACGTATCAACACCATAATTAAATAGTCGTAGAGATAATTCAAGGATTACAAAAAATAAAATCGGGATGAGTACTAATATTAAATAAAAAACTGTGTTGGGTTTCTTTTGCTTTTTCATAAACATGTAAATACTGGCAGCGATTAAAAAACACTTAAATATTAACTTAATTTTTACCTATTTTTGCACTAAGTCAATAATAAGAAATCAAGATTATGAGTAAAGTAAGAGTTATTGTTGAACTATTCGAATTTTTAAAAGTCAGAAAAAAATGGTGGCTTATGCCTATAGTTTTTTTCCTGATCTTACTTGGAGCTTTGATAGTTCTCACACAAGGTTCAGCATTGGCCCCGTTTATATACGCAATTTTTTAATTTTCTTATTTTAATATTGCTAGTTCATTTGGTTTTAATATTACTTTTGGTGTTCTGTTATTCGAATCATTGGTAACCAAGTTTGTGAAAATTTCATCTAATTCATCAATTTGAATTTCTTTAATATCACTGCTTTTATTTACTAATACATGTACCTGATTACTTTCAAATTTCCTTATATAATAAAGAATATCGTCATCCTTCAAATCAATAAATGATAGATCACCTCTTCTTAGTTCAATATTATTATTCCTAATTTCAATCATATGTTTATACCAGTTAAAAAGGGAAGAATCAAAAGTCACCTCGTCAGTTGGTCTTTTTAATCCAAATGGGTGAGTAGTTTCTGTTTCATAGGTTAATTCTGGCCAAACCATTGGTTTTCTGCAATCCGGATCATCGCCCCCCCACATTCCAACTTCATCACCATAATAAACCATTGGTGCACCGGGCATTGTCATTTGTATTCCTACCATAAGTTTCTGTTTTTGCTTTTCATAGCTATTTGGTTTTCTAACATCAAAAGTTTCTCTTTGAGATGGAACAGCTCCATGATCATACCAATAATCTGGGTTTATTATTAATGAAGAGAGTCTTTCAGCGTCATGACTTCCCAACAAGTTCATTAACACATAAAGATTCTCACTATAATAATCTTTTCTTATGGTATTAATTGTATCGGTAAAGGCTGTTGAAGAAATGCTGCTATCTTGATCACTTAAAAAGTGTTTTACGGCTCTCGTAAACCTGTAGTTCATAACCGCGTCAAACTGATCGCCTTGTAACCATGGTTTAGCGTTCATCATTTTGTTAATCTTCCACTCATCCCACCAAATTTCACCGGTTATATAAGCATCCGGGTTTATTTCCTTAACCCATCCCCTAAACCTTTGCCAGAATTTATGATTTACCATTTCCGCTACATCTAACCTCCACCCATCAATTCCATCTGAAGGGTCTCCGTCTTGGTTTGGATCCATCCAGCGTTTTACAATAGAGTGAACATGCTTTGCAGCATCCTCAATTAAACCGTTTTCATTTTCTGTAATTTCCGGGAGATCCATAGCGCCATACCACGCTTCATAATCAAATTCATTTTCTTTAGTTGTTGGATCGTCAAAAGATTTTATTGTAAACCAATCTAAATATTTAGATTCTCTTTGATTTTCTACAATATCTTTAAAGGCCCAAAAAGAACTACCAGTGTGATTAAAAACTCCATCTATAATGATTTTGATATTTTTCTCATGAGCTTTTTGTATTAGTTCAAGAAATAATTTATCGGCCGAAGTCCATTGCCAAGTTTTAGGATCTGCAGGGTTCTCTTGATTCCAAATTTCTTGATCTCTTATAGGATCTGGACCAAAATTATTATCAATATGATGATAATAAGTTGCATCGTATTTATGTAATGATGGTGATTCGAAAACAGGATTAAAATAAAGAGCATTTACGCCAAGATCTTGTAAATAATCAAGCTTATCAATTACTCCCTGAAGATCCCCTCCATAACGTCTCACCTGAGCATTCCAATAGAAATCGTGTCCATTATTTTCCCAAGGTTGTAATTTGTACCAGTCTGAAGTCCATGGATGAGGCTGCCATCCCTCTGGAACCTCATGAGGCCAGGCTCCTCTAATATCGTCGGAAGATGGGTCATTTGACTCATCACCGTTATTAAACCTTTCTGGAAAAATTTGATACCATACAGCATCTTTTGCCCAATCCGGTACCCTTGAAATTTTTTCTTCTGTTGAGCAGCTATTAGAAACTAAAAGTAAAATTAAGAGAAGAAATTTTTGAATTCTAATCATTTTTCTTCCATATTATAAGTAGTAAAATTTCAGATTAAATTTACGAAAATAAAAGCATTATTATTTATTTTACTTGGTCTTCTAACAAAAAGTATTTAGTTTTTGGGCTTGAAATAAAGAAAGTTCTGAAAATTTGTTCCAGAAAATCTTATGGAGAGTTGGCAGAGTGGTTGAATGCGGCGGTCTTGAAAACCGTTAAGGATGCAAGTCCTTCCGGGGTTCGAATCCCTGACTCTCCGCACTAAATATGAAAAGCCCGTTTATAGTGAATTTAAGCTGTTTTCGGGCTTTCTTATTTTAAAACCTACCGCTGTAAACGCTGTAATTGGCCCTATCTGATGTGTCTTGGACACTTTTTGGACATTTTTTGGGCACAAAATTATTGTCCAAATCATCGTCATGTCGAACAAGTCCAGTATCTGCCACCATTAAAAATTGGTTATTTTCTCAATAAGTTTTTCAAACAAGTTATTCCCATTATTATACCTAAACTCTATCTCTTTGAGGAATTTGTATAGGCTGTCCAGTTTAGTTCCCCTAAATTTAAGTAGTTTCTCATTCGCATATCGCCAGAAGTGGTTTTGTGAGATTGGAAAATTGTGCATCCTGCTTTTTATCGATCTGGAATGAACATTCCCATAATTAAAATGGTAAGTAACTTCCTTGTTTGGAACTCTTGTTCTCTTTACAGTAAATAGATTGGTGTGATTAGAATCAGTTTTAGCAGTAGTAATAAATACTTTATCACTAAGAATGGTGATTGAAAATGTTGGACTTTCATTTTTTAGAATTGTTTGTCCTCCAAGAGTATGATTATTTTCATCCTTCATTATTAAACAACGAAATAGTTCATAGAACCTGAGAGCAGTTTTTCGGTTTATTGCTAACTCTTTAGATGCAATTAGTGCAGTTGTATCAAGTACGAATAATTTTATAAGACCAATAAACTGTGAAGTGGTAATACTTTGCTCGTGAAGTACGCTGCCTTTCCTGAATCCCCATTCAGCTTTACAACCATAACACTTGTATCTGCCTCTTCTTATTCTTCCTAGCTTTGATGATCCGCATTTTTCACATTGAGTAAAAGTTTTCAGAATACCGACTTTTAATAAATATTGTTCTGCTTTTTTCTCATCTAATAATAGTTCTGATAATTCTATTAAATTCATTTTTACCTCCATATAATAAAAAAGCCACCCAGTATTGGGCGGCCTTACCATTAAGATTATTTAATTTGAATATTATTTTATTAGTTCATCCAATTTTGTAAGCTTTACTTGCAAGCTCTTTGGGTCTATCTTTGTATATCTATCTGTCATTGATTCTGGTGCATGGCCCATCAAGTACTGTTTTTCTTCATACTTGATTTCTGTGTTAATTACATGACTTGCAAAAGTGTGTCTCCATTTGTGCAAGGTCGCATTCTTTTTGATTCCAGCTTCTTCTGCTATTACTTTGCATTTTTCTAGGAGTCTTCTTTCTCTAACAGTTCCACCATTGTCAGTTGTAAATACATAACCGTGTTTATTTGTTGCATTCATTTTTGATAACATATTATAGAGTAGGTCTGTCATTGGAATATCCCTTTCTGAAGTAGCATTCTTGGTACTATAGCCATCATAGATTCTGACTTTTATCAATTTATTTTTCAGATCAATACTTCTTTCCCATTGTAAAGACTCCAACTCACTTATTCTAAGTCCGGTTAACAAGAGTGTTTGAAATACTTGACGATCACTATCTTCCATCTTCACTTTGAAGAATGATTCTATTTCGTTTGCATCGTAGTATTCTTCTTGCTGTTCAATTAGCGATTTAACTTTTTCTTTCAGTAGGTTGATGTGGGATAGGGGACTCTTGATTAACCTATCTCTATTAACCTCATTTTCAAATAATGCCTTAACTACCATTAAGTAAAAATTAGTAGTCTTTGCTGCAGCACCACTTGCTTTAAGTTCTGACCAGAACTTATCTGCAAGGTCTCGAGTGAACTCATCCATGTCTATTATGTTTTCTTGACTACAGAAAGCTCCAAACTGTTCTAATACTCTATTGTATTTTTTCTTGGACTTTTCTTTAAGATCCACTTTTGTGAGTATGAATTCAGTTATAGAATTTTCCACAGAAGATTTATTATTCATAAGACCGGCATCAATAAGTTTTTGTCCTGATTTTTTGTTTTCAATCTTGTCGACATACCGTTTTGCATATTTGTGTTTTTCAAACACATTCCTATGTCTCTTACCAGTATGATCATAAACAGTAATTTGAAACTTCCCATTCTTCAATTGTTTAATAGCTCCCATGTTATACTCCTTTAGTCATGATTTGTGCGAGTGTGAGTTTATTAATCATGGATCGATCACCAAGCTTAGTAGCTTTGATCTTTCCACTTCGAACACGACCACCAACAAAGTCATCACTAAGATTTAGTATCTGGGATGCTTCCTTAATTGAGTAGAAAATTTTCTCGGGGTCGAATCGATCCAGCATACTTAAGTTGAAGCGGAACAATTCGTCATCAGAAAGGGAAGGCGGAAGAATTACTTCCGCTACTTCCTTCGTCTTTCCGAAGTCGATTTTTGCTCTGCTATTTGACTTAAGTGCCTTCACCATTCTTATGCCTAATTATTAGTTAAAGTTTAATAGATGCCTACATCATCATTTGAATAATAAAATGGCTCAACATCTATGTAAATGTGAGATAATCCAAGATCCTCAAAGACCTCTCTAATTCTCATTCTTGCTTTTTCAATATCTTCAATATGTGAGAACCCTAATTGACCATCACGACAAAAATCACCAGCCACATACTGCCCATTTCTATCAGATGATAATTTTACTTCTACACCTTTCCTAATTTCATTCCTGTACCGAATCCAAACTGAGTTGGTTAGACCTGATATATCAAATGAAATTATTATTCCTTCGTTTGGTCGCATTTTATTAACCTATTATTTTATTCTTGAATTATTATTTATTTGAACATCTCCAGTATTACCAATGCCTTTCTAATATCCCACCATGCATAAAGTGAGAGCTTTGAATAATTGAAGATTCCTTTATTTCCCCATCGGCACGTAAATTACGCTCTTCTAAGTCATTAGAAATGTTCAATTCATGTGTTCTTTCAATAATTGTGATACCTTTTATTTTTTCCATCTCTTACTCCAGTATTTAATTTTATAAAGTGGGAGCCAAATCAATGACTCCCATTACTTATGAATTAATTATTTCTTTTTACCTTTTTTTAATTGTGAACGAAAATGCTGGAGATAACCTGAACGGGCATTTACATTTGCTACAACCTTTGTATGGAGGTGACGTGGCGCTTTAAGTAAAGTCCGCATTAAGAGAGCTTCTACTTTCTTAGGTTCAAGATCAGCCAGTTGTTTTACAAGACTATCATGATCATCCTTCTCCATCGAATCAACCATATTTGAAATAGCCTCTTCAATTGAAGATTTATTTCTTCCATGATAACTATCTCGGCGAGCAGAGATTCTTAAACTCCCTCGAGTATTTTTTTGCTTTCTTTTTTTATACTCCGATTTTAGCTCCTTGTTCAATCCAGAGATTTGAGATTTTATTTTTTTCTTTACTTTCTTAAGAGTTAAAATCTCATTTCTTAACATTGATTTTTTGAATAGAGATAGGTTTGGGTAAAGCCCATCTGGTCCCAGTTTTCCAGAGTTCTTAATTTGATTCTGTTTGTTCTTAATTTCAGCGTCGACTGTTGTTAAATCTTGCATAAGATTTAGGACTTCAGCCTCTTTGTTGTTGATATCAGAAGTTCCACTTAATAGTTTTTCAACTAGTGTTGCCTCTAAATTCTGTTCTGATGTTGAATCAGTACTGGTAGAATGTTCTTTTTTTTCTTTTGACATTCTGACCTCCATTTTTTAGTTAAATAATATTGAACTTTAATGATCTCAATCTTGGTAACTAATGAAAGCAAATCGAATGTTAAGTCTTTGGACATGCAATGTCCTGTAGAACAATTATTCAGACATGATAGTAGTGGAACGATTATTGGAGGGAATAAATTCTATAGATTATCGAAGAAGTTATGCTCAATATTGGCTCCGATAATCTGTGTATCGTATAATTCTGGATCAAAGTAATATTTTATATGTTTTTTTGAAATATCTTTGTCGATGTATTTCAAGAATCTATCGAGCCACTTAATGTTTTTATCATTGATTGCTCTATTGAAACTTTTAGAAATTGTATTGTCAGCAACTACTTCATTGACTTCTTCAGGGATTGATTCATCATGATATTTCAATACTGCTTTTCTTAATATTTCAGCAGTTATGGGTTTTTTATAAATTTTTGAATATTGGACAATCATTAATATATGTATAAAATATCTGTCATAGTCATATGGTCCTTGCTTAACATCAAGTGCTTTTACATAATATATGTTATCATTTCTTCTTACATCGAATATCCATTTATACAAGGGATCATCGTATTTTTGTTTTTTAAGCTCTACAAGTTTTTCTTCATATTCCCTAATTAGAGTACACCAAAAAGAAGTGTTTTCCATCAAGTCTAGAGTAGAAATATTCCCAAAATCTTTTATAACGTTAAAAAGAATCTTAGGATTATCGATGTTCTCCAATAAATTTCCAAGTAAATTATATTTAATAAATAGAAATAAATTATTGGCTTTACCATTAAATATTCCTTCAGAAAAAATAAATGAAATAAAAATCCCATTTATTTTTGTTTTTATTTCTTCTTCATTAGGGAGAGCAATCTTTTTATATTCCTGAAAATATCCTGTTAATCTCGAGTTATCCCCTTGAATATTTTTGCTGTGTTTTGGTATATTCTCTCTGATTTGTTGGGATAAATAATTTTGTCTGTTGGAATTAAAAAATTTACCAAAATTCCAAAACACATAAGGTCTATCATTGCTATCAATAATCTGATGATCTTGTTGAAGATCATGTTCATTGAAATTGTAGTTCCCAAAAATAAAATGAAGTCCTTCTTTTGCGGTATGCGTTTCTGCTCCATAGAAATATAATTCCTTCATTTTTTTATTTGACTTAATTCTTTTTAATTTTTCAAAATATTCTCCCTTAAAATTATCTAAATATTTAGGAGGTACGAATTGCTCGGCGGCAGTTTTGTTGTCTTTGAATAATTTATTATAGTTATCTTTAACATTAATTAAATTTCGATAGACCTTCCTATAAGTCATTGTATCAATTTCTAAGAGTTCATCACTATCATATTTTGCGATAGTTGGATCAGTAAAAATCGTAATACAATGTTCATCTTCATTAATTATTTTATTTATTTGGGAGCTGATAAGTGGTAGATAACATGTATATTCCTCTTTTCTGTTTAAGTTCTCAATTTCGATAGGCCTAATATTTTGGATCATATTGGAGAATTTTATTTTTAGATTTCTATCAGTTAAAAGTTCTTCGTCTGGGAAACTATTCTCAATTTCTAAAATGTCCTCTTCATAATCAGCAATTTCGGGAGAGTAATTTTTGAAACTGTTTAGTAAGAATTTTTCTATTCTTTCATCCTTCGGTTTAATTATTTTAATGGAAAAAATTACAGTACTAGACTTTGAATAGAATTTGTGAAGAAATTTGTAAAGTGAATGAGCATATATTATTGGGACAAATTTTTCTTTATTAAAAAATGAATTAAAATAATTTGCATTTACTTCTACATCCCTTAGTTCACAGAGTTGGGTCATAATAATATATTGCTTATTTTTAATAGATAAAATGTAAACGAGCCTCAAATGCAGATAGCAACTTTTACAAGTGGTAAATATACTCAATTAGGTATAAAAACTAAGAATGGCAATCTGTTTAAGACAATTGAATCAAAAATACTATTTCAAAGTCCTGACCTATTTAGCAAAAGATTTTTACTACTTTTAAGTCAATTATTTCGAATTAAAAAACTCAATAAAGACGATCAGCTAATTTTTGCTTTAAATGGTGTTCTAGATTTTACTAAAAAGGAAGTAGTTGAAAGCCAAATTTTGAATAACATATCATTTTTAAAATATTTTAATGGCTTTAGCTTTTCAAGTGCTTTTGACGGAATAGTTGAAAAGAAAAATATATACGTTATCAGTGATTCTGATTCTATTGCGTTAGCATTGATGTCCAAGAATAAAAATGTAACCAAACTTCCTGCCTTATCTATATATATTGATGAAAATGTTAGTATGACTTTAGTTAAAAATAATGGTAGAATAAATTACAATCATTCAATAAGGCCAATACCTGACCTGGGGAATAAAACTGCCCACGATTTATTGTGTGATAATGGAACCAATGAAATTTTATTAAAAAGTGTTGATAATATATTTCAAAATTATTCTAATATTTTCTCTCAAGTATTGGATCAAACATTAGCTGTAGCAAGAGATGAAGGTCATAAAATAAAAAACATCTTGGTTCACTCAACAAAGGGGGAGTATATCCTTCAAGGTCAAGTAATTAATACTTTCCCAGAAATTGATTTTTATTTCTCAAATACCAACATAAATCTACATTTGCCAATTCTAGGCTCTCTAGAGTTCTTAGCAGAGCTGAGTTTAAGAATGAAAGAATATATGGTAAGAAAAATATTGAATCCCAGTCCTTTTATTAGTTATAAAATGCTCCGAGCTGATCCGTCCAACATTACCCCTGTTAATAGTATTCTCAAGAGTTATTTGACAGACAGTATTTCGAAAATAATATACTATTCCAAGGAAGGTAAAAGAAGACAAGTATTAAAGAACTTCGATCAATATTTAGATCACTGGAGTGAATCAAAACCAATAGTTGATGGAGATAATTATTACATTATTTATTATTCGGATAAAACCAAGATTAAATTATTTCTTAATAGCCTAAATACTATAACAGATTTATATAGATATAATTTTTTTAATAAAAAAGACTTTCAATTATTCCTAGAATTTTGATGTAAATCAAAATACTAAATTCACAAAAATTAAGTGTATTTCTAAACACACAACTCAAATACTAACTCAAAAGTAAGTTGTAGAATTCATTTAACAACATAAAATTAGGGTCAAAAGTTCAATAACAAACCACTTTTCAACCCCAGAAGTTCAATAACAAACCAAAAATCACTTGAATAATTCAATAACAACATCGTAATAAGGTGACATAATTTAACAAATCTTCGTTTTTAGCCCATAAACTAACTATCTGAGATTTTTAGGTATAAGATAAGTGTAGATATCTAACCCAAAACAATCAACGAGGATTCTTATTATGGCACCATCAGAAATCACACTAGGGTGTGACCCAGAACTAGTATGCAGACTAAACGGAAGGTTTACTTCTGCAAATGAGTACTTCAGACCAAGATCATCCATGGGATTAGACGGGAATGACTCCATCGCAGAAATCCGTCCCGGACAATCTGAGTCGCCTATTGATCTGACAGCAAAAATTAAAACTGTTCTTGAGTACGGCAACGACAAACATCCTGAACTTGAGTTTATCTCCGGCCATTATGTAGATGGATATCCAATCGGTGGTCATATACATATTGGAGTAAAACCAACAGATGAACTTATTGATTCACTTGATACTGTACTTTATTCATTTAGTGAATGCATAGATGATAAAGAACAGAGACATAAAAGAGAGACTTCTGGTTATGGTGGTAGAAAATCTCACTCCAGTAAATACTATGGTTTTGAATACCGTACTCCAGGAAGCTGGCTACTTTCACCTTCAACTGCACTTGTAACACTTACACTAGCAAAACTTACCACAATCGGAGTTCTTGAAGATCACATAGATTTTGCTGGATTAAGAGAAGTTCAAGATCCGTGTACATTTATGAAAAACTATCACAAGTACCTTGTAACTATTCCACAAGATTGTGAAGAAGGATTATCCGAACTTCAATTACTGCTCAACATGAAAATAGACTGGAATCAGAACATATTACCTAACTGGGGATTGGAGGCGGCGGCATGAGGTGTAACAGTTGTGAAAGAGAATATGATCCCGACAATATGAGGTGGCATGGAGATGACCCATATTGTGAAGATTGCTTCAATGAAAGTTTTACTTATTGTTCAAGGTGTGATGAAACTATAGATAGAGATTATGCAAGGTATAACATTAGTGATGATGTAATGTGTTCTGACTGTTATGATGAGGATGAAGATCCGGATGCCCCAGATGATCCACAAATCTTTGATAGTCAACGAAATGAAATAGTCTCACTGGCAAGAAACTGGCTGTCTGGTAAACGACCTAAGAGATTAATAAAAATCACTTATAAGGATTACTTGCTACCGGAGATTCGAGAAGGGGTCGGTTTGGTCGATCACGCGCTATACTTGTACGGCCTACAAGACCGTGAAGAGTATCAACTAAAAGTAAGTCCAAATCTATTTAACCGAGTAAGCCAGTTCACATCTCTTAATGACTGGAACATTACAATCGAGCAAGACGTTGGAACCAACAGAATCAGCATATCGCATTCTCTCAGAGAGGAAAAGTACCATGAGGTTCTAGTACTTTTAAAAGAGCTAACCACCAATCCAAAGTCACAAAACCAAGCAGCGTAAATTCGTAAACGAATTCAAGGAGAACATATATGTGCGGTATAATGGGTTATTATTCCTTTGGGAGTACTATACCAGAAAAGAAGAAAATGGAAAAGATGTTTGCATTACTAGAGACCCGAGGCAGAGACGCTTCGGGTTTTGCATTTATAGATCCGGCAACAAAACAACTCAAAGTTACCAAATCACCGGTTCCATCTTCCAACCTAATTAAATATTCTCAATGGATGGAATTGGATCTACCAAAAATAATGATTGCTCATACTCGTATGAAAACACAAGGCGAACCTAGTAATAACATGAATAATCATCCATTGTTTACAAAGGATGGATTAGCAATTGTTCATAATGGACAGATATATAATGATAAAGAAGTTTTCACCAAGCAGGTAAAAAGAGATGCACAAGTAGACAGTGAAGCAATATTACCTGTACTATCTAAAACAAACAGAAGAAAGGAAGATTCAATAAAAAGTCTCTTTGAGGAGTTGGATGGCGTATTCGCAATCGCGTACTTAACCCAACAAGACCTTGAGCAATTAACACTCATTAAGAAAGATAATCCCATAGAACTGTACTATAACTCAGAGGATGACATCCTGTACTTTGCTTCTGAAAAAGAAATACTTCAAGAAGCTTTAGGAATAAAAGCGACCTACAAGAGAGGATTTAGCATTGGAGAGAGTAATAACCATTATTACCAAATGGAGAACAACCACGCCCTAGTTATCAATAAAACTGGGATAGAGAGTTACAAAGAGTATAAACCAAAATACTCATCATTCTCTGGCTATGATAATGAAAATATATTTAGTCAGTACTATGGAGATCTTTCACTTATGGAATGTCCATATTGTTATGGGGCAACAAATTATAATTGGATGAAACTTGATAATAAATGTCAACACTGCGGGCAGTCTATTTGTGAGGAGGATATTTATGTATAGTCCGAAAGTTAGAGAAGAATTGGTGGTAGAGTTATATCAACTAAAACTACAGATTGGAAAACCAATGACAAAATTAGTTAATGAAGCAGTAGAAGAATATTTAAGGAGAAAAACAGATGGATTATATAAAACTGGGAATAAAGATATTAGATAAAGCAATACGTGTGATAAAGAAAGAATTGATAGATAAGGAGAAGAAGAAAACCTATGAAAAAGATATTAGTGGAGATAGCAATATTGGCGATTGAGGCAATTATTATGATTACAAAGAAGAAAAGGAACTAATAAAGGAGTAAACATTTGTGGATAATGATAAGAACTTCCTTGAGGAATTACTCGATGAGGTTGAGAAGAAGGAAAGATCACTTCATCTTGCACATGTAGATATGGTGCTGAATGAGATCAGAAACCTTGAGCAAGATATAGCAACAAATTTTAAGAATACAGATTTAGAAAAACAATATCTAGATCAGTGGGTTTTACAAAAGAACAGCAATATTCAAAAGAAAATAAAATGGATGAAAAAGAAGTTAGAACAGTTTATGTATGAGCAAGGTGAAGATGTTAAAACAATAGACTTGCCAAACGGGAAGCTATTACGCCGAAAACAACCAAACAAGATCGAGATAGATGATATGGATGAGTTTATGCTTAATGCAGATTCTTCCATGCTTACGGTAATACCGGAAATGGTTAAGCCTAATCTTAATAAAATAAAAGCCTATTACAAGATGAGTCTAACAGTTCCCAAAGGCACAAAAATAGTAATAGGGGAAGAAAAGTTTTCTATAAAACTATCAGAAAGAGGAGGAGGAGAAAATGGAAAGGTCAAAGCTGGAGCTGGAATTAAATCAACCAAAAACTATAAAACTGCTGTTTGATGAAGCAATCACTGGTGAATCTCAATACGGGAAGTATTATCTATATGCTGTTTCAAACGGGAGTGATAAAGAATATTCATTCTTCGCACCGGATACAGTTCACGAAATTCTAAAAGATCATGGGAAAGGAACAGTAGCTACTGTGACAAAGATAGCATCACAAAAGGGATCTAAGTTGGTTACTTCTTATAATGTGAAGATTATTGAAAATAGCGAGGAGAAAAACACAATACCTAATCAAACAAACCCTTACTTGGATATGATGATACAGTCATTTGAGGATGCAATCGAAATCCAAGATAAATTCAATGGAATGGCTAATGTTAATCAGATAGCCATTACTATGTTTATTCAGCGTACGAAAGGAAGTACAATTTCTAACTAACAAAGCGCACAAAATAATTAAGAACAAAATATTATATAAAAAACAAAGCTTCCGCAATGGTAGTTATAAATTACATATAACATGTATTTAAAGCTTGTAGCTCAGAGAACGGTCGTTGTTGTTTCTTACGCATACAAGCTAAGGAGGGTGCGTTCTTTTGATCGTACCTTCCGATATAAAACACAATAGTTTTCTACAAAATAATTATATTTCAAGTAACTATTTAGAAAATTGCGAGGTTAATCTACAAGAACCAAATAAAATTATAAATATTATGTAGCGAGCTTGCTCAGCTCAGAAAACGGCCAATTTTCTACAATACGCATGAGCAACAAAGAAAGCTGCACCCTTCGAAATTCATTTTTCTTGGGGTGTGCTCTCTTTCACTGAAATGCGTATTGGTACGGCCGTGCCACTGAGCTTTTAGCTGATTTGAGGGTGCACCCTTTTTTTTGCCCAGCTATAAAAATCCAAGCAAAACAACAATTCAACTATGGAGGGATGATGAAAAAAATAATATTCATATTTTTTGCTGTAATATCTTTTATAGGATGCTCAGATAAAGAATGTCCTGTATGCCCGGATCCGGAGCCTGATCCGAAAAAATTGGTAGAAGTGTATGTGGTGTATGCTAAAGATAAAAGTATGGGCAAATATTATATGCCTTATGCAGAAGTATATTGGGGTGATGATACAGTTAGAGTTAAAAATGAGCCCAGACATACAACTATAACAGTACCAAATAATACTTTATTGACTGCTAAGTTTAAATACACTCCTTTACCTATTACAAGCTTTGACATTGAAATAATAGAAACTATTATTGATACGATAGCTTCAGATAAACTATTATGGCACATAGAATAATTTATTGGGTGTGGCTTAGGCTGCGCCTAATATGTAAATACTGCAGGTCTTTTTTTAGTTTGAGAATTTGCTAAGAATCCTTAACGATTTGTATTTTTTTTAATTAAGTACTTTTTATCAATACCAATTTATCCAAAGTGTATGTCAGAATTCTTTGGCTAAAATTCATGAACCAGCTTTTTATTACTATGAATATCCATGTCAATAGTTAAATTGTGGGACTTGGAACAATAGAAAGTTCACAACCAAACTAAGACACCACCTTTATTTTATAACGGTTTTCAAAATTAATAATAATAATAATTAGCCTTTTTCTTTAGGGAATAATTTGGTTTATTCGCTCAGAGCCAAGTTAGAAGTATAGCCTCTTAAAGGTACTGAGTTTCTTTGTCGCCGATGTTCAGATTATGGAGGAAGTTTTGATTGGTTAATCATGTACTACCCATCCATTGATAATGCTAGGAAATTTTTTATCCTCCAATTATCCGTTTTTTACTTTACTGCTCCTATTCGAACAAAGGGTGGCAACTAGTACTACCAGCTCTTTTAGACGATTTTTTATTGGCTGTATTGGGATTAGCACTTGCAGATTGAAATGCTAATATGAAGATAATTTTAATGGCCAATATTCAGCTCCCTACTAGCCCTGCAATGATATATATAATAATTAGGATAAAATGTATTAAAGAACAAAACAAACTATTGAATTATTAATTATTATTATTTAGGTTTAGATCATGCCCGCGACAAATAATTAATAACTAGATAATAGTATCTATTTGATTATTTGAAGACTTCATTACAAAATATAATCTTTGTAGTAACAACCAGACCTAAGTTATCTGAGAACATTAGATCCCCTTATAGAATAAATTTATTTAGCAGACGAACAAATATGATCTATACTCACGAAAAAAAACGTTTTGGGAGTTAAAAGCCCTCTCGATTTGAGCGGACTAAAACAAGAAATTTGAGCTCGATAAGAATATTTGACGAAATAAGTGAATAATAAACCAAAAAGACAGTAAATTATGTAAGATATTCAATAAGAAAATGACTAATTGCGAAAATAATTTCGATATAACATACATTTTAAAAATGCTCTTATTGCAATTAAGTGTTCTGTATAAATATAATTATACAAAATGATACTACATAAATACTTAAATTCTAAATATGGGATCGATGCTATGTTAGATTCAGAACTTAAGACAAGTGTTCCTACAGATGTAAATGATCCTTTTGAATTCTTGCCAAAAGATATTGGAGAATGGACTATTGCAAAAGTTAAAAAATTCCTTAAAGACAAAGAAAGACAAAATAGAATGTACCAAGATCATAAGTCTCAGAAAATTGTAAAGAATAAAAAAGAATTTAAAAAAATACTAAAAGAAAAAGATGATATTGCTAAAACTTTATTAACAAAATTTCAATTAAGAGACAATTGGGATAATATTCATGAAATGAGAGAACGTCTATCTGAATTTTTAAGATTAATTAGTTTCTCCTCAGAGTTTGCAAAAACAACAGACGAAATTCTTATGTGGTCCCATTATGGAAACAATCATACTGGCTACAGATTACATTATGATTCTGAACTCATTATGCAGCGATCATTTGAGTTAAAGGAGATCGAATATTCAGATGAAAGACCAAAAATTGATTATACATTGGAAAGTTCCTCAAATAAGTTTGTAAATCAAATTATTCAATCTGCAACTACGAAAGCTATTTGTTGGGAATATGAAAAAGAATACAGACTATTAATTGATCCAGAATATTGTACAAATAAAAAAAATAATGATCAAACTCTCTATTTTGCCAAAATACCACCAAGTAGTTTGCTTAGAGTAGATTTGGGATTAAATTCAAACAAATATTCTATGGATGATATAAAAGATCTTTCAGTATCGAATAGATTCAAGAATATTGCGTTTTTTAAGGCAGAGTTAAATAAGAATAATTATAAACTAGATTACGTCCCAATAAATTAAAAAGAATTTTGTATAACTCTATTATGTTAAAAGTCAAAAAAGTATAAAAAAAGTTCATTTTGTTGTTTTACTTAAACCACCTAACAAAAAAGTCGGACAAGTACGGAAGGACGACTTATCTCTACCTATTGGTAGACAGTGCACGACGTTATGTGTTTTATGAATTTCTGTAATCACTTATAAGTGAAAGCTATGGCATAAATATTCTTCAAAGAAGGATTTAATATATGATTTTCAGAGGTCTGTTTATAGGAATAGATCGCTATTTATCAAGCGAGGCACCATGGCTAAATTGCGCTGTTCGTGATGCAAAGGAACTTCATGCTTTGTTTGCAGATACACTGGGCGGAGAAACGAAACTTCTTGCCAATGAAGAGGCAACCAAAAAAGGTATCGAAGTCGAGCTTGAAAGGCTTACGAAATGTAGTGCAGATGATGTCGTGGTAATCAGCTTTTCGGGGCATGGTAGCGAAACCCATGAATTGGTAACGTATGATTACAATTCAAGAGATATAGAGCACACTTCCATTTCTTTGGAAATCCTTCAACTGTGGTTTGAACAAATTCCGGCACAGACCTTAGTGCTGATACTAGATTGTTGTTTTTCTGGCGGTTTGGGAGCCAAGGTTCTAAAAGTAGATCTTAAGCCCCGTATGGCTAAATCAACGGTAGCTCTTATTAATCAGTTGTCCGGCAATGGTCGAATTATACTCACTGCATCTGGTCCAGATGAACCCGCTTGGGAAAGTCAAAAAACAGGTCATGGTCTATTAACGCACTTTTTAATTGAAGCCTTGCAAGGGGTAGATGAAGTCCGTAGAGCAGGAAAAATATCAATTTATAAACTATTGGAATATGTATCAAAAAGAGTTATCGATGCTGCTGATTCTTTCGGCCACCCTCAAAACCCGGCTCTTAGGGGCACACTGGATACAAATATTACATGGCCTATTTTTCAACGTGGCGACTTATATCAAAAATATTTTCCTGATCATGGCCATGCCATTGCCAACTACGATCTTTCAAGCCTGGAGGCTTTTGGCTTCCCTATTAAAGCCATAAATAGTTGGTCCTCTTCTATTCCATCCCTTAATGAATTGCAACTTTCAGCCATTAACGATGGGAAAATCCTTGAAGGTCAGCATATTGTAGTATCGGCTCCAACTTCATCCGGTAAAACTATGATTGGAGAGCTAGCAAGTCTAAAGTGTGTATTTGAAGGGAAAAAGGCACTTTTCTTATTACCATTAAAGGCACTTGTTAATGATAAAGTACGCCAATTTACAGAAACTTATTCGTCTTTAGGCATTAAGACGATCGAAGCGACAGGAGAAAGCGATGATGTATCACCATTGCTAATGGGTCAATACGATATTTGCCTTTTAACTTATGAAAAGTTTCTGGCTGTTATCCTAGGCAATCCATATATTCTGGAACAAGTTGGCACCGTTGTCGTTGATGAGGTGCAAATGATTGCCAATAATTCGAGAGGAGCGAACCTTGAGTTTCTATTAACGCTTCTTCGAATGCGAAGAAATGAAGGCATCGAACCTCAAATCATTGCACTTTCAGCCGTAATTGGCGATACGAACGGACTGGAAGGATGGCTCGAAGCAAACCTACTTAGACGTGAAGCAAGGCCTGTTCCACTTGATGAAGGCATAATATCTTCGAATGGGGATTTCCGATATCTCACAAGTGACACGAATAAGGAGAAAGTAGATCAAAATTTGATAACACCTGTATTCACGGGAAGGAGCAGTAGCCAGAACTTAGTCATTCCGCTGGTACGCAAAATCATTGAGGATGGTGGACAGGCAATCATATTTAGAGAGAAAACAGGTGAAACTTGGGGCTGTGCGAATTATTTAGCTGATCACATCACTTTAACTCCTGCAAAAAAAGCTTTGTCAAAATTACCATCAGGCGATCCATCTTCAGCATCGAATAAGTTAAGGGAATGTTTGATGCGCGGGACAGCATTTCATAACTCGCATCTGGATAGAGAAGAAAAGCTTGCTATTGAGGAAAGCTTTCGCGATGGTGAACTGAGAGTAATCGTAGCGACAACAACACTTGCAATGGGTGTTAATACTCCTGCGTCGGATGTAATTGTTGTCGGTCTTGATCATCCTACTGGCCCTTATAGCATCGCTGAGTATAAGAACATCATTGGCAGAGCAGGTCGTTTAGGATACTGGGATAGAGGAAGATCATACCTTTTAGCTAAGGAAATGAGGAACGAACATCATTATTGGTCCCACTATATTTTGGGTAAACCAGAAGACATATCGTCACGCTTTTTTGATCAACATACTGATCTAAGAAGCCTAATTATCCGTGTCATAGCGCTCGGTCAAAAAGATATGCATTCGGGAGTACTTATAGAAGATGTCATTAGGTTTTTAGAATGCAGCTTTGGGGCGTTCCAACAAAAAAAGCAATACGGCTCATTCACTTTTGATCTCAAAGATTTACAATCTGCTCTATATGATCTTAAAAGCCATAATTTAGTAGCACATACCTCTGATGGTCATATACAACTCACTGAACTTGGTTTTTTGGCTGGTGAAAGCGCTGTTTCTGTTGTTTCGATAATTCGTTTTATCGACTGTTTATCACGACTTAATAAAGATGAAATAGGTGAACTTGAATTACTAGTAACTTGTCAGGTTTCAGAAGAACTTGATAATGTTTATATGGCAATTAATCAAAAGAGCATTAAGGAACGTAATAAATGGCCAAACGAACTACATAATCAAGGAGTTGCGGATACACTTATAAGATCTTTAAATCTTGATGCGGAGGATCAAAAGACAATCACTATGCGCACGAAAAAATCAACCGCCACGATCGCTTATATAAGTGATATGGCTTTGGAGGACATTGAGGCATTTCTTGTTACGCACATGAGGAAGGACCCAATAGCTGGAGCAATCAGGCAAACTGCGGACAGAGCATGTGATGTTTTACCAACCGTTGCCCAAATAGCCGAATATCTTTATCCGAATAACATGATTTCTAATAAAATCGATTTATTATTGGCTAGATTAGCGATTGGAGCGAGTGCTGAAATGGCATACTTAGGACTTCATACAGGTACTAAACTTACTAGAGGGGATTATCTCGAATTGATGAAAGCCGACTTAACAAGTCTTGAAAGCCTTGAACAGGTTGGTGATGCTAAGCTTTTGCAATGTTTAAGTGAAGACCATTTTAAGCTGACTGTAATTAAAGAAGCAATAAACGTTATGAATCAAGAAGCAAAAGAGGAAATCAAATTAAAACCGCATAAAAACATAAAATAGCTAGTTAAATTTTAGATGTGAGCAGTAATAGAAACTAATAACAAACGGTGATTAACTTAAGTGAGAGACCAAAGTCAAAGATTGAAAATATATCCGGAGGGGTTACTCTTTTTTCTTGACTTTCTTTAATATAGACGCCATTATGCATCAGGTAAAATATGATAATTGCACCAAATCATACACCAGAATTTAGCAATGATGTTCTTTTAAGTACAGTTGTTGCCCTGATTATATTTACTCTAGGAATCATAATAAATATTTTTATAAAATCTATTTCTGAAAAAAGACGACTCAAAAATATTAAAAAATTTTTATCATTTGGATTATCTAGTTTAGTTGATGCTGGACGAGAACAGATTGATAATCTCATCAAAACTTCAGAAGACATAAGTAATCCTAATTGCTACAACTTTGTTATACGTGATAATGTGAATTTTAACACAAAATCTCTAAGTTCAATATCTACCATCGACCTTCACAAAATAATATTTCGGTTAAAAACTAAGCATAATCATTCGAAAATTTTGGATGATATTCTTAATACAATAGATTTCGTAGATAATCTTAGAAAAAATTATATCGCAAATATTCAAAATTATTTTGCTAAATATGCCGAAATTGAAAAAAGATGGAATTCTGAATTTGAAAAAATTAGGAAATTAATAGTAGATCAAAGTTACAAATCAAATGTAGAGCCTTTCTCTAAATTGAATATAGAAATAAATGAAATTTTCCATTCTTTTAGAAAAGAAGCTCCAGATAATGGAATGGACACAAAAAAAGAGTTATTTATAGACAAAATTAATAAAGCATGTGGGGAATATTTAGAAGATCCATTATCAAAAAATTTTGGAGAATTAACATTGAGTTGTTCAAACACATATTTGTTAATTAAGGAACAAAGAAAAATATATTCAGAACAAATGTTGATTGAAAAAAAATCTTTAGAATTAAGAATAAAATCACTCGAGGGAATAATAAAGATGCTTTAATACATAACCTCTTAATCCGCCATAGCGGACAGATAAGAAAAAAGTCAAGAGGATATAAATATTTATAACAAAATAAATTATAAAAAGTTATTCGAAAACTTGAATAGGTTACACAAAATAAAAACCATGATATCAATAGACTCGCAATAGCGAACCAAACCCCTTGTTGGGCATATTACAGTCGTTCAAGCCAACCCACTTATTTTCGGAAAGATTTTGAAAAATAAAAAATTATTTCAACTGATCTTTTATTCTGGGTTAAAAATTGGATTATTCGGTGGGAACCAGAATCACCTCCAGGGTGGGTGTTATGGGACCCAATAGTTGTCGGCTCGATAGCGGTTATTTTAGGGCTTGGTTTGGTTATGCATAAGCTTTGTCATAGCGACCTACATGTGTTCACCCACTAAATAAGAACATGAGCAGAGACTCCCAAATGTTAGTCTTTAATGGTCGTGTAGGGTCAATCTGGGGTTGAATATGAGTGACTGTTGAAAAAATGAAATACTACTTATTTCTCTTCTTTCTGTTCAAGAATTGATTTAATTGATTGGCAAATTTTTGCACATCCTTTTTACTAAATGGAGCTGGTCCTTTTGTAATTTCACCAGTATCACGTATGGATTGCATTAAATCACGAATTGCCAAAGCTTGTTTTACATTATCTTCATCAAATAGTTTACCAGAATGGCTAAGAGCATAAGCTTTTTTGTTAACAACTCGACCAACCAAAGGAATATCTGAAGTTATTACTAAATCGCTTTCTTTAACCATTTCAACAATTTGATTGTCAGCTTCGTCTGGTCCAAGAGCTGTAATCGCATAAGAAATGTATTCTGAAACACCAATAGATATTCGTTTATTCGCAACTACTATTGTAGAAAGTGATTCTCTATTAATTGCACGAAACAAAATTGGTTTTAACAAGTTTGGAAGTGCATCTCCATCAATGTATAAAGTCATAAATAGTAATTATTTGTAATCTAGAATAAATATTGATAGCTAATATAATCATTTCTGATTTTCTCAATGTAACATATATTCAAATAGTTAAAGTTTATTTATATCAAATCATCTATTTAATTCTAAATCAGTGATTTAGGGATCCCTTGATGAATACCCGCTCTTTTTAGGGCGGGTTTTTTATTGGGTTATTTGGTTGACCTTGTGTTGTATCCACACTATTTTGAAATATTTTCATATTTTGTAATCGTTTAACCGCCTTGAATCAAAACTGTTCATAATATTTTCAATCAGTTTGTCTTCTGTATCATGCTTAGAAATATCTATATTTGTTCTTATTACTTCATAGACTCCTAAAAAACTTAAAAATTCTGGCATTATTAATACCAATTTCTTTTTTTTAGGCATCAAAATAAACTGATCATAAGCTGTTAACTCGCCGACATTATCATGAGTTATAGACCAATCAACTATACCTTTTCTTTCAATTCCTATTAGAGCAAATTTATCAAATAGATCAACTTGGTGATTGGAAATCATAGGGGCATTTTTCAATTCTGTAAAAACAAAAATTTGAGAATCAGAATTTATTCTTAAACCCTTCTTTAATATATTCTGAACATTATCAACTTTCGTAACGTGTAAAAACTGTTTAACCATTTTACGCTATTGTTAATTGTAAATATTGTTCAATATATCAAAATATCTCGAGTTAAGTTTGTCCTATTGTTTTTTAATAGAGCCCTAGGCAACTCCAGCTGAGTGTGATTATCAAAAGCAATACAATATGGAGAGTCTAGGTGATTGTTTGTTGATTAGGCACTATCCCAGACCAGCAACTGTAATTAGCTCTTGCGCAGCTCCCTAAACAGCCAAGGAGCCCCTAGATAAACGACAATTGATCATCACCTTTATCCACTCCAACACTACCTTTATCAATTTTACCCTTCAACTCCCCAGCCTTCTTCTTACTCAATTCCATAATAACTGGCTTCAACTGACTCCAAGCTATTTCTGCCTGAGTTGGTGTATAATTCATATGATGCAGCTGCCATCCCTTTGCCAAATACCAGTATAGTGAAGCAGTCATCTGATTGCATTTTGCACCTTCCAGATAAAAAGCCAACTGCCTTGCACGACTAGGATAAATATCTATTTCCTGAGCAGCTTCAGTAATTACTTCTCTACCATAATCTGTGTGCTTATCAAATGCAATCCAGTATGGAAAGTCGGGGCTGTTTAGGGGTTGTGCTTGAGTCGTTAAGGGAACTGTATCCTTAGCTGCAAAATAGGCAGCCGCACACATCATGGCCTTGTCTGTATCAAAATTGGCTTTGGAGATAGCTGTTTTTACGGCTTCAATTCGACCAATATGCCCATTACCATTCTCTTTTGCCCATTCCCAAAACGCATCTTGGTTATCTATGGCATTTGCCACTGATGTTATGGCATCACGCTGAACTTTTGTTCCACGCAGAGCCTTCCAATCACCTTCTTTATATTTAACAGCTAAAGTTGCCAACCCAGCTGCGTTCTTGTTTTTAACTGTGGAACTCAAAGCAATATATTGTTCCAAGATATTACTTTCAGTAATCTGATTGCCAAGTGGCCAACACTCCTCATAGATCATAACTGATAAACGCCTGTGCAACCACTTGCTGTCACCAATACTTAAGAGATATTTGACCACCTTTTCGACAACATCGATATTTCCTCTTCGAACTGCTTTTTGCAGTAATGAGTGTTCAACTTGTAAATTCTTATCATTCATTTAATTCTCATCTTTAATTTTATTTATACTTCGTGGCCACCCTATGACCATGATGTCCAAGTAATGGCCACCTTGACCCGGCCATATATCTTTCATTTTTAGACCATATTCACTATATATTAGTGAAGTGGCCAACTAAACTCCTATTTTTCAAATTAAAACTCCCTCGAATATTTTTTATATTAGTTATTTCTCTAACACTTTTTCTAAAAAGCCTGGCCATCTTGGCCAGTATATCTGTTTTCTTTAATTTCAGCTTAAAAACGAAAAAAAAATGGCCGGGCATACCCGGCCACTAGTTGGCCACACATGGCCACTTTTACCAAGAATAAATTCTAGGTCTAATATTTCCAATCTTCTTTTTCTTTTTTATGTCAATTTTATGGTATTGTAATTTTTGACTAAGCATCTGAGATTTAATGTTTGGGCCAAATATTTCATTAAACACAATTAGAGCTTCATCTTTTAAGATATATCTGTTTTCTACTGATTCAAGTGTCCACCCTCTATTTAGTAAAACTCCAGACTCATCCCTTAACCATTCATAATCTTTCTCTAATAACTTCTTTGCAAATAGTTCAAACATATCCATTGATGATTCAATTATTTTCCTTTTAGGATCATTCATAAATGTTCTATTGGCTTTTGTTTCATCATGATTAAAGTTCATCAGAAATTGAGCAAAGCTAGGTAGTTCAGATTGAACTGCCTCCAAGAATTCAGTATGATTTTTATACTTCATATAATTTGGATTAACTTCTAGCTTATCCACGTTTTCAATTACATTATATCTTCTATCATCTTCCGGAATTATCACTGGTACATCATAATTACTAAAGAAGAAGGTATTGGCAAAATTCTCCAATCTCAATTTTCGTTCATACTTCTCATTTATTTGCAATAGCTCATCTGTAATTAATTGCTTGAGCTTTGCATCTTTTTCTTTTTTATCCTTTCTGTAATCAGATGTTACTTCATTAAAGGCTATCATCGTTTTATGTGAAAGATAAGAATTAAAATCGCTATCTAATTCAGCATTTCCAACAACAGTACATTGCTCTTTTCCCCATAATGGGGTAATTATTTTTTCAAATAATAAGTTTTTACCGGTTCCTTGTGTGCCTCTAATCAACCAAGCGATAATAGACTTTTTGCGAGTAAAAAATGTGAATGATAACCAGTTTAGAAAATAATCTCTTTCAATATCATCTGGGACAACGTTGCTTATCACGGTATTAATTGCCGGACAATCCTTTGCCAGATCAATTACATTACTATTCTTTTCATAAAACATATATTCTGTTGGAGTAAACAGATTAAATGATTTATTATAAACATCAAACTTCCCACCTAAATCTTGAGGATTGAATTTAACTGTAAATACCGGATAACTCTGTGGAGCAACTATCCCATAATCTAACATTGTTTCCTTAATAAACTCTTTTTCTATTCCTAAGTTTAGTACATCTCTCTCAGCATCATAATAACATCTTGAGTTACTGTTCTTATCGTTAAACGGAATGATTGGGTCATTGGTAATGTGAGCTACAAGCTCCTCTTTATAATCTTTTTTTCTACTCTTTAACTGTTTCTTTAGTGAAGTTAAATTCTCACCAAAAGTAGTTTTGAAGGATTCGAGTATATCAGCAATTGCAGTTTCGTCTTTAACCAAGGAAACAAAATCAAGAACTTTATTTTTAATCTCCTTCTTATCTATTGCGCTACTGTTTTCATAACCACTGATCAGCCCCTTCACAACCCAAGAAACCCCATCTTCTGCTTTAGTATTTAATAAGTTGTCCAACATTGCGTAACCATGTTTTATCAAATACTCATCTGGATCTTTCACATTATTTCCATAGCTTTTGGGATCAATAACATAAGGTGTTATTTTGCTGTTCTTAATAACCAGTTCGATGGCTTCAACAGTATTACTAGGTCCAACATCATCGTTATCAAAAGCAATTATCAAATTTTTTATCTTTCTTTTTCTCAACTCTTCAAAATGTTTTTTCCCTAACTTTCCTTGACCGACAGCAACAATGTTATCCATACCCATTGCTTGTAAGTATAATGCATCTGGATATCCTTCCACAACTACAAATGTTTCTTCCTTTACATCTACTTTATCTATCCCAAATAAATCATTCTTTTTTAATCGAGGAGTACTATCCCAACGAACATTGTCGTGAACTTTCTGATCATAAGTTGTGATTTTAACACCACTAGGTTTAGTAGATCTTTTTAAGAATCCAGTAATCAATCCCTCAGCATTACGATAGGGTAATGCTAATCTAAAATTATCTCCATAATACCCTTGAAGTTTGAGCGAACCAACTTGTTGTTTCCAATCTTCATTTTTCTTGATCATCTCTGTTTTAATGTCATATTCTTCGGGTAAAAAAAACCATTCTGTTTTCTTGATTATCTCTGGATCGTATTTTCTTTCATTGACTAGGTACTCGAGCGCATCCTTCCCTTCATCTTGTAAGAGTAATTGTTTTCCTGTTTCAACAATTTCTTCAAAAAGAAAACTGCGAGATCTTAACTCATCTCTTTCTAATAATTCTGCCGGGGTTAGTTTGGGGATGTGTTGGTGCTGAGAAGTGTCTACCTTTAATTTAAATTCTTCAACCAACCATTTTAGCGCTTCCCAGTTACTCATTTTCTTCACTCTTTCAACCACTGAGAATACATCTCCACCCATGCCACAATTGAAACAATGGCAGAGTTGTTTGTGAGTATCAACAGTAAATGATTTTTTACTACTGGACGGGTGTCCGACTGGGCAAGTTCCTACTGATGTATATTTACTCTGTTGAGTAAGTTGTGCTCCAAGACTTGCAGCAACGTCTTCAATTTTGAGGTTGTCTTTAACCTCTTTGTAAATGTCTCCTCTTTTCGTTATTAAATTCATTGTTTAATGTTCCTTCAAATGTAGTTGATATTACATTCTTCATCTTTAGAGAATGTATAATGTTTTTAATGCTTCTAAATGAACTGCCATAGTCCATAGGATCTACTAAAGCATTTTTAGAGTAAAAATTACTTACTCTTTCTTTGAGTTCTTCATCTAACTTAAATGTAAACTCGGTACTGTTTTGACTAACTAATCTTGCATCTGCAATTCTGTTGCCTAAATAATGCAAATATGCAATTAGATAGAAATCACGTGTGGAATAGGTTTCCATGTGGTAATCTCCTAATGATAAATAGGTTTATAATAATTATGGTTTTAGATTGATTTATGGAGTAAATCGATATGAAAGTTCTAGCCACTGAATTTGTTAGAACTGTTGCATTCGAAGTAGAAAATAATGATCAAAACAATAACTTATTTTAATCATACTTAAATATCCGATTTTATTTATTAAAATGCAAATATTTTTAAAAAAAAATCTGAAAAATAATTACTCCCTATCTATCGATAAATCTATTTCATTTACCTCTATTAATCAGTATTTTTAGTTTTAATTTATGCACTAATTACATTCTTTTTAGTCTGACTTTGAAGACTGGCTATTATATCCATCCATAATTTACCAAGATGATTTTCACCGATCCATTTCCCGTTCTTTTTAACCATGCCCCAAAATCTAGCAGACTCTCTGTCATGGGTCGTACAATCTTCAATTATATCCGCACTACTGATATTAATTAATCTTGCTTTTAGATCACGATATTGATTAAGCTTTAGCTCAAGACACGTTTTCATTCGAGCTATATCATCGAAATGATCATCCCGCTTATCTCCTCTATTTAGAAGTACTCTATATTTCTTGACCTTCGTTTTAACTCCTATTGGAGATTTTTAATCAATGATCCCTTGTTGAACTATTGGATATTTACCAAATCTTAACCACTGAAACAATGCTTCAGCTGTTCTGAAATTTAGACCTAGGTTTCAATTCTGATTATTATATTTAATTATGGAATTTTAACCGATGATATTAGTAATGCGAATCCAAGAATAATAACTGCCAGTGCGACACAATTTAAGAATCCTAAAGTCATTTTTTTATCTAGTTTTGTGAATTCCCAATTGCTTCCTGGAAATAATTTTCTATTCTCATATGCGTCCGGATTATCAATATATTGTTGTATCTGCCTAATGTCTACATCTTGATCTTCTGATATCAGTGTTTGAAGCCTGGCAAATATTCCATTAATTTTTTTTAACTCTGGAGGAGTTGAAAATATGCTCACAATAAATAAAATAGAAAATGGAATCATAATTTGCATAGTATAATCAATAGTAGCAAGCCACGAATTCGAAAGCTGACTTAGATCAATACTAATTGAATATAATATAAATAAAGTAGGACGAACGACAATTTGAGGAAATTCATGATTTGTAAACCAAGATATTTCCTGAAAGATGTTAGGTAACATTACAACCATTATCCATGAATAAATTACCGCCGAAAGTGCAGCTGCCTTTGTTAATCTTCGCCAAAATAGACTTAGCCAGAAAACTGTTCCAAAAATTACGGGCAATTGCCAAATGTATTTGATTAAGCTAAATATATCATTGAAATATTGATTTAAAATTATAGCCCCTAGTACCATACAAATACCAGCAATTCGACCAATAAATACATAATGAGATTCTTCTTTAGCAGGAAAAAGATACCTATAAAAATTTCCTGTGAACAATGCAGATTCGCAAACCATAAATGCATCAGCACTGGACATAACCGCTGCTAATAAACATGCAATCATAATTCCGACAAATCCAGGACCTAACAGTTGTTTCGTTGCATAACCCCAAATCATATCGGGATGACTTACGATTTTACCAAATAAAGCAAAAGCTATAACACCTGTTATTCCCCACATAATTGATGTAAATCTTTTAAGGAAGTTACCTACCACCAATCTTATTTGTGCTGTTAATTCATCTTTCGCTCCTCCCTCACCTGTTGCAAACAGATGTGGTAAAGCAATTACACCCACTAGATTCATAGCAATAAGGACGATTATGTAATACCAAGTATATTCACTTGTAACTTGAGTACCTATATGTTAAACATTGTTTCTGGAACTTTATTATGTAGTCCTGAAAACCCGCCTACTTGCTGTAATCCATTTGGTAAAAGTAATAGAGATTAAGATAAGTATTAATATACCTTGTAATGTATCAGTCCAAGCTGCAGCGAATAATCCCCTTAAAACACCATAAATTACGATAATAATTGCAATAACTGGTACAGATTCTTTCGAATTAAAATACGAATAGAATGGCTGTATTTCATTATTTTCAACATTTGATTTAAGTGTTTCATATTTTTTTTATTAACTTCATTCAATTCATTCTTCTTGGACGAAAAATCTCTGTATTCATTGTACAATAAAACAATTTGCTTTTCATTTTCTGTAAGTGCTGACTCTTCTTTAACGATCACGATTTCCACTGTTTTGCCAATAGCAGTTAATGCCACAGCAATATGAAACATTAAATATAAAAAACTGAATCCTACATTTAGTCCCGTAAGTAATTTACTTCCAAACCGTTCTTGAAAATAATCTCCTCCAGTAATTACTCTTAATCTTCCATACCATGGAGCTATAAATCAATAGAAGGGCGTAATAAATAACCATAATAATTGAATCCATATACCTGACATTCCAGCACGATAAGTTTCTCTTGCCGTTGAAACAACAGTATCTGCACTTGTCCCTGAGCCGAAAGCAAGAAATATGGAGACCAGTTTACCAAACTTTCCTCCACCCATAAAATAGTCTTCTTCACCTTTGATCATGTATTTCGCAAGAAATCCTATTATAATAACAACGAGGAAATATTAAATTATAGCAAGAATATCTAAAATATGTAAGCCTAACATGATATTCCCTCTTAATATTTACCATATTCGTTCAAGGTCTCCCACATAGCAACTATATTTTGTGGCGGTACTTCACGCTGAATATTATGTACTGTTTTAAATACGAAGCCTCCTCCTGGAGCAAGAGCTTCAATATTTTTTTTAACATCATCTTTCACTTCATCTACTGTTCCACTTGGCAATATTTTTTGAGTATCAACACCTCCACTCCAAAATACAACATCTTTTCCGAAATCCTTTTTAAGATGATTTGGTTCCATCCCTTCTGAAGTAATATGAACTGGATTTAGTATATCTACACCAATTTCTATTAGATCAGGAAGAATTGAACGAACATTTCTGCAAGAATGAAAAATTATTTTTGCATTTGGTGCTTTTTTGTGTATAAACTCCTATACACACTTAACCTGTGGTTTGTAATAAGTTCTAAACTGGTCAGGACCAAAAATTAATGAACTTTGAGTGCCATAGTCATCGAGTTCAGCAACTATATCAACAACATCACCTAATTCACTCAAGGTCATGTCCCATAATTCTATTTTTAGATCACTTAATTTTCCAATCAGCTTGTCTGAAAATAATGGATACATTATTGGATTCATCCTTGCATTTGTCATTCCACGAACTCGTTGATGCATCTCAAACAATCCGGCGCATAGTCCTTTTATTATAATAATTTTCTCTTGTGCTCTAATTTGAAGTGCCTTTTCTTGTAAACCTGTAATCCTTTCTTTGTTTGAAGCGTTTGGCCATTTATACTCATTAATAATTGTTTCTTCAGGTGTTATATTTTCTAAAGGACTTTTGACAAGTGAAAATCATTATCCATCTTTTTTAGGGAAGTGATGCACAAAACCCCATTCGTCTTTATATTCCAAATAATCACCAACATCCTCAAGCTTATTGTACACATCCCAGTTGTGACTTGTTAAAGGGAAAATTCCTCGAGTACCTACATCCACTTTTTCCAATAAATCTTCGCCTGGAATAACTATTTGTTGTACAACATCTACCCAAACAGGCTCTTCAGAAGACATTCCTAAATATTTTCTTAAATTTTGGTAGGCACCATTCGTTATCCCTGTCCAGGTTGAGCCAGCAAGATCATAAAGAACTTTGTCCGGCTCTTAATGATTTAATGTTTTTAATACGTGTTCTCTACTGTTCATTAATATTCCTATCACAATATTAAATTTTTATATTTTATTCAGATAACAGCATCTAATTATAATTTAATATAATCTTGATTTATCTTGAATTTTTGATATTTTAAATCATGAACAACAATCAAAAAAATATTATAGAATACCTTCAACAGCAAAATAGGCTGTTAAGATAGAAAATATTATGACTGCAATAATCGCAAAATTCATTAATTTTGAAGGGTTATGTTCTTTCATAATATTCGTTCTGTTAATTAAAACGAAAACTGGAATTGCAACGGCCGGTAATATAAATGCCTGAAACGCTTGTGAAAAAACTACCATTGCCGGGGGCCTTTGTTCAATGAACTCTAAACCAAATGCAAACAATATCCCTATCCCCCCCAGTATTCTATACATAGGTGATTTAATATCTCGAGGACGGCCGGTATAATCGCTTACCAACCATGGTGCTATTAACAGAATAGGAAATATTGTAGATAAACCGGCCCCTGTAATTCCTAGTATTAAAATAAATACAGCTGCCTTACCACCAATTGGTTCAAAAAGTCTAATCATTTCTGTTGTACTTTCGAGATTCAATCCCATTATATGTAAAGTCCCAGCAGCAACAGCCATAATTATTCCACTCAAGAATAACATCATCGAAGCTGATACTAATGAATCTTTTTTTTCCTTCTTAAGATCGCCGATTGTCCATCCCTTTTCTGTAACAACAGTACTTCGCATTATAAATACTGCAGCAGAACATGTTGTTCCCGCCATTGCTGCTATTATTTGCAAAGCTCCAGGCTTCTGAGGAATTTGAGGAACCAATCCGCTTGCAATTGAGAGTAAGTCCGGTTTTAGCATAATAAAAACCGCAATGAAGCAGAGAGCCATTATTATTACAAATATGGTCAATATTTTTTCAAAAGCAAGGTACTGCCCATTCCATAATAGAAGAAAAATAATAATTGCAAAAAAGGCAGTTATCCATACTGTACTAATATTATAATCAACGGATATTAGTGAGAATCCTTCTTGCACCAGTTCCGAGACAATCCCCATAATTCCCATCAATGCCAATATTTCGCCCATTATTAGGGCAATCAGTATATAAATAGATAAAATATTACCATATTTGAATTCGCTCTTGAAATTACTTAAAGCAGTTTTACCGGTAACCAAAGTTATCTGTCCATAAGCAACCAGCAGTACATAAGTAAATAATGCAGAAAGCAGTAGAGCCCAAAATAAGGACATACCAAACTCAGCTCCTGCTTTAGCCATTGTTGTGATACTTCCGGTTCCAATGTTATAGCCTATTAGGAATAAACCTGGCCCAACCGCAGCAAAAAATATTTTAATCTTTACTTTTAATCTCATTCATAGCTCCTAATGATTACAACGTCCAATCGAACGCAGCAATTCTTTATAAAATTTCACTAATAAATTGAAGTAGTTTATTACAAATGAAGTACACCATCACACTTATTAAAATAAATCCAAACACAGCAAAAACGTTTTGCCTTTTACTGTTGACATATTCGCCCATTATTTTTTTATTATTTGCAGCTAAAAATATTCCTAACGCTATAAGCGGAACACCCAGGATTGATGAAGCTTGCGCCATAATTAATGCATATATTATATTTCCTTTGAAGAATACTGCAATCAGCATTCCAACAATTAATGTTAATACAGTAAATATTTTCGGATACTTTTCGTTCATAGATCTTCCTAATCCAAGGCCATCGGAAAGTAAACAGCCACTCATAATTGAATTTACAAGAAGAGATGAAAAAGCTGCTGCACAAAGCCCCAAGCTAAAAACATATTTTGCATAACTTCCAAAGAGTGATTCTAGCTGCACAGCCATATCAGCCGCAGAGTTTATTTTAATACCAAGCGGATGCAAAGCAGTTGCAGAAGTTATAATCACTATTGTTGAGATTGTGCTAAGTATGAATATCCCGGCAATATTATCTCGCATACTATCTTTTAGATTTTCAATCTTCCATCCTTTATCCTGTACCAAATATGATTGAAACATCGATGCTGTGAGAACAAAAGTTGTTCCTACAATCGCAATCATTTCATCCAAATTATCCATAGAAAAAGGGGCTGGCAAAAATCCTTTAAGTGTTGATACTACGTTTGGTTTTACAAGAATTAAATTAAACACAAAGGCAAGAATCATTATCATTACCATGAACATCATAATCTTTTCAAGAATTTTGTATAGACTCTTTGCCCAAAAGATTAATATAATGGCAAATGATGTGAAAATAATCGACCAAACATGCTCTCCTATTCCGGTAATTCCAAACATCCCGATTCCAACACCAAGGTTATTACCAAACTGAAAACTCGCAGAAGATAGAAAAGCCGAGACTCCAATTACTACGGCAAACCACCGCCCGTATTTATCTGAAATTGTCTGTAACAACGATTCTTTGTGCAATACTCCAAAACGAGTGCTCATCGACGTATAAATGGCCATAAATATAGCCGCAACAATAACTACCCATAACATTGAATATTCATATGCAGATCCAATTCTGGAAGATACGGTAATACTGCCAGGCCCTAAAACTACCGAGGCAATGATAAAACCGGGGCCAATTACTTTGAAAACATTTTTCCATTTTGGAATCGGAATCATTTATAACCCATATGCTGCTATAAACTTTTATAACTTATCAAATACTATTTTACCATCTAACATTGTCATAACTACTTTTATATCTTTAATACTTTCTTCAGAACATGTTAACAAATCGTCTGAAATAACAATTAAATCAGCTAGCTTACCTTTTTCCAGTGATCCTTTTATATCTTCTTCAAGAGAACCATAAGCATTGTTTATTGTGTAAATTTTGATTGCATCTTCGCGGGAAATGGCTTCGCTGGAATTGATTACATTTCCTTTTTCATTCTTTCGTGTAATTAATGAATACATACCAAGAAACGGATTGTAAGGATTAATGGCTGAATAGGAATCAAATTTAACCATGTGATCTGAGCCCCCGGAAACAATTACCCCTGCTTTCACCATTGAATTCAGAGGCATAAATGTTTTGATACGCTCATCTCCAAGTATATATTTCATCGCATCCGAGTCTTTGTAAAACCAACCGTATTGGCAATCGGCAATCACACCGAGCTCTTTACATTTTACAATTGCTTTTGGTGTAAAGAAATTCCCATGGATAATCGAAAAACGTTTATCCGTTATTTTATTTTTACGATTAACTTTATCATATGCATCCAGCATCATATCTACACCACCACCGCCCGTAATATGAGCAGTCATTTTCCAACCGATATCACTGGCTATCGTAACAATTTGTTCTAATTGCTCCTCATCATAGTTAAGAATACCTCTGTAATTCGTACCTCCAATTCCATATACCTCTTTGGCTCTTTCACCCCACGGCTCTCTCATGTAAGCAGTACCAGTGAGTATTCCCCCATCCAATCCAATTTTAAGAGCACCAATGCGTAACATTGAATCTCCAAATCCGGTGAAATATCCAAGTTTTTTCAACTCTTTCGCGAATTGCTCTTTTGATTCAAAGCGTGGAGCTCTAATATTTACAAATACTCTCACACTAAGCCTGCCTTGGCTTAGTAATGTTTGATAAATCTTAACATTAATTGGGCTAAGCTGACCATCCGTAATGCTGGTAAAACCAACCATGTTATACTTTTTTAAAATATTTTCCAGTGCATCTAATCGTTCGTTAAAGATCAGCTTGTTAGAACGAGCACCACCGAGCTTTACTAACTTAAACGCCGATTTATTAAGTACGCCTGTTGGCTCACCGATTACATCATCTTTTTGTATACCTTTATGATCTGTACTTTTATTAATCCCGGAAATTTTCATTGCGTATGAATTTATAGAGCCACCATAACTTCCGTTAAGAAAGACAGGATTATTTGGAGAAACTTCATCTAATTCTTTTAAGTTTGGAGCTCTCATTTCATTAAGCCTGGTAGCAAAGAATTTTGGGTGTATAATCCACTCTCCATCATTCTTTTTTTTAACTTCCTCTTTTATGTAAAATAATAATTCTTGAAGCGTTTGAACGTTTGGGATTTCTTCGAATAATTCACTTTCCCCTGCATAAATCGGATGGGTGTGCGAATCTACTAAACCAGGCAGAACCGTTTTGCCTTTTAGATCAATGATTTTAGTTTTTGAATTGGATAGCTTTAATAATTCAGAATTGCTGCCAACCTTCTCTATTTTATTTCCGAAAATAGCAATCGCCTCAACAATAGAGAAATTTTTATCTACAGTAATTATATTACCGTTTATAAAAATTATGTCTGCGCAAAAACTACTATTAAAAGGCACTAAAGATAGATAGCATAATATTAACAAGTATAGCAACTTTCCATATTTCAAATCAAACATATATTATTATTTGGAATTAGTGTTTAAAATTGTCGTTTGTGCTACTACGATTAAGAATACTACCAGTAACTAATTAAATAATCTGTCTTTTAACAGAATCCCATTTCACCATTCGTTTTTCTTTATATGATTTTGTAGCCATACAGATTGTAACTGCTTCTTCAAAGCCTTTATCAATATTGCAACTGGTTTCCCCGCCATTACGAATAACATCCAGCCAATCCTTAATGTGTAAATATGTAAGGTCAAACTGCATACCATCTATATCAACATTTACCAAGCCACGGTCTTCATAGTATTTAGTAGAGGCCGATGTCATGCCATCAACATTCCTTCTACTAGAACTAATTGTAACAAAGGGCTGTGATGTATTAATCATACCTGATTCAATTTCCTTTTTGTACCGCGTAGAATCCAGATCAGCTTTGATTTTTAAGGTTCCACCCAATTCCATTGTTGCATCATGTCCCATTATAACATTTCCACGATGACGGCTATTTGACAAGGTAGCACTGTACATTAAGGTTGTTCCCCTGTCAGGGTATTCATAAACTGCTTGAAATACATCGGGTATTTCACGGTTATCTTTATAAAAATATACACCCCCGGATGTTATACAGGTTTTGGGAATGCCATAACCTGTAATTCCGTTTATTGCATCAAAGTCATGGGAAAACAATTGTCCCCAAATGCCATTTCCATAAGTAAGCCATTTTGTCCAGCTGTAGTAGCGGTCAATGCTAAATGGAACATAAGGAGATTTACCCAGCCATTGCTTCCAATCTATAGATTCAAAACTTCCTGGTTTTGGAGTACCGTCAGGATACAAATGTCTTATCCAAGCCCCTTTTTGCGTATTACGATTGGTAGTTGTTTCTATAAGTGAAATTTTTCCTAAAATATTTTTGCTAATCAATTCTTTAGCCTTGGCATAAGTTGGACTATGTCTGCTTTGGTGTCCTAATTGATATACCATTCCGGTTTTTTTTACTGCATCCACCACTTTATAAATTTCTTCTTCGGTGCGTACCATACATTTCTCACAATAAACATGTTTGCCAGCATTAACCGCATCTATAGTCATTTGCGCATGGTGATGATCAGGCGTAGCAATAATCACTGCATCAATATCTTTGCTTGCTAGTAAATCATGATATGTTCTATATCTTCTTGCCCTAGGCGCTTTTGAAGAATTAGCAACCGATTCTCTTGTGTTTGCTGAAGCATCAATTGCCGCCTCAGCTCTGTCATCAAACACTTCGCACACGCCTGTTAACACGACATTTAAGCTGTCTAATTGCAACCATGAATTTAGGTTAACCCCATCGTCCTTTTTTTTCCCGGCAAGATCAAAACTAGTTATAAAGCCAGCCTCCCTTAGAAGAACCATTCCCCTGCTTCCTGCACCAATAATACCAAGACGAATTCGTTCTCCTTTGTTTATAACTTCTGGTTTTGTTACTATAGTTGGTTTCTCACTTTGCAAACCTAAATGAGCAAGTATATCTACTTTGTTTTTTTTATATATGTTCTTTTTAATTACTTCATACACAAATGCGCCAAAAACCGGTAAAGTCGCTAAGCCCTTAATTACTTCTCTTCTTGATAATTTACTTCTTGATTTACCAGGCATATCTGAATTGTCCGATTCTCTATTGATATTTTGCTTATTCATAAAACTGCTCCAAATTATAGCTCTACATTATTGGATTATTTATCAAAAGTTAAATGTGTAATATCCATTCGTGATTTATATCCAACTAATAATATATCCAGTCCAATATATTTGCCAGTAGGAAAGACTGCTAGAATTAGCAATGCTGCTGCCTCAATCAAATTTTTATTCACAATTAGATAGCTTCCTTCTGTCGGCATTGAATAATTGTAGCCAATAAGTGGCGGTGCCGCCACATAATAAAGCATAATAAGAACCATTCCAGAGTATGCTGTAATTCGAGAAAAAAGACCTGCTATTAAAAGTGTTCCAATAATTGTTAGTAACCATTGATTTACAAAATCCACGATACCCATCGCACCAGTATTCAATGCTATCCATGTAAATAGCCATGAAAAAATCCCTTTTGATTCATTTAGGAAGCTGGCTGCCGACCAATTTGGATTCATAATTTTTATAATTCCTTCATAAAGAAAGTGCCAGCCAATAAATACCCTTAGAGTAACCAATGCACCAACTTGGAGCTTTGTTAAATTTAATTTATCCATTAAAATTCCTCTTTTAGATTGGTACAATCTCAAATCTTAGAACAAATGATAATTACATATCGTCGATTTGTTTCGATCGGAAATCAATCATCCTCCTTAAATAATTTCTTTTGATTTGTAGTTATTCTCCCAATCAGTAATTTCTTTAACATCTCCTCTTCCGCTATGAATTATTATTCTATAATTTAAAACGGTGGGTATCTTAGTAGATATCTCAACCGGTTCTTGTCCCGGGTATACAACATTTTGCATACTTCTTTGTTGTCTTAGAATCCAGGGTTGAGGATAGTTAGGATTGCTTGGGTGACATATTAAAGTAATTCCACTTATTCCGTTTCTTTTGCCAAAAGTAGCAGAAAAATCTATCCATGAACCAGCACTAATTTGAAACTCATGTGGTGTTATCCGACCGCTACTACTTATGAAAATCAAATCACGAGGAGTATTAATTCGAGGGCAAAAACCGCCGTATCCTTTTTTATTTTTAGCACCTCCAATTTTAAGACCTTCAGTAAGAGCTATTAATGATATTTTGAAATCGATCACTCTTACATTTTTATTTCTTGAATATATAGTAATTTCGGTTCGTTCTTTTAGGTATGGGGTGCTATTCAAGTAAATTGGTGAACTCCATAATGCGTCTATTCTTATTTCAGCTTTCGAACTTTTAGTTATTGAATTTGTTTCGATTATGTTGCAGTCATGATTAATAAGTGACCATGAATCACTAACTATACTATCATTTACAGAAACGTGGTGCCATGCCCAAAATATACCCCGGTGATAAGGATGATCTTTCGGGAAATCATCAGTTAATATATCACCGTCAAGATTATACAGAGGATGAATATAGTTATTACGTGAATATTTGCCGTTCAATGACTTTGGTTCTTTTTGGTAAAAAAGAACTTTCTTTCCATTTTCCTCAATCAATATACCTTGCTCTGACAAGGTAACTTTGAAAGGGGGACTTTGACTTTTGCATAAAACAAAAGCGGCTGTTAGAAGTAGTAATAATATTATGATTATCTTTTTGAGTGTCTCTTTCATTAATATAATTCGAATAATCGTTTTCTATTTTAACGCAACTGGGGTTATTTTAATTCCATATTTATCAGCAATTTGAACTGCATGTAACTGCGCTTCGGCTTGATGAGTGAATCTATCTCCCATTCCTAACTAATACTTCTTCAATCTTAGCTTTTCCATCACTTACCTAATAATTTTCGAAAACATCCTACATTTTGGAGTATAAAGAAATAGATAAGAATAAGTAAACCAAACATTAAATTATGAACGGTATTATGGAGTAATGAATGGAATGATATTTAGTCTCTTTTGAATAAAATTGCTATTCCTACAGACAAATTGAAAGTTTTTAGTTGAACCACATAGAACCTTAATCAACCATTAAAAACATTTTATTAACAAATTATCACTAAAATGAATTATTTTGATATTGAATATTGGACCTTGGAACGAACTAATAAAATTTATTTGATGATTCCTTAAAAATAATAGGAGGAAAAATCGGTGATTGAAAATATTTTGGATTTTCAGGAAGAAATGATTGAGTGGAGACACTATTTACATAGGTATCCTGAAACAGCTTATAATGAAAAAATGACATCAGAATATATTGCCGGATTGTTAGACAGCTTTGGATTAAAAGTACATAAGGGTTTGGCAAAAACCGGGATTGTTTCCTCACTAAAAGTTGGGAGGAATGAAAAAAAGATAGGGTTGAGGGCTGATATGGATGCACTCGATATCTACGAGCAAAACGAGCTTTCATATAAATCTTTAAACAATGGGAAAATGCATGCATGCGGTCATGATGGACATTCTGCTATGCTTTTAGGCGCTGCAAAATATTTGAGTGAGACACAACAGTTTGATGGAACTGTTTATTTTATTTTTCAACCTGCTGAGGAAATAAAAGCCGGCGGTAAAAAAATGATTGATGATGGACTATTTAAATTGTTTCCTGCTGAAAGCATCTATGGGATGCATAATATGCCAAGGATGCCCGCCGGGCATTTTGCTGTAAAAGCTGGTTCCATGATGGCTTCCATGGATACTTTTGAAATTAACATTCTTGGAGACGGCGGACATGCTGCACTTCCGCACCTTTCGAAAGACCCGTTTATTGCCTCGAGCCATATTATTAATGCTATACAAACAATAGTAAATCGAACTACTGATCCATTTGATTCAGCGGTAGTAAGCTTAACTCAAATACATGGCGGCAATACATGGAACACAATCCCGGAATCCGTAACCTTGAGAGGAACATTTAGAAGTTTTAATCCAATGGTGAAATCAAAAATTGAGAGCCGTATTAATCAAATAGCATCTTCTATTTGTAATGGATTTGGAGTAAAAACTATAGTTAAATTCAACCCAGAAAACCCTGCTTACCCTGTAACGATAAATACAGATGAAGAAAGCAAACTCTCTACCAAAGTTGCGATAGAAATTGTTGGGGAAAAGAATGTGGATTTGAACCCAATATCTTGTATGGCATCTGAGGACTTTTCTTTTATGCTTCAAGAAAGGCCGGGCTGCTATGTTTGGATTGGAAACGGATCTACAGAACAATTTGGTGATTTACATAATCCTAATTATAATTTCAATGATGAGGTCTTGCACATTGGAGCTTCATATTGGGTTAAACTTGTTGAAACAATTTTACATAGAGATTAGGCCATTTATTTTTTCAAATCTTAGTCGGTCATTTTTTTAAATATTATTTATATACATATATTTAGCTAATTTCCGGACCACCAATACAATACAAATATGGAAGTACTTTATGTTTTTCAATTTCCATATGAAGTAAAGTTTCATTATGGTTCTCTAATGCATACAATAAAGCTTTTTTATAGCTTCTCATTTTATCTGTCTTAATTCTATCTTTGGATTTTACACTGAGGAATTTTTCTACTTCATTAACATTTATTAACTGATACATTCTAACGAATTCCCGGACAGGTTTTATACTACTGTGCAATCTGCAATATTTGGGAGATGACTTGCTCTTATTTGAGCTATCTCTTAGGAGCTTTTGTTCAAAATGATATTCAGGGATATCTATGAACACACTATCGAATCCTTTACTGCTCCAAACCCTCAGAGAATATCCCAATAATGCTTGCGCTATTTTATAAGAGTTGGCAATAAGATGTCCAACATATGGTTTTACCCTACCGGGTCTGCTCAGAATAATACCACAGATTTTGCCTCCTGTAATAGCGACAAAACATCCCGCTTTATACAGCTTAAATAAGCTTCGGAATAATTCTAACTTATCTGATAACGATTTTGTAAACAAATAATCCGAGACTGAGTCTATGGATGTCATTGGCACAACTAAAACATTTTTTGAATTTAATAAATCTACATCTGTAGGCAATGTTGACCTCCAGAGGCGAAATGATTCTTTAAAACCCAAAGACGTATATAACGGCATACCCATTGGTGTTGCATCCAATCCAATTATCGGCATCTCTTCATCCAACCTTGCAAACCCAATGCAATGTTTCATTATTTCTTTTGCTATTCCTTGTCTCCTTAATTCAGGGTGCACCAATATCATCCCAATCCAATTCAATTTTTCGCTAACCTTTAAAACAACTCCGCTACCCAAAGCAATATTAGTATTATCTTTTCTTATCGATGCAACAAAACCGGCTTTATGATTTAACTTTACTAACTTTGTAACATCTTCGACGGTTTGATTCCAGCCTGCTCTATGGCTAAGAATGCTGATGTGAGTTATACTGCTTACACCGGAATTAATAGAAAAATTCTGCCATGATGTTATTTTGTTTTTCTTTTCGTTTGATAAAGGTATAAGTTTATCTGCAGGTAGAACAAATTGTGAATGATCATCTTTATCCTGGCCGGAACTAGCTATTGAAATATCACGCAGCCAAACATTATTTACTAATTCTTCTTCACCGGGATAATAAAAACGGGAAAATCCATGTGTGCTCATGTTATCATCCGAAAGATAGATTTTTTTATCTTTAATACCGGAAGGTTCGGAACAATGAGGCGTAGTAACGCTATTGTTAATAATCATGTTTCACCTTTCCAAAGTGTGTTGGCTTTCCCCAACTTTCGCAGTCATTCATAACCCAATAGGCTGCGGCTTCAATCATATCTTCACATTTATCTCTATACTCTCCAAAAGTTTTGTGAGATAATAAATCGTCGGCTAACAATGCTGTCTCAGGCTCTTCGTCAATTATATTAGGATTCTTTTCCATAATATTTCCAATCCTTTTGATAATTTCTAGAACAGGCCACACAGGACCGGCTATATTCAGCACCCAGCCTGAATTTGTACAATGTTCAAAACTCCTGATGGCAACTTCATTTGCATCACGTTGAGAAATTAAATTCACAGCAGGCATTGCAACTGAGATTGGTTCATCATTATAGACCATCCTTGCAAGATCCACAAGTACGCCGTAACTCAAATGCTGTGCATACATCAATCTATATAAACAAATCTTTTGATGCTCATTTTGCATCGCGGTTGTTCTAAAAGAACTTTCGCGAGCAACTATATTCCAGCCATATACTCCGGTCGGTTCAAAGGGATCATTCTCAGAACATCCCAATCCATTTCTGGAGGTATGGGGATATGGATTACCGGAAGAAAAAACAACTATTGAAGACTTTGAATACTTTTTTCCTACTAAATATGGGACCACTGAATTTAGATAGAACGCTTTTCTCCAATCGTTACTGCTTCCAAACTTAAATCCCATCATATATACTAAATAAGACACATCAGGCAATGATTCAAGGAATGATTCATCGGAAAGATCACCTTTTAAACACTTTACACCCATAGCCTCAAAATCTTTCATATCATTAGATAAAGGATTACTAAATGTAGAAGCAACTGTAATTTTTCTGCTGACTCCGTTTAGATTGTCAGCCTTTTTTACAAGTCCAACCAATTCCTTCCCCATTTTCCCGCTTCCGCCGAGAACCAGCATTGGCCCATCTAATCGTGCAACACTTTCAACCAGGGATGGTGTTGGCTCCGTCATAAATTCCCATAACTGCTCTTTGTTTTTTATATCCGTAATTTTCATTTTTTACCTCTATTTTTTATAATCCAACTTCTCGTTTCATCCAATCTATATTTTCACTTACAAATTTGTTATCACAAAGCATTGGATATTCATCATAGGTATTATCGATTGCCTCTGCTAAACCCTGGCGGCCTTTTTCATGTTTGCAGATTGGTTCCGGCAATAGCCCTAACTTAGTTAGCCTGTACTTAACTCCCCACACTGAATTCTCAAAGTTGCCTAGTGCATCAAATAAAGCCGTATTGCATCTATTAACTGCATGAGCCAATTCCTGTTCGGAAAGTTTGAAAGACCAGGTGCCTGTTCTTCTTTTTTGCAGAATACAGTTTACCCAATTAACAACCGCATGGGTATCAGTTGCAAAATGGCCAAGTAATCCTCCGTGGTATTGAAGAGCAACCTTTTCTCCTTGTACATTAAACGTAAATTTACCCAACAAATCAGTCACAATACGGTCATCATTACCCGTAAATAAGGTTATTGAATCGCGGTGCGGAGATCTTGCAATTGCTTCCATCATATTTAAAGAACGATATGTATCAAAGGAAGCACCCTTAGCTCCGTAAACAATATTAAATATCTTATCCCAAATTTCTTTTGTGTAGTTATAACTTCCCGGTATTGCTCTTTGCAATTCAAATGCAATCACAGGAATTATTGAAGCAATATCTTCCAGTAATGTTATTACTCCTTTTTCATCTTTCCCCGCAAATGCTGTTGGAGCTAACATCACTATGTCATACCCTTGCCCG
>Ga0209633_10000122_pt1 | contig 89798 bp, 84 predicted proteins | sample Cruoilmetagenom1_FD_187290 | JGI IMG/M metagenome (GOLD analysis project Ga0209633, IMG submission 187290) | Oil polluted marine microbial communities from Coal Oil Point, Santa Barbara, California, USA - Sample 1 (SPAdes) (version 2) | ecosystem: Environmental > Aquatic > Marine > Oil seeps ... | reverse complement strand
AAATATGTTATTTGTTCCCAGACCTTTATTTCTTAAACACTGATAATACTACAATGGAAAAAGCGTGATATACATAACAGCCAGATAAGATTTTACAATACCTACGCCTAATAAATCAATAATTTTAGAACCCGTCCGTTAATTAAGACTCAGAAGGCTAGTAAGGTGCCAGTCAGGTTAAGAATATATTAAGAATTACCCCTTATAAAAGGCCGGAATTTTATCCCCTATAAATATATTTACGGTTTTAGACTCCAGGTACATATCGAGTCCGTCTTTGCCAAGCTCTTTTCCGATTCCGCTCTGTTTGAGTCCGCCATACGGGGTTTCGGGAATAATCCCACCGTATGTGTTTACCCATAAGTAGCCGGCTTTTATATTCTTTGCCATTCTAAGGGCTCTTTTTATGTCCTTAGTCCAGATACCACCTGCTAGTCCGTAAACCGTATCATTAGCTATGCTTACCGCTTCCTCTTCTGTTTTAAACGGTATTACAGCTACGATTGGTCCAAATATTTCCTCACAAGCTATTGTGGCTTTGGGGTCGACGTCGGCAATCACCGTAGGTTCAAAGAAATAACCTTTTGTAAATTTCCTGGGTCTTTTTCCGCCCGCAAGTACCCTTCCGCCCTCATTTTTACCTTTTTGGAAATAAGATTTAACACTCTCGAAATGCTCACGAGAGATAACAGAGCCTATCTCCGTATCGTCTTTTGTAGGATCTCCCATACGTATCTTTTTAACTCTTTTGATAAATGCGGATAAGAATTTGTCATAAATCTTTTCATGGAGCAGCAGTCGCGTTACAGCCGTACAATTTTCTCCCTGGTTGAAAAAGCCGCCCCTTAATGTTGCTTCTATTGTGTTCTCAATTTCAGCGTCGTCAAACACAATACAGGGAGCTTTACCGCCGAGTTCAAGAGAGACTCGTTTTATGTTATCAGCCGCTGTTTTCATAACTATCTTTCCAACTTCCGTTGAACCTGTGAATGCCACTTTCGCAACCCCCGGGTGCTCTACTAACGCCTGGCCCGCTACTTCTCCGTCTCCGGGAATTATATTAAGAACGCTGTCTGGAAGCCCGGCTTTTGTACAGAGCTTTGCAACTTCTAAAATTCCACACGGTGTATGCTCTGCCGGTTTTAAAACAATTGTGCAGCCTGCTACCAGTGCGGGAGCGATTTTCCAAAATGATAATAGAAGGGGGAAATTCCAGGGGATTATCTGCCCGACAACGCCTATGGGCTCCCTTAATGTTACGGTTAGCTGAGCTTCTGAAACAGAGATGCTCTCGCCGTTTAACTGATTGCTAATCCCCGCGTAATATTCGAGAGTTTTTATTGCGCCTCCTAACTCAACGAGGCGACTTTCTCTTATTGGCTTTCCTGTCTCCAAGGTGTTTGTTAAGGCAATTTTCTCTCTATTCTTTTCAAGTATCTCAGCTATCTTGTGTACATATTTAACCCGCTCTGACACAGGAATTTTAGACCATGTCTTAAATGCCTTGGCTGCCGCTTTTACCGCTTTATCGACATCCGCTTTCTGTGCTTCCGCAATCTCTGCAAAAGGCTCCTCTGTTGCAGGATTTTCTCTGATGTATGTTTTCCCGCCCTTAGCACTGACTTCCTTACCGTTTATAAATAGGCCATATTTTCTTATTTTCGTTGCCAAAATTCAATACCTCCTGAAGTACCTTATGGAGAAAGGTTATACAATTTTTAAATTATAATCTAGGAATAACTATTGATCCTAAAGTCTTTAAGTTTGCAAGTCATAAACACTGTGATTGGGCTCATTTATTTTGTTGACAATAATATAATGGTTGCAGTAACCTAAAATTTGCGGGCTATGGGGCTTGTTGCCGGAGTAAACGCAACAGATGTAAATTAATTATGCGTCCTAAAACACTGCTTAGGGTTACACAAACCTCATCTTCCTATATAATTATTTAGACCATGTCTGATCGTACGAAAAAATTAGGTGCTTACGACAAAGAGTTCGTTTGGCACCCGTTTACTCAAATGAAGGAGTATGAGGAGAAAGATCCTATAGTAATAGAGTGCGGGGAAGGGGCATATTTAATCGATTCTGAGGGCAATAAATATATAGACGGCGTTTCTTCTCTCTGGGTAAATATACACGGCCATAAAGTCCCCGAGATAGACAACGCCATTAAAAATCAAGTCGATAAGCTGAGCCACAGCACTCTGCTCGGAGTCACAAACCCCCCTGCGGCAGAGCTAGCCAAAGAGTTAATAGAGATTTGCCCCCCGGGATTAAAAAAAGTCTTTTATTCGGGGGATGGTGCAAGCGCGGTAGAGGTCGCCCTTAAAATGGCTTTTCAGTACTGGAAGCAAAAAGGGAAACCAGAGAAGACTAAATTTGTCTGTTTAGAGAACGGTTATCACGGCGATACCTTGGGCGCAGTGTCAGTGGGCGGTATTGATTTATTTCATTCTACTTTTGCCCCTCTTTTGTTTGAGACTTTCCGTGCCCCCTCTTATTACTGCTACCGTTGTCCGCTAAATAAAACATATCCGTCTTGTGATCTGGCGTGCGCTGGCGAGCTTGATAAAATACTCGCCGAACATCACGAAGAAATCGGTGCTGTCATAATGGAGCCCTATGTTCAGGCAGCAGGCGGGATGATAGTGTCTCCTGAGGGTTATTTAAAGCGTGTAAGAGAATCATGTGATAAATACGAAGTGCTTCTAATTCTTGATGAGGTCGCCACAGGTTTTGGGAGAACAGGGAAGATGTTCGCGTGTGAGCATGAAGACATAACTCCCGATATGCTGGTTCTCGGAAAGGGACTGACAGGCGGTTATTTACCTCTTTCAGCCACTATTACTACGCAAGATGTTTATGACGCTTTTCTGGGTGATTACGAAGAATTTAAAACCTTCTTTCACGGACACAGCTATGCGGGTAACCCTGTATCCTGCGCAGCCTCAATGGGAAACTTGCAGGCTTTTGAAAACAATAACACGCTCGAAGAGCTGCAGGAGAAAGTCCAGTTTCTGGAAGATGAATTAAAAGAGTTCAGCGGACTTAAACACGTAGGTAATGTAAGGAACAAGGGCCTTATGGTAGGAATTGAGCTTGTAGAGGATAAAAAAACTAAAGAGCCTTATGCACCTGAGTCTAAGATGGGTTGGAAAGTTACAGACCATGCAATGGAAGACGGAGTTCTTCTTCGCCCGCTTGGAAATGTAGTGGTCCTTATGCCACCTGTCGGTATACCGATTCAGGATTTAAAGAAGCTAGTCCGGGTTACTTACAATTCAATTAAAAATGCAACTGAAGGTTCTTAATTAGATCGGATATCCAATTATAAAATTATGAAAGACTCACTTAGCTGGATAAAAGAAGAGCTAAAACAAATTCACGATAAACGTCTGTTTCGTCTGTTGACTGAACTTGAAACCGGCCAGTCTCCTGAAGTCACGATCTACGGGAAAAGATACATTCTTCTCGGATCAAACAGCTACCTGGGACTAAGCGTCGATCCAAAGGTTGTTGAGTCAGCAAAGCTCGCATTGGAAAAGTACGGTGCGGGCTCGGGCGGATCACGTCTTGTGAGCGGAAGCTCCGATCTGCACAGAATGCTTGAGGAAAAAATTGCGCAGTTTAAGAGCACCGAGGCTTCAATCCTCTTTAGCTCGGGGTATCTGGCCAATATTGGAACCATCTCAGCCCTGGTCGGCAGCCAAGACATAATCTACAGCGACGAGCTTAACCACGCCTCTATCATTGACGGTGCCAGGCTCTCTCGCGCTGAAGTAAAAGTTTATAAGCATCTTGACCTTAATCATCTACAAGAGCTTTTGGAAAAAGATAAGAATAAAAAATGTAGGAAGCTTATAGTTACCGACACCGTTTTCAGCATGGATGGGGACCTTGTCCCACTGCCTGAGCTTGTTGAATTAGCTGAGCGATACGGCTGTATGCTGATGATCGATGAGGCGCATGCTACCGGGGTTCTTGGAAAGAGGGGCAGTGGAGCTACGGAGCACTTTGGCGTTGAAGACCGTGTGCCGGTTGTAATGGGGACACTTTCAAAGGCTGTCGGTTCTCTGGGAGGCTATATTGCAGGAAGTAAAGAATTGATTGATTTTATCAGAAACCGCGTCAGGAGTTATATCTTTGATACATCACTACCGCCGGCCTCGTTAGCTGCCTCAATTACTGCAATCGATATAATAGAAAATGAACCCGAGCGAAGAGAGCACTTATGGAATATGGTAGAGCAATTTAAAACCGGCATTGAGAATACGGGGCTTAAGATTCTGCCTTCTCATTCCGCTATCATCCCTGTTCTAATCGGAGATGCGGAACCCGCTCTTAATTTTGCCAAAATACTGAGAGAAAATGGGGTTTTTACACCTGCCGTAAGGCCTCCTTCGGTACCGCACGGCATGTGCAGAATAAGGGCTACTTTAATGGCTCAACATACCCAGGAACACGTCAATACGGCGCTTAAAGCATTTAGAACGGCGTATGAGTCTGTCAGATAATATCCCCCATCTGCATTCATTGACTTTTGCCACCGATTACTATAAATTTTGACTGAAATAATCCTAACAATAGAGAGGTGTTATGAATATGGACTGGGGTATGAAAAATAGAATGTCGAGAATTATTAGCCCTAAGACAGGCAGAACTGTTATGTTAGCATTTGACCACGGATATTTCCTGGGCCCAACACACAGGCTGGAAGAGCCGCGTAAAACTATTGAACCTTTACTCCCATATGCGGATACTATAATGCTCACCAGAGGCGTGCTTCGTACATCGGTAGACCCTGATTCAGGGGCAAACGTAGTTCTAAGGGTCTCAGGCGGCTCCAGCATCGTAGGCGCTGATCTCTCAGATGAAGGGATTACTACTTCATTTAAAGAAGCTATTAAATTAAATGTAGCCGGAGTTGGGATATCTGTTTTTGTAGGAAGTGCGCATGAGAGCCAAACTCTCCTTAATCTGGCTGAGCTTGTAAACCAGGGTGAAGAGTATGGAATCCCTGTGCTTGGAATTACAGCGGTTGGCAAAGAACTTGAAAAAAGGGACGCGCGTTATCTGTCGCTTTGCTGCCGTATATGCGCTGAGCTTGGCACTCATATTGTAAAGACATATTACTGTGATGAGTTTGAGAAGGTAACCACAAGCTGCCCGGCTCCGATAGTAATTGCCGGAGGCCCCAAACTAGAGACCGAGATGGACGTTTTTGAAATGACCTATAATGCTCTTCAGCAGGGTGCTATAGGCGTTGATATGGGACGCAACATTTGGCAGAACGATCATCCGGTTGCTGTTATTAGAGCCATAAGGTCAATAGTTCATGAGAATAATAAGCCTAAACAGGCCCATGATTTATTTCTCTCTATAAAAGAAGAGGAATCTAAAAAAGCTGCTAACGCCTGAGACCTCAAAGAGGTCTATGCTAAAGTTCTAAGATAGTCCAATAGGTAATAATTATGAAAGTAGCAATGTACTATAAAAATGCAGACGTACGGCTCGAAGAAATTCCGATTCCAAAGATAGGTTCGGAAGAAATTTTGATACGTGTCTATGCAAGCGGGATTTGCGGCAGCGATCTGATGGAATGGTATAGACTTCCGAAAGCGCCTCTAGTGTTGGGTCATGAGATAGCGGGTCAAATTGTAGAAATAGGTGATAAAGTATCTAATTTCAAAGTTGGAGACCGCGTTATTGCTACTCATCATGTGCCGTGCAACACTTGCTATCATTGTCTGAGAGAAAACCACTCTTCCTGCCAGACTCTAAGATCGACTCACTTTGATCCGGGAGGGTTTTCGGAATATATCCGCATACCTGAAATTAACGTAGACCGCGGAGTACTCAAGCTTCCCGATGAAGTTACATATGAAGAGGCTTCCTTTGTAGAGCCCCTTGGCTGTGTTGTAAGAGGACAGAGGCTTGCCGGGTTTCAGATGACCGACAGTGTTTTGGTTATGGGAAGCGGGATGACCGGGCTTTTACATATACAGCTCGCAAAAGCTCAAGGAGCGGGCCGGATAACAGCAACTGATGTTAATGACTACAAGATCAATACAGCCAGGGATTTCGGTGCTGATTATGCGATTCACGCTGATCAGGATATTGCCTCTCATCTTAAAGAGGTTAATGAGGGACGATTAGCCGATTTTGTTGTTGTATGCGTTGGCGCCAAGTCCGCAATCGAGCAGGCTTTTGATCTTGTTGAACCCGGAGGAACAATACTATTTTTTGCCCCTTCAGGTCCTGATACCAAAATCGAGATTCCGTTTAACGATTTCTGGTGGTCGGGGATAAAAACCCTGAGCTCCTATGCGGCTTCTCCTTCAGATTTAGCTATAGCGCTTGAGTTAATCAGATCAAAACGGGTGAATGTAGGGGATATGGTTACACACCGTTTGCCGCTCTCTGAAACAGGAACCGGGTTTCGTATGGTTGAAGAGGGTGGAGACTCCATCAAAATTATTGTAGAGCCTCATAAATAGGTTTTTATTCACTACCCGTTAAGCTTCTTATAAGCATATTCACAACCGCAAGCACTATCGCGCCGAAAAAAGCGGCCCAAAAGCCAGTGACCGTAAATCCTTCGAGCAATGAAGATGCGAACATCAGCATCAGCGCATTAATAACCAGAAGGAATATGCCAAATGTAAGAATTGATAGCGGGATTGTAATGATTTTTAAAAACAGTCCTATCGTGGCGTTTATGAGTCCTATAACTGCTGCCGCTATTAAAGCAGACCCGAAGCTTTGAACCTCAAACCCCGGTATGATATGCCCTACAATCAATAAGCTCACAGCGCTTATAAGCCATGCAATAATCAGAATTTTCATTTAATCACCTCGCCATCAATAATCCGATTATATTTTTTTTAGCCGCATAAGTCAATGAATTGTAATAATTTTTGACACCTATACATTAAAAACCTAAACTGTACTGTTATGGAAAAACCAGTTTTATATCTAATCGACGGAAGCTCTTATATATTTCGCGCCTACTATGCCATAAGACACCTTAGTAATTCTAGTGGATTTCCCACGAACGCTGTTTATGGATTTACCGCGATGCTCTTTAAGTTTCTAAAAGACTACGAGCCCACCCATCTGGGGATCGTTTTTGACTCTAAAGGCCCTACTTTTCGTGACGATATATACCCTCTTTATAAAGCCAACAGGAGCGCGCCGCCTGAAGATCTTGTTTGCCAGTTCTCCAAGATATTCGAGATGGTAGATGCCTTTAATATACCTCAGCTGCAATTAGAGGGATTTGAAGCCGATGATCTAATAGGCACGATCTCAAAAAACGTCGAGAAAGAAGATGCGAACGTAGTATTGGTTACTGGGGATAAAGATTTCTGCCAGCTTGTCTCGGATAAAGTCACGCTCCTTGATACTATGAAAAACAAGGTCACAGGGACCAAAGAAGTCAAAGAGAAATATGGAGTTGATCCAGACCGGGTGATTGATGTCTTTGCCCTAGCCGGGGATGCGGTGGATAACATCCCGGGAATAAAAGGTATTGGCGAGAAGACAGCGGTAAGTCTGATTTCTAAATTCGGTTCACTGGACGAGCTTTTTAAAAATCTAGACGATGTTTCAAAAAGGCAAAAAACTTTAATAGAAGAAAAGAAGGAAGACGCGGTACTGAGTAAAGAGCTTGTTACGATTAAAACCGATGTCGATATCGAGACAAGCCTTGAGAAATTTAAATATAATGGATTCGATAACGATAAGCTTAGAGAGTTATTTCAAGAACTCGAATTTAAAAACCTGCTCCGGGAGCTGGGCGATGGGGATGGTTCCGGCGATGTCAATGCAGGAGAAGGCACGGTTTCATACGATAACTATCATCTAGTTCTAGCCGAGGCGGATTTGGATAAAGTAATTGCCAGAATAAATGATACGGGAGAGCTTTCTATCGATCTAGAGACCACATCCCCAAGTCCTATGCTTGCCGGCATTGTGGGTATAGTACTCTGTCCCGCTTCCCATGAATCTTATTATGTCCCGGTTGCACATAGGGCGCTCACCGATTCTTCTTCTCCTCAGCTCGATCTTTCCTTGGTACTCGACAAATTAAGGCCAATTATAGAGAGCGAAAAAATCAAGAAAATTGGTCAAAATCTTAAATATGAAATAGTTGTGCTTGAAAAATACGGCCTCAGTTTAAACGGTATCGCGTTCGACACCATGATCGCGGCGCACATGATCGATTCCTCCAGGAACAGCTACAGTCTGGATGAGCTTTCGAGATTGTATCTTGGGCACCAGATGATCTCTTATAAAGACGTGACCGGTACCGGCAAATCTAAGATCGGCTTTGACGAGGTAGAGCTTGCTGTAGCCAGGGACTACGCCTGTGAAGATGCCGATGTTGCAATGCTGCTCAGTAAACTCCTTGCCCCTGAGTTAGAGGAAATCAAACTAACGGATGTCTTTAGAGATATTGAGCTTAAATTTATTAGAGTTTTGGCAAAAATAGAGATGAACGGCGTTAAAGTTGACGGCGCTAAGCTTAAGGATCTGTCCAAGGAGTTTGATCAGGGACTTAAGGAGATTGAAAAGGAAATTTTCACAGAAGTAGGTTGCGAGTTCAATCTAAACTCCCCTCTTCAGTTAAGGGAGGTCTTATTTAAGACACTCGACCTTCCTCAGAAAAAACTTACTAAGACGGGGGAGCCTTCTACCGATGTGGAAGTTCTCACTGACCTGAGCAAGTTTCATAAGGTCCCTGAAAAAGTCCTTGAGCATAGGACACTGTCAAAACTTAAGTCTACTTATGTCGATGCTCTTCCCAAGCTTATTAACCCTGATACCGGGAGGATACACACTTCATTTAACCCCGTAGGCTCCTCAACCGGGAGGCTTAGCTCCAGTGATCCCAACCTTCAGAATATTCCTATAAAGACCGCCCAGGGGAGGCGTATAAGAGAAGCTTTCGTTCCCGAAGAAGGATTTACGCTGCTTTCTTCGGATTACTCTCAAATTGAGCTCAGATTACTTGCTCATTTCTCCGGGGATGACAGTCTGATAGAAGCGTTCTTAAACGACAGCGACATACATAACAGGACCGCTTCAGAAATATTCGGTGTAACGGAGGATCTTGTAACGCCTGATATGAGAAGGCTGTCAAAAAACATCAACTTTGGCATTATCTACGGTATTAGCGCATTTGGGCTGGCTAAACAGCTAGGTACGTCTATTTCAATCTCAAAGAGCTATATTGATGAGTATTTCAAGCGCTATGGGAAGGTAAAAGAGTATATTGAGAAATCAATATCAGATGCGGCGACCAAGGGATATGCGGAAACAATACTCGGGCGGAGACGACCAATACCCGAGCTTGGGTCTAACAACAGAGGACTTAGAGGATTCGGAGAACGCACCGCCATGAACACGCCCATACAAGGCTCTGCCGCCGACATTATAAACATAGCTATGATCAGGATCAATGATAAGTTAGAGGGCTATGAATCCCGCATGATACTGCAAGTCCATGATGAGCTTCTTTTTGAAGTAAAAAAAGATGAATTGGACAAGCTTTCCAAAATGGTTAAAGAGGAGATGGAAGGCGCTTGGAGTCTAATTGTTCCAATCAAAGTGGATATTGGAGTAGGGGAAAGCTGGGCAAAAGCCCACTGAGCTTTTCCTCATAAACCTAGAACTAATTAAAAGCACCCTGCTTCTTAATTTCCTACAAGCGTGCAGCCGTCAGGATCAACCGTAGATGACCCGCTTTGGCTAATGGCGTTTTTTGCACCGGTAATAGTGCAGTTGAATTGGGGATCTACAATCACTACAGAAGATCCTGATGCCCTAATACCGTTTTCCTTATCGGATGTTATAAAAATGTTATTTGCGACAGGGGTATTTGTCATAGAAAGCGTGACAGTGGAGTTGTCCTGTGATTTTATTCCATCTTTCTTTGCTGTCACATTAATATCCTCATCAGCCTGAAGATCAACTAGAGCAAAACTTGATGTGGTAATTCCCTCAGAACAGTTTATAAGTGATACGCTTTGAGCTGTAATCTCAACTCTACTTTCTCCTTTGGCCCGTATACAGTTGTTATTCTTGCCGTCAATCCTGAAAGTAGCCTCCGTATCGTTAAAAATTACTTGCTCAAAACTGGAAAGTGTTAATCGTCTTTGGTCTACTGTCCACTCTGTAAATATAATTTCCGGAGTTATTGTATCAATTATTTCGTCTAGAGTTACGTCGCTTCCCCTGGTTACGCTAATAAATCTTGATAATGTGAAATCCGAACCCTCAAATTCAATCTCGGCGAGATCGTTGTCGGGTGTATATTTAAGCTTATATTCTCCAGATTGGTTTGTGCGGTCAGAAGCTCGTCGTTTATTGTTTTCAAATATGCTTACTCTTATACCCGATACATCTCCCGTTCCCCCTATAACTTCTTCAATTACACCCTGTATTTTAGTTTTGTTATTACCGCCGCCCCCACTGGTACTATCACATCCGACAATTCCAGTTGCAATGTATGAGGTCGTTATTAGCAGGATTAAAAAGAATGTATTTAGGTTAAAGATTTTCGCCATCGTTATATCCTCCGAATAGTTGGTAATATTAATCAGAATAAATCATTGATACTTACAATAATAACTGACAATTATAGATTTATACATAGACTGTATGCTTCCAAAAGAGCATACAGTCTATATAGGTTTTTAGTAACTAATAAGCGGCAAACGCATACTGCCATCCGAGTGTGAGAACCCAGTCCGTCTCAAGCTGAGGGCCGTCTAAGTCCTGATAAAGAGGGAATCCGAATTCGACAGCCAGCCTTTGGCCTTTTATGAGAGTAGGGCCTTCAGAGGCATAAAAATTGACTCCGAACAGCAGATCCAGCCTCTTTCCTCCTCTCAAGTCAGGATCAGCGGTTGGAACGAGCGCCGGGTCTAGAGCAGAGTCGGCCCCGTCTATATTTCCCCAGGATTGCCAATCTAATCTGGCGGAGGAGCTGACCCAATTGTACCAGTCCCAAGCTCCCCATGCGGTAATGTCAAGCGCATTTCCAAGCGAATAATCCCTATCATTTTCTCCTAGTCTTATAACGCCGCTGAGCTGGGAACCCCAGGACAGATCATTGTGTTGACCCAAATACGTGATTCCGGGAAGAAGATCAAAGGTTCCGGAGCCTAGCTGCATTGGATAGGGCAGCTGCTGGTTGGGCCCTGCCGGTGTTTTGTCTTTTTCATCAATTGATCCTGTTGGGAAGCTCATTCCGGCATTTATATGAATCCTCTGGTCGTGGTTATCGAATACTTTTATTAAACCAGTGAATTTGATATCGCCAATTCCATCTGTTTCGGTCTTGAACCGTGATCCCATACGCGTTAGGTGATTCATGGACTTCTTAATATACGGGACCATCCCCATTAGCGTTATATAATCAGTGGGGGAATACATAAGACCGAACATATGCATTTGCATATCCATATCTGTAGGTGCAACCATGAAGTTTTCAAGAACCTTCTGGTTGCTCACTTTGTTCGTCCCCATTCTATTACCGTTCATGCTCATATATTTGTATCTGTAGGTAAGCATAAACATTCCCTTATGGTGAGTATGGTCACCCATTACTCCTATAGGGGCATTACTATCCGGCCTGTGCCCGTTCCATTTCTGAACGTTAAGGCTCCCTGAATGATGGGCATGGTCGTCCATTTGCATAGGCGCTTGGTCGTGGTTGTGCTCGGAATGGGATTGAGCTTCGGTTTTTTGTGTAAAGCTAAGAAATAATAAAACTAAGATCATAGTATTTAATAACACGGACCCGGTTATTACAGGGCTATTGTGTAAATTGTTCATCTTTCTTCTCCTTAAACATTTCGATATAATTTCTTTTGTTTAACGAAGCTAGAGCATATATTCTACATATATGTTATATAAGCATGTTTATTCTTGGCTATAACTATGTAAAATCATATACACATAGTCGGTTAAACATAGATATCTCTAGATAATATAAGTCTGTGTGGCTTAGTGCCGTCTTAAGCATTAAGCTAAATAAGCTGGGGGGGAACGAATGGGAAGGTTTTTGTATGAATCCTTGGTATATATAGACTCATTTAAAGTAACTATAAACGTTGAATGTCTTTCAAATGTTAATGAAACTGTAGGCAGTGTAATAACAGAGGATGCTTTGTTCGTACCTCCATCATAGCAAAAACACTCTTTTGCGGAGCCGCCTCCACTTCCTGTTGTTATAAGTTGAACAATATTTGATGTGTCGAGTTGGTTTTTATGTGAGGAGCAATTTACAATTAAATCTGATATGGCCTCAGTCTTAGGAGGGGAATAATCCTTAGACGAATACGGTAAGAAATTAATTGATAAGGCTAATAATAATACTGATAAAAGTATTTTTTTTAGTTTTGAAATCATTACCCTATTAGAAACATTAACTTTTGTAAGATAATGGTACCAGATTTTACCTGTTATCAAAATTTATTAGCATATCGGAAGAAATATGAGACTAAAAATCGGTGTTCTAGGGGCAACTGGATATACGGGTGCCGAGCTGCTGAGGCTGCTTGTAAATCATCCGGGGGTTGAAGTATCATGGCTTACCTCTGAGAAATTTGCGGGCAAAGATATATCTGAGGTTTTTCCCCACTTAAGAGGTTTTCTCGAAATTGAGTGCCGTAGTGTTCAGAGGTTAGAGGAGCTTGATAAGGTTGATTTAGCTTTTTGCTGCCTTCCCCATGGGACCTCTATGCACTTTGTGAAGAGGTTGCTCGATACCGGCGCTCGGGTGATTGATTTCAGCGCTGATTTCCGGTTTTCTAATGTGGCGGTTTATGAAGATTGGTTTAAATCACAACATAGATACAAGAATTATTTAAAAAAAGCGGTTTATGGTCTTCCTGAAATTTATAAGGAGCAGATAAGGGATGCTGAGCTTATCGCAAATCCCGGGTGTTATGCGACAAGCGTTATCCTTGGGTTGGCCCCACTTGCGGCCGAGGGATTTTTGAAAGAGGATTCTGTTATAGCGGATATAAAATCTGGGATCTCAGGCGGGGGGCGCGCGCCCAATCTCGGACACCACTTTCCAGAGTCTAACGAGGGAGTAAATATCGACTCGGTATCGGGGCACAATCAAAGCCCGGAGATGGAGCAGGAGCTTTCAAACCTTGCGGATACCAGTATTAAAGTCACTTTTATTCCTCACACCGCTCCGCTCAATCGCGGCATTCTGGCGACCATTTACTGTAGATTGAAAAAAGAGGTTTCACTTGATAAAGCCTACGGTATATATGAAAAGTTCTATAGGGGAAAAAGATTCATAAGGTTATTAGAGAAAGGGAGTTCTCCTTCTACTAAAAATGTAAGATATTCCAATATGTGTGATATAGGCGTAAGTTTTCAAGACGATGTTTTTGTATCGGTCGTTGCGCTTGATAATTTGGGGAAAGGGGCGTCAGGTCAGGCCATACAAAATATGAACATAATGTTTGATTTTCCCGAAGCTGAAGGGTTATTATCTACGGCAATATATCCCTAGAGGGGTCTGATTTTTATGAGCACTGTAAGGGAACTGTTTTTGTCCTCTGTAAAGAATTTCCCAGATAGAACTGCTATCGTTGAGGACAACAAGAGAGTTAGTTATAGAGAGCTTGGCTCCATGGTAGACAGCTTCTCCTCCTTCCTTATTTCAAAGGGAATCAACAAGGGTGATACTGTTGCCATATTACTTCCCAATTCAATCGAGTTTGTGATAGCTTTTTTCTCCATAGCGAGCTTGGGGGCCGTCTCGGTACCCGTCAATACTGCTTTTAAAAAAGAAGAGATTGCGTTTTACATAAACCATTGCTCAGCCAACTTAGTGATAACCCAAGAGAAACTAAAACCCATTGCAATGGAGGCGGTATCGGATAAGAATTCTTCACTCTTGGTTGTCAAAGGGGCCAATCCTGAATGGGTTTTTACGACTGCTGAGAATATTTCTTTGCCTGAAATTTCTATAGAGCCTAATGACGAAGCTATCTATCTTTATTCAACAGGTTCAACAGGAAAACCAAAAAGGGTTTCAAGAACACACCTTAACCTTGTAGCGCTTGCGGACAACCATACTGAAACAGCGGGCTGGACCGAGGAGGATAAGATTTTATTTGCCGTTCCTATATCCCATACATATGGTTTCGGCAATTTTATAAGCTCAATAAAAATTGGGGGTTTAATTGTAGTCCTGGATGTTTTTAACCGAAATGAAGTTCTGGATATACTGGAGGAAGAATTCATAACGGTTTTTCCGGCAGTACCCGTTATGCTCGATGTGCTGGCAAAAACATATATAGCGGAACCTAAAGACCTCTCTTCTCTTAAGCTCGTTATATCGGCAGGAGCGCCCTTGTCAGAGAGAATTTTTCATAGCTTCTTCGAGAAGTACGGGATATATCCCAGACAGCTCTACGGTTCAAGTGAGACCGGCGTTATTTCCATAAATCTGGGTGATGATATAGAAAATACTTTCAACTCCGTAGGGCGGCATGTGAGAAATGTGGAAGTTAAGATTCTGGGTGAGGACGGTAGAGAAGCCGGGGTCGATGAAGTAGGGGAGATTACCGTTAAAAGCCCCTCTATGACGAGGGGATATTTTGGACTACCCGAAGAGACAAAAAAAGTTTTTCGAGACGGATACTATTTCACGGGGGATTTGGGAAGGATTGACCCGGAGGGGTTTATTTATATAGTCGGCCGTAAGAAATTCTTTATAAATATTAGCGGAAATAAGGTTGATCCCTCAGAAGTCGAGAACTTTCTAATAAGGCATCCCAAAGTTAAAGAGGCTGTGGTTTTAGGTATTACAGATAGTGACGGCTACGAGAGGGTTAAGGCTGTTTTGGTTGTTGATAAAGGGGTTAGCAAAAAAGAAATTCTCGAATCTTGTAAAGATGAAATTGCGGAGTTTAAAATTCCCCGTATTATTGAGTTTAGGGATGAGCTTCCGAGAAGTCCTACAGGGAAGGTCTTAAGAGAGGAATTGAAGTAATATGTAAATCTTGATTTCTGATATTAATATGAATATAGAAAAGAGAGTAAAAAAGGTGTTAATCAAAAACGCTCTTAAGGATATAGATTCCAAAGAACTTCATCTTGATTCTCCACTTATAGAATACGGCGTTGGCCTTGATTCAGTTGCTACTTTAGAGCTTGTAGTTGCACTGGAAGAGGAATTTCAGATCCGTATAGATGAAAGCGAAATTACCCCAGAGACATTTGAATCTATTAAGAGTATTTCCTCTCACATATCTCAGAGGATTTAAAATCTTTACTTTTTAGTGAGACCTTTGTCTTTTAAATATTTCTCAAAGGTATTTGTAAATTCTTTCCTAACACGCTCACTAGCTTTTCCTATGGGCTCGATAACTGTTTTTTCATAAATTTCGGCTGCTGTAGCTTCAAGCTTCGTGTCCCCAGTTGTACGAGCCATTCTTAATACTGCTATGGAATTATAAAATATAGCTTTAAATAGGGCTTTCTTTGCATCATTAATATTTAACTCTTCCAATAATTTCTGAGCTTCAATTAGCGCATAGAAACCAACACCGCAAAAAAGAGTAAGCAATTTTTTTGATTCATCAGGCGACATACCTTCAATCAGATAGACCAGGGGCGCCTCTACTATAGATTCAAGCTCCTTTTCGCTGCTGATAATATTGGCAAGTTCCTGCACCTTCTCCCCATCGGCGTTATCAAGCAGGTCTTGTAAGGCCCCCTGTACATATTGGAGGGCGAAACTATCTTTTATTTCATCCGGGCTAAGTCCCTCAGATTTTAGAGCTTTAATATGCGCCAGTTTGTCTATCGTTCTTTCAGGGAACATGAGGGTTGTCTTTGACTTGCCGCCATGCATCGATCTTTTTCTCTTGGGTTTTGGAATTAGACCTAGTTTGGCTGAGAGTTTAATTGTCTTCTCGGGATCTTTTCCAAGCTCGATTTTTCTCTTTTTGGCTTCTTTAATAATGTCTTCAAGTGATATATCTATCATAAAAAGATATTACGCTGGTTGTAAAGCTGTTGTCAAACTCTCAAGCCATTTTTTTAGAAGACCCAAAGCTGTTTATTGTTCAATGCTGACTATGTTGTACTTGGTCATTAGTTCTTCCGATTGATTTTACACTGCACTTAGTTTATTACTTTATTATGGCGATTAGCAGCATTCTCGTATACGAACCAATAGATAGTTTTGGAGACAAAAGTTCTTACTGGAAAGAATACTGCGAGTTTTACGAACAATATTGGGGTGGACCTACGTCTCCCTTAGGAGTCTGGTTCGGCAATGAGTATGAAGCATTTAGAAACGCTCTTTCTTCACACTTAGATATAGAGAAGAAAGAAATAGAAGACTGTTATTTTATGAAAGATAAGGATGGGAAATATTATATATCCCCGATGTTCTCTAAAACCAATTCCTCACACTCTGAAAATATCATACCCCTTGACTGGTTTTTATTGTTTAACGAGGATGAGAGAAAATCACTCTATACTCATTGGGGTTTTAATGCCGTTCATTATGATACGAAAATCCAAATAGCCCTTGATAGAATAGAGGAGGCTTTACAGATTTTATCAGACTGTTTTGAAAATTGTGAAGAGGGCGAGCTAACTTCTCTCTTTGCCAATAATTTAAGTGTCATGAGTCAAGGTTTAAGTGATCTGGAGATATGGCTTTCCGGGTTTGATAAATCTGGTTTTATTGTACTCAACTATGGGGAACTCTGCTCTTTTATACATGCATCCACACTAAAAAATGAACAGTCAGTGGGTGAAATGTGGGAATTCCTTCATCTTCTGCGCAATGGACAGCTTGAGGATGCTTCTACCTCACTCAGGGCATTGTTCCACAAGTGGGAAGGTATAAGGGCCCAAACCTCAGGCGATGTCGGCAAATCGACTATTCAATAGCTGAATTTTTCCATTATCTTAGTTTTTCCTATCAAAACCCCGTTTTATATCAAATAAAACAATAAATTGTGCCACTTGTAATAGGCTGATATTACAGCATATTTCGTTGTTGGGAATATTATTTTAAGTATTTTACTTAAATCTGAAACCAAATCTTAATCGTATTAGTTTATATGTATATCACTCAAGTTGCCTAGATGCATCTATTATGAGCAAAAGTACATCTAATTTAGAAGGAGAGGGAAATGTTAAAAAACTCAGAATATAGTCAAGCATTTGATGGTTACGAAAATGACCAGGTAGAAACTCACGACCAGGTAGAAACTCACATAGAATCAGTTGCAGAAGACTTCACGCATGCAGAACTCGAGGACACCGAGGACTATTTCGATGAAGAAACTCCAGATACTGAGCAGGTTACTGTAAAAACTAAGAAGCCAGAGAAAGAAATTGATATCAAAAATCATGATCTTAGACTGGTAAACGCCTACTTCCAGGAAGTAAGCACTGAACCATTATTAACTCCTCAGGAAGAATCTCTAGTTGCTGCGAAAATAAAATGCTGTGAGTCAAAGGCAAAAGAGATTAAGGCAATCATAGAAGATGCTTTAGGCATGAGGCTGGAAGATGATGCCGGAGAAATCGAGTTGAATGTAAATACTTTCCTCGAGAATGCTTCAGGCTCATCTCTGACTAATAAGAAGCTAAAGGATGGAAAAGAAGCAGCCCGTCTCAAAATTTTGGTTAATGTCTATAAAGTGACTACAACCAAGGGCATACAACTTAGAAACAGGTTTGTTAAATCCAATCTTAGGTTGGTTGCAAGCATGGCAAAGAGATATGCCGGGAGAGGTATTCCGTTTCTCGATCTAATTCAGGAAGGGAACCTGGGGCTTATAAAAGCGGTCGAAAGATTTGATCATACTAAGGGGTACAGGTTTTCGACATACGCCTGCTGGTGGATTAATCAGGCTATGACAAGAGGAGTATTTAATCAAACACGCACGGTAAAAATGCCCGCATATTTGCTTGAGAAGGCGGGCAAAGTCAGATACGTGAAAAAAGAGCTGACCGAACAAAATGAAAGAGAACCTATGGCTGAAGAAATAGCTGAAAAGGCTCAGATGAGTGTCGAGAATGTTAAAAGGATTCTTGAATCTAGCGGCAATAGAGTTGTGCGTTTAGACACTCCGGTTTACGATGGCGAGAAGGCAACGTATTTGGATTTCGTAGAGGATTCTAGTTCCCTGGTCGTAGACAGCATAATTGCCGAGATTTCAATACCCGGCAACATAAACAGCGCGCTCTTAAGGCTAACTGAGCGAGAGAGGGAAGTTGTAAAGATGCGGTTCGGCATAGGATATGAAAGCACGTATACGCTTGATGAAATAGGACAGAAATTTCAATTAACAAGAGAGAGAATTAGGCAGATAGAGAAAAAGGCGCTTGAGAGAATCAGAAGGTCAAAATCGGCTCCCGTGCTTAGGAGCCTTATGGATGTTTACAACCACTGAGTTGGAAATATCAAATAGCACAAGATTCGCAACTATAATGTTGTGACTAAAAGGAAAAGGGAGCATTAGCTCCCTTTTTCATTTTCTTTCATTCCTGAATTTTTTATCGTCACCCTGAACTCGTTTCAGGGTCTAATATTTAATTTCTATGTTATTATCATTTGCTGAATCTACAAATGAAACCCGCAGATATTCATGACATAGTAAGGATTTTGGCAACAGAGACTCCCAAGTGGGATGTCCCAATAGTTACTCTTGTCGCCGAAACCTCCCGCGACCCGTTCAAGGTCTTGATCTCGACAGTTCTAAGTCTCCGCACTAAAGACGAGACTACTGCCGAGGCGTCTAAGAAGTTATTTAAACTTGCAGATAATCCTGCCGATATGATTAAGCTCAGCGAAAAAGAGATTATAAAAGCGATATATCCCGTAGGGTTCTACAAAACTAAAGCAAAGAATATTAGATCGATCTGCCATGATCTTATCTCCAAATACGGCTCAAAAGTGCCGGATGATATAGATGAGCTTCTAAAACTAAACGGCGTGGGTCGAAAGACCGCCAATTTGGTAGTCACGCTTGGCTATGATAAACCCGGGATTTGTGTGGATACTCACGTTCATAGAATCTCAAACCGTTTTGGTTACATAAAAACCAAAACCCCTGATGAAACAGAGACCGTCCTTAGAAAAAAACTCCCTAAAGAACATTGGATTGACTACAACAGCCTCCTTGTATCTTTCGGTCAGCATCTGTGCCGCCCGATTTCCCCATTTTGCTCCCGGTGCCCGGTCATTAATTATTGCGATAGGGTAGGCGTAACTACAAGTCGCTAAATACAACCCGTCATTTCGACCGACACACATTGTATGCAAGGGAGAAATCTCTCTTTTGCTTTTTCCTTTAATTCCTTCCACCTTGACGGGGGAAGGATAGGATGGGGGTGGAATTAACCCCACGCACCCTAGGCACTCGAGGGGTGAAATCCTAAAGGCTCCGTTCTTTGATTGAACTCAGGACGAACGGATTAAAATATTTGCATCCTGCCTCATGAACCCTCTATCATTACTGTATTAAATGTGCTAATTGTTTGACTATCTTTTCATTCCAAATATACTTGATAAACCTAAAGTTAAATACTCTATCTGGAGGATTTCAAGAGCTTGGAAACGGTAGTGTTTTATGTATTTGCGGCGCTTGCTTTAGCCGGTGCGCTTCTGGTTATTTCTTTTAAAAATCCAGTATCAAGTGCGCTTTCATTAGTTCTTACACTATTTTCAACGGCCGTGCTTTTTGTCCTCCTTCTTGCCGATTTCGTCGCGGTTATTCAGATACTTGTATATGCAGGCGCTATTATGATTTTGTTCCTATTTACCGTAATGTTCTTAAATTTGAAACCTGAAGCTTTAAAGTTTGAATCCAAAAATTTGCCTTTTAAAGTGAGCGTACTACTGGCTGTTCTCTTATTTGTTGGATATTTTGCAAGCTTGGGCTTTAAAAAGGGGCTTTCATTAATCAATGTCAGCAGTTCTAATCTGGAGGGTTTTGGGACAGTAGAAGGTGTCGGGACCTCTCTTTTCACCGACTACTTGCTCCCGTTTGAGCTGACTTCGGTATTGATAATAGTTGCAATAATAGGTGTTGTAGCAATAGCAAAAAAGAGGGCGAACTGAGTTGAATGTATCTATTGAACATTATCTGATATTAAGCGCCATTCTCTTTGTAATCGGCGCGTATGGCATAATTGCCAGGAAAAATTTGATTATAGTCCTGATGTCACTTGAGCTAATGCTTAATTCAGCAAACCTGGCCTTTGTAGCTTTTTCCAGAGCTCTTGGGGATATGACAGGGCATGTATTTATGATCATGTCTATTACAGTAGCCGCCGCAGAGGTGGCCGTAGGATTAGCGCTGCTGGTATCTATATACTCACACAGAGAAACTCTTGATATTGATGTATTAAAGATTCTTAAAGGATAATTTGAAATGATAGTTTGGATAGTTCTATTTCCTCTAATCGGAGCCGTTATAAACGGTCTTTTGTTTGCCTCTGGCCTATGGAAAAAAGCCCTGGGCGGAGATGAACATACTGAAAACAGTATCACCAATATTATAGGTTGCGGTGCAGTATTAATCTCGGCAATAATTTCTACCTACTATTTCGTTCAGCTGTTATCCCTTGATCCTTCAGAAAGACAGATTATACAGGAGCTGTTCGTATGGATCCCTTCGGGTGAATTTACAGTTAGTTTCGAATTTTTATTCGACACCCTCTCATGCGTAATGGCCCTTATTATTACATGGATCGGTTTCCTGATACACATCTATTCAATAGGTTATATGCACCATGATAAAGCCTATGCGAAATACTTTACATATCTAAATATATTTGTTTTCTTTATGCTGATTCTGGTTCTGGGTAACAATTTCCCACTTATGTTTGTCGGATGGGAAGGGGTGGGCCTGGCCTCATTTCTATTGATAGGATTTTGGTACGAAGACACGGAGAAAGCGTATGCAGGAAGGAAAGCCTTTATCGTAAACAGGATAGGGGATTTTGGTTTTATTTTAGGCATATTCCTAATATTTTTTATATTCGGCTCAGTCAATTATCAGGAAGTTTTCGGCATGGCTCTGGATGCTTCTTTTATGAGCGCTGTCCCCGCTGCTGTTATTACGGCAATTGGGCTTTTGCTGTTTGTAGGAGCTGTTGGTAAATCGGCTCAGATACCGCTCTATGTTTGGCTCCCCGACGCGATGGCCGGACCCACTCCTGTAAGCGCTCTTATACATGCCGCCACAATGGTCACAGCCGGGGCCTATATGATGGCCAGGTGTAATGTCTTTTATTCACAGTCCCCAACAGCCCAGATGATTGTAGTGTCTATTGCGGCTTTTACTGCATTATTGGCTGCATCTATTGCCCTTACTCAAAACGATATAAAGAAGGTCCTCGCTTATTCCACCGTAAGCCAGCTCGGTTATATGTTCATGGCAATCGGTGTAGGGGCCTATGCCGCCGGGTTATTTCATCTTGTTACCCACGCTTTTTTTAAAGCTCTTTTATTTCTCGGATCGGGAAGTGTCATTCATGTCCTTTCAGGTGAGCAGGATATTAGAAAAATGGGAGGGCTCAGAAAACTTATACCGATTACCGCCATCACATTTTTAGTAGGTACTCTGGCAATTGCGGGCGTGCCGTTTTTGTCCGGGTTTTTCAGTAAAGATGAAATTTTAGCTGCTCTATATGACAGGGGTTATACGATTCACTGGATAATAGCGCTTATCACCGTTGTTCTTACAGCGCTTTATATGTTGAGGGTCTATCTGCTCACTTTCGAGGGGAAAACAAGAGTGTCGGATAGCATAAAGCGATATATTCATGAGTCGCCTTATACGATGACTATCCCGCTTATGGTCCTTGCTGCACTTTCCATACTAGGCGGATATATTGGCGTGCCCGACTTTATGGGTAAAGTGGTTGGACTCCATGATACGAATTTATTTGAGCACTTTGTCTCAAGCTCTATTCTCATTGATAATGCCAAAGAAGTCGGCCATCATCTATTTGGTCACTGGGCTCTTGTAGGGTTTTCAATTGGCGGCGCGGCACTGGGTATCATTATTGCGTTTTATTTCTATTACATAAAACCTTCGGCTCCGGAAAAAGTAGCTAAGGATATTGAGCCCCTTTACGAGGCTTCCTTAAATAAATGGTATGTTGATGAGCTATACGATTATATTTTTGTACAGCCCTTTTCTTATATATCGAGAAAGGCTTCTGATTTCGACATTCATTATATCGACGGGTCGGTAAATGGTATTGCGAATATTGTAAAAGAGATGGCGCTAACATTACAGACTGCCCAGACAGGTGTCATACGAAGCTACGCAACACTCATGGCTATCGGCGCCGCTGTGATCTTAATCCTGATCGTTTTATTATAGAGTTTCTAGATAGTCCCCTAAAGTGTTATCTCCATTTATGCTCCCCCCCTTAATCACCTTGAAGAAATACATTTTTCACATGCTAGAATTTTTTAGCGAAGTACGCAAATGGTGGGATAATAAGCCCGAGAGTTTTATTGTCCTCAGTAGAGATGCTGGGTATTGAGCGGAGAATATCCCCTGCTTCTATAGATTCTGTTTCATATTCGGAAATAACCGCTTTTGTGTAGACGAATTCCGTTTCATCGACTCCGGTGTTATCTCCTTCGTTTCTGGCCAGTTTAATTCCGTCTGCATAATATCCGTCATTTAAGTCGGCAAGTAACTTAACTTTCTTTTTCAGTGCAGTATCATTTGTATCTATCGCTTGGTGGATTGCCGCATCATCGGATTTATCCGGCTTTGTAATCGAAATTCCATTGTTCGTACATCCTTCATTGGCAAAGGTTGACGGAGTAAATAAAACAGAAAATACCAGAATAAGTAACGTTGCCATAATAGGCGTTCTTATATCTAAATTGTTTACATAAATCATAGTTCAAACCTTCCATATGCTTTTTTCACAAGTTATAGATGTACTTTCATGCAAATAGGATTCAGATCTTTGTTGCATCGTTTTGGGAAGCTCTGATTTGCGTCTTCAGGATTGTGAGAGTTTCAGAATTGTATAGCTGGAGCTTATAGTTGCGTATAGGCTGATTTGGAAATAAAAAAGGCGACAGGTCATAACAACCTGCCGCCTTTTATTACTTTTGTTTATCTTAAGAGCTGCTTTCTACTTTTTATACATCGTAGTAGAGCATGAACTCATAAGGTACTGGTCTTAATTTCATTGGGTTAACTTCGTTCTCCATTTTATACTCAATCCAGGTTTCAATTACGTCTTCTGTAAAGACATCGCCTTTTAGGAGAAACTCGTGGTCATCTTGAAGTGCTTTAAGTGCATCTTCCAGTGAGCCTGGAACTGAAGGGATACCAGCAAGCTCCTCTGGTCCCAAGGAGTAAATATCCTTATCCAGCGGGTCGCCCGGGTTTATTTTTTTCTCAATACCGTCGAGTCCTGCCATGAGTAATGCAGAAAAAGCGAGATATCCGTTACATGACGGATCCGGGAATCTGGCTTCCATCCTTTTGGCTTTAGGGCTTGGTGAGTACATTGGAATCCTGACTGCCGCACTTCTATTTCTTGCTGAATATGCCAGGTTAACAGGAGCTTCAAATCCCGGAACAAGTCTTCTATAGGAATTAGTCGTTGGATTGGTGAATGCGCAAAGTGCCCCGGCGTGCTTTAATATCCCGCCGATATAATGCATTGCCATATCGCTCATTCCTGCATAACCGTTTCCAGCAAATAGTGGTTTGTTCTTCTTCCAAATTGATTGATGTACGTGCATTCCTGAGCCGTTATCCTCAAAAACCGGCTTAGGCATAAATGTTACAGTTTGCCCGTATTTTTTTGCTACATTTCTTATTACATATTTATACCACATCATCTGATCGCCCATCTCAACCAATGGGGCGAATCTCATATCAATTTCTGCCTGTCCTGCAGTTGCAACCTCGTGGTGTTGAGCTTCAACTGAGATACCAAGGTTTTCTAACTCTATAACCATCTCTGAGCGAAGGTCTTGAAATGAGTCGGTAGGCGGAGTCGGGAAATATCCTTCCTTGTGACGCGGTTTATACCCTAAGTTGGGTCCCTCATCTGCACCAGAATTCCATATTCCCTCAACCGAATCTACGAAATAGTAGCCTGTATTTGAAGTTTGGTCGTACCTTACGTCGTCAAAAATAAAGAATTCAAGCTCAGGACCGATGTAAGCTGTATCTCCAGTTCCTGTACTTTTCAAATAAGATACGGCTTTCTTTGCGATATTACGAGGGTCACGCGAGTAAGGCTCGCGTGTAATCGGGTCAACAATATCACATAATAATACTACCGTAGGGTGTTTAAAAAATGGGTCAATCCTGGCTGACGCTGGATCGGGAATAACAAGCATATCGCTTGCGTTAATCGATTGCCACCCTCTTATACTTGACCCGTCAAAACCCAAACCTTCTTCAAACATAGATGCGCTAAATTCGTTAACTGAAATACTAAAGTGCTGCCACATACCTATGAAGTCCAGAAATCTGAAATCCACGATGAGCACACCATTATCTTTAATCATTTTTACTACATCTGCGGGCTTTTTTGGAAACATACTAGCTGTTCCTCCTTTGCTTTTTGTCTTTGTTGCTGTGGGCATTATTACCAATATCCTCCTTTAGTAGTCAAGTTCGTGTCTTACAGAGCATCATCGCCCCTTTCGCCTGTCCTTATCCTGATTACTTCTTCCATAGGTAAGACGAATATCTTCCCGTCTCCTATTTTCCCGGTTTTGGCGCTATCTATTATAGCATCAATGACCTTACTTACCATGTCGTCAGATACAACAATCTCAAGCTTTATCTTAGGTAAGAAATCTATTACATACTCTGCTCCTCTATAAAGCTCAGTATGTCCCTTCTGTCTTCCAAAACCTTTAACTTCCGTAACAGTAAGACCCTGAATCCCGATTTCTTTTAGGGATTCTTTCACATCGTCTAGTTTAAACGGTTTAACAATAGCTTCTACTTTTTTCATGGGATTTTCCTCCTTACTATTAATAGTTGCAAAGAACATACCACTTTACGGATATCATTTCAATCAACAATAATAGGGCTTTACAGTAATAGGGCTGGAAATAAGTGCCTAAATCTTAAGCACATGATGCCAAAATTTGAACATTTTTCTATAGTATCTGACGTTTATAGTTTCGAACTTGTTTAAAATCCATATTATTATAGAAAAAAGAGAATTTTCATGATGCTCGGTGAAATCTTAAATTAATTCTATCTTGGAAACGATCCAATGTGCGCATCTATGATATATTAATGTACATCTAATTACCAAGTCAGCAGTTAGTGGAGAGATTATTATGCCGGTTAATAAAAATGTATTTGGTCAGGAATTAGGAATTTGCTGTACATCCCCTATGACAGGGTTCTACCGTGACGGCTGTTGCCGTACAGGTCCCGATGATGTGGGTTTGCACGTTGTATGCGTGGAGGTGAGTGAGGAATTCTTAGAATTTTCAAAAGATAAGGGTAATGATCTTTCAACTCCGAACCCTGATTTTGAATTCCCCGGCTTAAAACCTGGTGACAGATGGTGTCTGTGCGCGCTTAGGTGGAAAGAGGCAATGGAACATGGAATGGCTCCCCATGTATTTCTAACCTCAACTCACGAGTCGGCTTTAGAGGTTATTTCACTTGAGGACTTAAAAAAATACGCAATAGACCTTGCCTGATATGGGGGAAAATCATGAGTCAAGATTCAAACTGGGAAATGGGCGATAGAGTAGATGAAGTTTTCAAAGACATTGTCATTCCTGTATTTGAGGGCTTAATTAATGATTACGATCAAGTGGATGGATACCAAGTCAAGATTGTTTCAGACGGCCCGCTCATAATTGGCATAGAAAATTACTCTTCTATAATGGTTAAACACCCCGGCGGAATGGAAATGATAATTTGCGTGTATTGGGTTAAAAATAGCGAGAGGCTCATAGCAGAGAATATTCTACTGATAACGCATAATAAAAGTTTCGACATTTTCACGGTTACAAAGGAAGAACTTGCCTCTCAGGTTAAGTTCTTAAGCGGACTCAAAGTTTGAGTTGTACTTTTGCGCTAACCGCCTTACTTGCTAAGAAATTAGTAAGACTCTTAAGTCCATAACATTTGTGTTCGTCGGGCCCGTAATTAAAAGATCGCCAAGAGGCTTAAAAAAGTTGTAGGAGTTATTATCACTCAAGTGTTCATAAGCGTTTAAACCTAATTTGTTTGCTCTCCCAATTGTTGTTCCATCAGCAATAGCCCCGGCAGCATCCGTAGGTCCGTCATTTCCGTCAGTACCCCCGCTAAGCACTACAACATTGTCTAGTCCATCGATATCCAATGCGGCGGCCAATACGAATTCCTGGTTCCTTCCCCCGTGCCCTTTGCCTTCTATCGTCACCGTAGTCTCTCCGCCAGAGATAATACACGCGGGCTTGTTGAGCGGATTTCCCGACGATATTATTTCTTTTGAGATAGCTGTATGAACCTTGGCGACCTCTTCTGTCTCTCCGTGAATAAACGTAGAGAGAATCATACTGTTATAGCCTAATTCCTCTGCTTTTTCCTTTGCCGCTCTTACAGCCAGTATATTGCTTCCCACAATTGTGTTCTGAGTACTCTTAAATATTGGGTTCCCAGCTTTTGGGGTATCTTCGATCTCACCTCTACACCCCATTTCTATGTAGTCAATAACTCTTCGAGGAACCCTTTCATCCAATTTGTACTTTTCGATGATATTTCTGCAGTCATGAAATGTGTGAGTATCCGGGACAGTCGGCCCTGAGGCAATTACGTCTAGATCGTCACCTATTACGTCTGATAAAATAAGTGAAATTAATGTGGATGGATATATGAGTTCTGCTAATCTGCCGCCTTTGACTGATGAGATTTGTTTGCGAATTGTGTTTATCTCATGAATAGTGGCTCCGCATTCCAGAAGCGATTTTATAACGGCTTGTTTGTCTTCAAGCGTCAAATTTCCCGCAGGCGATGGCAGCAGTGCAGACCCGCCCCCTGATATTAAGCAGATAACAAGGTCGTTCTCCCCGGTTCCTTTAAGGAGCTCTATAATCTCTTTGGTGCCTCTAAGCCCCGCTTCATCCGGAACGGGATGTGCCGCTTCATTTGTTTTAATTATATCAAGAGGAACCGTGTGCCCATACTTAACATTCACTATACCCCGAGTTAATCTGCCGCCGAGTATCTCTTCAATTGCCTTGGCCATTGAAGCCGCCGCTTTACCCATTCCAATCACAAATATATTCTCGTAATCTCGCAAGTCGTATTTACTGTCCCCCAACTCAAGTATCTCGCCACTGCGTTTGAGGTGATTGTTTACTGCAATTACAGGGTCGACAGCTTTTAGCCCGGCCCCGAAAATAGCCCTTGCATCACTCTTTAGTTTGTCCAACGTCATAGACTCAAATTATAACGATAGCAGCAAGATGTAACAAGAATTGAATTATAAATTCATAGTTCAGGTAAAAAACTGTATGTGATTATTTAAAATTACAGGTGGATTTCAATGATTCTTGTATCAACGAATGTACTGAATTCAAGCAAATAAGCCATCCCGGCTCTTGTTAAATAACAGAACTAATCATTTCTCCATATCTTCTATCTCTTTGTTCAGGAAATAAGATAATAGCGTTCTGATAACAACGATACCGCCTAGAAAAATAAGTTCTTGTGTTGTTTGATTTAAGACGGTTTTTATAATATCAGCGACAATCATGATTTCTAAACCAAGTAAGAGGTATGTCCCCAAATAACATCTTATAGACCTTATATCAGTGCTGCTAAGCGTTTTATTTTTTATTCTCATCGCAGCATAGTCGAACATTGCTTTTATAAAGCCCCATAAAATAAACAATATTGCTATTAGGTCTATGATATCCGTTATTGGGGTGAAGATGGATCTGATCAATTCTTCAAGATGAAACATTTTAGTCTCCTAGAATCTTATCTTATTTTTTCTGAATTTTATTATGCGCTTTTCATAAGTTGATTAAATGTGTTTTTAAGATGACCTGTGAGAGTTTCAATTGGGTTATCGGTGGTAATAAGATCTTTGTATTTCAGTACCACTCCCTGCCATCCTTCAGAATTCCAATGAGCATCATTAGCTAACTTGATTCCGGATATATCCTCAATCTCAGGGTACGCAGTTATATAAAAATAAGGCTCTTCTATAGTTTCATCGCCTGTTAAATACCCAAAGCTAATCTGTTCGATTCTTTTGTTTTCGGGCCCCGGATACCATGTAAACGCAATATCCATATGATGGGGCCAGAGCTGAACAGGGCTGGTTTCTTGTGTCAGGGTTCCCTTAAACTTCTTGAAAATCATATCAACTGCAGAGTAGGATCTGAAAATATCGCTAGCTATATCCGCTTGATATTCGAGTTCGGAATCATCTTGAAACTTTTCAAGATCAATATCGGGGTTAATATTCATGTTTTCTAATGCAGATAATAGCTCGCTCGAAAATGCCGAAATAGATTGACCTTTTAAGGGGATGCCTCTAACATTTCCAGCACTTGAAGATATATTGGCCGAGTGAGATATCAGATTAAGCGATATCTCAAAAGTATTTCCATCCTCATTCGGTATCGGTGTTGTTCTAAAACCTTGTGGACTTGCAAGAAGACTAATGTGCCAGTAATCCTTTTGCTCAGGCGTCATTTTCGCCCTGATTGCTCCTATAAATCTTGCATAGGAATGGATTGCATCACTTGTATTAAGAATCCGCTCGTAATCCAGTATGGGGAATTTAAATGTATCAGCCATTTAATCATTCTCCTGACTCTCTTTATAATACAAAATCAAAGAAATATCAAAACATTTCCTAATTTGTCATGGATTTCCGAAATCTTGGTATTAGATAGCTTTCTTTTATAAAAGGTGCGTTGAAGATATGGATTTGATGCAAAGGACGATCGTTTCTTTATTAAAATCAATCACGGGGAAAATAATCTAGTTAGATGCATTTACTATCTCTAAGATTTCAGCGAGTAAGGATTCTCTGTTGTCCAGGTTCATTTTAAATAATTCCACATCTTCTCTTTCTTTTATTTTCCCTTTAATTCCGCCGTCTGTGTGAGAGATTGTTGCTATGACTTTATTGTCTGAGTCCATTATCTCCCATATCATTTTTACAAATTTGCTGGATAAGCATTCCATCTTTCCAATCTCGTCGATAACTATCGGGCTGCCTTGATTATTTTGAAAATCTATTGAGTCAAGAAATTCGTCAAACGTCTTTATATCGACTCCGTATTTGCCAACTCGGAATGTGCTTTCGATCAATACATGGGCAAATATGGATCTATCTCCGTTAAGGCTTATTAGCTGGAACCCTTTTCTTTGGCCCTCTAGTCTTATTTCTTCGGTGTAGAAACCGATTGGATGTCTATCCTGGATTTCAAGGCAAAGCTTTTTTATAAGGGTGGTTTTTCCTATACCGGGAAGGCCTGAAATCAGAATGTTTTTCTTTGCTGTCTCCATTTAACTCTTCCTTGGAGGGTTAAATCTTGTTTCCGGATCGATCTCTGGTGGTGTATGAGCCTCAGGGGAGCTATTAACCGGCTTGTGGTCGAGGAGTATTGAGAGTATTCAATCTTTTAATTTTTCTGTGAGTTCTCTTATTATTTTGACTACGCTGTCAATTTCTTCATTTGTGTTCTCTACTGAGAAGCTAAACCTGATACTGGAGTACGCTTGTTGTTCAGTGAGTCCCATTGAGCATAAGACATAAGAGGGCGCTGTCTCAAAATTAGTGCATGCGGAACTCTGAGAGCACCTTACCCCGTTTTGATCAAGCTCCTTTACTAACCTCCGTCCGTCAATCCCGCCAAACATTATATTAGACGTATTACATATGCGGTTTTTTGTGTCTCCGTTTATTTTTGATCCGGGCACGAAGTCGAGTACCATTGCCTCAAATCTATCGCGCAAATCCTTCATTCTGGATATAAGCTCCGGTAAATTCTTTCGTCTAATCTCCGCTGCTTTTCCCAGACCTACTATACCTGGGACATTTTCAGTTCCGGGTCGAAATCCATCTTCCTGAAATCCCCCGAACAACATAGGAGCGAGTAAAAATCGGTCCTTGCAGTATATGGCCCCAATGCCTTGAGGGGAGTGGAATTTATGCCCCGTGAGTGAGAAAAAATCGATAGGTAATTCTTGTATATTCATTTCCATTTTACCCGCTGCCTGAGCCGCATCAGTATGGAAAGGTACACCCATCTCAGTACAAATTTCCCCTATTTCGGAAATAGGTTGTATAACTCCGGTTTCATTATTTACCCACTGTACGGAAACAAGAGAGGTGCTATCATTGATAGCCTTTCTTAATTCGTCTAAATCTATTAAGCCATCAGGGTTTACTTTCAGTTTGTTTACCAGAACCCCGTTTAATTTGAGGAAATTACACATTTTCCGTATCGAAGAGTGTTCAACTGTCGTAGTTATTATTTGGCATCCGTCTGTTTTATCTCTAGTGCGGGAGTAAAACACCATGTTGTTGGACTCTGTCCCCGATCCGGTGAAGGTTATCTTGGATGTATCCGACCCTATAAGTTCCGCAAGTTGTTTTCTGGCTTGGGCAACATGCCGGCGGGCGCGCTCTCCCGCGGAATGAGCGCTCGAAGGATTGCCGAATTCGCTGCCCATTACCTTTAATACTTCTTCACGGACTTTGGGAAGCGGCCTCGTTGTGGCGTTATTGTCAAAATATATTTCTTTATGTTTCATAACCAAACCCTAATAAAATTATTATACATTATTTCCAGAATTTATTGGTGTTAAGTTAGAGTTGGGGGGCTTAGTCTCTGTAATATATATTTTAAAGCTGAGATACAAATTATTTAATTAGCCGTCTCCGATTCATATTCCTCAGGGGTCATAATAGTTATACATGGCCTGTTGTCTTCTTCGTCAAGAGGACCTAAGTGAGACATAAGCTGAACATCCTCTTCTTTTCCATCTTTTTTAAGAGCTACCGGAAAATAAATTAAATTAGACCTGTTTGTCTGACGGTGGACCCTCATGAAATATAAGAACTTATTGATGACGTTGGTGGCTCTGGTTTTCTCATCTTCCCCTTCTTCCATGCTCTTTTGATCGGGTGTAATCCAATTATCCCAGACTGAAGAGGTTACAAACACCGGTATTAAAAGACCGGCCTCTTTAGCTATATCAGAGACGTTTTTTTGTTTACTCCTGGGTTTTTCCTGGCTCATATTTACTCCTTATCGTTTTCTTCCGGAAGCATTGCAATGATTCTAAGAGGTCCTCCGCTGCCGCCTTTAATTTTCATCGGTAAAGCTATAACAACGGCCCCTTTTGGCGGTAGTTTATCCAAATTAGCTACATTTTCGAATGCCGGGATATTTTCTTCAAATAGGATTCTGTGACTTTCAAAGAGCTGAGACTGCCCGAAGTCTATGCTTGGGGTGTCTAGTCCAATTGCGTTTATGTTGCGTTTCTCGACCAGCCATTTTGCTGCCTGTGGCGCTAGTCCGGGGAAATGAAGATCTTTTACAGCCTCACTGCCTCTCTTATCCGTACCCATGTATTTCACTCTATCGGGCCAGTATTTAGCGTAGCCTGTATTTAAGAGAACAATTGAGCCCTCCGGGATAGTACCGTTTTTAGCTTCCCAATCTGTAAAGTCTTTTACGCTTATCTGATAATCGGGATCGGATAACGCCTTTTTAGATACGTCTATTACAATCGCAGGCCCTATTAATCTCTCAAGCGGAATTTCATCTACTGTCTGTTTTCCCTCAGCAAAATGGATCGGAGAGTCTATGTGTGTCCCCCCGTGCTCAGCCGCGGAGTACTTGTTTGCGTCATAGTAATAACCCTTGTCTGTCTCGCCCTCAAATACAGTTTCCAGCTCAAAACCCTCAGCAGTAGGCCAATACACAGTCTCTGATGAAAAGTCGTGAGTCATATCTATCCATTTGCCCTGAGGCAGTGAGGCTGAATCTGTCTGGCTGAATCCCGAATGTGCGTATCCCAGAAAAAATACAACGAATAAGATACAAAAAATTTGCAGTGTTTTAATTTTCATTTTTGTTCCCTTGGTAATTATTTTTTAACACCTTCCACCTTTTTTACCTCTTCGCTTTTTATTGTATTTATATTTAAAGTGTTAAAGGATTTCGTATCCGGGAGTGAAATATTAATATCTCTGATGTAGTCAATTTCTAATTGAACATTTTTTAAATTACATTCAAGAACATGGCCGCCAGATTTTTCATTATCAGATATAAAGTGAAAGTGAAAGCCGCTTATATTTATATCCTTCAAATATTCAGGAAGCCAAAATCCAACCATAGTTCCATTAATATTGTTGAATTCAAATATGGCTTCTTCTTTAGCTACCTCAGTCAAAGGAGGGTAAGGTTTTTTTTGTTTGGGAACACTCCTTGCTTTTATATAAGAAAAATCCCCTTTAACTTTTATCCCATAGAATATGTTCTGGGTTGGAAGTAAGCTGGATATATATTCCTTAAATTCGTTACAACTTAGTGGCTTGTCTATAGTTTCAACTTTATCTGCTTCAAAAAAAGTAACTACGGCAAATGGCGTTTTCATTGTATCAGTTGCTATATGAACCGAGCCATCTGATTTCACCTGGTAAAAAGTTCCGTCAAGACCTATCAATTCGCCGTCCAGGTTGTTGAAGGTGCCAAGACCAAAGTCCCCCTTTTCTTTCAATTCTCCAAATGTAAAGTTCCCATCATAGTCTCCTTGAAAAATAGCCCCTACAATTGAAGTCTGAAATATTGCATCATTACTTTCTTGCCCAAAAGCATGTATGGAAGTGAAAAATGTGAATAATGTGATCAGAAAAATTATATGCGTATTAGATCTATTCATTATCTAGGCTCCTTGATATTAACTTTTGATATTCTTTCTCGGTAACCAACTCCTTATTAGAATCAATCCGGTCAAGAAACACGATTCCGTTTAAATGATCAAGCTCGTGCTGGAAAATTCTTGCGATAAAATCCGAGAATTCTCTTTGGACCTCTTTCCCGTCTCTTGCAAGGTATTTCACCTTGATTGTTCTATGGCGGGGAACAAGCCCTCTGATTCCGGGAATGCTTAAACAGCCCTCCCAATCCTTTTCTTTTTCCTCAGAGAAAGAGAGTATAGAAGGATTTATTATAGCTGTCGGTTCCATTTCGGGAGCTTTGGGGTAACGCACATTAGGGCGGGAGGAAATAATAAAAATACGTTTGGGCTCATATACCTGGGGAGCCGCAATTCCTACGCCGCTGGCCTCAGCCCCTGTTGCGATTAAGTTGTCTATAAAATTTTGGACCCCTTCATCTTCTAAATTTTCTACCTCGGAGGCCCTTTCTCTTAAAACGGGGTGACCTAGCTCTGCAATCTCTAAAATTTTTCCCATAACGTAAGTTCGTAATATAATACTATACTGTTATTAACTAATTATAATGTACCAATAAAATATCAAGAAATCTTTGCAACAAACGATTAACAATGATAACACTGGTTAAAAGACTGTCTCAATTTAAAGATAATACGGCGATCATTGATGAACGTGGCAAATACACCTATCAAGACCTTCTTGACTCCTCTTTAAAAGTCGCTTCATATCTGCTTGAAGGGAGAGCCCCTTTAGATGAGGCCAGGGTGGCGTTCCTTATTCCCTCAAGTTATGAGTATGTTTCGGCAATGCTGGGGATTTGGCGAGCCGGGGGAATTGCGGTACCCCTTTGTGGCTCTCATCCTGACCCTGAGCTTGACTACGTTCTTACGGACAGTGGGGCTGAAACGGTCATCGCGCACCCCGATTTCAAGGATCGGCTGAGAAGGCTTGCGGGGGCAAATGGAGCACGGTGCGCCCTGTTGGAAGAAGCCCTTAACTCTGCGCCCGGGGATTTGCCCGGGGTTGAAGAATCCGGGAGAGCAATGATTGTCTACACAAGCGGAACTACCAGCAAGCCTAAAGGCGTAGTTACAACTCATGCAAACATAAGATCTCAAATTTGCTCTCTCATCGAAGCCTGGGAATGGACGGAGAATGACTATCTCTTAAACGTTTTACCGCTTCATCATGTCCATGGAATTGTAAACGTGCTCTTGTGCGCTCTGTGGAGCGGCGCAAGGTGTGAGATGATGCCCAAGTTTGATGCGGGCTCGGTTTGGGACAAATTTATTGAAAAGAATTTTACGCTTTTTATGGCAGTACCGACAATCTATTCAAGACTCATTCGCTCGTGGGACGGAGCCTCTGCTGAAAGAAAAATACAGATGAGCTCGGCATCTAATAAAATGCGTCTCATGGTCTCGGGCTCAGCCGCTTTACCGGTCAGCACATTTGAAAAATGGGTGGAAATTAGCGGGCACATATTACTTGAGCGCTACGGCATGACCGAGATAGGCATGGCCCTTTCAAACCCCCTGCATGGAACGAGAGTCCCGGGGCATGTAGGTAAGCCCTTGCCGGGGGTTGAGATTAAACTTCAAAGTGAAGATGACAAGACCGCTAACACTCAAGGAGAGATTCTTGTTAAAGGGCCCAATGTGTTTCTTGAATACTGGGGAAAGCCGCAAGCGACCACGAATGCTTTTACTGGAGACGGCTGGTTTAAAACTGGTGATATAGCCGGCGTAAACAAAGAAGGGGTATACAAAATTTTAGGCCGGGACTCGGTAGATATAATCAAGAGCGGAGGCTACAAGATTTCAGCTCTCGAAATAGAGGAGGTGCTGTGTCAACATCCTTCTATCTCGGAGTGTGCGGTAGTAGGGGTTCAAGACCCGGAGTGGGGAGAGCGGGTTTGCGCTGCAATCGTATCCGAGAGAGAACCCGACTTGAGCCTTGATGCTTTAAGGCTGTGGTGTAGGGAGAGACTGGCTTTTTATAAAATACCGACCGCAATTAGAGTTGTTTTGGATTTGCCGAGGAACTCGATGGGAAAAGTTTTAAAGCCCGAAGTAGTTAAATTGTTTGATTCTGTAAAATAAGAACCAGTTACACTGAATACAACTTAATATCCCGGATTTTTTTTGCCTCTATTTCATTATAACCCCGCAGTAATACAACATCTCAAATAAATATGATCCTGATTGTTGACAATATCTTATTCAGTCGTTAAACAATTAGGTGTACTATGAAAAAAACCGCGTTAAATTCTATTCACAAAGAGCTTGGGGCAAAAATGGTCGAGTTTGCCGGGTGGGAAATGCCAGTTCAATACGAAGGGGTAAGACAGGAGCATCTAGCTGTCAGAAAATCCGCCGGTCTCTTTGATGTAAGCCACATGGGCGAGATTGAAGTTCGCGGTAAGGATGCAATACAATTCTGCCAATGGATTACTACTAACGATGTAAATAAGGTTAATAATTTCCAGGCTCAATACACACTTCTCTGCAACTATGAAGGGGGAGTTGTTGATGACGTTATAATATATAAATTCTCTGATGAATTATTCTTAATTTGTGCGAATGCCTCAAACAGTGCAAAAGATTACGAATGGATTAAAAAAGAAAGTAGCGATTTTGATGTGGAAGTCCTGGACAGAAGCCTTGAATATTCTCAGATTGCAATCCAGGGTCCCGACTCTACAGCCATACTTAGTCAGGCCATCGGGGCGGGTCTGGATAGTATAAAGAAATTTCGTTTTGAGATTATTAATTGGAATGGGAGCGATTTGGTAGTTGCCAGGACGGGTTATACGGGGGAAGAAGGATTTGAGATTTTTTTGCCCTGGGATCAGGCTCCCTTACTATGGAACGGGCTAATGGAAGCTGGTAAAAAATATAGTATAAAACCCTGTGGGCTAGGTGCTCGAGACACACTTAGAATTGATATGGGTTATTCTCTTTATGGACATGAGATCAATGAAGATATTAACCCTCTTCAAGCTGGGCTCAGCGGATATGTGAAGATGGATACTGACTTTATCGGTAAAGATGCCTTATCCAAGGTTTTGGATGAAGGGCTTTCTCAAAAGCTCATGGGATTTGAGATGACAGAGCGGGGAATTGCAAGACAGGGGTATAAAATATTTAAAAACGGTACTTTTCTTGGTAATGTTACAAGTGGTACTTTATCCCCAAGTCTTGAAAAATCCATCGGCTTGGGTTATCTAAATAGTAGTGTCAAAAATGATGGTAGGATACAAATACAAATTCGGGACACCCTCAGGGAAGCGAAGATAGTCAGCATCCCTTTTTATATTAAGGAGATTAATTAAGGAGATAGAATTATGGTGCAGGTACTTGAAGAGCTCAAATTTACCAATGATCACGAATGGGCACACGAAGAAGGTGACGTGCTTATAATCGGTATTACTGAGTATGCTCAAGATACTCTTGGTGAAATTGTATATATTGAGCTTCCAAGCGAAGGTGATGAAATCACAAAAGGCGACCCCTTTGGCGCAGTTGAGTCAACTAAAGCAGTCTCTGATCTCTATGCTCCGGTAAGCGGTGATGTTGTGGAAGTAAACGAAGCCCTTCTTGATTCGCCCGAGATGATTAACGCGGATCCTTATGGTGAAGGGTGGATGATCAAAGTAAAAGTCTATGATCACGGAGAGCTCAACGATTTAATGAATTTCGAGGATTATTCTAATTTTATTGAGAAAGAGGTAGAAGAATAGAGCGTCTCAACCAATTTCTTATTCTCTTTTGAATGTGCTTGATCGTATTCTACTTATATTATCATCTTTGTCTCTTAGCTGCGCATAGTAAAATTTCTTAAAATTCAAAGATCTCACGAATATCTCATGAATAAAAAAATTGATAAAATTAGTTTATTTGCTTCAAGGCATATAGGTCCGGATAAATCTGAATCGGAGTCTATGCTCGAGCAGATTAGAGTAAGTTCACTTGATGAGCTGATTGATAGTATTGTTCCTTCATCAATAAGGATGAAGAGTTCTTTGAACCTCCCGGATCCTATTGGCGAGTTTGAACTATTAAATGAATTAAAGGACACGGCAAAGCTAAATAAAGTTTATAAGTCATACATTGGCATGGGCTATTATGATTGTGTCACGCCGGGCGTCATTCAGCGCAATATCCTGGAGAACCCGGGCTGGTACACACAGTACACACCCTATCAGGCTGAGATATCACAAGGGCGTCTTGAAGCGCTTATCAATTTTCAGACTATGGTAAGTGATTTGACTGGAATGGAGATTGCCAATGCTTCTCTTTTGGATGAGGCCACGGCAGCGGCTGAGGTTATGACAATGCTTCACCGGGTCAAAGATAAAAAGATAAAGGGGAAAGATGCAAACACCTTTTTTGTATCCGATCGATGTTTTCCCCAGACAATTGATCTTCTCCGCACCAGGGCGGAGCCGCTAGGTATTAGTCTTGTTACCGGAGATCATCAGGACTTTGATTTTGATGATGCAGTGTTTGGAGCCCTCCTGCAATATCCTGGTGGAGGGGGTGAGGTAGATGACTATTCTTACTTTACAGAAGCCGCACATGACGCCGGAATATTAGTTGCAGTGGCTGCTGATTTGCTTAGTTTGACGATTCTTGCACCGCCTGGGGAATTTGGCGCGGATGCGGTTGTTGGCTCTACTCAACGCTTTGGCGTGCCTCTTGGTTACGGAGGGCCTCATGCCGCGTATTTCGCCACGTTTGAAAAATTTGCGAGGCAGGTTCCCGGCAGAATTATAGGAGTCTCTATTGACTCAAAAGGTGATCCTGCTTACAGGATGGCTCTGCAAACACGAGAGCAGCACATTAGACGAGAAAAAGCTACTTCCAATATTTGCACCGCTCAGGCTCTACTTGCCATTATGGCAGGAATGTACGCTGTGTATCACGGCCCTGAGGGATTAAAAGCCATTGCTAAGAGAATTCACAACAAGACCCGTTTCCTTGATTCCGAACTTCGCAAATTGGGTTTCAACCAGACTAATGATTATTATTTTGACACCTTAAAGGTTGACCTCGGGGATACATCGGGTGAGCGAATTCAAACTTTAAAATCAATCGCGGAAAAAGAAAAAATCAATTTTAGATATATAGATGAAAGACATGTAGGAATATCGCTTGATGAAACAACGGAGCTCGTTGACATTGGAAAGATAATTAAGGTTTTTGCTGAGTTAGACGACAAAAACTATGATATGCCGGTTCATGGAAAAGAATTAAGTGATATGGAAGTGCAGTTTCCAAAAGAGTTGCTTCGCAAAAGCGAATTTCTCGCTCACCAGGTTTATAACAAATACCATACTGAAACCAAGATGGTCAGATATATAAAAAAGCTTGAGAATAAGGACCTCTCTCTTACTTCATCCATGATCCCCCTTGGTTCCTGTACTATGAAATTAAATGCTACTACCGAGATGGTGCCGGTTACCTGGCCTGAGTTCTCAAGGCTCCACCCGTTTGTCCCTAAAGACCAGGCCAATGGGTATGAACGTATATTTAATGAACTCGAGGGCTATCTTGCCGAAATCACCGGTTTGCCGGCTGTTTCACTTCAGCCCAATTCCGGAGCTCAGGGTGAATATGCCGGTCTTATGATCATAAGGGCGTATCACGCCGACAAAGGCGATGGACATAGAGATGTGGCGTTAATTCCCTCCTCTGCTCACGGAACTAATCCTGCGAGTGCCGCTATGGCTGGCATGAAAGTTGTTGTAGTTAACTGTGATGATCGAGGTAATATCGACGTCGAGTCATTAAGAGAGAAGGCTGAGCAATATAAAGACACGCTTTGTGCAATAATGGTTACATACCCTTCAACTCACGGAGTATTTGAGGAAGGTATTAAAGAGATTTGTTCAATTGTTCATGATAATGGCGGCCAGGTTTATATGGACGGCGCAAATATGAATGCGCAAGTGGGTCTTACTAGCCCTTCAATAATAGGTGCGGATGTGTGTCATATAAATCTACACAAGACTTTCAGCATTCCACACGGAGGAGGAGGCCCCGGAATGGGTCCTATTTGTGTAGCGGAGCACCTCTCACCTTATCTTCCGGGACATTCCGTAGTTGATCTGGGGGGTGAGAAATCAATTTCCTCAGTATCGGCCACACCGTGGGGCAGCTCTAGCATAATGCTCGTGTCTTATCTTTATATTAGATTGCTCGGGAGCAAGGGCGTAACTGATGCAACTAAATACGCGATATTAAACGCCAATTACTTGAAGTCGAAATTAGAAAAATTTTATAGTGTTCTTTATACGGGAACTAGCGGCAGAGTTGCGCATGAATTCATCTTGGATTTAAGAACCTTTAAAAAGGAAGCTGGAATAGAGGTAGAAGATGTGGCAAAAAGGCTTATGGATTACGGCTTTCATGCGCCGACTATCTCGTGGCCGGTTGCCGGAACAATGATGATAGAGCCTACCGAGAGCGAGGCAAAAGATGAATTGGACCGTTTTTGTGAGGCTCTAAATTATATTTACAAAGAAATGAAAGAAGTTGCGGATGGAACAGCAGACCGGGAAAATAATGTTCTTAAATGTGCTCCCCATACAGCAAAAGAAATTGCAAGTGATAAATGGAATCATCCCTACTCCAGAAAAAAAGCCGCCTATCCTCTTCCATATTTAAAAGAGAACAAATTCTGGCCGCCGGTTAGCAGAATCGATAATCCCTATGGCGACAGAAACCTTGTATGTTCCTGCCCCCCTGTAGAATCTTACGAAGATTTGCCTTTATTTATTCCGGCAAAATAACAGAAGCTTATTTTTTGTCTCTCATCACAGTGTCGATGTTTATGAGCGGAACACCATCCCCTCCGGTAAATCTGGGCAATGTGCCGTCCCATTTTTCTGCCAGACGGAGCTGTATCAGCTCGGGATTGTTCTTGAGCGCTTTTGCTTCTCTTGCTATTGCGTCTGCTTTTGCTTTGGAAGAAGCTTCAATTTCATAGGCTTCACCATCGGCGGAGAGCTTACGCTCCTGATAGCCGGCCTCAGCCTGGGTAACTCTTCTTGTTTTCTCGTTTATCGCCTGAAGCGCTTCCTGTTCGGCCCTTACTTTAAGCTCAATCGCTTTGTTAAACTCTTCTGAGAATTCAAAATCCGTAATGGCAACGTTTGCTATTTTAAGTGCCGTAGGGACCTGTTTATCCATAAGTGTAACGTTTATAAAGCTTTCTATTGCTTTTTGGATCTGCTGTTTTACCTCGGCTCTTTTGGTGACAAGCTGCTCAGCTGTGTACTGGGCTGTAACCGCTTTTACCGATTCCTGAATTGCGGGCTCAATTACTGTTGCGGCTACAACTTCGCGTTTCCCGATTCTTTGATAGGTTTGTGGAGCCACAGGCCCTGAAATCGAATATTGAACGGTAACCTGAGTTTCCACTGTCTGAAGGTCCTTGGAGGCTGCTGCTGATTTGGATTTAGCTTTCGTAAGCCTTATGTCGATCTGTTCTACTTTATCCATAAAAGGCTTTTTTAAATGAAACCCTTCAGGTAAAGGTTCGGGTTGGACAGCTCCCAGAGTCCTTACAACTCCAACATGTCCGCTGTCGACAATCACAAATGCGCTTGTAGCAAGCACAATTACTAAAATAATAATTATTGGGTATAAAAAATTTAAATTTTCAAGCTTAGGTCTTGAAGCCATGATTATAAAACCCCCGTCTGTTTTTTAGAATTTTCTGATACAATATACCGGATTCAATACTTTTATAGAGTATATCAAATTCGTTTAATTACCAGCTAACATCTCTAACCCTTAGTCTTATTTCTTTGTTTCCGTTCCATTGATTAAATTCTGGTATAAAAACCATATCTACTTCATCAGGCAAAGTTGATGGCTCTTTCATGTTAAACCATATTGCCTCAAAGAGTTTAGCTCCCTTCCTTACTTTAAAACCCAAATGTTTGTCTTTAAATATGCGCTGAGAAACTACCTCGACCTTCTCGGATAGCAACACAGGTTCGGGATTCCCAATTCCAAAAGGCGCTAGCATCTCAAACTCTGAGATTAGGCTGTCTGTAACGCTATCGAGCTCGACAGAGCAATCTATCCTTAGTTTCTTCTCATATTGTTCCTCAGGGTTCTCAAGTGCTTTATCAAACATCCCTCTAAATTTCTCAATGTCCTCCTCTCTTATGGATAAACCCGCAGCCAGTTCGTGTCCGCCAAACTGTAAAAAAAGTTCTCTGCATTCAGATAGCGCGGCATAAATATTAACTCCTTCAAGACTCCTTCCGGATCCTTTGCCTACCCCGTCCTCCCCAATTGCAATTAGCATTGTCGGCTTTTCATATCTTTCAACAATTCTTGATGCTACAATTCCTATAATTCCCGGATGCCAGCTGCGCGATGCAAGTACTATAGAATTTGTGCCTATAAGAGCTGGGTTCGATTCTAGTAGTGAAATTGCCTCTTTTATAATTTCGGCCTCCGTACCCTGTCTGTTAGCGTTTTCCTTGTTCAGTCCTTTCGCGAGTTCTCTTGCGTGTTCTAAATTATCGGAAATAAAAAGCTTTACAGCGTTATCAGCCGTGCTCATTCTTCCCGAGGCATTTATTCTAGGTCCCAACTTAAAGCCTAAGTCATATGACGTTACTTCTCCCTTAATACTGCTTGCCTCTTTTAAGGCTTGAACGCCCAGGCGTTTGGGGCTTTGCATCCTTTTAATTCCCTCTTTTACCAATATTCGGTTTACATCCAATAACGGAGCACAATCAGCTACGGTTCCCAGCGCTACCAGGTCGAGATAATCGCCCAGATTGGGCTCCCCATTTTTAAAGAACCCCTCATCCCTAAGCGCTCGTCTTAGAGCAATTACCAGATTAAAAATTACCCCCACTCCAACTATTTCTTTCCCGGGGTATTTGCAGTCAGAAAGTTTAGGGTTTAATACTGAGACAGCCTCAGGAAGCTCCTGGGGAGGTTTGTGATGGTCAGTGACTATGAAGTCGACACCAAGCTCTTTGGCCTGCTCCACCTCTTTAGCTGCCGTAATACCGCAATCCCCTGAGATAATAAGACTTACTTTTTCCCCAGCCAGTTTTTTTACAGCGTCTATATTTATACCGTATCCCTCTTTTAGTCTGTCGGGATTGTAGTAGGTAACGTTTGCTTCTAAAGCTTTCATGAAATTATATAGAAGTGCTGTTGAGGTAACTCCGTCAACATCATAATCACCGTAAATAGCGATTCTTTCATTATTCTCAAGGGCTTTTTTTATTCTTTCTATAGCCTTGTCCATTCCCTTCATAAGGTATGGCGAAGGTAGATCGAATAGAGTGCAATTTAAGAAAAGATTAGCTTCAGTCTCGTTTTCTATACCGCGGTTTATCAGTACTTGAGCGGTAACAGGAGAAATTTGCAGGCTCTTTGCTAGCTTGTCTCTTAGTTTGAGGTTCTCTTTTTCTAATATCCAATTATTTTTCATTTATTAAAAGCCGGTAATTGTAAAATTCTGAATCTGGAAAAGGTAAATATTCTTATTGGTAAAAATTATAGACACTTGAAAACTAAAGAAAAGAATAGATCGTCAATTATTCTTATCATCCTTAAGGTGATCAATGAGCCCGCTCAGCCCGAGGGAATAGCTGTTGACTCCAAAGCCGGATATAACACCCAGAGCCACGCCCGAAACAAATGATTGTTGTCTGAAATCCTCTCGCTTATAAATGTTTGATATATGTACTTCAACAACCGGTAGTCCGGAAGATAGAATCGCGTCCCTAATAGCAACACTGGTATGCGTATAGGCTCCCGGGTTAATTACAATGCCGTCAACTTTTGACATTGAATCTTGAATGCTACTTACAATCTCCCCTTCAGAATTAGATTGGAAGAATGTGACTTCCGCACCAAGTTCTTTTGCTTTAGCGGTTAAAGCGGCATTTATTTCCTCAAGCGTAGTAGCACCGTAAATTTCAGGCTCACGTTTTCCGAGCATGTTAAGATTTGGTCCGTGAATTATTAATATCTTCATTTTTGTTTCATTCCTTTGAACTAAGTCCGGCTGTAAGGTTCATTTTATTTAACTTAGTTTTCTCTAATTTTTCAATTGCCAGGTTTCTTTCAGCTTCATTAATATAGATTCTTTCTATAATTTTTCTAGCCTTATCGTAAAGACCCTGCTCTATATAGAGATTTGCCATGGTTTCCGTATAGACTTCATTGTCTTTAGATGATACATCAATTTCAATGTTATTAACTTTTCTTGAACCAAGGGGCGTTTCAAATACTTGTTTAGATAAAATAGCTTCCGTTTTTAAGATTTCTTTTTTGATCTCTTCTATCTCGCCAAGAACGCTCTCCTCTGTGCCGTGAAATGAATAAGCTATATTAAGGGTTTCAAGAGCCTCCTCCCATTTGTCCTCGCTCTTGTATATTTGAGATAGTAATTTTGCGGCTTCCAGGTTGTCGGGGGCATTTTCTAATACTTTCTCCATCTCTTTTCTGGCCTGGTCAATCATCCACCTTTCATAGTAAATCTTCCCTAGCAGAAATCTGGCTGTAACGTTGTTCTTATTATATCCTAAACCTCTTATCAATACACCTATGGCTTTATCCGCTTCTCCCTGCCTGTATAGAACGTTTGCAAGCAGACTAAAGGCGTTAGACTCCGGCTGCCGGGAGAGAATCTCTGCATACTTTTTTTCTAACTCTTTAAGTTCGTGATCACTGGTATTCTCGTTTCCGGACATATTCTCTTGATAATATTTATATTTAAATTGAGAGTCAAGAATTATTCTCAAACTGTATGAATATACACAATCTCGCAGTGTTCTTTTACACAGTAAATACCGCAATAATCTGAACGTTCGTTTCTTTGGCCTTATTTAACTGCCTCTGAACATTGAGTATTTCTATCAGTATTTTTTTGGCACCATAGTTGCACCTATTTACATTTAACTTCTCTATAATTAAAGCAGATTGGTAGGTCTGGGTATGTATGGATCCAGAAACTAAACAACTGTTTCTAAATACAAAAGGAGGAAGAGCTATGCGTAAGTTACTAGCAGTATTCTCAATCTGTTTTCTCATGTCGGTGCCCGCTTGGAGCTACTATGTCGAAGGTGGAAAAGTGCATAGCGAAAGTGCGCAGGAGATTAATTTATACGGAGTTAGCTGGTTTGGTTTTGAGACAAACAATCATGTAGTTCACGGACTGTGGGCCAGAAACTGGAAAGACATGATTGAGCAGATTAAAGGGCTCGGGTTTACGGCAATAAGGCTCCCGTTTTGCCCTGATACTTTAACTAATACCGGTGTTACAAGCATCGATTATTCACTTAATCCGGATTTGCAGGGTCTTAACTCTCTTGAAATAATGGACAAGGTTATAGAAGAGCTTGACCGCCAGGGGTTGTATATACTTCTGGATCATCACACATCGGATTGTCAAACAATAGAAGAGCTTTGGTATACGGATAATTATTCTGAGCAGCAGTGGATTGACGATCTTGTTTTTGTTTCCGATAGATACAAAAATGTAGAGCGCTTTTTTGGAATCGATATTAAAAACGAGCCTCACGGGCCTGCTACATGGGGTACGGGTAATTCTCTTACCGATTGGAACACGGCCGCAGAAATAGCGGCATCAGAGGTGCTACAAACAAATCCTGAATTAGTCGTATTCGTTCAGGGAGTTCAAAGTAACCCCACGTGCTCAAGCTCAATTAACCACTGGTGGGGTGGAAACCTTGAGCCGTTTGATTGTTTCCCGCTTAGTATTCCGGCTGACAAACTGGTTCTGAGCCCTCATGTTTACGGGCCTGATGTTTTCGTCCAGCCTTATTTTAACGATCCCAGCTTTCCCAATAACATGCCCGATATTTGGGAGACGCATTTCGGATATCTTGTGGACAGGGGGTATGCGGTAATAATCGGCGAGTTTGGAGGCAGGTATGGAAACGGCGGTGATTCAAGGGACAGAGCATGGCAAGACGCACTAATTAATTACATGGATGGGAAGGGAATGACCGATTTCTTTTACTGGTCATGGAACCCAAATAGCGGTGATACCGGAGGGATTCTGCAAGACAACTGGCAGGACGTGTGGGGAGATAAAATCACACTACTTGCTCAGTTGATGGATGGGTCTACTAATCCTCCCCCAACTCCTGATTGTTCAGACGGAATAGATAACGACGGCGATGGTTTCATAGATTTTCCCGACGACCCGGGATGTGACAGCGCTGATGATACTGACGAGTTTGACCAGCCCTCAGGAGGGGACGTTACGGCCAGCGTTACGATAAACGACGATTGGGGCACGGGTTATTGTGCGGAAGTAACTGTTACGAATAATTCACAGAGCGCATCTGATTGGACCGTTACTTTTTCAATAGATGGAACAGTCAGGGATATGTGGAACGCTACATACACTCAGAATGAGGATGAAGTTACTGCAGAAGGAGCCTCATGGAATAATATAGTAAATCCCGGTCAATCAATCGGCTTTGGTTTTTGTGCAGACAGAGGCGCCCAGCCGACTCCGCCGCCAACGCCAGCCCCCACTCCCACACCATCACCTACACCTCAACCTACGCCGGCTCCAACTCCAGCACCTACCCCTATGCCTACTCCGAGTCCCACACCAACTCCTACTCCCCCACCAAGCTTTGCCTGCTCGGATGGGATCGACAACGACGGAGACGGGTTAACCGATTTCCCAAGTGATCCGGGATGCGACAGCGACAGCGACGACGATGAGTTTAACGAGTCAGGCGGAGGCGGGGGTGTTAGCGCGAACGTTACGATAAACGACGATTGGGGAGCCGGGTACTGCGCCCAGGTAGATGTTACAAACACTACTTCGTCAACTGTGGACTGGGTTGTTTCGTTCACAATCGAAGGCTCAATTAGAGATCTTTGGAACGCTATATATCAGCAAAACGGGAGCACGGTTACTGCAGAAGGTGTTTCCTGGAACAATACAGTTCAGCCGGGAGGCACTATTAATTTCGGCTTCTGTGCGGATAGATAGACCTATTACGCTTTAAGAGAGGTGGATATTTTCTTCTTGCTAACTTATTCACCTCTCTTTATTTTTATTAAGAAGGTTTTTAAATGAAGGATGTGTCCTGAATTCTGCCTTGGGAGTGAAGTTGAAGGCCCTTCTATAGACGAGCTTAAAAAAGCTTCTGATCTAGAATCTTTTTCTAATCATCTTTACAAGAAAATCTGCTTCTTCTATTTTTAGTATTTTGGCAAGCGAGAAATAAATTACTGCTGCAATTACAATTGATGCCGCTAAAACCCCAATCTTTTCTATAGAAAAAGCGGATCCCGACCAGTAAGTTAATTTTGATACTTGCCAAACGGCTACTCCCATAACTGCAGAAATAGCGGTTAGTTTTACAAGGAGTACAATAATTGATTTTATGTTTATGTCTCCGACTCTTCGTTCAATTAAATAAAACAAAAGAAGAAAATTCATGATAGATGAGATCGAGCTTGCAAGTGCCAGCCCGGTATGTTTTAACTCAAAGGTGAATCCCAATACATAGCCGAATACTGCATTAACGATAAAGGCAATGAATGCTATGATTACAGGGGTTTTTGTGTCCTGCATCGAATAAAAAGCAGGCGCTGTTATTCTGATTCCTCCGACAGCCCATATACCGACCGCATATCCTAAAAGCGCTTGAGAGGTAAATATTGTAGCGGCGTAATCAAACTCTCCTCTTTGGTATAGGAGGTTGCACAGTGGGACTCTTAAAACAATAAGACCTACAAGGGCGGGAATTAATATGAAAAACATCAGTCTTAGGGTAAAGGAATAGGTTTCTTTAAATTTGCCGAATTCTTTATTCGATACATGAGATGAAAGACTGGGGAGAAGAACGGTAGCTATTGAAACCGCAATAATCCCAAGCGGGAACTCTATCAGCCTCTCTGCAAAGTATAGATACGAGATCGTGCCTTCAGCCATAAAAGATGCGTACTGTGTGTTTACAATTATATTTAGATTGTAGACCGCTACTCCGAACAACTGGGGTACGATCAAAAAACCAATCCGCTTAACCGCCGGGTGGCGGACGTGCCTTGTAAAACTAAAGAGAAAGCCCCTTTGTTTTAAGAATGGTAATTGAAACACAAGTTGCAGGACTCCTCCGGCTATTACTCCCACAGCTGCGGCGTAAATCGGAATATTGAAACTTCTCTGAACCAGAAGTACGGCAATTATTATGCATATATTTAGAATTACGGGTGAAAACGCCGGAGCAAAAAAGTGTCTCAGCGAATTAAGGACACCCATCGATAGCGCCGTGAGGGAAATAAAGAGAATGTATGGAAACATTATCCGGTTAAGAGACACAGCCAAGTCAAAAGTGTTTTTGTCGAAACCCGCGGCAAAGAGCTTGATTATGTAAGGAGAGAGCAGTATGCCGCCAATTGATATAATTATTAGAAGACTGACTAGAATGGTGAATACCGCATCTGCTATCTTCTTAGCCTCTTCTTTGTTTTTTGTCTCCAGATACTGGGTGAAAACAGGTATGAATGAGATTGTAAGAGAACCTTCCGCGAAGAGTCTCCTGAGTAAATTTGGAATTCTAAACGCTACCCAAAACGCATCCGTCGATGCGGTTGCACCAAAAAAATATGCGATAATTACGTCTCTGGCATAGCCCGCAATACGGCTTAGAAAAGTGAGAGAGCCCACAACGCCCGCAGAACGTGTTAATTCTTCTTGTTGTTTCATTAGATCATCAATAGAGGGCTAATATATTACTCCTCCTCCGATTTGCTTACCTCTTCAAATTCAATCTCGTTTTTCAAGTAGCCGAGAATCTCCCGAGTTTTATCCATCTGATCCTCGGTAGGTGTTATTTGCATAATCCCTTTTGCCGGATCTTCCGTCCTGACCCATGCAAAGTGTGAGTAAGTCCCCATAATCGACTGGAAGTAAACAGTTTCGGCCTTATTTTTAAGTTTTATGTATATGTTAGGCATATGATTTCATTTGGTAAGAAAAATTAAGAAGATTATATCTTAATTTGCTGTTTTTTCCGATTATTCTTTTGATTTTCTTCATCTGATTCCCATATTCTAAAGAGAGCGATATGTTTATAATGGCATAAATTGGCATATCGCGTTTTATTTTATAACCCCAATTTAGATTGAATATCCTATAACATCAATATGATATGGTACACTCTTAAAGTGTTTGGGTTTAACTGGTCAAAAATCCCTTCTATTATTTGCCATATATAGGCCCTTCTTTTTACCTGTATAAATGCGTTATTTTACACTCCGGTATTTTTGAAAAAATTCATAAATATCAAAACCTTACTTGACAAACTTAACACAATTTTATATAGTGGTTCAAAGTGGCATGAAGTGGCATAAGAGGGCGTAATATGTTTCGAGGCAGATACGAACATACCATGACCGATAAGGGACGGCTCAGCATACCTTCAAAATTTAGGGAGGTCTGTAGGGAGAAGTACGGCGGTGAGATATTCATTGTTACCAATTTTGATAAATGCTTAGCTGCGTACCCGCTAAGGGAATGGAATGAAATTGAAAGAAAAGTATCTGAGCTGCCGCAGTTTAAACAGGAAGTTATTTCCTTTCTAAGATACTTGATGGGCAGTGCTGTTGATTGTCCAATGGATGGACAGGGAAGAATTCTTGTCCCGCAGTCTCTAAGGGCGCATGCACGCATAGATAAAGAGGTGATTTTAATAGGTATGCTAACTAAGGTTGAAATTTGGTCCAAAGAGGTTTGGGAACAGGAAGAGTCTGATAACGCGTATGAAGAATTTCAAAAAAGCAGGGAAATACTTGCAGCACAAGGACTATAAGCCTATGGAAAGCGCAATCTTAGAACAAAAGACTCCAATCCATATACCCGTTATGACCCAAGAGGTCATAAATTACCTGGTTACCAGAAAGGATGGATTGTACGTTGATGCGACTCTGGGACTAGGTGGCCACACGAAATCAATATTAGATTTTACAAACTATCAGTCTCGCATTGTCGGGCTCGATGTCGATGAAGAAGCCCTTTCTATAGCAAGCAACAATCTGTCCAAATACAAAAGCAACATTATTTTTCAGAACAGTAATTTCTCAGAAATTGATAGGGTCCTTCTGGATTTGGAAATAGATGAGGTAGACGGCATAGTTGCAGATCTTGGAATGTCTTCATTTCAAATTGATTCCAGCCAGAGGGGTTTTAGTTTTATACGTGATGAGCCTCTTGATATGCGTATGGACCCGAGGCTAAGATTTACCGCTTATGATTTGGTAAATGAAATGAGTGTTGATGAGATATCAAAAGTTTTGAAAGTATACGGAGAGGAAAGATGGTCCAGAAGAATTGCCAAACGCATAGTGCGGACCAGAGAAGAAAAACCCATTTCCACATCAGCAGAGCTTGCCAACGTGGTTTATGAGGCGATTCCCAGAAAATTCCATCCCGTAAGGATTCATCCGGCAACGAAAACATTTCAAGCGTTTCGAATTGCCGTTAACCACGAGCTTGATAATATTGAGGAATTCATAGCAAAGGCAATACCCCTTCTCAAGCCCGGCGGCAGAATCGTTATCATTTCTTTTCATTCCCTTGAAGATAGAATTGTAAAAAATTTATTCCAGCATCTATCCTCCCCATGTATTTGTCCACCGGATTTACCCATATGCGGCTGTGGTAAAAAAAGCACAATAAACATTCTAACCCGCACGCCTCTAGTTCCGAGCGAAGCTGAGGTATTAAATAATCCCAGAGCCAGGAGTGCAAAGATGAGGGTTGGTGAGAAACTCTAATCATGACGAATTCAAAAGTAAGGTCAAAAGAAAGAGGGAATTCTGGAAAATCTGTATTATCCGCAGGATTGATAGTTCTAATATTAATTGCTGTGGGTCTTTCTTTGGTTTATATAAGAATTAAAGTTGAAGAGGTAAGCCTCGGCTATGAAATTTCAAGGAATAAGAAAAAAACTCAAGATCTTTTAAAAGAGAATAGAACGCTTCAGTCTGAATTTATGAAACTACAGTCACCCGGGAAACTCGAGCAGATGGCTGTTGAGCTTGGATTTAAGTTCCCAACTCAAGAAGACATAATCTATATAGAAAAAAACAGGGTTGTAGGAAATAAATAATGAAGCCAAAGAGAGGTGCAAAGAGAATTTCTCTTACCAGGGATTTGGATAAACCTAGATGGAGAGTTTTTATTGTCGCTGCTCTTATTATTGCTCTTTTTGCAATGGTTTCTCTAAAAGCACTGGAACTTCAGGTTCTCGATCGCGAGAGGGCGTTTAAGATTGCGAGAAAACAGCATCACGGAACCTCCACGCTACTTCCTCGCAGGGGAAAAATCTTAGATAGAAACGGCAAAGAGTTGGCAGTAAATGTAGATGTGAAATCTGTATATGCGAATCCTAAAAAAGTAGCCAATCCCTCTGAGGCGGCAAAGATACTTTCAGAGCAACTAAAGCTCCCTTTAAAGAAAATCCTGGATAGAGTTTCTTCAAACAAATCTTTTGTCTGGATAAAAAGACTCGCAGATTCAAAGTCAGTAGACGAAATTCAAAATTCGGAGATAAAGGGTTTAGGCTTTATTCCGGAACCTAAAAGAATTTACCCCAACGGGCATCTCCTGGGTCAAGTGATTGGTTTTGCGGATGTTGATTCCATTGGTCTGGAGGGGATTGAATACCACTATGAGGGCTCCTTAATCGGCAAGACCAGAAAGATTTCTCTAAGAAGGGATGCTAGGGGACATAAAATTTTAAACGACCCGATCGAGATTCAGGATATTGATCAAGATAAAAGTTCGGGCCATGACATTGTTCTCACAATTGATTCACAGATTCAGCATATTGTTGAGAGAGAATTAAAAGAGGGAATAGAAGAAATGGGCGGGGAGAAGGGGATGGCCATTATCCTGAATCCCGAGACTGGCGAAGTGCTGGCCATGGCTTCTTATCCATTTCTGGACCCTAACGATTTTAGTAAATTCCCTGAGGTAAATAGAAGAAACCTTCCTGTATGGTATGCACATGAACCAGGATCAACGATGAAGGTGTTTCTCACAGCTTCTGCCCTTGAAGATAAAAAGGTAAATCCAAATTCACAATTCAATTGCGAGAACGGACGAAGAAAAATCGGTTCAGCTGTGATTAAGGACGTAAAACCCCGCGGCACACTTACAGTTGCTGAGATTGTAAAGTATTCAAGCAACATAGGAGCTTCCAAAATTGGAGAGCTCATGGGTAGAGATAAATACTACAAATATTTAAAAAAGTTTGGCTTCGGAGATAAAACTGGTATAGGCCTTCCCGGAGAGTCTGGCGGACAGCTGGCAGCTCCCAGAAAGTGGGGGCCTATTGAGCTTGCGACCATCTCCTTCGGACAGGGCGTCTCTGTTACTTCACTGCAGCTCGTCACAGCCCTATCTGCGATAGCAAATGGCGGATTTCTTATGAAGCCCTATGTTATTGAGAAGATTATAGATCCAGAGGGAAATGTAATTGAGGAGAACTCTCCAGAGGTAGTTACAAGAGTGATCTCCTATGATACCTCTTATCAGATGAAACAAATCATGCAGGGCGTCGTTGAAGACGGGACCGGCAAGAAGGCACAAATAGCCGGATTCTCAGTAGCTGGAAAAACCGGTACTGCGCAAATACCTGATCCAAAGTCCGGCGGTTATTACTCTGACAGATATATAGCCTCGTTTATCGGTTTTGCTCCTGTAGAAGATCCCGAGATTGTTATGGTTGTAGTGGTTGAGGCGCCTAGGAAAAAAACACATGGGGGTTCAGTGGCAGCCCCTATATTCAAACAAATTGCTGAAAAAGTTCTTTTTCACATGGGAGTAAGTCCCAAAAAAGAACTGGTGGGTATGAAAGTTATGCCTGATCTTAGCGGTATGAGTGTACGGGACATTCTTAGGTGGTCTGAGCAGCAAGGAGTCAAAGTCAAAGTGAAAGGTAGTGGTTTTGTAACAAATCAAAAACCTCTACCAGGGGATTTGATAAAAGAAGGCATGGTTTGCTCAATTGAGCTTAAACAACAAATATGATCCTTAGAGAACTTGCATGCGGGGTAGATATAAAAAATGTCAAAGGAGATTTCGACTTAGAGATTCCGGGTGTTTCTTTTGATTCAAACAAGATTAAAGAGGGTTTTTTATTTGTAGCGCTGAAAGGCGAGAATACGGACGGCCATAAGTATATTGAATCGGCTCTTCGTAACGGTGCCAAAGCCCTGATCGTGGAAAAAGCGCCGGATAAGGATTGTAAAGGCGTAACAGTTATTGAAGTTGCTGATTCCAGATTGTCTCTTGCTATAGTTTCTGCTAACTTTTTCGAACACCCGACAAAAGATCTTACACTCACCGGTATTACAGGGACAAACGGAAAAACTACAATTACCTATCTATTGGAATCTATTTGGAATGAAGAAGGAAAGTCTTCCGGCATTATAGGCACCATCGATTACCGGTACGGCAAGAATAAAATTCAGTCATCTATGACAACCCCTGAATCTTTAGATCTCATGGGGATGTTTAGAGAAATGAGAGACTCGGGAGTACAAACAGTGGCAATGGAAGTTTCTTCACATGCTATTGATAAAGAGAGAGTGAAGGAGTGTCATTTTGATGTTGGCGTATTCACTAATCTGACTCAGGATCACCTCGATTATCACGGCTCGATGGAGAGCTATTTAGAAGTCAAAAAGAGACTATTTACAGAGTTCTTGGAACAAAGTGAAAAGAAAAATAAATTCTCAATTATAAATATTGACGATCCCTTCGGAGCTCAGATTATAAATGATGCGCCCGGCAATGTAGTGAGTTATTCCATTAACAATGAGACCGCCACTGTATACGCCGCATCCTCAAGAATTACTGAGGATGGAATAGAGGCGGATATCCATACCCCCAAGGGCGATATCGAAGTTAAATCAGCACTTTTTGGGGAGCATAATTTATCAAACATACTCGCTGCTGTCGCTACTGCCATTTCACTGGGATCACCCGCCGGCGCCATTGAAAAAGGCATTTCTAAAATTTCATCCGTCCCTGGAAGATTACAGGGGATTCCCAACACGTTTGGGTTTAAAGTACTGGTGGATTATGCGCATACGCCCGATGCCCTTAAAAATGTCCTTCTGGCGGTAAGGCCGCTTACCAAGGGAAACTTGATTCTCGTTTTTGGATGCGGCGGTGATAGAGACTCAGCTAAAAGGCCTCTTATGGGAGATATTGGAAAGGAGCTTTCAGATATTCTTATTGTTACATCCGATAACCCTCGCACTGAAGATCCTGAAATTATTTTAGATCAGATCGAAAAAGGAGTTCTCCGGGCGGGGGAAGATAACAAACCCTATCAGAGGATTGCGGATAGAGCAGCCGCAATTAAGGAAGCTATAAGAATTGCAAAAAAAAATGACACTGTACTAATTGCCGGCAAAGGGCATGAGGATTATCAGATTATAGGGACAACCAAGTACCCCTTTGATGATAGAGAGATAGCAAGGGAGTCTTTATCATTAAAAGAGATTTAGTTTTTTGGAAATAAATATGATGGATCTAAATTTTATTCTTAGTTCAACTAATGGGAGGCTGCTCTCGGGCAACAGGGGGACTATATTTAGCGGAGTGTCGACAGATACGAGGAAGATTACTAAAGATGAAATCTTTTTCGCCTTGAAAGGGGACAATTACAACGGTCAGGATTTTATAAAAGAGGCTTTTGACCGAGGGGCGAGCGGAGCTGTAGTAGAAAGCGTATTACCGGATGATTTAAATGGCAAAGCTTTAATACAGGTTCCTTCAACACTTAAGGCATTAGGAGACCTTGCGTCAGCTTGGCGGATGAGCTTTCCTGATTTAAAACTCGCCGCGATTACCGGATCAAACGGTAAAACCACGACAAAGGAAATGACCTGGAGCATAGTTTCCTTAAAACATAAAACTCTTAAAAACACTGGCAATTTTAACAATCTTATCGGACTGCCGCTAACTCTCCTTGAGTTGAAGAGTGAGTACACGGCAGCTGTGGTAGAGGTGGGAATGAACGACTTTGGGGAGCTTAGAAGGCTCTCGGAAATCGCGCGTCCCGACATTGCGGCTATAACCAATATAGGACACGCACACCTTGAAAAGCTGGGAGGACTAGACGGGGTAGCCAAAGCAAAAGGGGAGCTTGTAGAGAATTTTAATGAGGATAATGTTTTTGTTGTAAATCTTGACGATCCAAGGGTGAAAGAAATTGCAGATAGACTTAAGTGTCAGAAAATCACCTATGGAATTAACGCAAAAGAGGCAATGATTTCCGCTAGCGAAATAGAATCTAGTGACTTTTCCAATATTACATTTAATCTAAATGTCCAGGGGAGCAAATTGCCTGTACGTCTAAAGGGAATCGGGCTCCATAACGTAATGAATTCTCTATGCGCAGCCGGAGTTGCTCTATCCCTAGGCTGTGATACTGCTCAAATCCGTGAAGGACTTGAAAGATTTACTCCAACTCAGATGAGACTTCAAGTTCTGGACACGCCTTTTGGGTTTAAAGTGATTAATGACGCCTATAATGCCAATCCCGATTCTATGAAGCGCGCAATAGATGAGCTGGTTAGATTAAAGGGGGGAGGTAAAGCGATAGCTGTTTTGGGTGATATGCTTGAGCTGGGTGAGACAAGTGAATACGAGCACCGGGAAATTGGCAAATACTTATCCGCCTCTGGAGTGGAGCAGGTTCTTGCGTACGGAAGCCTTGCGGCAAACATCTTAGAGGGCACCGGCAATTCGATAAGCGGCTTTCATGTGAAGACGCATCAGGAAGCGGCAAAAATGTTAATTGATACGGCAGAACCAAATGACCTAGTTCTTGTGAAGGGCTCCAGGGGATCAACAATGGAGCAGGTAATTAAAGTACTATTAGAGGAGTGATATCATATGTTTCATCTTCTTTATTTGCTTAAAGAGGATTTTATCTTGTTTAACGTATTTAGGTATATAACCTTCCGTTCCTTCGGTGCGGGCGTAACTGCGTTTCTAATAAGCATAATATTGGGCGGATACTTCATTAAATTTCTTTCCCGCAGACAGTTTAAAGAAAATATTCGCTCTGACGGTCCTGAGAGCCATAAATCCAAAGCTGGAACCCCTACGATGGGGGGAGCCTTTATGGTTATTGCTATAGCAATCTCCACAATCCTATGGGTTGATCTTTCCAGTCAGGTCATGTGGACGGTGCTTCTCTTTACGTTTAGCTATGCGCTAATAGGTTTTCTTGACGACTGGCTCAAGTACTCAAAGGGCAAGGGGATGAGCGCTAGATTAAAGTTCTTTTTACAGATAGTTTTCGGTACACTCTTTGTTGCATTGATACTCAGTGAGATGAATGGTTTTAGTATGGTCCTTAGCGGTACCGAAGCTACGGATTATTCTTTTACTTCAGTTCTTATTCCGTTTTTTAAAAAGGCTGTTTTTGATCTTAGTTGGTTCTATATACCCTTTGGCGTTTTAGTTGTTGTAGGGGCCTCAAACTCAGTAAATTTAACGGACGGACTAGACGGTCTGGCAATAGGCTCCATCTCAGTAGCCGCGGCAACATATATTATTTTTTGCTATGTGTCCGGTCACATGGAATTTTCAAGATATCTTCAGATTCCCTATATCCCTCAGGGCGGTGAGCTGGCAGTATATCTAGCCGCTGTTGGCGGGGCGTGTCTTGGCTTTCTCTGGTACAATTCCCATCCTGCTGAGGTCTTCATGGGCGATGTAGGATCACTTGCCCTTGGCGCCGCAATTGGTTCTGTTGCTCTAATAATAAAACAGGAATTACTGCTAATTATAGTGGGCGGTCTTTTTGTTATGGAGGCGCTGTCCGTAATTATTCAGGTTATATCATTTAAGCTCACTGGTAAGAGGGTGTTTAAAATGGCGCCTCTTCACCATCATTTTGAGCTTAGCGGCTGGTCTGAATCAAAGGTAGTCATAAGGTTCTGGATTATATCCTTGGTTCTTGCATTATTCGCTCTTTCGACACTCAAGCTGAGATAAATCTCAAATTGGTATTAGCAATTCATTGATAGATAGCATTATTAAGAATACGCACATGGAACTTAAAGATAGAAAAATACTGGTAGTTGGGCTCGGCAAGACAGGCAAGGATACTGTTAATTTCTTGCTTGGAAAAGGTGGGCAGGTAAGAGTAAGCGATAGCTCTCCTATTGAGAAAATAGACGGGGAAGCCCGATTGCTTGAATCAAGAGGCGTAAAGGTAGAGGCCGGGATGCACACGGATGAAACTTTTCTCTGGGCTGAGACCATAGTGCTTAGTCCCGGAGTTCCTTTTAACATACGGCAAGTTCAAATGGCCATGGCTCAAGGGATAGAAGTAATAAGCGAGGTAGAGCTGGCATGGCGTTTTATTGAGACCCCTATTATTGCAATCACCGGCTCAAACGGCAAAACCACAACTTCGACCCTCATTGCCCGAATACTTGAGAGAAATGGACAAAAAGTTTTTCTGGGCGCCAATATAGGCACTCCTTTAATTCGAATCGCAGAGGATTCAGACAAGTTTGACATTCTTGTGCTTGAGCTAAGTAGTTTCCAGCTACAGGGTACGAAGAGCTTTAGGCCGGAGGTAGCAATAATACTTAATATTTCACCTAATCACCTCGACCATCACGAGTCATTTGATGAGTATGTGGAATCCAAGATGAAGATTTATTCAAACCAAACCGAAGATGACTGGTTCATCTACAACGACGATGATGAATTGATTAATAAGTACTTACCCAAGGTCTGGTCCAGAAAAGTTCCTTTTGGAAAGCAGAGTAAGCAGGACGGCGTGACTTATAACGGCTCTGAAATAACTTTCAGGGATCACCTCTACGATGTTAAGGGAATTAAGCTTATAGGCAGCCACAATGTAGAGAATATTATGGCCGCTATAGCGGGAACTGTTATTTTAGGCTGCGATCCAGCATTGATTCAAGAGGAGATCACCAACTTTGAGCCGCTCCCTCACAGAAATGAATTTGTGAGACAAATAGAAGGCGCTAAATTCTATAACGATTCTAAATCAACCAGTCCTGCTGCAACCCTAAGGGCGCTTGAGAGTCTTCCTTCTCCGATAATACTGATCGCCGGGGGAAAGGATAAGGGCGTCAGCTTCGAACCACTTAAGGATTTAGTAAAGGAAAAAGTAAGGTTTCTAATTCTGATCGGGGAGTCCAAATTAAAGATGAAAGAGGAGTTGGGCATCGGTATTCCCAGCGCATTGGCTGACTCCCTTAAAGAAGCTTTGGATATTACTCTCCAAAATGTGGAGTGTGAGGATAGTGTTCTTTTTTCCCCCGCTTGTTCTAGTTTTGATATGTTTACGTCATATGAAGAAAGGGGGATGAAATTTAAAGAAATTGTTGAAAATATTTGAGCCTGCAAAAGGAAGAAACTATGATATAGGGGTCGTTCTCTCAGCAGTTTTTCTAACTGTGGTGGGAGTCCTCATGGTCTATAGTACAAGTTCCGTTTACTCAATGGAGAACTTCGGGGATCCGAATTACTACCTTAAGCGTCATGCTGTGTACCTACTATTGGGACTTCTTTCCATGCTCGCAATTCTGAGCGTTGATTACCGTGTATTAAGGAAGCTGGTTTACCCCGCATACTTTATTGGACTTATTCTGCTCATTGCTGTTCTTATTATAGGTAAAGATGTCGGAGGAGCCAGAAGGTGGATAGATTTGGGAGCGTTCAGCTTCCAGCCCTCAGAGATTGCAAAATATATAATAGTTTTATATCTTGCTCATTCCCTTACTAAAAAAAGGGATAAAGTAGACAGTTTTGTCGTCGGATTCGCCTCTCACATTTCAATTGCGGGCATATATGTAATTCTAATCCTTCTTGAACCGGATTTTGGTACCGCAACAACAATGATAGCGGTTCTTTTTGCTATGATGTTTATAGGAGAAGTAAGAATCAGATATCTAGTCCCTCTAGGATTAGTATCGGCGGCCCTATTGATTTTAGCCGTTCTAACCAAAGGGTATAGAATGAAACGAATAACTGCCTATATGGATCCCTGGCAAGACCCCCTTGGTTCTGGATATCAGTCTATCCAGTCATTTATTGCCTTTGCGCTGGGAGGGGTTTACGGCACCGGGCTTGGCGATAGTACACAAAAACTGTTCTTTTTACCTCAAGCCCATACCGATTTTATATTTTCCATTATAGGTGAGGAGCTTGGATTTATTGGAATACTTCTCGTTATAATTGCGTTTGTCGTTTTATTGGTAAGAAGCCTGCGCGTGTCGTTGAGGGCGCCTGATCTATTCGGCTGTTATTTGGTCTTTGGCTGCGTAGTGCTGATTGCCCTTCAAGCGGGAATGAATATGGCGGTAGCGGTAGGTCTATTTCCTACTAAAGGCCTTACGCTTCCATTTATTAGTTACGGCGGGACATCTTTGATAACTAGTTTGGCGGCAGTAGGAGTAATACTCAATGTCTCTAGATCGGGAATAAAATGAGGATAATAATCGCCGGAGGCGGAACAGGCGGGCATGTATTTCCTGCCATATCAATTGCCCAAGAGATATCATACAGACATCACAAGGACGAAATACTTTTCGTTGGTACACAAAGAGGTTTGGAAAATGAATTGCTTACGAAAAAGGGTTATAAAATAAAACATATTAGTTCCAGGGGTTTTGTGGGTCGAGGGTTATTTAAAACTGTGATCGCTTTTTTTTATGCTTTTAAAGGTCTGATTGATTCCATATCAATAATTAGAAGTTTTAGACCGGATGTTGTACTTGGAGTGGGGGGCTACGTGTCGGGCCCACTTGTTTTAGCCGCTGTTTTACTTAGAATTCCAACTGCAATATGTGAGCAGAACACGGTGCCCGGGGTTACAAACCGTATTCTGGGAAGAGTTGTAAATAAAATTTTCGCCTCGTTTGATTCAAGTGTCCTATATTTCCCGTCAACAAAAATTGTAATTACAGGGAATCCTATTAGAAAAGAAATTCTTATTAGTGCTGATAGTTCTAAGAGTACAGAGTCTTTATCTGCCCTTGTTTTTGGAGGGAGCCAGGGAGCGCATTCTTTAAACCGCTTAGTTCCCGAAGCATTTTCTAAAATCGGGAATAAGAGTATTTCCGTAATTCATCAAACCGGGGGAAAAGATTATCTCTATGTGAAGGATTTATACATTGAAAATAAGATTAATGCTCAGGTCCTTACATTTATAGATGATATGGCAAATGCATACGGCAAATCTGATTTAGTTATTGCCAGGGCAGGGGCCGGCACTATTTCTGAAATCACTGCCCTTGGAAAGCCCTCAATTCTTATTCCTTTTCCTTATGCCGCGCATAATCACCAGCTTGAGAACGCCAAAATTCTGGAAAGTGCAGGCGCCGCTGTTCTTATTGAAGATAAAGACGCAACAGCCGCAAAATTGGCTATGGCGTTGACCAAACTATTAGACGAAGACAAACTAAATACAATGGCAGCCAATGCTAAAAAGCTCGGCAAGCCTGAGGCTTCAAAAAAGATAGTTGACGAATTATATAATTTGGCAGGAGACAGCTTGTGTACGGAAAGATAAAACGAATTCATTTTGTAGGGATTGGGGGAATAGGGATGAGCGGTATAGCAGAGGTGCTGCTCAATATGGGATATGAAATTTCAGGTTCCGATATAGGAGAGTCTGCCACAGTAAAAAGACTTATGGATCTGGGCGCTAAGATACATATAGGTCATAGCGGAGATAATGTCGAAGGCTCGGGAGTAGTGGTGATATCTTCAGCTATCAGTGCTGACAACCCCGAGGTGCTCAAAGCCGAAGAAATTAATATTCCGGTTATTCCCAGAGCTGAGATGTTGGCTGAGCTTATGAGACTCCGCTACGGGATAGCCGTGGCTGGAAGCCACGGAAAAACGACTACTACATCCATGATCGCGGCAGTGCTTTCATATGGTCAATTAGATCCAACTATTGTAGTTGGCGGCAAAGTAAAAACCATGGGTACCAATGCGCGTCTCGGAAAGGGGGATTTCATGGTTGTAGAGGCCGATGAAAGTGACGGTTCTTTCCTGAGGCTTTCCCCTGTTATATCCGTACTCACAAATATCGATGAAGAGCATATGGACTACTATAAGGATATGGATGAATTAGAAGGAGCTTTTTCAAATTTCATAAACAAGATACCCTTTTACGGACTTTCAGTTCTGTGCATTGACTGTCCGAGAGTTAAATCACTCTCTAGAGATTTTAAGAAAAGGATCATGACCTACGGTTTTGATCGGGATGCCGATTTAAGAGCGGAAGATGTTACTGTTTCGGGGTTCGAAACTAAGTTCAATGTGTTTTTAAAAGATTCCCTTCTCGGCTCAGTATGTATCAATGTTCCCGGCCGCCACAATGCCCAAAACGCGCTGGCAGCAATAGCTATTGGTATGGAGCTTGGAATGAGTTTTGAGGATGCGAGTCTCGGATTATCCGAATTTGAAGGCATCGATAGGAGGCTCCAGGTAAAAGGTGAGGGCAGAGGAATATTGGTAATAGATGATTACGCTCATCATCCCAGAGAAATTGAAGTTACAATAGACGCGGTGAAGGAATCTCACTCCGGGAGAGTTGTTGTCATCTTCCAGCCTCACAGATACAGCAGGACAAAATCGCTGTTTGAAGAGTTTGTCCAAGTGCTCGCTAAAGCGGATATGCTCTATATAATGGATATATATTCCGCCGGAGAAGAGCCGATCACTGGAATAACCTCTCAAAAACTTTTTCAATCACTTCTCGAAAGTGGCCACCAAAATGTTAAGTACTTAGACGGTGACAATATGGTATCGACGGTTTTGGATAGTTTGAGACCAGAGGATGTGGTGCTAACTCTTGGCGCGGGGAATGTCTGGGCTTTTGGAGAAAAGATAGCAGAGGGGCTTAAGTGAACGATTTGATTATGAAAATTGAGAATATTGGATGCACGACAATCCGCCAATATCCAATGAAGAAATACACTTGGCTCAAGGTAGGAGGTCTGGCCGATCTTGTGGTTCAGCCGAACAACAATGATGAATTTTTAGAGGTCCTTAATTTGCTGTTTTTGTCTGATACGCCCTGGGTAGTTCTTGGGGAGGGTTCTAACACAATCGTATACGATGAAGGCATTTCGGGAGTAGTTGTCTCTACTAAAAAATTAAAAAAAATTGAGATAATTGACGGGACAAAAGTATTGGCTGAGTCAGGAGCAATACTCGGCACGATATTAAACAAGACGCTTAAGGCGGGGCTCACCGGGTTTGAGTTTGCAGCCGGCATTCCAGGTACGGTAGGGGGTGGGATTTTTATGAATGCGGGCGCAAACAATGGAGAGATCAAAGACGTTGTTGATACCGTTTGGGTATGGACACAGGGGGAAGAAATCGCTTTGAGCAGAAGTGAGATAAAATTTGAATATCGAAAGAGTCACCTGCCTGAGGGAAGTATAATTACAAAAGCCTTGTTCAAATTAGAGAAAGGAAACAGCTCCGAGAGTGAGCGCAATGTAAAGGATTATATGACGAAAAGAAACTTGACTCAGCCTGTCAAGACGGCTAACACGGGTTCCATTTTTAAGAATCCGCCTGATATTGCTGCCGGACAGCTCATAGAAGAGCTAGGGCTAAAGGGGTTTAGTATTGGGGGCGCTAAGTTTTCAGATCTCCATGCTAACTTCATCATTAATTCAGCAAACGCTACTGCCCGCGATGTTTTAGATCTCATAGAAACCGCAAAGAGAGAAGCCCTTTTACAAAGAGGAATCAAGCTTGAGACAGAAGTCAGAGTAATAGGGAATGAAGACAATTGAACGAACAAAATAGAGAAGAGAGTAAGTTCTCTTACCTCAAATATATTAAAATTTTCTCGGTTATCCTGGTGTTGATTGTGCTAGTAGCATCAGCCTATCTCACTCTCCATCTAGGGATTTTCACAGTTGAACAAATCAATATTAGCGGAAATACAACAATAAAAGAAAAGGAAATTCTGAAAAGATCAGGTCTTAGACAAAGCGAGAGCAGTATCTTCTTTTTTGAAGATTCAGTTGAAGAAAACATATTAAAAAACCCCTGGATAAAGAGCGTATCGGTTAAAAAAGAGTTCCCCAAAAAGGTCTATATCGAAATACAAGAGGAAGAAGTATACTGTCTTTTGTTTAGTGAAGATGGTGAACTCTATTACTTAAGCAAGGCGGGTAAGAGATTGGGGCCCGCAAATTTTGATGAGGGTCTTGATTTTCCGGTCTTGATAGGCGAAGGTATAAATAATCCAGATCTTGTAAAAGAGGCATTGCAAATATTGGAGTTATCTTCAAAAAGCAAAGTTCTAAACTGGAGCAAGATTTCTGAAGTTCACCTTGATTCAATATACGGGATTAACTTATTTACAATTGATAAAAAACGAATCGAGTTTGATTCGAAAAACATTGCGAATAAGTGGCGTAAGGTTGAGAAGATCATTTCTCATGCTGAGATGCTGGGTATTGAGGAAACATATATAAATATTAGCTCGGATAAAATGGGTGTAGTTGATTTTGAATTGCCTGTTGTAAGGACAGAAACCAAAGAAGATGGGTAAAGAGCAGAACTTGATTATAGGGTTGGATATTGGCACTACTAAAATATGTGCTATTGTCGGAGAGCTTAATCCACAAACTGAGGAAGTTGAGGTGATAGGTGTAGGAACGTACCCTTCTTTTGGTCTCAAAAGAGGCGTTGTTGTTAATATTGAAAATACTATCCAATCTGTTAAAAACGCTGTAGAAGAAGCCGAACATATGGCCGGATGTGAGATCAGAACGGTATTTGTTGGAATTGCCGGAGGTCATATAAAGGGAATCAGCGGTCATGGGATGATTACTATAAGGGAACGTGAAGTGGCCAGGCGTGATCTGGACAGGGTTATAGAATCTGCCAATGCTGTATTAATTCCTGCCGATAGAGAAATCCTTCATGTTATACCACAAGACTACATTATAGACGGCCAGTCCGGGATCAAAGATCCGATCGGTATATATGGAATCAAGCTTGAGACAAAGGTTCATATTGTCACTGGTCAAGTAACTGCAGCCCAGAACTTAGTAAAATGCATACACGGCGCGGGGATGGATGTCGCTGATGTTGTGCTTGAACAATTGGCTTCCAGTGAGGCCGTTTTGACTGAAGATGAAAAAGAAATAGGAGTAGTTCTAATTGACTGTGGCGGAGGAACAACGGATATAGCAATTTTTGTTGGCGGAAGTGTAAGGTATACAGAAACTGTAACATTGGGCGGAGATAATATAGACCGTGACGTAGCCCTTGGTTTATCAACACCACTTGGAGAAGCGAGAAAAATTAAAGAGAAATACGGAACAGCCTTAGCAGAGCTTGTTTCTCCAGATGAAGAAATAGAGGTGCCTAGTGTTGGGGGCAAACATTTTAGAAAGGTTTCTAGAAAAGACCTGGCGATGGTTATTGAACCCAGGATGGAAGAGATATTCTCGCTTGTAAAAAGAGAAATTCATAAATCAGGCTATGAAGGATTAGTTCCGGCCGGTGTTGTGATAACTGGCGGGAGTGTTATTATGAATGGTACGGTTGAACTTAGTGAACGTATTTTAGAGATGCCTGTTAGAATGGGTATTCCTACTGAAGTAGGTGGTTTAACCGACATAATAGCTAACCCGGTTTATTCAACAGGTGTAGGCCTTGTTCTTTATGGTGCGGGGTATACAGGGGATAAAAAACTCCGGATTAGAGACGAGAATGTCTTTAAAAAAATAGTAGATAGTATGAAAAACTGGTTTCAAGAGTTTTTTTAGGTTACAATGGATTTAATACATACTCAGAAATATATACTGCAGGAGCGTGATAGGTCATGGCCAATTTTGAACTTGAAGATACAAATGTGGAACAAAAAGCAAAAATAAAAGTAGTAGGAGCTGGCGGTGCCGGAGGAAATGCCGTTAACGCTATGATAGAGAGGGGACTCAACGGCGTCGAATTTGTAGTTGTAAATACAGACGCTCAGGATCTCAGAAAATCCCTTGCACCTACTAAACTCCAGATTGGTACAAGAACGACCAAAGGCCTTGGTTCAGGCGGTAATCCTATTTTGGGTAGAGAAGCTGCTATTGAAGATCAGGCTAAGATTGCGGAAGCCCTTGATGGTGCTGATATGGTTTTTATCACCGCGGGAATGGGCGGAGGTACTGGAACCGGCGCTTCTCCAATAATTGCTCAGGCTGCTAAAGAAATTGGAGCTTTGACTATAGGTGTGGTAACAAAACCCTTTGGATTTGAGGGCCCCAAAAGAAATACTCAAGCCGTAGAGGGTATTAGTAATATTGATGGAGAGGTCGACACCCTAATTGTAATTCCCAATGACAGGCTGGCAGAAGTCCACAAGGTCAGCATTCTGGATGCATTTAAGAAAGCCGATGAAGTGCTTCATCAGGCGGTCCGCGGTATTTCCGATATAATTACAGGAACCGGTTATATCAACGTCGATTTCGCTGACGTAAAGAGCATCATGGGTGAAAATGGCGGTAAAGCGCTTATGGGCGCAGGTTATGCAGAAGGAGGTAATAGGGCTATTGAAGCAGCAGAGGCCGCTATTACCAGCCCGCTTCTTGAGGACATATCAATAGACGGCGCAACCGGAATACTGCTTAACGTAACGGCTTCCCCAGATTTCGGCATTGAAGAGCTTAACGAGGCTTGCAATTATATAAAAGAGCGAGCTCATGAAAATGTGAACTTAATCTTTGGCTTAGTTTTCAACCATGATTATAAAGAAGCTGTACAGCTCACTGTTATCGCTACTGGTATAAATTCTGCTAAAGCGGAAAGATTACAACAAGTTGTTACCCAACTTCCCCCCGAAGTTGAAGACGATGAGTTTGAAATACCGGCGTTTATAAGAAGACGCGGTATAAAAGAGGGCCAGTAATTTACTGAAGACATTTTATGTCTGGCTGTGTTTCTGATTTAATTCGATAAAGCGGTGTTTTTTCCCCTAAATCTTCTTCGTTAAGTCTGTATTGTTCTATCTATAGAGTTCTTGGGACGGGTTTGGTTGAAGCACGGCGGGAGCATCCTCAAAAGGAAGCTCTAGCCTGGGAGCATCTATCCATAAGCTCTCTATATTATAGAATTCTCTAAGCGGTTCATGGAATATGTGTATGACTACATCGGCTGAATCCACAAGTACCCATTTGCCTTCTTTATAGCCTTCAATGCCAATCACTTTTTGTCCAATTTCCTTTAGCTTCTTTTCTATATTCTCAACTATAGTTTTTACGCCGCGGTTAGAGTTGGCGCTGCATATAAGGAAGTAATCCGTTACATCACTTGAGGACTTAACCTCGAGCATTATTGGATTAACAGCCTGTTTTTCCCATGCGGCATGTGCAATTGAGATAGCTTTTTCCTTAGAGTCTATTTGTCGGCCTCCTGTGTATATAGCTTTTCCGTTATAATGAATTTTTCTACTTTATCCGGAATGAGATATTTAATGGATTTGTTTGATTTTACTGAGTCTCTAATATCTGTTGATGAAATCTCAATTCCTCTGATTTCAGTAAATACAATGTTTTTTGAACAGTCTGTGTTTTTTGAACTGCTTTTAGTATATGAGATCACGTTTTCTACCCTTTTATAATATAGAAAATCATCTTTAAGCGCAAGAGGAATTTTGTTTGAGTCTAAATCAGAAAAACCTGGTCTTGTGATTACAGCAAAACTGGTGAGTTCAAATAGCCTCTTATAATCTTTCCAGCTCTCAATATGATTAAATAGTTCATTGCCGAGTATAAAGTAGAATTCCGTATCAGGGTAAGTTCTGTTTAAATGCTCTAGTGTATCAACCGTGTATGAAGTAGATTTGCTTTCGAGCTCAAACTCCGAGATATCAAAATATTCATTCCCTTCTATCGCCAGTCTTAGCATCTTCAGCCGGTCTGAAGCACATGTAATATTTGACTCTTCTTTATGGGGTGGAATAGCAGAGGGGATAAAATAAATTTTACTAAGACTTAGGATTTGTCTTATTTCTTCAGCAGCGCGCAGATGTCCGTAATGTATGGGATCAAAAGTTCCTCCGAAAAGGCCTATCCGGTTTTGTTTTATCTTACTCATAATGCTTTTGAGGATTGTACCATTTTAAAACAATCAATGCCCAGATTATTTCTTTAGATAACCCTCTATCATAAGCTCATCTTTTATTTTCTTCATCTTAATATTTTTGATTTCTAATGATTTCTTAATTGTTGAAATTCCAAGCTCGCCTATCATGCTTATGCCTTCAGATCCTACAATTTTTGGTGCGTAGAAGAAGACGACCTTATCTACAATTTTGTTTTTTAATGCAGAAGCCGCCACCTTGCTTCCGCCCTCGATTAATACACTCGTTATCCCATGTTTGCCCAAGTGCTTGGTCACCTCTTTTAAATTCAGGTTCCCATTTTTGTCCTTTTTAATATGTAGTATTCTTGCCCCCAGGTTTTTTAGTTCCTCTGTTTTTTTAGAGTTCGACCCCGATGATGTTGCAATTATTGAATGCTCATGAATAGATAGAAGATTTGATTCTACAGGAATTCTGAGTTTGCTGTCCACAACTATTGGAACAGGATCCTTACTCGTTTTTTTGCCTAGCCTGACATTAAGGCTTGGATTGTCTTTAAGAACAGTTTCAATGCCTACCATAATCCCATCTACCTTACTTCTTAGTTGATGTGCGTGTTTTCGTTGCGCGGGGCTCCCTATCCATTTAGAGTCACCAGTGTAGGCTGCAATCTTACCGTCCAAAGTGGCCGCGAGTTTTAGGATAACAAAAGGCTTTCCAGTGGTTATATATTTGGTAAACGCTTCATTTAGTTCCTTTGCTTTGTCTTGAAGAACACCTACTTCAACTTCAATTCCATTTTCCCTGAGCATTTTAATTCCGTTTCCCGACACTTTAGGGTTCGGATCAAGCATAGCAACAAAAACTTTTGAAATTTGTTTTTCAATTATCGTATTAACGCATGGGGGTGTTTTTTTGTCGGTATGACAACAAGGCTCAAGCGTGACATAGAGGGTAGCCCCTTTAAGAGAGTTCCTCTTTTTAGCGGCATCATTAAAAGCCTCTATTTCAGCATGCGCAAGTCCTGCTTTCTTATGATAGCCCTGTCCAATAATTTTACCGCGTTTTACTACTACCGCACCTACCAGCGGGTTTGGGCTAGTTTTTCCCTCAGCTTTTTTTGCAAGCCTAAGCGCAATTGACATATATTTTAAGTGTTGATCCATTTTTCTTTAACTTAGAAAATAACGTGAGGGCGCTATTTATTTAGGAGGCCCAAGTGAAACTAATGAACAGTTTCTTCCCCGGAATAAAAAAGAGCCTCTACAAATTCTTCGGCATGAAATTCCCTAAGGTCGCTTAGACTCTCACCTATTCCGATGTATTTAACCGGAATATTTAGCTCATCAGCAATTGCGACAATCACCCCTCCTTTAGCTGTACCGTCAAGTTTAGTAAGAACAATTCCGGTTACTTCTATGGCTTCATTAAACAACTTTGCCTGCTGTATTGCGTTTTGTCCTGTTGTGGCGTCAAGTACCAATAGCGTCTCATGCGGTGCCCCCTTGAGTTCACGCCCCACAATCCTTTTCATTTTTGTAAGCTCATCCATGAGGTTGCCTTTAGTATGGAGTCTGCCGGCTGTATCAATGATAAGAAAATCTGTTCCACGTGCTTCAGCAGCTTTTACAGCGTCAAATGCTACCGATGAAGGGTCTCCACCGCTTTGACCTTTTATAAAATCCGTTCCTACTCTTTTAGACCATACCTCGAGCTGTTCAGTTGCGGCTGCCCTGAATGTATCTCCTGCGGCAACCATTACCTTGGTATCATCTTTTTTGAGCTTGTTTGCGAGTTTTCCGATAGTGGTTGTTTTCCCGACTCCATTGACTCCTGCCACCATTATCACAAACGGGCTCACATCAGCCTTAATTGGGGCGCCCTCTGCTCCCTTAAGTATTTCTAGGATTTCCTCTTTAAGCGTATCTGTTATTGACTCTGCGGTACTTAAAGATTTTTTAGATAGTTTAGATTCTATATTTGTCCTTAATTTCATGGTTGTATTTACCCCTAAATCTGCCATGATAAGGGTCTCTTCAAAATCATCCCATAGGTTGTCGTCTATTTCCCTTTTTGATATTATTTCGCCTAATCCGCCAAGTAGCCCCGCATGCGTCTTGGAAAGTCCCCGGCGAAGCTTGGCGAATAAGCCCTCTTTAGTTTCTTCGATCTCCTCTATCGGCTCAAATTGTTCCTCAGTTATTATTTCCTCTTGAATGTCCTCGATAGGAGTTTCGGTTTCTACAATCTCTTCACCGGCTTCAGGAATATATGTCTGGAACTCCTGACCCTGTACTTCCGGAACTTCCTCTATTGCTTCACTCACAACTTCCAGATCGGCTGTGGCCTCAATCCCCTCAGGTTCCAAAGATTCAATATCTTGCTGTGTTTCTGGTTCTTGAGCCTGCTCTGGCCCCTTTCCCCCAAATAGAAAGACTATAATAAAAGAAATTAGTGCTATTAATGCGAATATGACTGCAACAGCAATTAAGTCAGAATACGGACTCGGAATACTGTTTAGTATTGATAAAATCGATAAAATCACTTCCATTATTTTTAAATCCTCCTTCCTCTCAATTGAGCATTGCTATATAAATCAAATTTTTAGACTAAGTAGAATAACATATGTCATATACAAAACGTTTAAATAGTGTTGTCAAATTAGTGGTTAATATACTTTTTAGACGGCTCTTTTCAATATTCCTGTACATGATTATTAATACTTCTTAAGTTGATAGCAGTAATATGCAGGTCGTAAATTACGGAAATCACATGATGTTTTATTCCCACTTGTACAGTTTAAACCTTCTTAGATATAATAGTTTAAATGGCAAACAGTTTTGTTCACCTCCATCTTCATTCACAGTATTCATTACTTGACGGCGCGATAAAATTTGAAGACCTCTTTCCTCAGGCCAAAGAGTTTGGCATGGAGGCGGTGGCTCTTACAGACCACGGCAATCTCTTTGGCGCGTACGACTTTTACAAAAAGGCTAAAGAAACCGGAATAAAACCTATTATAGGATGCGAAATTTATGTAACTCCCAAGATTAACCCTGATATAGCCTCTGAGGGGAAAACTCATCATTTGACCGTGCTTTCAATGAACCAAAAGGGGTATCAGAATCTCTCAAGGCTTGTTACGAAAGCATATTTCGACGGCTTCTATAGAAGGCCCAGGGTAGACCATGAACTGCTGGATCAACATAACGAAGGCCTTATAGTGCTTAGCGGATGTCTGAACAGTGAGCTTTCAAAGGCAATATTCAGTAAAGATATGAATGCGGCGCTGGATGTTGCGGCAATGTACAAAGAGATATTCGGCGACAGGTATTACCTGGAGGTTCAGGCCACAGGATTGCCGGAGCAAAAACGAGTTAACAAGAAGGTAAAGGAAGTAGGGGAAAAGCTCGGGATCCCTCTTGTTGCAACTAATGACTGCCATTTCTTAAGACGTGAGGATACAAAGCCCCATGATGCCCTGCTGTGCATACAAACCGGCTCCTCAATTAGTGATGAGAACAGGTTCAGATTTCAAGGGGATCAGTATTATCTTAAATCAGAGGGGGAGATGCTGAGCGATCTCTCCGGTTTTGAAGATGCGATAAGCAGAACAGGGGAGATAGCCAAAAGGTGCAACTTTGAGTTTCAACAGACTGGATACAAGCTTCCTGAGTTTGAAGTTGAGGGTGATAAACCCATTGACGAATATATGTCGGAGTTTTCCAGAGAAAAACTACAGGAAAAAATAAATGAGGGTCTGATACCGAAAGAAAGGTTTGAAGAGTATTCACTGAGGCTGGAGACGGAGCTGGAAATTATCCTGGAAATGGGATTTCCCGGATATTTTCTCGTTGTAGCTGATTTTATAAACTATGCTAAATCAAATGGCATCCCGGTTGGTCCGGGAAGGGGAAGCGCGGCTGGCAGTCTGGTTGCGTACGTGCTTGGTATAACCGAGGTAGACCCCATACCATACAACCTTATTTTTGAGAGATTCCTTAACCCCGAGCGCATCAGCATGCCTGATATTGATATCGATTTCTGCGGGGAAGGAAGGGACGAAGTAATAAGATATGTAACTGAAAAATACGGAGCTGATAAAGTCGCTCAAATAGGCACATTTGGAACTATGTCTGCTAAGGCAGTTGTTAAAGATGTCGGTCGGGTACTTGGGATCCCCTATGCGGATGTGGATAAGGTTTCAAAGCTTATCCCTTCATTTAGAGGGAAGGTCTTTAGCATTGATAAAGCGATAAAAGAGGTTAAAGAAATAAAGGACCTGATTAACGGGTCTCCTCAGCTTCAGGAAATGATTGAACTTGCCCGCCCGCTAGAGAATATGGTCAGACACTCCTCGACGCATGCGGCTGGAATAGTTATCGCCAATGAACCACTCGCCGATCATATTCCTCTTTATAAAGGCTCCAAAAATGAAGTTGTAACTCAGTTCGATATGAACTCTATTGAAGAGCTGGGGTTCGTTAAGTTTGATTTCCTGGGCCTAAAGACACTCACCGTAATTAATAAGGCGCTTAAATTAATAAGAGAAAACTATGACCCGGACAAATGGGTTCAGATAGAGCGGATTCCCTTAGATGATAAGAAGGTATATGAACTCCTTATGACGGGACGTACCCGAGGCATTTTCCAAATTGAGTCCTCGGGCATGAGAGATGTGCTAAATAAGCTCCAGCCGACACAGTTTGAAGACTTAATTGCGCTTTTAGCTCTATATCGTCCCGGCCCTCTTGATAGCGGAATGGTAGATGATTTTATAAAGCGTAAACACGGCAAACAAAAGATCCAGTTCCCGCTCCCGGAGCTGCAAGAGATACTTAGTGATACGTATGGTCTTTTCGTCTACCAGGAGCAGATAATGCAGACTGCGAGCGTAGTGGCGGAGTACAGTCTGGGAGAAGCTGATTCATTAAGACGCGCCATGGGTAAGAAGAAGCCCGAGGAGATGAAAGCTCAAAGAGACAGGTTTCTTGAGGGGGCTAAGAAAAAGAATATTAAGGATAAGAAGGCAAAAGAGATATTTGACGCCATGGAAAAATTTGCCGAGTATTCGTTTAATAAAAGCCACAGCACGGCTTATTCTCTAATAACCTATCAAACGGCATATTTGAAAGCGCATTTCCCGGCTGAGTTTATGGCTGCTCTCTTATCGGTAGAATCGGGGAATACGGATAAAGTCATATCGAGTATTACAGAATGCAAGCAAATGGGAATACCGGTGCTCGCGCCCGATGTTAACGAGAGCATGGCGGAATTTACGGCTTCTAATGGAAAGATACGCTTTGGACTCTCTGGAATTAAAAATGTAGGCAACAGCACAGTTGAGGCGATTATAGACGCGAGGGAAGAGAAAGGGAGCTTTGAGTCAATCTTTAACTTTTGCGAACAGATTGAGGCAAGAAAGTTAAACAGAAGAACATTTGAGAGCCTTATTAAAGGCGGTGCGTTTGATTCTTTCGGGGCTCACCGAGCGTGTCTTATCGAATCAGTAGATACGCTCCTTAGTTTTACTTCAATGAAGCAGAAAAGCTCAGCACAGGGGCAGCATTCTCTTTTTGCTTTAAATGATTCAGTAACCTTACCAAACCTGATTGAGGTTGATCAGTGGCTTGAAAAAGAGCTTTTAACAAATGAGATGGAAGTGCTGGGTTTTTACGTTACCAGCCACCCAATGGCCAAGTACTCATCCGAAATGAACAACACGATAACAAATACAGATACAGAAGCCCTTTTGGAAATAAAAGAAAAATGCGAAGTAAATATTGCCGGTGTCGTCAGGTCTCTTATCGTTAAACATACCAAAAGTGGTTCGGGTATTTATGGGAATCTGGTTCTTGAGGATATGAAGGGGTCTGTAGAGGTTGTAATTTTTGACAAATTATTAAGAAAATCCCTTCCGATTTTAGAAGAAAAAGTAGAGCCTATAATTATAAAAGGCATGGCTGAGCCAAATGAGGACCAAGTTAAGTTAAGGGCCCTTGATATTATATCGCTCAGGGGTTTGCGCAACGGCTCTGTCGTTCATATTAATTTTAACAAGGCCTCTTCGACAAGAGGCAATTTTGAGCGGATCAAGGGGATTCTGGATAAATATCCCGGCAGCTGCGAGGTTCATATACATATCAATACTGATGATGGAGAATCGGTACTTGAGGTCGGTGATTTCAAGGTTGACGTACAGGACAGCCTTATTTCCGATGTTGAAAAGCTCTTAGGCGAGGGTGCATTGAGATTTGTTTAGTCTCTAATCCGGGTAGCTTTCTTCTATTACTTCTTTAAGCTCCTGGGTATCGTTTGTAATCACAAAAACTTCTTGTACTGATGTTCCGCTTCGGGCAATTAACTTTGCTCCGCTTACTGTGTTGTATTGGTAGCTAACTATCAGATTCTCTCCGGGTGTCTTTCCTACTTTTATCCGCCCGGGAATAATCCCTTCAACCGAGTCTAAGGACGAAACGTTATTCTCGAGAAATTTTTTCAAGCCCTTTATAATGCCGTGCTGACGCTTAATCTTATTTTTTCTATGTTTCATCTATTAGGGGTCTGGTCGCTTTGATGCTCAATGATAATGTAATGATGTATAAATTCTGCGCTCTGAAACTAAATATACAATGATTCTAAGTAGTTTGCTAACCCGGGGCTAATGTTATAATCCTCTCTTAGCTAGAGAAGAATTAAAAGCCAACAAGTAAATACAAACTTATGCGTAAAATAGCAGAGCTTAAATTTGATAATACATACAGAAGACTGCCCGAGGATTTTTACCATCTGGTTAAACCCACTGCATTAAAAAACCCTAAACTTGTGTGTTTTAATTCTGATGCCGGATCGTTAATTGACCTTGATCCGAATGAAGTAACGAAGCCTGAGTTTATAGAATATTTTTCAGGCCATAAACTCATCCCGGGATCAGACCCCCTTGCTATGTATTACACCGGTCATCAGTTTGGCGTTTACAATTCCGATATAGGGGACGGAAGAGCAATACTTTTGGGAGAGGTAAGGAATTTTGTGGGAGAAAAGTGGGATCTTCATCTAAAGGGTTCAGGAAGGACCCGTTACTCCCGTGTGTTTGATGGAAGAGCGGTGTTGAGATCAACTATACGGGAATACCTTTGCAGCGAAGCAATTTATGCGCTCGGCATTCCCACTACAAGGGCGCTTTGTATCATCGGAAGTGACGAAGAAGTAGAGCGGGAGACAACGGAAAAAGGAGCTATGATGCTAAGGATGGCTGAGACTCATATTCGTTTCGGTTCATTTGAGGCTTTTCACTATACCGACAGACCGGATTACGTGAAGCTGCTTGCGGATTATGTGATCGAGCAGTATTTCCCTGGTTTAATCGGGGAGGAGAATAAATATTATATGTTTCTAGAGGATGTGGTTAGCAGGACGGCACAGCTCATGGCTAAGTGGCAGTCCGTTGGTTTTGCCCATGGGGTTATGAATACGGATAATATGTCCATAACGGGGCTTACAATCGATTACGGCCCCTATGGCTTTATGGAAGAGTACGATCCTGAATATACTCCTAATCATTCTGATCATTTCGGCAGATATTCTTTCCAGAACCAGCCCACAATAGCCTTGTGGAATTTTAATAAGCTTGCTCTTGCTCTAGGATCGGTAATTTCAAGAGAGAGGGAGCAGGAGGCTTTGGAAGAATTTAAGAATGTTTATTCAAATAGTTTTGTCAGAAATATGAACAGGAAACTCGGGCTCAAAACAGCCCGGCCGGAAGATGTAGATTTAATAAAGGGACTATTGAAAATTATGGTTACGGAGAAAGTTGACTATACAAACTTTTTTAGAAAATTAAGTGATTTCACATCCCCTGATCCGGGTCTTAATCGCAATCTAGATTCTATGTTTGAAGACAAATCTGGTATTGGGGATTGGGCTGTCTTGTATAAGAGTCGGCTGGATGCTGAAAATAGCGATGATAATGAGCGTAAGAGGGAAATGGATTTGGTAAATCCCAAATTCATACTAAGAAATTATCTTGCGGAAAATGCAATCAAAAAGGCTGTCAATGAGGCCGACTACTCGGAGATTAATCTCCTGCACAAAATCCTAAAAGACCCATTTAGCGAGCAGAGTGAGTTTGATGAATACGCCGATCCTCCGCCCGATTGGGGAAGAAATCTGGTTATCAGCTGTTCATCTTAATGCGGGTATGTTAATTTTCCAGATAGCTCGCTATTATTTTCTTAAATCCGTACCCAGGGAAAAATACCGTAACTTTTGCTTCATCTCCCGACCCTTCTACTTTTTTTATGAGCCCCTCACCAAATGAGCTATGGACTACCTTTTGTCCGACTCTATAACGGCCACTTTTTTCATATGCTATGCGGGTTGTTGATGCCGGTTTAGCTGAGGATTTTTTGTTCCCCCTGGTTTTGTCCGCTAGGCTGTAGTCAAAGTTCTCCCATTTGATCAATTCTTTGGGTAACTCGGAAATAAATCTTGAGGGTATACATCCCTGTTGTTTGCCAAAAATCATTCTTCTTGTCGCGCCGGCCAGATATACTTTTTTCTTTGCTCTTGTTATTCCCACATAGAAAAGTCTTCTCTCTTCTTCAACTTGCCCGTTCTTTGTAGAATTGAAATGAGGGAGAAGGTTCTCCTCCATGCCAATTATAAATACAACTGGAAATTCGAGCCCCTTTGCGGAATGAAGAGTCATGAGCGTCACCTTATCTGCGTGCTCACTAAAGTTGTCAAGGTCGCTTGCTAGTGAGACACTGTCCAAAAAATCATTTAATGTAGGTTTATCTCTTTCTTTCCCGAACTCTGCCGCCAGGTTTAAGATCTCACCAATGTTTTCCCTTCTTTCCTCTTCTTTTTCTAGCATATCGAGGTATCTGGTTTTATGAAGTACATCATTGATTAAGCTAACTATGTCGTTTTTTTCGGGGAATTCCATTAGCTGGGTAAGTAAGTTGAAGAGTTTCTCCAATTTTCCTAACACACCGCTTGGTAGAAGCTTCTCTTCAAGCGCTAGCTGGATCGCATCAAAAAATGGAACCTCCTTTTCTCTGGCGATTTCATCAAGTTTGCTAACCGTTATTTTCCCAATTCCTCTGGGAGGCACATTAATAATACGCTTTAGACTAATTTCATCAGAAGGGTTTGCTATTACTTTAAGAAATGCAAGGATGTCTTTTATTTCAGTCCTTTTGTAAAATTCCGTCCCGCCTATAATCTTGTATGGCACGCTTTTACGAAGGAGTTCTTCTTCGATTAGCCGGGACTGCGTATTTGTTCTGAAAAAGATAGCTATATCTTTATACGAATATCCCCTGTTTTTTGTTTCAATTCCTATTTGCGAAGATACGTGTTTCGCCTCATCTTTATCATCGCGTGCTTCATAATAATTTATTTGATCCCCTGCGACGTTTTCGGTCCAGAGATTTTTATCGTGCCTATTTTTGTTTTGAAGTATTAGTTTGTTTGCAGCGTCAAGAATAGTCTTGGTCGATCTATAGTTTCTCTCAAGCTTAATTATTTGGGTGTCTGAGTAATCTTTTTCAAAGTTGAGAATATTTTTTATATCAGCGCCCCGCCAGCCGTAAATTGACTGATTATCATCTCCTACGACAAATATATTCTTGTGTATTCTCGATAAGAGTTCCACAATTTTATATTGCACATAATTTGTGTCCTGATATTCGTCCACTAATATGTGCTGAAACTGATTCTGGTAATTCTGTAACACTTGAGGCTTTGTTTCAAAGAGCTTAACGGTAACGTGTAGGAGGTCTCCGAAATCAAGAGCGTTCGATTTTCTTAATTCCTGCTCGTATAGGGAATAAATTCTTAAGACATGTTTATCTAAATCGTTTAATTTGGAGCTATCAGGGCCAAGACCTTTATTTTTAGCGCCGTCTATTTGAGACCTGACATGTTTTGGGCTAAGTAGCCTTTCACCGATATTGAGCCTGACCATGCAATCTCTTATAAGCTTTATCTGATCCGCGTCATCATAGATTATAAAATCCCGGCTATAGCCGTCTAATTTGTTAATATCTCTTTTTAAAATTCTAAGGCATGTTGAATGAAAAGTCCCTATCCAGATGTTTTTGGCGTCATTTTGGGCAAGGCGCGCTACCCTTTGCTTCATCTCATTTGCGGCTTTATTGGTAAAAGTCACTGCCAGGATATTAGAAGGGCCAACATTGCGCTCACCCAGAAGATAAGAGATTCTCTCTGTGATAATTCTTGTTTTCCCGGATCCCGCTCCCGCAAGAACAAGCAGGGGGCCTCCGGGGTGCTTCACCGCTTTTACCTGAGAGTCATTTAGGTTGTCTTTCTGATTAGGTGCCATATTGTTTTATAAAAACGATTATCCAAGAAATTAATTGTCCGGGTCTAAGCTGTCATGAGACCCAATAAGATCAGGGAAGAGGAGCTTGAATTGGTGCTAATTGTCTATTTTCTAGTTCGAGAAATCTTTGTGGCTGGGCCGAGAGGATTCGAACCTCTACAACTGGCGTCAAAGGCCAGGGTCCTACCATTAGACGACGGCCCACCACGAACGTGTTTATGTTACCAAGATTTTATATCCATGGCAATAAAATCTCTGCTATCTGATTAATTCCAGAGAAAAGGGGCCCATTTCCCCCCTTAAAGAGACTATTCTTGACAGTCAGTGATTTATATAAGAAACTTAAGCGTTTTAAAACATTATGAGCGCGTAGCTCAGGGGTAGAGCGCTTGCTTGACATGCAAGAGGTCGCTGGTTCAAATCCTGCCGTGCTCACCACATCAATTTACGAATAAACATTATGGCTGAAATTAATATACAACTCCCAGATGGGGCAGAGAAGTCGTATCCGAAAGGAACCACTGTAGGTGAGATCATAGAGTCTATTGGTGTGGAGAACTCTACGGTTGGCGCTAGGGTCAATGGAGAACTGGCTGATTTCTACTATGTGCTGGATTCAGACTCTATCGTGGAGCCTATCAAGGTTAATTCTGAGGAAGGACTTTATTTCATAAGGCATACAGCGGCCCATATTATGGCTGAGGCCGTACAGAGTCTATTCCCCGAGGCAAAAGTTACTATCGGGCCGGTTATTGATAACGGTTTTTATTATGATTTTGAATATTCCAGAGGTTTTACTCCAGAGGATTTGGAGAAAATAGAAAATAAAATGAAGGAGATTGCCGCTCAGAAAAAACCTTTAACCAGAAAAGAGGTTTCAAGGAAAGAGGCAATCAATATTTTTGAAAAAGATGGAGAGACTTATAAAGTTGAAATTATAAATGACCTTCCTTCAGCTGAGAAGATAACTATTTATGATCAGGACGGCTGGTACGATCTTTGCAGAGGTCCCCATGCTCCCTCAACTGGTTTTGTTAAGGCTTTTAAACTCCTTAGCTCAGCCGGTGCTTACTGGAGAGGTAGTGAGAAGAACGCCATGCTACAGAGGATTTACGGCACTGCGTTTTGGGACAGAAAGGAACTAAAGACTTACCTTAACAAACTAGAAGAAGCTAAAAAACGTGATCATAGAAAATTGGGCAAAGAACTTGATTTATTCAGTATTCAGGACGACATAGGAGCAGGGCTTGTACTATGGCATCCAAAGGGCTCGAGAATCAGAAGGGTTATTGAAGATTTTTGGCGGGAGCAGCATGAACGCTACGGTTATGAACTACTTTACACCCCTCATATAGCAAACATCGATCTATGGAAAACAAGCGGTCACCTGGAGTTCTATAAAGAGAATATGTATCCGCGTATGGAAGTCGATAATACTGAATATCAGATCAAGCCTATGAACTGTCCGTTCCATATAATGATTTATAAAACTAATATTAGAAGTTACAGGGACCTTCCTTTAAGATGGGCGGAAATAGGTACTGTATACCGTTATGAACGCTCCGGAGTCTTACATGGATTATTAAGAGTAAGAGGCTTTTCCCAGGATGACGCGCATATTTTTTGCAGACCCGATCAGATCGAACAAGAGGTTCTAGGGGTTTTAGATTTAACAATTTTATTTCTTAAAACATTTGGATTCGATGATTATGAAATTTATCTTTCCACCCGGCCCGAGAAGTTTGTAGGCAATGAAGAGGGTTGGGATAGAGCTACTGACGCCTTGAGAAACGCCTTGGATACTAAGGGACTTCAGTATGAAGTAGATGAGGGGGGAGGGGCGTTTTACGGACCTAAGATTGATCTAAAAATTAAAGATGTTTTGGGTAGAGCTTGGCAGTGCTCTACAGTTCAGGTAGATTTTAACCTTCCTGAGAGGTTTGATATGAGTTTTATAGGGGATGACAATAGTCGTCATCAGCCTATAATGATTCACCGTGCGATATTCGGTTCGATGGAAAGGTTCTTTGGGGTATTGATTGAGCATTACGGGGGAGCGTTTCCGCTATGGTTGAGCCCGGTTCAGATGCGCATTGCTACAATAAGCGATGAACACCTTGAATACGGTGAGAAGGTTTATAAAGCCTTGAAGGATAAAAATATGAGAGTTGAAAAAGATTTTAGAAATGAGAAGTTAGGATTCAAAGTAAGGGAAGCTCAGCTTGAGAAAATTCCCTATTTGCTCGTGATCGGTAATAATGAAGTCGAGGCGGGCACGGTTGCACCAAGGAAACTAGGGGGCAAGAACCTTTCTTCTATGACAATTGAAGATTTTTTAATTTCTATAGAAACTGAACTTAACCCACAAAAATGGCGGGAGGTCGAGTAGAGATAGCCAGAGTAAAAGGAAGAGGATATAGTAAAAGTAAAGAGCCCGAGGTTAGGATAAACCAGCGGATTAGAGCTAGAGAAGTCCGGCTTATCGCTGGAGATGGAGAGCAATTAGGTGTCCTTTCAATCAGAGAAGCGTTAGCGTTGTCTGAGGAAAGAGGTGTTGATCTTGTTGAAGTTGCTCCAAATGCTAACCCGCCCGTATGTAGATTAATGGATTACGGAAAGTACAAATATGAGTTGAAAAAACAAGCGGCTGCAAAGAAACAAAAATCTCAGGTACTTAAGGAAATTAAGTTTCGCCCAAATATTGGAGACCATGACCTGGATGTTAAAATAGGCCGCATCAGGGAGTTTTTAGGAGAAGATAACAAAACAAAAATTCGTATATTTTTTAGAGGTAGAGAGATCGTACACCCGGAATTAGGACGAAAGCTTGCACACAGAATCCTTGAAAGGGTAGCGGATCTTGGAGGAGTGGATATACCTCCTAAAATGGAAGGTAAAAATTTAATAATGGTGATATCACCAAAGAAAAATACTCAAGGTGGAACAAACGATGCCGAAGAACAAAGTGAAAACAAATAGAAGCGCCGCAAAGAGATTTAAGCTTACAGGAAGCGGCAAAGTAAAAAGGGCTCGCGGCGGCGGAAGCCATTTGAACGTTAAAAAGGCAAGGAAGCGCAAGAGAAGGCTTAATACTCCTGAGTTTCTGGATGGTAATGCGGGAAGAAGAATAAAAACTTATGTTCCTTATAAATAAGGGCTATTAATAATTAGGAGATAGAAATGAGAGTAAAAAGAGGCGTTGCTTCAAGAAAAAGAAGAAAAAGGCTACTTAAGCAAGCCAAAGGTTTTTGGGGTAGAAGAAAAAATAATATAAGAAGAGCTAAAGAGACTCTTATTCGGGCCCTGGCTTATGCGTATAGAGACAGGCGTCAAAGAAAAAGAGATTTCAGAAGGCTTTGGATTGCTAGAATTAATGCTGCTGTAAGGCCTTATGGATTTTCCTATAGCAAATTTATGGGATCCTTAAAGAAGGCTGGTGTCGAACTTGATAGAAAGGCTTTATCTGAGATGGCTATTAGGGAACCTGAGAGTTTTAAAGCAGTAGTTGATGTTGCCAAGTCGGGTTTAAATTAATAAGCGGCAACCGCTAAGCGCAATAAAGTATTTGTAAGTAGTTCCTTATAATATTCTGATTCCCTTCAAATATAATAATTGAAACTTAAACAGTGTGCGGGTCATCCTCAAGAGGGCAGCCCGCACATATAGGTTTTTGTTTTTTACAGCGCTCCTTTCCCACTTTTACGAGTAACGCGTGGTACTCATTAAAAATTCCAGGGTCGAGATTTAAAGAATCCATAAATAGTTCCTGCATTTCGTTATAGCTGGTTTGCTCCGGCACAAGACCGTGTCTTGAAAGCACTCTGTAGGTGTAAGTGTCTATTACAAAGATTGGTTTGTTTCCGCCATATAGAATTATACAATCAGCGGTTTCAGGGCCAATCCCCTTTATGCTGAGAAGTTTGTCCCTTAGTATGTACATATCTTCGTCAAACATTTTTTCAAGTTTCCCCTCATAATTTTCGCATAAAAAGGTTAGGAAGTTCTTGATTTTGACCGCCTTTTGATTGAAATAGCCTGAGGATCTGATTAACTGAGCCAGCTCATTGGTTGTTAATAAATTCAATTTATCTATTGAAACCAGGTCTGATTTCTTTAGGTTATTAATAGCTTTAGCTGCATTTTGCCACGACGTGTTTTGGGTAAGTATGGCCCCTAAAACACACTCTAACTGAGAATCTCCCGGCCACCAGCCCTGGGGGCCGTATTTTTTGTAGAGCAATCTATATATACTATAAATCCGCTTTGAAATAGTCATTTTTTAGGACCAGTTTAATGTATGTGCACAGAATCTGATATAAGTTGAGAATAATTTGTTTTAATTTGTGATCGGGTTATTCGGTGCTTTTGAAGAGCTATTATAATAAGCCGTTGCCTCAGGAAGCCACCTTTGCAAATTCCGTATTCTTGTTCCATAACCCGGATGTGTCGACAAGAATTCAGGCGGCTGTGGTTTTCCTTTTACAGCCTTATCCATTCTCTGCCAGAAGGCAACTGCCTCTCTTGGGTCATATCCTGCCTTTGCCATATACACAAGTCCGATCCTGTCAGCCTCAGACTCTTGAGATCTGCCAAATGGCAATAGCACGCCTACATTTGCCCCGAGCCCGTACGCCTGCATAACTGCTTCATAAACATATGGATCACTTCCGCCCATAGCGGCTCCCACTCCTACCGCTCCCAATTGAGCGAGTATCCCTGTTGAAACTCTCTCCCCGCCGTGTCGGGCAGCTACGTGGGCTACTTCATGGGCCATTACAGTGGCCAGCCCGGCATCCGTTTGGGCAACCGGCAGTATCCCCGTATACACGGCTACCTTTCCTCCAGGTAGAGCAAAAGCGTTTATTTGCTCATCATCCTCTATTACTTTAAAATCCCACGTATAATTTTGGGTATCCGATACCGCTGCTATTCTTTGTCCGACTCTGGTAACCGCGTTGTTGTAGGATTGATTGTCTGATAACTCTTCGTTTTTTAAAACTTCTTTAAACGCTGTTAGACCCATCTCATTTTCTTGAGATTGAGTAAGGATGATAAACTGCGAGCGCCCTGTTACAGGAGCCTTATAACAAGATAATAGAGGAAAGGAAACTAAAAAGAGAGTGAAGAGAACGAATAAAAATGTATAAAGTTTTTTAGAAGTGACGGTTCTGAACATCCTGAATCACCTACTTATATATCAATTGTCTTAACATAGTTAATATAACTTATTTATAGGAGATTCTTAATAAAAGAATTTGGATCTAAGCTTTTATCTACCGATATTGCGCACGGTAGATAAAAGCCTGTCCACTTAAATTTGTCAATGTTAAGCCTACTTTTGAAGGTTGGCTTCTTTCATTCTTCTGATACCTTCGTCGATGTCTTCGTCGGCACATGCATAAGTTACTCTTATGAAGCCTTCGCCCTGGCTTCCAAATGCAGTTCCGGCTACAACAGCAACACCGGCTTTTACAACTAATTGGTCTGTGAACTCCTGAGATGTTAAACCGGTTCCCCTAATATCGGCAAATGCATAGAAGGCACCGTCTGGCGTGTCACAGCTAACACCCGGCACAGTATTTAATCCTGCAACCATCCTATCTCTCTTTTGTTTCAGCAGTGCATGCTTTTCATGAACCCAGTCTTGTGGGCCTGTGAGTGCGGTGTATGCAGCTTTTTGAATGAAAGCCGCAACATTTGTAATGCTGTCTTGCAGAAAGATAGAGAGCTTTTCTATCACGGGTTTTGGCGCAACTGCAAATCCAATTCTCCAACCTGTCATAGCATAGGTTTTTGAGAAAGTGTCGATAACTAGTGACCTTTCAGCCATACCCGGAATAGCGGATATGGATTTATGAGGCTTATCATAAGTCACATGTGAAAATATTTCATCTGTAATGACCATCAATTGTGGGTTTTTGAAACACAGCTCAGCGATCTCTTCAGGGTTTTCAACTAAGTGTCCGTTTGGTCTCTGAGGCGTGTTTATGATAAGCAGCTTTGTTTTAGGCGTTATCATGGCATCGAGTTTTTCGATGTCAAACTGCCAGTCAGGACTTGTAAGAGGGGTGTGATCAATATTCGCCCTTACATATTTAGCCCAGACTTCATCAGGTGGGTAACCTGGGTTAGGGAATATAACATGGTCTCCCTCTTCCAAGAAAGTTAATAGAGACATGGTAAGGGCATGTTTCGCTCCTGCCGTAACAATAACCTCTTCAGGTACTGTCGGTCTTCCCCGCCCTGTCATCTCTTGTGCCAGAGCTTCTCTTAGCTCCGGAAGCCCGGGTCCAGGGTCGTATCTGACATAACCGTCTCTGAGTGCCTGCTCAGTAGCGTCTAATATGTGCTGCGGAGTATCAAAGTCAGGACCTTGATAGTCTCCCTTTTCAAAATGAATAATCTTCTGCCCGGTCTCTTTCTCTAAATCCCGAGCCACTCTCATGCTATCCCACTGCTTTGGTGGAACAAAATGGCTAACCTTTGAACTGAATGGATATGAAACTGCCATTTGAAATACCTCCTATAGATTAATGACTTCTAAAAGTACTACTGTATACCCCTTGCCCCTAAGGTACTTTCGTCATGAGTGGTCATAATACCCTCAGAAATCATTGAAAATACCTCCTCCGCTATTTCTCCCGCAGTTTTATCTGTTGGATAGAAAAACATTACGGATCCTACCAGTCCAAAGATAATTAGAGCCATAAGCTCAGTATTTGCAGGTCGAAATGATCCTTCCTTGATACCTTTTTCCAAAATTTTTCTATAAAGCTTTATTCTTCTAAGTCGCCAATGCTCCGTAAACTCATAATGCTCTCTGATAAGCCGGGTTTCATCCCTGGTCAATATGCGTAAAACATCTAGGTTTTGGAAGTAGAATTGAAATACCAGTCTCAGCATCTTTTTTAACTTTTGTGGAGCCGGGTCCTCTTTGGCTATCTCTTTCTCAAGTATCGATTCTATTGTCTCAAAGGTGTGCTCTAAAATACCAAGATACAGATTCTCTTTAGATTCGAAGTAAAGATAAATAGTACCCTTAGCTACCCCTACTTCCCCTGCTATCTGATCCATCGTAACATCATGATAGCTTTTCTGAGAAAAAAGGTTGGAAGCTGCCTTTATGATTTCTTCTTTACGGCTTTTCTTCCTGTTCCTTTCTTGACTCAGGGCCTCTTGACTTAGAGACGCTTTTTTATTCAGTAATTTTTTTGATTTAGCCATGTTTTTCCGTCCATTAACTACTTTCTAAGTCCATAACTACTATTCTTTTAACCCGAACTGCTATTTGTTTAACCCATCAGCAATTATCTTGATAACCCCTCAAAACCATACTGACCTGACTAGTCAGTCATGAAGAATATATTATAACTGAATTTCTTTGTCAAGTAGTTTTTTTTATATTAGAAAAAATTTATTTCTAGCAGGGATATGTTAAAAGAGTACGCATATATTCGTGCGTTTAGTGTCTTCAAATGGAAACTATGTTCGTTGGCTCTATACTGTCCCCGTTAAACCTAACGCAAAGACTATATCATCCGTGCCTGCGTTACTGTTCGCATTCTCAATTGTCTGTCTCAACGACCCGGCCCCCGCATCATTAGTATGCGTTGCCGTAAACGTAGCGGCAAAAGACGCTGCGCTTAAAATCAATAAGGAAGTTCCTAGTACCGCAGAAAATAAAACTGCCCTGCATAAAAACAAGATAATTTTCATGGTGACCCCTTCTATATGAAAATCAAGAGTTTAGTTCTGTTAAGAAAATACGTATGCTGTGATTATTGAAACACTACAGCTCAATTGCAAACAGGTTTTGTGGGTTTATGCTGCATCCTCCCTACCGGTTTCAGTAGCATCAATCTTAGTTACTAATGATCTGTAGCGTATATTAAATGCTAGTTGCAATCGAGAAAATCTTAATGATAATATAAATGATCACAAAATTAAGTCGGAGGCAACAATGAGAAGCGCAGGAATACTACTCTTATTGGTTTTATCAGTTTCATTTATCTATACTGGATGTAAACAAGCAGAGGAAGTAGTTGATAAGTCAGAGGAGATGCATGAAAACGCCAAACTGGAATTTGATGCATCGATGCCCGACAAACTAGCTCCTGAGGTCTGGAATCTGATTCAGACAGAGAATTATAAACTTACCTGGAAGACGTGGCCTGGAAAGCAGAATATTTATGTTAACCCTGTTGCACTTGAAGCTATTGAAAAGGACGGAGCTGAGTTTCCGATCGGCGCAATAATAGTAAGGGATAAATATTCAAATGATGATAATCTCGAAAAAGTCTATGTTGCTTATCGAATAGGCGGAAACGAAGAAACTAAGGGTTGGTTCTCGGCAGTCTATACTCCTGGCGGAGAAGTAATAAAAGTAAACAAGAATGTTATTAACAGAAGGCCTTAATTAGGGTTCTGTGTTTAAAAAACGAGAATTAATCTAATTTTATCTATAGATGTTTATAGCTATTTCATATATCTGATTTAGTAGACTCTTGGGATTGTTCTATAAATTCATTTATACATACTTCAGGTATACTAACTTTCTCTAAAATAGTGTGAAAGATAGCACTAGAATTCTATAACATTGCCATGCCTGATTCATGAATAAAAAGAAAACTCTCTTTTCTTTACTTCTTAAATATAAATATTCCTTTCTAGCCGGTCTGGTTGCTCTATCATTGGTTGATATTTGTCAGCTATCTATACCTCTTATTATAGAAAGGGTGATAGACGCTTTAACACTTGAAGACGCTGCGATTAACGATATCTCCAAATACGGTCTTTATATGCTGATTATTGCCATAGCAATGTCTGTTTTCAGATTCATTTGGAGATATTTCATAATGGGGGCTGCCAGAAAGATAGAACAGTCATTGAGGAACGATTTTTTCGCCCACCTTCAAAGCCTCAACTTTGATTTCTTTTCTGAAAAAAAGGTGGGGGACTTGATGGCCCACACCGTAAACGACGTCGAGACGCTCAAGTTTGCCTGTGGTCTCGGGGTGCTGGTTGCCTACGACGGTGTTTTTCTTCTGGTCTTTATTTTTGGAGCAATGCTATATATATCGCCTCAGCTCACCCTCTACGCTTTTATCCCCTTCCCGATACTGGGCGTTGTTATATATATGTTCGGTAAGATGATCGAGAAAAGGTTTCAGAGAGTACAGGATTCGTTTTCAGAACTCACAGAGAGCGCAAGAGAGTCAATATCAGGAATCAAGGTAGTAAAAGCTTTTGTAAGACAGGATACGGAGTTAAAAGATTTTGCCCGTTCCAGTAATAACTATTTGGATAGAAACTTGAGCTTAATAAAGATCTGGGGAGTTTATCAGCCCATTATCACCTTTGCCGCTGCGTCGGCTACTGCAATATTCCTATGGCTTGGCGGAATCGATACGATAACTCTGGATATAACATTGGGCAGCTTTGCGGCAATTCTAGTTTATTTGACCATGCTTACCTGGCCCATGATGGCAATGGGCTGGGCAGTGGACATTATTAAAAGGGGAAACGCCTCGCTAAACAGGATTAATGCTGTGCTTGCGAACAAACCCAAATCAATATCAGAACCTAATGCCATAGAGCTTGATATTAGAGGGAACATCGAGTTTCGGGATTTAAGCTTTTCATATAACGGCAAAAGAGTGCTAAGTGATGTTTCCTTACAAATACCTATCGGTACCGCAATGGGAATTACAGGGGCAACAGGATCGGGGAAAACCACCCTCTTTCACTTGCTTGCGAGAATTGAAGACCCCCCTGATAATTCGATCTTTGTAGACGGCATTGATATAAAAAAGATTAAAAGGGAATGTTTAAGAAAGGGGGTTATCTACGTGCCCCAGGAAACCACGGTATTTAGCGGTACAATCAGGGACAATATTTCATTTATGAATCCGGAGATTACAGAAGCTCAAATTGAGGATGCTGCTAGGGTTGCCGAAATATATGACGAAATCATGGAATTCCCGGGCGGCTTTGATGCCAGGGTAGGTGAGAGAGGACTTAGTCTATCGGGCGGTCAGAGGCAAAGGGTTGCATTAGCAAGGGCCATTTTGCTTAAACCAAGCGTTTTAATTCTTGATGATGTTTTCTCCTCGCTGGATCTTAAGACCGAAAGTCTGGTATTGAGAAATCTAAGAAAAGAAATGAAGACAAGCACGCTGTTGGCAATCTCAAGCAGGGTTCCTTCAATAAGCGGGTTCGACTCAATAGCAGTCTTTGAAAACGGCAGACTTGTTGAGCTTGGTAACCACCAAGAGCTCATGGCCAAAAGTGGTATATATCACGGTCTTTATGAAATTCAGACTTTTGAATAGGAATCATATTAAGATATGATTCATCTTGATAGAGATATAGTAGTCAGCTATTTCGCATATGGCTCCAATATGAACCCCGCAAGAATGAAGGATCGGGGGGTGATGTTCTATTCAAGAGAGCCCCTAATACTTCCGGGATACGGCTTGAAATTCCATAAGATAGCTTACCATGACCCGAACACTGGAGCGGCTAACATTGTTCCGGATGAGAATTGTGTGGTTGAGGGGATACTTTATAAGATCACTTGGGCGGGGATCCGCAATTTAGATAAGCATGAAGGTTATCCGACTGAGTACGACAGGGTATTGCTACAGGTTCCGATAGCAGATGGGATAGAAAAAGAGATACTGACTTACATCGCCCATCCTCACAGGACAAGTGAGGGTTTAAAACCGTCCCGGGATTATTTGAACCACCTTTTGGCTGTCGGGGATATCCTTTCTCGGGATTACTACGATTACCTTAGAGCATTGGAAACCGCCGACTAAAAGGCACATGTGAGTCTACAAAAAATATAAGAAATAAATAATCCGGTTTTTCGCCGTCTAATTTGGTATAATTCTAAATAACAGACTAAAACGGGGGTGTACGAGATGGCTGAGAAAGTAAGGAAACTTTATCGTTCAAGTCATGATAAGATGATCGCCGGCATTTGTGGTGGATTTGCAGAAATGATGTCCATTGACTCAACCTTGATAAGACTTGGCGTGGTATTTGTAGGGATAGTAACTGCAGTACTCCCGCTGGTTATAGTTTATATAATAGCTTGGATAATTATTCCAGAAGAGCAAAAGGATTAATTTTACAGATTAGAGCATGATTGTGCTTGATATGGCGACGGGTAAATTAACCCTGATGATCAGAAAGAAGGGCCGTCGGATTTCTCAATCTGATAATATCTATTATTAAATTTAAACACGGATTCTTAAGGAGTTAATGTGCAATATTTAGAAGTTGCCGAAAAAGCAGCAAGAGAAGCTGGAGTAGTGCTTATAGAAAATCTGGGCAAGGTTAAAGAGATTGAGTTCAAAGCCAAAAACAGCCTGGTTACCGAAGTAGATAAGCTCTCCGAAGAGATAATTATTGCCAATATTAAAAATAGCTTTCCCTCGCACGGGATTTTTGCGGAAGAATCGGGCAGAGACTCAAACGAATCTGAACATGTCTGGTTAATCGACCCCATAGATGGTACAACAAATTATGCGCACGCTTATCCATTTTTTTCAGTATCGATTGCGCTTGAAGTAAATGGAAAAGTAGAAGTCGGATTGGTTTATGACCCCGTAAAGGATGAGATGTTTACAGCTGAGAAAGGTAAAGGCGCTTTCTTAAATGGCGAACCAATTAGTGTCTCTAAATCCCATGCAATCGAGCATTGCCATGTTTGTACCGGATTTATGCATGAAGTTGAGTGGATGGTAGAGGCGAATATCAAGCATTTCGGCAATTTCATTAGACGAGCGAGGGCTGTTAGGCGGGACGGCTCGGCAGCGCTTGACCTTTGCTATGTTGCATGCGGCAGGTTCGACGGGTTTTGGGAGCTTGGACTTAATCCCTGGGACACGGCTGCTGCGGTGTTAATTTTAGAAGAGGCAGGGGGTCAAGTAAGCACATTTATAGGTGATGATTACGATATTTATATGAAGGAAATTCTTGCTTCAAATTCGATTGTGCACGAGCACATGATGGACATTTTGGCAATTGAGGATTAGCTCAAAATTACAGGTGAAATTATGAGAAAGTATGTTCTTTCCTTCACACTTCTAACATTTCTATTCTTTTCAGCCTCAGTCTCCGCACAAGATAAAGACGAAACCAAATATTACTACATAGGCAAAATAGGTAACGAGCTTAACTTACAAATGGAGCTGTCTATGGATGACGGGGAGGTGAGGGGGTCTTATTATTACGATAAAAATGGAACACCTCTATCTCTATCGGGTGAAGCAAACCTAAAAGAGTACAAGATAAAATTAGTTGAGATTGATGATAAGAAAAGGAAAACCGGAGAGTTTAACGGCGTATATACTCCCATCGCACAAGGTTTAGGAACTAAGATTGAAGGGACGTGGTCAAGTGCCGACGGAACAAAAAACTTCCCCTTCATACTCAACAAAGTAGCCAATTACGAGTTCTTTTTAATAAAGCAGGGTAAGTATAGCGAAGCGAAATGGTCCTATCCGAAATTAATTTCAAAGAACGAAGTTATACAGAAGATTTCGACAAAACTCGGGGATAGGATGAAACCCGAGATAGAGGAATTTCAGAAAGATGCCAAAGAAGGATTTATGGCGGATGCAATTACGGACGCCTGGCTATTTACTTACAACTACTCAATAGAATACTACTCAGAGAACCTCATCAGCTTCACTGGTCTGGTGTATTCCTACACCGGAGGCGCTCACGGCAATACATATTTTGTGTCTTCCAACTATCGGATTAAGGACGGAGAATCTAAACTTTTGAAACTCTCGGAGCTTTTCAAAAAAGATTCGGATTACGTAAAAGCTCTCTCTGAGTACTGCATAAAAGACCTTGGCAAACAAGGCGCGAGCTGGGTTGTGAACGGTGAGATCAAATCTCTTAAAGAAGATGAAATAGGACCCTTCGCCTTATCTCCACGAGGCATTCAGTTTGCCTTTGCTCCATATGCAGTCGGGCCTTATTCCCAAGGCGCGTATTTTGTCACAATAGATTACAGTCATCTAAAAAATGTAATTAACCCCCAAGGACCTCTGGCACAATTCATAGGACCAAGCGGGGCCGACACTCAAAGGCAATAATGATCTCTGAACAATTAAAAGAATTGATTCGCCCACCAGCCCTTGTACAGAAAATAATCTGGTTTGTTATTGTAGGTTCCATTATTTTTTACATAGCCTTTGTATATATTTTTATAGGCGGCAATAAAGCTTTAACTACCTCTATAGGAAGCAATACTGAATTATTAATATACATCCTTACCGGGGCTTCTTTGTTAGGGTC
>Ga0209633_10000121_pt1 | contig 90156 bp, 72 predicted proteins | sample Cruoilmetagenom1_FD_187290 | JGI IMG/M metagenome (GOLD analysis project Ga0209633, IMG submission 187290) | Oil polluted marine microbial communities from Coal Oil Point, Santa Barbara, California, USA - Sample 1 (SPAdes) (version 2) | ecosystem: Environmental > Aquatic > Marine > Oil seeps ... | reverse complement strand
ATAAAAGTTTAACACCATTCATCAATTGTCCAATATTCTGATTTATTGTATCTAACTTTTTGTTAAGCACTTGAATTTGAACATTTGTCTCTTTCTGTACCTCGGTAGCTGAGAGATAATCTAATGTGCCAACAATCGAATTACAAGAGTGGCAAATAACACATAAAACATCCCTATCAGATCCTAAAGGCATAATGGATTCAATTTGAAAGATACCTTTACCACACTTTGAACATTTTGAGACGCTCATTAATACACCCTTAAATATTAATGTAACAACAAGAGGCTGATGTCTTGTTAAAATGGTTGCGTAAACTTAATTAAAAAAGCTTACTATAAGAAATACAATTACAAACAATTGGAATTCTTCTTCGCTTTTTCAATAATTAACTCATAATCGTAAATAATTTGAGAAAAGTTATACTAAACGACTTCAATATGTTAAAATATATTATTAATGTCAGATAACAGACTCTAATAATTGCATATATGTGTTATGTTAATGAATAAAACAGAGGCTCAGATGGATAAAATATTTTCAAGTGAATCTAGTTCCAAAATTAGAGTACTCTTTAAAGAACTAATAAAAGTCTATCAAGAGCAAGACTATAATGAAGAGATAGTAGAAATTAAATCAGCCCCTAATGAAATTCCTACTTTTGAGCTTAGGTTTATTAAAAACGGAATAGACTGTAAATATTACAGAATTTTGCTTAATGATAATGACATAAATTAATATTCAGGTAAAAGACTAATTTATTTTGTACTCAGTTTCAAATATTTCATCAATCTTGGAAGCTAAAATAAAATCATTTTCGCTCAATCCTCCAATCGCATGAGTATAAATTTCGATTTCAACAATATTAAAATTTATCATTATGTTAGGGTGGTGTCCCTCATCTTCAGCTAAATCAGCAATTTGATTAATAAAACTCATTGAATCTCTGAAATGTAAAAGTCGGTAAATTTTATTAATACGATGTTCCTTTTCTCTGTTAATATTCCAGTTAGAAACCTGCGATAAATATTTCTCTTCCTCTTCATTAGTCAAGGGATCCGTATAACCTTCACAAGGGACACATTTTTTTTTGGTTAAATCCATTTACCATTCCTTTATATCTAAGACTATCAATCTTATTTTACTAAATAATTTTAGATTAGTCAAATTAAACCAACGTTACATAATAATTTAATCGCAAAAATGAATTAGTGAACTGTAGCTTTTCAGTAGGTTTAGGAAGACTAGTAACATTCTTTACGCTGATCCATGAAGTGTTTCTCCATGAAAAATTAATAGATCACCTAATTTGTATTTTCTAATAAATTTTTGAATTTTACTAGCATCCGTTTTTACACTCCATTTCCTCAAGTTGAACAGTAACATGAGATATTCCAAATAAAGAATTTAAATCTGTATTAACCTGTAATAGTAGGTCATCATTTGAAATAGTAGAATCTTTAATTATGTGTACGGTTAAGGCAGTTTCAGTTGTACTTAATGCCCAAATATGTAAATCGTGATAGTCACATAATTGTGTGAGTTCTTCAAAATATTTTTTGACCTTCGTTATGTTTATTGAATCCGGTACTGCATCAAGAGATAATTTAGTTGCATCTTGTAGTAATTTCCATGTACTCCATGAGATTACTGTGGCAATTACAATACTAATAACAGGATCTATCCATGATGCATTTGTAAATAATATTATAACTCCCGAAACTACAACACCAACAGAAATTAATGTGTCGGCAAGCATATGAAGATATGCACCTTTAATGTTTAAATCAGAATCCTTTCCTCCGAAGAATAAAAAGGTTGTAACTCCATTAATAATCACTCCTATACCGGCTACAATTATTAATACTCCCCCCTCAACTTGTGCAGAGCTTGATAATCTATTGACGGCTTCCCAAATAATTATACCGACCGCAACAAGAAGAATTAGTGAATTTAACTGCGCAGCAAGGATTGAAGATTTTTTATATCCATAGGTAAAATTCTTTGTTGGTTTTTTAGTTACCAGATAACTTGCTACCCAGGCAATTACTAATCCAATTACATCGCTTAAATTGTGTCCGGCATCAGCAATTAATGCTAAAGAGCCGTAAATTATTCCGAACACAAATTCAATCAATACAAATAATAAATTTATTATTATACCGAATTTGAATTTGGCACTATAGTCACCTGAAGCCGGTACATGATTGTGATGTGAATGATTATGTGACACTATAGACTATTACTTATTAAACTCATGCCGTAAAATAATAAATTTTCTTACGGCATGAATTATTAAGTAAATAAAACACAATAAAAATTTTCTATTACATTACATCTATAATTAAAGAAAAATAAATGTTTCTACCTGGAGCAAAAATTGCATCGCTCGTTCCTTTTACCGATCTGGATAAATGTTCGTAATATACTCCATCCAGTAAGTTTTGAACACCAAGAGCTGCACCCACAACTCTATTGTATTGGTACCGAATACTTAAATCAACCAGAGAAAATGATGGAGTCTTACTTTCACCAAAAATATTAGAAATTCTACTTTGCTTTAATACATGTCTAAGAGATACTTCAGGTTTTAATTTGCCATTGAAATAACTCCCCATTAATTTATATCTTAAATCAAGTGGAGCAATTTCCGGTAACGGATCATTTTTTACTCTATCCTTTCCATAAGTGTATGCAACGGTAAGGAGATGTTGTAAATTATCCGTAATTCCCTGTGCCCAGCTTATTTCAAATCCTGTCATAAGTGCATCATCAATATTTTGAAATCTCCTAACACCCGGACTTGAAGGCATAGTTGGGGAAAGACTTGTATCTATGCTTGAAGAAATATAATCATTAAGAATAGATACGAATAATCCGATATCTAATATTGTAGAGCTGGATTTATAGTTTAACGTTAAGTCCAGTTGATTATTAATTTCAGGATTCAAAGATGGATTTCCCAGCATATCGTATGGATCGATCCCAACCGGGAATGAGTTTATATACCTTTCAGTAAGGCCAGCACTCCTTTGTGCTCTTCCCAGCCAAAGTCCGATTGTAATTTTTTCATTAATATTTTTTAATCCGCCTATACTAATACTAGGGTTTACTTCCGTAATATCAGTATCAGAATTTCTAAGTTCAAACTTTTCATTCAAATCAGTTGCAGTCGCATTGTTATATTCTAACCGACCGGAAAAAATCATTTTAAATGCAGAGAATAAATGATGATATTCACCGAATATTCCTGTTTTACTTATCTGTCCTCCGTTCCATACATTATCCTGCAATATTTTTCCCATGTTTGGTCCCATCACAAATTCTCTAGTTCTGATTCCATCTGCTTTTTCTACTCTAAGATCTATTCCGGTAAATAATCTACCTCGACTAAATAACCAGTTACTCTCTGTACGTCCTCCATAACTGAAAGTTTCTGCATCTGTTTTTGCATTTACCATCCTAGGATCTAATATTTTGCGATAATTATTCATCAAATGGTCTACAAAAGTACCATAAATTGTAGTTTTCCAGGATTTTAGATTTTGTTTTTGAATATCTACAGTATGGGTTAAATTGACTAAGGTAGTTTTATCGGAAATCAGATCCATCGGAAGTGCAGGAAAATCAACATCTTCCGCAATATTTCTCGTTGCAGATAATCCAATATGTTGATTTTTAGATAATTTTACTCCTAAGTTTAGGCCAAAACTTGCACGTTGAAATGCCGATGCAACTTCGTTATCATCCCCATCATTATAATCACTTCCTTTTGATAAAGAACCGAATATTCCTAAATCATAATATTCACCGCTATATCCTATTAATCCTTCAGATCTGAAAATCCCGCCATTACTTTCCGTGCTGCCGGATAATCTTCCGTAGACATCATTTTGTGTTGAAAACCTTGGAGCAGTTGGGACAAAATTAATTGTACCGCCAAAGGAAGATCCATATCTTAAAGAATGCGGGCCCTTAAAAATTTCTACATTTTCCATCATATTTGGAGCTACCTGACTTGTAGGAGGATCCATTCTATTTGGGCAAGCAGCTACTGCACATTGTGCTCCATCAATTACCACGTTTAACTGATCATATTTAAAGCCTCTTAATACAGGATCAAAACCATAACTTCCACTTTTTCTAATCGAACTAATTACCGGTGTTTGGTTTAACACAGCTCCGGCATCATGCGATAATTTATCTTTGTAATCTAAATTTACAGTTTCTTTCTCCTCTATTTTGTCGTGTATTGCAATTACTGTAATAGGTTGTAAGCTATATGCTTCTTCCGCTCTATAAATAACTCCTTCAGATATTACCGACTTCAATTCGTTAGCATCAAGACTCCAATTGCCATAACTTATGTGTGAAAGATTTAATTTACCGGAATCTTCTAAAGTAAAACTAATTAGACCACTTTTATCAGAAATACCTAGTTGATTATTATAGGTATAATGAGCCCCAATAATTGGTTCGGCTGTCTTTTCATCCACTAATTTTACAGATAAGTTTTTCTGTTGTGCCTCACTCAAATTCGGAATAATAAAAAGTGCTCCGAATAAGAGGATATAAAATATCCTGTTAATCATTTTTTCCCTTCCGCAAATTGATTAATAAATAATTGTAGTGAAAAATATTTTAACAGATAATTTTTGGGGGAGGAACTTGTGGTTTAACTGAATGATTTATTATTCTATAAAATAAGACCGCTAAGTGTTTGTATGAAAAATATTGTTGACAATTCGTTTTATATTCGTTCACTGGCTGATGAGGAATTTTAATAAATTCTATCATAACAATTTTATGCGAACCACTCTCCTTATCAATTTGGTTGCCAATTTTTTTTGATAAGTGACATGTGCCCAAACATGAATTATCCGGAATATCTTTCTGTTCACAGAGCTCACTGGCTATATAAGTATAATTTAATGAGTAATCCACTAAAGGCAAAATGATTCTAAACACATACGATATGTATGTAAAAAGTAGAAATAAGGATACTATTTTGAGGACTTTTTTCAATTAATTTTTATTGATAATTATAAAATATAAAAAAATGTAATTAAAACGGAATAAAAAGTATGATTAAGATATCTAATGAATTAATGGAACAAAAAGCACGATTAAAACATCTAATGAATTAAACGGAGGATAAATGTTCAAAAAAATGTATAGTTCCGCAGAAGAAGTTATTGCAAGAGTAGAAGAATTAATCAATGAAGGTAATTTGAGAAGAATAATTATCAGGGATCAACAAGGCAAAGTATTTATAGAAATACCTGTATTAGTCGGAGCTATTGTTACAGTTGCTGCACCATTAGTTACTGCAATAGGAGCAATTGCAGGATTTGCAGCTAACTTTTCAATTGAAGTTATTAAAAAAGATGATTCTAAGGTATACCTTCTTTGCGAAAATAATATAGAAGAAAATAATTAAAATACTAGATCACAAGCTTCGGGCGGCATCCAATGTTTCTCTTTGCCGTCCCATTTTACATTACAGCCTATTGGATTTGTAGTTTTTGTTGTTATTTCTTTTCCAGCAATTAGCTCATCCAAAGAATTTTCCAAATCGTTAATAGTAATTTTTGAAGTATCCCTTGGATTATCAACAGCTCTTCCGGTATAAACTAATTTCCTCTCTTGATCAAAAAGATAAAAGTGAGGGGTTCTCAAAGCTCCATATTTTAGAGCAATTTCTTGAGATTCATCATAAAGATAAATCCATGGGAAATTGTGTTCATTCATTCTGATGACCATATTATCAAAACTATCTTCAGCATAAGTGTTCTTGCTATTCGAGTTAATTCCAACAAACTTAACTCCCCGGTCACTATATTTTTCGACAGTTTTTCTTGTCACTTCATCTGAATTAATTACATAAGGACAGTGATTGCATGTAAAAAAGATTACTAAATATTTTGATTCATTAAAATTTTCTAAACTATATGTGTTACCATCGGTCGCGGGTAATTTAAATTCGGGCGCTTTTTCTCCAATTTCTAATGTAAATGCCATAGTACTCTCTAAGTTAGATTAATTTCCGATTTCATTTTATTCAAATTATTATTGTTATATTTAACAAGAGATGCTTTTAATCTATTATCCAACCAATTTTTGGAAATATTGTTTTTTTTAGCAACATTTTGAAGCCATTCAAGTTCTTCAGTATGAACATCATTGTCAACCAGTGAAAGATCAATGGCATCGTCTAAAAATTTTCGTGCAACGGTATCGGAAGAAAATTTAGGAGGTCCCAAATCGATATATTTGTTTTCTAAAAAATTTTCAACGGCTTCATTGCAAAATTTATTTTCAAATCCAAGTCTTTCGCCAATTTCCAGGATTGAATTTCTTTCGTGTTGATTAATATTATTATCTTTCCCAATTAAAATTAAAAGTCCTCTAAAATAATCTCCCTTTTCCTCATAACTTATTTCCATTATTTCTCCAAATTTCAGAATATTCAATAGATTATTAGTTCTCCTAATACAGTAGCTTATTCTAATTGTTCCAAACAATTTAATAAAAAATAAATTATTAGGTTTGATAAAATTGGGGAAATGTTTATGATAAAAAATCTTCTCACTAAGCCAAAAACTAATTAATATTTATTTTATTACTACTCATAACTTTTAAGTGATTTATTTGTTCTACAACTAAATAGTAATCACCTGTTTCAACCGGAAATTCTAATGGACTAACTCCATCAAGGTCAACAATACTTCCATTAGTAGTTAAAAACCCTGCCCTTTTTACAATTGTGGAGGAAGAAACAGATTGTTCCCTAAGTGCAACAAGTACCCAATCCGTTATTTTATTAAGAGGATCACTATTTGGAATAGAAGAAACTTTCTCAGCACCGGAATAATTCCAAACTGAATTATTAAATGGATGAAGCAGTGGTAAAATATCAAGGTCACTTAATTGTGAGCTCATTTCACCATTTACATATGGTCCTTCAAGAAATATTTTTATAGCAATTGATTTTGTACTATCATTACAATAATCTTGACCTATTAATCCCTTTGAATAATGTGATAGGATTTCACTTCCTTGTAACACTCTATCATATATCGCCATTTCATCCAATATTCCGTTATAATAAAAATCATTAATAAGGGATCCAATTGTTAGATCAGAAGTTCCAGTAAATTCGCCTAAATAATTAGTTGCTTCTTGGTTCTCCTTCACTCCATCTAAATAAAGTATTAAGTTTTCATTATAATAATCTTTAACTGCAACCAAATGATGCCAATTACCATCATTTATTTTTGTCGAACTTTTTACTATAATATTATCATTTACACCTGAGGATGATCTAACACTAAAAACAGCTAGACTGTCGGATGTATTAAAACCTAGCCACCAAGTAGCCTGACCATCATATTTACCAATAAAAACTTTATTTCCACTGCCACTCTGAGTTGTTTTTATCCATGTTTCAACTGTAAAACTTCCGGATAAGTTATAATTTATTGAATTATTGTTTTCAACAATTAATTCATTAGTTCCACTAAAGGAAATTGAGCTATCATTCATACCATCTACTAATACTGGACAATCTACACATGAAGGAGTATTAATATTCATTTTATCAATAAATGTTGATGAAGATTCATCAAACTGCCAATATGATATCATATTATCAGTAGAATTAAGATTTACAGAATTAATAGCTGTAAACCACTTTGTAGCCATTTTACCATAACCTTTATCATTAGGATGCAATGCATCATTCATATCACCAGGAGTTCCACTTGGATCAGGCGAAATTGTATAATTTAATCCTGCTCCATTTTCCATATCGGCAATTAATAAATTATCCGGATAAGCAGTATTTAAAGGATTATATATTCTATCCATTATCATATCTTCAACATTATCGTTTAGTGAGTCAACATAAGACTCATTTGGAACTCTATCAATAATTCTGGCAACAATTACATCAATTGAATTCCCTAATAAAGTTTCAACTCGATCTACTTCATCAAGAATATCCTCAACATCATCAGGGCTATCTCCTCCACTTAATTGATTTCCGTTAGTCCCAATGTGGAGTAATATTATATCAGGTATGTAAGTTTCTAAATAAGGCCCATCTGTTATGGTGTCGTCAACAATACCGTAAACCGGCATATTTAATACTCCGGTTTCTAATAATTCAACCAATTGAGCACTTGTAATTCCGGGAAATCCAGCATTATCATCATATCCTGATGGTAATGAATCGCTACCGGCATGTTCACTGCCAATAAAATCGAATGATATTCCATTTTCTGTTAGATGCTGATACAAGGGATATCTATAACCGGTTTTTTCCTGTGTTGTTCTAGTATCACCTGCGCGATTATCAAAAGTTATAGAATTTCCAAGTGGTAATATTTTTAATTCGGTTTCAGCGCTTAGGAATTGTGATTTTTTACTTAACTCAAGATTACTTTTTACATTAATCCAAAAATCGGTTTTATCCAGCAATTCTTTAGTCTTATAATTTAGAAAGCGAATTTTTATTCTTTCTCCACTCAAAAATGAAGGTATTTTCCAACCAATATATTCTAAGTCTGCCCTAATATTTGAATAGATATTTACCCATTTAATATCGTCTGTTGAATATTCAATACTAATTCTGCTTGTATCTTTTCCTATCCAAGTAATTCCCTCTCTTTTCCCAATGATAAGTTCTTTTTTACTGTCAGGTGATATAATTTCAATTTGTTGATCAAATTGAGCAAATAATCCATTTCCGTCACAGAAAAAGAATATAGATAAAAGGATTATTGAAAAAAAATTTAGTATAGTCACTTTCATATCAAAATTAATATAATACCTTACTTTTGTTTAAATACAAAAAATAAATAATCTGAACAAATTAGCCTAGAAAAATGAGAAGCATCACAAATGGTAGAACGAGCTTTTACAACATAATTTCGTCTTAATTCAAAAAAGATACGGCTATTGTATTATTCTATTAGAATTTTATTGTCGCTCATTACTTTCAAATGATTTCTATGTTCAACAACTATATAGTAATTATTTTTTTGAGCAAAAATCGATACCGGGCTAACTCCATCTAAATCAACAATATCGCCATTTGAATTAATAAAAGCAGCTCTCCTTGAAAAAGTACTTTCCTCAGATATATCATTTCTAATTGATAACATAACCCAATCAACTACATCTGCCGGGATGGACGTAACTTTTTCAGTTCCCGAATAATTCCATGGTGATATGGTAAACGGATTTTCAGTTGGGAAAAAAGATTCATTACTCAATGAATCGCTCATATTATTTGAAGAAATATAAACTCCTTGAATGAATACTTTTACACTTAATTTAGCTAATGCAGTTTTAATACCGGAAAACCATACCGAAGCCATTTTTTCTTCACCACTTTCATTTGGATGCACCCCATCAAATGTGTCATTTACAGCATCAAGTCCAGTATTCTGGTCAACAACAATAATTTTAGAACTTTCAGTATTCAAATTTGTAGCAAGTGAATCGAATTTACTATTTAAGTCATTAATTCTAGAATTAATTGTCGTATTATCCCAAGGAATAAGTTTTGCAAGTAGAATTGAAACTTCAGAGTTATCAGCTCTTAATAAGTTGATGATTTGAGTAATTTCCTGAACTGTACTTAACGTAGAATTATTCTGATTACAATCATTACTGCCAACGTGCATTAAAACAATGTTTGGAGTATAACCTGTTAACCAAACCGGTAACGAATCCAATAATTCGTCTGCTCTCCAGCCCCAATGCCCTTCATTATCAGAATCAAACTGAAATCCCCTATAATCAGGCCAACTTGGTTTACCTTGAAAATTTGAATCTAAGGAACCAACAAAATCAAATTTAATTCCGGAATCTATTAATTCTTTCCATAAATTATATCGGTAACTAAAATGTGGAATTTTAGATTGTGTAATCGAATTTCCAAGTGGTAAAATTTTTAACGTTTGTTCACTTATTGCAGTAATATTCTCACTGTTTTTTAACTTTTCAAATTTTTCGAAATTTGTATTCTGAGCACATAAAGGCGCTACCAAAACGAAAAGGAAAGCATAATATTTTATTTGTCTAATAATTTGTTTCATAAAATTGAGAATAAAAATAATTAATGAAGACAAGCTATCTAAATTTTAGAGAAAAATCGAAATGAGTAATATCACAAATGAAAATACATTTTATATGATAATCTAAAATTAGTACCGGCTTCTGGTAATATTATTTTCACTCTTGAAAGGTGATTTCTATATTCCCTATTTAATAAATTATAAATACCAAAATTAAAATTGCTTGTCACATGTTTGCTTACAAGAGAATATTGTAAAAACAAATTAAAGACTATATAACCGTTTGTTGGTAGTTCAAATTCATCTATTTTATCCTGTTTGGAAGCCCACTCTGCAGCAATGCCAAAATTCAATATTTCAGATCGATACTTTATTTCCGCCAATCCCTTAATTGGTGGAATTTGAGGAAGATTCCCACCTTTTTTAAATTCCCCACGTGTTAAACTGACCGTATTTGAAAATTGGAATTTGTTATAAAAATCCCACTCAACTCTGTTTTCAATTCCATAAAGAAGTGCTCCTACACCCTCAGTTTTATAAATTGGAAGAAAAGTAGCAAAGTTAATTTCGCCGGAATTTCTTGGAATTATATAATTATCGAGAGAATTTCCAAAAAAGTTAAAATTGAAATAAATAGTTTTAAATTTATGATAAGTAAATATTTCTCCACCAAATCCGGTTTCTGCAGATAGTGTTGGATTTCCAACTTCATATGAATATGCGGCTAGATGCGGACCTTCTGAGAACAACTCTTCTATTGTTGGAACACGAGATGACTTACTAATATTTGCACCAAAATATACATTTTCAGATTGCTGATACAACACAGAAAGGGATAAAGAATATGTTCCGAATCTTCTTTCAATAATATTTCCGATTTTAGTATCTTCTTTTTCTTCATTTGGAGTAATCCGATCAAAATTGTACCGTGCTCCCATTTCAAAACTAAATTTTTTATAAGATAAATTCTCAAATGCATAGGCTGAGATATTAAAAGATTTAGAAGGAGATGTAAAAACAAAGCCACCAACATTAAAGTCTCGATACTCAAATGAGGCTCCCAAAATTCCATTTGCAAAAGAGCCAAATTGGTGATGATGAACTTTAAAGTCTCCTCCGTAATTTATAATTTCGAATTCCGAACCGACTTTACCACTAGATTCAAATTCTTTATGCCTATAGTAAACTCTGTTCAATGTGAATTCAAAATTTTGAAAACCTTCCATATTTAGATCAAATCTTGATTTAATATTATATTGGTTTTTCTCAATACTTATATCCACACCATTTGGATGTGCTCCTACAAATCCGCCTGGGATACCATAATCAATTTCAAATCTCCTGAAAGATGCTCCAATAAATCCATTATCAAAAATATAGCTTGAACCAAAGTTATAATTAAAATTTTCTGAATTAGAGTTTTTTAGTTTTCCATCCGGTGTATTTAAATTATTTGTTTTTCTTCTACTAACTTCGGTTTTAATAGCAATTGGTTCCAAAGGGACTTCAAATGTAACTGATCCGAGAAATCCTTTATTTACACTTTCACCAAAGATGCCCATTTGTCCGGTTAAATTATCATGTATTCTAGTTGGAATTTCTTCTCTAACTACATTAACTATTCCTCCAATTGTTGTTGAAGATTGGGTCAGTACTTTCGGCCCCCTAATAACTTCAACTCTAGAAATTGTAAACGGATCAATAGTTACAGCGTGATCTGGTGAAGTTGCTGATAAATCAATGGTTTTAATTCCATCCTCACTAATTAAAACTCGGTTTGATCCCAATCCCCTTATAACAGGTCTTGAAGGAGCCGGACCCATCGACCTAACAGCAAGCCCGGCTTCATTTTTTAGTGTTGAAGCCAGTGTTAAACCTAACTCCTTTTGTAACTCTTTCCCTTTTAGTACATTTGATAGTTCTTTTAAATCATCAAATTTTGAGTAGGATTCGTAATCAGAAATTATTATGGGATCGAGTTCAATATTTTTAGGAATCATATAAAAAACGATAATATCTTTAGTTACATCATTAATATTTACGATAGAAATATTTTCTTTATATGCTATATGATTCAAAACAATTGTATAATTTCCATATTCAATTTCGGAAATATTGAACCTGCCATTTGCATCACAAGTAATAGTTCTAGATAGCTCCTGTATATATATAACTACATTAGGAATTGCTTGGTTTGTTTCCGAATCCAGTACAATACCATCAATATCTCTAGCTGACGCAAATATTTGAGAAGTTATGATCAAATAAGCTAATAAATATTTATAAATATCATTTAACAACAACTGGAATATCCCCCGACCTGTAATCATTGTGTCCTTCATGTTCAATAAAAAGCTCTATACTTGTAACACCGGAATTTAAGCCTCTAAGATGAAATTCAAATTCTCCCTGCTCGTCCTCATGCTGCCAAAACTCAACTATTGATTCATCGGCAACTGCAAAAGCTAATTTGATCCCTTCACTTTCCGGAGGATCGACTATAATTTCATCCTCATTATAAAATTTAACGTCAAAATGATCAGATAGCTCACCATTTGTAACGAATAATGTATCAGATGTTACTCCTCTTAAAATGGAAACAGAAAGTGCTCCTGTTGCATCATAAATTGCAGTTCCAATTGCCTCGAAATGTTCTTCTTGAGAAGATACGGTATCATCTTCACAACTAATTGTGAGGAATGAGAATATTAATACGAATAATAAGCTTACTTTATTTGTAAGTCGCATATTACCTCCAAAATTCTAAAAATTATTTAGTAATTAAGAAAACTCTACTAACTAACTTTTAATGGAGGTGCTCTAAGGTGGTTTGAAAATTGAAGTTCACTTGATAAGTGAGAAATTGATATTGTTCTATAAATATTTTCTTTAGTAGAGTATGCTACTAAAGACTCTGCATTAGCAATTCCGGAAAAAATCGAATTTGAAAAAGAATGTATAAGACAATTTAGTTCATTGTCCAAATATTGATCAGTAAGATAAGAATCATTTTTAGCTGAAAAATTTCCTTCGGCAGAAATGATTTGATAATTATGACTATGGGTAATCGAAATAACAAGAAAAGACAGAAATATTCCTAAAAATATTGTGCTTATATTTTTCTGAGAAATATTTGAGATTTTAAACATGATGATAAGATAATTTATCTTAAATTCAATTACAAGGAAAACATAAATCACTAAAACTATACTGAATTAGATACTGGATTTTGAAAAAAGATTCAACAGATTTTTTAGAAATACTTAAAACATGAATAAAATAGTATACAAAACTTATTAGTTCTGAGTGATTTTTGTCAAAAGAAAGAAACCAAGTAAATATTGTAACTTATTTGATATAAACAAGTTAAATAAAATTATCAATAACTACTATAATATACTAGTTTCATATTATAGCTTTAAAATTCCAATTCAATACCAGCAATTGGAATAAGCGAAAATTGATAAACATTATCAATCGTTCCATCTGAATTATACTGAAAGGTGGTTACATTTTTACGATTATAAACATTCTGGATGGATAAAGTAACGACAAGATTCATGTCATTAAAATTAAATCTACTGTTGAATGCAATATCAAGACGATGATAATCATCAAACCTTTCACCATTTATTTGATCAGACAAAATCCATGAACCTTGAGTCCATGTAACTCCACCTACTCTATGCTGTTCATTATTTTGATAAGTTCTTGGAGTGAAAGGTTTTCCCGTTGCATATCTCCATTTTAAACTTATCTCCATATCATCTGAAAATGGCAACAAATAGCTTGGGTATTTTATATAGAATGGTAATTTGTTTATGTCGGAACGAAGATTACTGAATCTTTTTCCAACTATAATGTTAAAAATATAAGGATATTCATAGTCTGAAGAATATGTTTTACCTTCATAACCAATTCTTGGATCATCAAATTTTGACCACATTCTGGAAAAAGTTAAAGTACCATAAATATCTTTAACCAATTTTTGCTGAATTAGTAAATCAAGACCATAGGATTCTTGTTTTCCAACATTTACCCATTTTTCCGATCGAAAAGTTCTATCATCAAAGTGTATAAATTCTTCTCTAACAGGAATATCATCATATTTTTTGTAGTAACCTTCCAAATTAATTTTGAGGCCGTCATTAAGGATATGTTCGATACCAAAAACGAAATGTCTGGAATGTGAATTTTTCAAATATCTATTAACTTCCGACTGAAATCTATCGCCATATGTAGGATATGCCTGGGCTTGATAATACTCACCATATGCAAAATTAAGGTTTAATAGTGCAGGAATAATAAAATATGTCCCTGAAAACCTTGGACTAAAATTCCCTTTATCACTATAGGAGAAATAATCATACCTTAGTCCAAAATTTAGTATGAATCTGCCATTATATAATTTTAGGTTATCATTTAAATATAAGTAGCTTTTCGTATTTTCTAATAACTTCAAATCATATATTAAATCTGATTTTGGAAGTATTACAGTTCTATCAAATATTTGATCATCATTTATATCATATCTTACAGTATCAGCATCAATAAATGCTTCTTGATCATAACCACCAAATTTTATTGCAGCACCAAATTGTAACTGATTTACTTTTGATAAGTTATAGTTGAATGCCGTATTGAAGCCTAACTCAGTATTATTTGATAGATTATTAAAAATTCTTCTTGTAGAAAGCACTCTATCGTCATCAATACTGCCATTCGAATCAAATATCCTTTCAGTGTAATCATTTTTTACAATAATATCATTATGATAATTATTAGCATAAATACTAAATATGGAAAAGAGTTTTTTTGACCAAAAGCTTTTTAACTGGATACCAGTAGCCCACTGTTCTTGCTTAACATCAATATTACGAACATCAACAGAATCTGTTAAATTTCTTTTTTCATCATAAGTTTTGTCACTTACACCTTCAAATTTAATTTTATCATTTCCGTAAATGCCAGACCAACTAATTTTATGGTTATTCGAAAAATCGTATGAGAGCTTAAATTGTGAATCGTAGTATTGAGGTATTGCTGTTAGCCCAAAACCACCTGCTATTAAGTCAATATAACTTTTTCTGAAAGAGACCAACCACGAACCTCTGCCATTATCTATTGACCCCTCTACTATTCCTCCGGCACCAGCCATATTTAGGTTAAGTTCCCCCGTAATAGGACTCAATCGTGATCCATCCCTTGTTTCAATTATCATGGCTGATGAAAGTTTATCACCATACTTTGATATAAACCCTCCCGTAGAGAATTGTATATCCTGGATTAAATCGGTATTAACCATATTAATTGGACCACCGGAGTTAAATTCATTTGGATAGTGATTGGTAGAATGGAGTTCCATGCCATCCAAAACAGTAAGGTTTTCGTTTGGGGATCCGCCTCTCACCAATAATTCGTTTGATTGATCATCCGAAAATGATACTCCAGGCATAGCCTGTAATATTCTTTGAAAATCCCCCATTGCGCCAGGTGATCTTCTTACTTCTTCAACACCTAATGTAATAGTACTTAAATTATTTTCTATTATTGCCTTGTCAAAATAATCGGCACTTACTTCAACTTCATCCAATTGAAGTTCAGTTGTGCTTAAAAGTATTTCTACAAAATAATTGCTATTTGTCCGGACGATTAAATCTGTCTTAATTACGCTTTGATAACCGAGTAAACTTACTTTAATAGAATAACTGCCAACGGGAGCATTAATTCGGAATTTACCAAATTCATCAGTTGCAGAACCAATGGTTGGTTTTTCAATCAATACTATATTTGCCCCAATTAGAGATTCCTTTGTTGAAGCATCAATCACAACCCCAGTTATATTACCATTTTGAGCGAATAAATTTAATGCAGAAATAAATAGAACAATTACAATGTTTCGGGAAATTTTCATAATCATAATCCGGAATGGAATTTTTAGTCGATAGTTTTTTAACTCAGATAATTACGACGGTTTAGAAGATAAAAAGTTCATTTTATTTGTTTATTTTTAATTGAGGTTATTATTTGGTGTAAATTTTATATAAAACCGGTACCACAATTAATGTTAGAAATGTTGATGCAATAAGTCCTCCAATAATTGCCCATCCCATTGGCGCCCACATCGTTCCCCCACCCAATGTTAAAGGAAGCAATCCTCCAATTGTTGTTGCAGTTGTTAAAATAATCGGAATAAATCTTACCTCACCGGCTGTTTTTACAGACTCAACTATGGATTTCCCTTCCTTTCTCAGCTGATTTGAGTAATCAACTAAAATTATAGAATTGTTTACCACAATTCCAACCAAGCTTGTGAGCCCGACAAATGCCGTAAATGAAAAACTATAACCTGTTACCAACAATGCGATGATAGAACCAATGATTGCTAATGGTATAGCAGAAAAGACAATTAAAGGTTGAGAGTAAGACTTAAATTGTAATACCAAAACTCCAAATATTCCTACAATAGCAATAATAAGTGCCTTAGCCATTCCACCAAATGATTCTTGTTGACTTTCTAATTCACCGCCAACATAAAACGAGTATCCTTTAGGCCAATTATAATTTTTTAGCTTATCGATAATTTCATTTGTAACATCATTTACCAAGTATCCGGTTTTTACATCTGAAGTAATGGTCACAGTTCTTGATAAATCATAATGACTAATTTGCAGTGGAGTAGATTTAAACTCAATATTTGCTAACTGCTTAAGTGGTATTTGAGTTCCTTTAACAGAAGGAACATAAATTTTATCGAAATTGGTCAGTTTAGATTTTTCTAATTTTTCACCACGTACAACTAAATTATATTCTTTCCCTTGTTCATCTCTAAAAGTGGATACAATTAATCCGGTTATTTGGGCTCTTACCGTCCTATCAATATCAACTAATTGAACACCAAACATTGCTGCTTTTTCTCTATTTATATTAACCAGTATATCCGTTTTTGTAGTCCCAAGCGGGTTATAAACATTTAATGTTCCCTCTGCCGAATCAAAGAATTTTTCGGCATCTAGAGATATTTTTTTTAATTCAGATAAATTATCACCAATTATCTTTATAGCAATTGGTGCCTCAACAGGAGGCCCTTGAATAAAATCTTTAACTTCAATTTGCGCACCTGGATAATTATCAAACTCCGATCTTAATTCATCTAAAAGATTATTAAAACTAGCATACTCATACTTATCAGCCTCAACAAGAAACTGCGCATGGTTATTAGCATTACGTTTCGAAAGGACATTATAATAAATTCTGGGATTTCCGTGTCCAACATTGGTAGCGTAACTTAATATTTCATTCTTATTCTTTAATACAGACTCGATATAATCAGCCACTTCATCAGTTTTACCTAAACTTGTTCCCTCCGGTAAATTTGCATTAATGATAAATTGAGGTTTTTCGGCTTTTGGGAAAAAACTTACACCAATTAATGGAAATAGGCCTAAGCTAAGGATAAAAAATATTATTGCCGATGCAATTATGGTTTTGGGATGTTTAATTGCGAAGTCTAATCTTTTCCGATATTGCCCTTCAATAATTTTATTTAGCGATTTCCTAAGTTTACTTTCATGTTCAATCGATTTGGTTGTCATAAACTTTTTCGATAAATAAGGAGTAAGAGTAATGGAAACCCAAAGTGACGCTACTAAAGTAAATACTACAGTCAAAGGCATACTGCGGATAAACTCCCCTGTTATATCAGCCATCAGCATCATTGGTACAAAAGCCAGAATTGTAGTAACAGTTGAACTGGAAACTGCCCATGCTATTTGAGAAGTTCCCTTTAATGCCGCCTCAGTTCTAGAATATCCTAACTTAATAAATCGGGCTATATTTTCAGTTACAACTATTGCATTATCAACAAGTAATCCTAATGCAATTACTAGCCCAGCAATAGACATTTGCTGCAATCCATAATTACTTAAATCCAGTAACCCGATACCAATTAGAATAGAAATTGGAATTACCAACATTACAATAAACGATGCTCGAGCACCTACAGCTAGAATAACTATAATACCGACAAGAATTAATCCTTGCAGAAGATTAAGAAAAAAACCGGATAATCTATTTGATACGCTTTCTGATTGGTCAAAAACCGTTTCAAACTGAATTCCTCTTGGTAATGTTTTTTGAAAAATATCAGCTTTTGTCTTAAGTTCATTGGTAACATCAAAAATATTTGTGCCGCTTTTTTGTGAAGCTGTTACAAAAACCGCCCTTTGGCTATTAAACCGAGCTAGATGAGTTAAATCTTCATAGTCATACTGAATGTCAGCTATATCTTTAAGATAAACAGTATGATCACCACCGGTATTAACAATAATGCTCTTAATATCTTCAAGATTTTCAAAAGAACCGCTGGTTTGAATATTAAACTGCCTCCCGCCCAAATCTAATTTTCCACCTGGAATATTAATATTACTAACTTGAATTGAAGCAATTAGTTGATTGATACTAATATTCATTTTAGCTAATCGTTCCATATTAATGGTAATTCTAACTTCTTGTTCCGGATGAGCCCAAATATCAATTTTCTTAATTCCAGGAGTTGTCTTAAGTAAATCTTCAAGCGTTTCAGCTTCTTCTTCTAATTGAGTGTAAGAAGAAGTTTCGGAAATTAATGCAAATTGTAATACTTTCACATCATTAATTGTCCATTTTATCATCTCTACATTTACTATCTCGCTTGGCAGGCTATTTCTGATATTGTTTACTTTCTGAATTACATCGGAATATTTTTCATCACCATCGCTACCTGAAATAAACTCAATATCCACTTGACCATATCCGGTTCTTGATATACTTTTTAGCTCTTTAATATCATCAAGTTCATTAAGTTCTTCTTCAATCGGCTGCACAAATAATTTTTCAACATCTGCAGGATTTGCACCAGGATATACGGCATAAATAGTTGTTCCGGCCGGAGATATTTGAGGATCTTCCGAGCGCGGCATCGTCAAAAATGAAACTATGCCCATCAATACTAATATTGAAATTATAATTGTTGCGAACTGGTGATTTTCTAATGCAAATTTTGGTAGGCTCATTAGTTTTCCTCTTCCCTTACATTTACTAAAGAAACTACCTTAACTTTTGCTCCATCATAAACATATTCAACACCATCTAGAATAACGTTATCAATTCCTTTTAGCCCTTCCTTAATTATTACATTCTCATTCCAAATTCCATCTAATTTCACGTCAACCCGGTTGACAGTAGAATCGTCCGGTGATAATGTAAATACTTCTCCTGTAAATTTATCAGCATTAACTATTGATTTAATGGGAACTGTTTTATAATAACCTTTTGATTTAGGAATAATTTTAACGGCGGCTATCATTCCGGAAACTATGTTTTTTTGTCCTGACTCAATTAAAAGCTCAACTTCATAAGTTGAAGAGTAAGTATTTATGGTTCCGGTAATTTCTGAGACAACCGCGGAAATCTTTTCATCCGGAAGTGCATCTATACTTACTTCGGCCATGTCCCCAATTCTAATCTTTTGAATATCTTTATCAGTAAGCCCGGAAGTAATCTTCCATTTACTGTTAGTTGAACCAAAAAGTAAAACTGGAGATCCCGGAGCTACCATTTCATTTGATTCAGCAAATTTTTTATATATTTGTCCGGAGTTCGGAGCTCTAATTACTGAATAACCTTGATTAAATTCAGCAATGTTTAAGTTTGCCTCGGCTAGTTCCAACGCCGTCTTAACATTTTGATATTGTTCAAGAGTAACAACACTATCAGCATACAGTGATTCTATTCTAGAAAAATCCCGTTTAGCTTTGTCGAAACCAACTTTTGCTTGAACAACTTGTGAGTTTATTTCTTTCAAGTCAAGAGTTGTAAGTAAATCTCCCTTACTTACTAATTGTCCCTCATTGACAAATATTTTATCAATAATTCCACCTGTTTTAAAAGATAATTTTATTTCTTTTTGAGAACTAATTTTACCGCTTGTTAATATTGGTATTTTGATATCAGTCTCTTCAATGTTGTATATAGTTACAGGAATTTTAGCAGCCGGTTCATCTTTCTTTTCCATCTCACTGCATGCTAGCAATACCAATAAAAATAAAATTAAAAGCATTGATTTGCTGATTTGAGTTAATAATATTCGTAATTTCATCGTCGCTGTTTCCCTAAAATCTAATAATTTTTTATTGATTTAAGTCTAGTTTTATTTCTAAAGAATCTTTAAGGTAGAACTTGGCATTCTCAAAACTAGGCGGACCGAAAGAACCGGTTGCATAGTTGCTAAAAACATAATCTTCACTTGGCATTCCCAAAAAATTTCTATCTAACTCACCGTTACCATTTTCATCATGATATATTGCTATGGCATATTCACCGGACTTTAGTTCCGAAAAAGTGTATACAACAGTACTGTCCTTCAAATCTAGCACTGCCCCTAATCTGTTATTACTTTTTCTAGGAAAATTCTCCGGCCCCGAAAATAGACCAATCGATACTTTTCCCTCAATTTCTTCAAAACCGGTAACACTTACCGTTAAAACACAATTTTGTGCATATATCATACTGGGAATTGTTAGTAGTTGTAACATCAAAATTGTTGAGAATATTTTTTTCATTAATATATTCCTTAATTAAACTTTTGTAAATCAACTAGAGCAGCAACCTTTTCTAGATTTGCATAAGATTCCAGAATATTATATTCTGCTAATATGTTAGCTATTTCAGCTTGTATAAATTTATTTTGGGCATCTAGATATTCAAGTTGTGATGCAAGACCTGCTTTGTATTTTTTCTTCATAATGTTAAATGACTTAGAATAACTGTCATATCTTTCTCTTGTAGATTCTATTGTTTTTGATGCAACTATAAAATTTTTATAGGCCTCTTTAATTTGCAGTCTAATCATATTTTTCAATTCATTAAATCTTACCTGAAGATTTTTTATTTCAATATCAGCTTTTTCTGATTTTGCAGCATCTTGTAAACCATTAAATATATTCCAATTAAAGACAACTGAAGCCATCCAATAATCATCATCTTTACTAAATCTATATTCATCTCCTTGAAATCCGTAATCAACAGCCAGGGCAAGTCCGGGGTAATAATTAGATTTAGCCAAACCTTTGCTATCATCCGCAGTTTCTAAAGCAAGGTTCAGCTGATTTAATTCTTCCCTTTGTTTAATTGCAATAATTTCCAGCTCTTCTAATGATGCGACATTTATATTAGTTATTTGGATCGAATCAATAGCAATTGTGCTATCCAACGGTTTATTTAGTAAAAAATTAAAATATGCTGCAGCAATTTCCGAATCATTTTCTGCTTCAAGCTTTTTTTGTTCAATTTCAGATAATTCAGCTTTCGCCCTATAAACAATGTCAATAGTTACTTTGTCGTTTTTATATAGACTATTAGTTACCCTCAAATTTTCGGTAACAAGTAAAATCGTATTGTTAAAAAGGGTTTTAATTTTTTTCGTTTTTAGATAATTATAATAGGCAGATTGAATATCAGCTATTAGATTTCTAATATATATATTTTTCTCAGTGAATCTGATTTCCACAAGATTACTTTTAATAGAGTAATTATAGAAAAGAGACGGCTGAATTATTGGTTGAACAAGACTAATTTTGGTATCATGTTCTTTTGGACGTAAAAATTTTGTTTGTTCGTTTTGTATATTAGTTGGGTATGGTGCATTTTGAATTAACGAATTTAAACCTTGATTTATTGGATTTACAAGATCTCCAATTGGTATATCTATAACTCTTCCCCCTCCAGCCCTTGTGTATCTGGAATTTATTCCAATTGAAGGGAAAAACATACCTTTAGCTTCTTTCAGATCAGCCAGACTCTGATCAAGTGAAAATTGTTTTTGCTTTAAGGTTAGGTTATTCTTTATGCCATATCCGATATAATCACTTAAAATTTCAAATTGCCCGAAAGACTGGACAAATAAAATGAACCAGATCATTAATATTTTAATCATTAGTAGCCTTTTATAATAATTTTTCATATTATTTACTTGCATCCATTGCATTATAGTGGAAATCAAGTGAATGCTTTAGGAGTTTATCGGATTTGATTCCAGTCTTTTTTTCGATCATGGGCCCCTTGCTGGCAATTAATTGTAATACACCCATTGTATGGCCCCATAGTAAAAAAGCTGTTATTGCCGGATCAATATTTTTTTTAATTGATCCATCTTTTATTCCTTCAATTATTGTATTTACAAATACATCACTACCCTTTTTCTTCTCACAATCTTTACATTCATCATCCATACCATCCTCTCTTTTTGTGTGGCCATATAACATTGCTTCATGATATTCATTGTGCTCCTTAAAAAACTTGATAAACGCCTCTCCTATAGCGCGAACCTTTTCCAATCCATTTTTTTTTCTTCTTATAGCCTTTTTGAAATATTTATCCAGTAATTCTCCGCCTCTTTTAGCTATCTCGTAAAACAATTCTTCTTTACTTTTAAAATATAGGTATAGAGTGCCCTTACTTAATTCAACCTCTTCCGCCACATCATCCATAGTGGAAATTTCAAATCCTTTGCTAAAAAAAACCTTTTCAGCCGCATTAACAATATCGTTTCTGCGTTGTTGTTTTTCTCTTTCTTTTCTTTCTGCTGTACCCATTATTGTAATCTCATTTATTTACTGACTACCAGTCATATTTTAACCCAAAGATATGTTTTAAACTGACGTTTGTCAAGGGAAAAATAAATTTTAATTATAAATTAGATTTTTTTGGAATGTATCTTTCAAAAGATTAATATTCGAAAATTAATCCTCCGCCACTTGCTCCGGCCCCATGGGCCATAAACATTACTTTCATTCCCCTTTTTAATTTTCCTGAATCAATTAATTCATTTAAATTAATAATGCTCATAGCTGCGACCGTATTACCGCATTTTTCAAATAAACTGCTACTTTTTGAGGTAGGTATTTTTAGCCTGTCTAATTGTGCTTTCCAAGTAAATGTTGTTTGATCACAGGTAACAAAAATATCCATCTGATCGATTGAATTGTGGGTTTGTTCTAATAATTTTTTTGCAACAATTTCTGCCGAATCTATAACGGAATTGTGAACAATCATTCCATTAGGCATCTGCATATTGAACATCTCATTACTAAAATCCAAAGACTTATTGATCATCTCGGATCCAAAAGGTATATAAGAATATTCAAAGTATGTATTATCAGTATATAAGTAAGAAGCTGAGAAATATTCTCTATCAGCCGGACCCAATAACATACCAACAACTGCATCTCCGTTAAGAAAGATAGTTCTTGTATCTTTTTTATTTTTCGAACTATATAATCTCGTTGATATATCACCTCCGAGAATTAATATATAATCATCACCCGAATCTATATATCTAATTGCCATATCCATTAAATGCACGAATCCGCTACATGCTGCTGAAATATCAAAAGCAGGTATTCCTTTATTCATACCTAATTTTTCTAGTACTTTTATACTTGTTGCAGGTGAGATTTTATCCCCAAGAAGTTTTGTGTAAATAATTCTATCTAATTTGTCGGCAGAAATATTTGATTTTTGCAGGCAGCTTTTTGCAACTTCAAATAATAAGTCAGAAACTTCATTCTCTTCATCAGCAAATCTTCTTTCCTTAATTCCAATTGAATGTTGAACTGCCCTGTCTGTAGCTATTAAATCATATCTATCTATAATGTCTTGATTGGAAACTATATTTTTTGGCAAGTGAACAGCTGTAGAAAGTATTTTAGCATACTTATCTATATTTAATTTCTGTGATACCGGGTAATCTAACTTAGATAACATTTGTATATCCTATTTCCATTTTATGAATCAATATTTTCTCTTATATAATCAACAAGGTTCTGAAAAATCAACATATTTTCACTTGTATCGGTAATCGGGACTCCAAATTTTTCAGTTAGCTGAAAACCAAGTTCAACCAAAGCAAGCGAATCGGCGCCGGCATCATTTACTATGTGTGTTTCCGGTTTTATTTCATCATCATCTAATCGTAAATAGCTTGTAATTATTTTTTTTACATCATCATAAATCTTATCTGTTTTATTTTCAGTCATAGACCAATCTCCATCTAAATTAAACTTTATAGATTATTCCACCTCCGCTAATACCTTCTCCATAAGATAAAAGCATTATTTTTTTTTCTTTATTAATGATTTGATTAGAAAACGAATGATCAAGCAATAGAGGGAGCATGGCTGACATTGTATTACCATAATTTTCTATTAAACTAACAGTTTTGTTATTCGTAATTCCAAGACTATCTAAGGCTAAATCAAACATCGACTTATTATTCTCTGTCAGAAGAAATAAATCTATTTCTTCAAATTCCAGATTACTCTGTTCTAATAATACATTTTTTGTATGGGTTATGGCTTCAACGTAGAAATCTTTTGATTCTTTCCAGTTTTCCATAGTATATAAGTCTTGCAAAAGAAAATAATTACCTTTCTCAAAAATATCATCAGAAACAGCATCATTAAATTTTAGATTTCTTGAACCGGCATAATCAAAATGTTTCCAATTAGAATATTCATAGGATGCCAAGAAATGATTATTATTGGATTTGCCTAATAATACTGCTCCCGCTCCATCCCCAAATAGAAAGGCAATTCGCGGATCTATTTTACTTAACGCAGCCCTATTAATTCCTCCGGAAAGAATTAAAATGTATGGTTCTTCTTCAAAGGATGTACTTATATATCTGGCACCCAAATTAATTGCATTCATAAAGGAATTTATACCACCATCAATATCAATTGCATGAAAAGCACAATTACTTCCTAATTTTCTTTGCACCATAGAAGCAGTCATTGGTAAAATCCTATCGCCCAAAAATTTTGTTACTAACAATTTTGATAATTGCTCCGGTTTTACATTGGCTTTTGCTAAACAATCTTCAGCAGCTTTTATTAACACATCTGAATCTGTCATACCTTTTTCAGCTTCTCTTCTTCTTTTTACTCCAACTGTTTTCCGAATAACCGAGTCAGTTATTTTTAGATCATTCGCTTCAATAATTTCCTGATTAGTTATTTCTTTTTTGGGGAGGTATGATCCGGTAGAAATAATTTTTGAAAACCTATTATACTTTATCTTCTTGTTTCTTGGGAAAATAAAATCATTTGAGTTTATCATATTATACTCTTTTCAGACCATTCTTTAATGTGTTCTTATCAATTTTACCCATAGTATTTCTCGGGAACTGATCAATAAAATGAACTTCTTTAGGAATTTGAAAATTCATTAAATGACTTTGCAAATATTTTATAATCTCTCTTTCGCGGAGTTCTAAACCATTATTTAACTTAACAAAAGCTATAACTATTTCGCCATACATTTCATCATCAACTCCTATAACCGCAGACTCATTTATTCCAGGAAGCTCATTTAAAGCAGCCTCAATTTCGAATGGAGCTACCTTTATCCCGGCGATATTTATAACATCTTTTATCCTTCCTGTTAATACAATCTGATCATCATTAGTTTTATATCCCATATCTCCCGTTCTGAACCAGCCATTATAGATCGCCTTTTTTGTTTCTTCCTTTTTATTAATATAACCCAGCATCACACTTTCCGATTTAATTACAATTTCTCCTCTTTCATTTGCTTTTAAGAATTCAAATTTTTCGTTCACAACTTCTATTTCTACAAATTCTTTTGGATAGGTTCCTATATCACCTAACTTATTAGGCAATCTATTCTTCCTAAAAGCAACACCGGTACTTGTTTCAATCAATCCATAACCTTCGTCTAAAAAATATCCAAGTTTTTCATTCCATTCTTGAGCAGTATCAGTTCTAAGTAATGCAGCAGCTGTAAAAGCTCCTTTTAATTTTTTAAGATATTCATAAAGCTCTTCTTTTTTTAATAATTGTTGATAGTGAGAAGGGACCCCGAATAAATGAGTTATTTTGTATTTCTCAATTGCTTCTATAACCTTATGTGGGTGAAATGACCTCATTATATACATTGAAGCACCGGATTGTAAGCATGGTAAAAATACAGATTTGGAGCCATAGCCATGGGAAAAAGGAACAAAACATAATAACTTATCACTAGCCGAATAGTCGTAGCATCCCTTGATAAATATTTTAACATGATTTGAAAAATTTTTGGGAGAAAGCATTACTCCTTTTGGTTTGCTTGTTGTTCCCGATGTATAAAAGATTGTAGAAATTTCATCTTTTAAATATTCATATTTTATTAAATGATTATCATTACTATTTGAATCAATAATTGGAAATATTTCATTCGCTTCTAAAATGTTATCAAGACCATCACATATTTCGTTCATTGATTCTTTTTTCTTACCGGTAATTAAATGTTTTGCTTTAGTATCATCTAAATAGTATGTCAGCGCTTTTATTGGAATAAGTGGATCTAATAAACATGTTACTCCTCCTATATATTGTACTGCCAAATGTGAGATAACAACTTCAGCACTATTTGCAATATGTAACGCAACAACATCACCACTTTTTATTCCTCTATTAACAAATCCTTTACTAAGTGCAATGACTGAATTTTGCAATTCAGCATATGTAAAAGACTTTTCGGATTCAATATCTACCAGGGCTGTATTATTGAGCCATTCTTTTTTTATATCAAATAAATAATTACAATAATTCATTAAGTAACTCGGAAAAATAATTGCTCGATGTCTGTAGCCAATTTGGGGACTCTCAAAATATTTAAATGGCCGGCATTATAATTAAATACATTTTTTAATGACCATTTTCTTATTAGAAGCTCATAATTCTCAGGATCATTAATTTGATCATAACGGCTAGTTCCAACTGCAATTTTACTTATTTCGGTTGCTATTTTTTTTCTATCTATCGGTTCAAATTCGTTAAATCTAGATTTGACTTTTTCATAATCCAAGTCGGATTTTTCAAAATCATTTTTAACAGGTGAAAAAAGTTTACTGTTCCATACTAAGGAAGTGATATTGCAAACCGGATTAATAGCAAATGTACCGTCTAAATTAACCAATGAGGCTAATGTTAAAGAAATTCCCCCACCCATACTGAAACCAGAAAGAACAACTTTGCGTACACTATTCTTTTTTAGATACAAATAAATAGAATACAAATCAGATAAACTTTGCTTAAATGCTAGTATACTTCTCGAAATATCACCGCTCCAAAAAAACTCTCCACTAAATAGGCTTTGCTTCGGTTTACGTTTGTAATGAAATGGTAATAATAATAAATAAACATTTAGTCCTTTTTCATTGAGCTGAGATACAAAATAGTTATAGATCTGGAGATTATCTTCATACAATCCATGAACAAAAATCAAATCCCCTCTTATTTCTTTTTGAGAAGAAGGATATATTATACAACATGCTTTATCATTTTCATCATAATTTGTTGTTACAAAAGAGTTAAACAGTACTTCGTTTTGTCCGTTACTTGAAGTATTATGAAACTTTATTTCCCGTAATTCGATTTTAGAGATACTATCTAAACTAATTTCTTGGCCATAGGACATATTCTGAGGATAGTGATGGACTTTATTAAGTTTCTCAGAAAGTAATTTTTCAACGGCAATCTGATCTACATATTTAGAACTGGCTTCATTCATTTGAGGCAATTAAATAGCTATTGAGAAATAATAATCGTCAATTTTTTGAGAAAGTAATCGAATTTTTCCATAAGAGTTATTTACAACAGATAAATATTCAGTTGTTGTATCCAATAATTTAAAATTTATTTTCATTCCTAATTTTAGATATTTAGCAACAGCTTCCTTACGGGTCCAATATTTAGTGATAACTTCATTGAATTCGTTATCCTTATTAGATTTATCATTAATTTTTAACGATTCGTCATCAGAAAAATAGTATTTAATAATCGAAGGATTATGCTCTGTTATTCTTTCAAGATCAATACCAATTTTACTATTTGAGACAACCGCGATCGCATATTGGGAGGAATGGGAAATCGATAATTCTAAATTTGGCAATTCTAAAATAAACGGTGCTCTGTTACCATCATTTAATATGGAGATATTCTTAATATTGGTATTACCAGATATATTAGAATAATCTTGAAAAGCTTTTTTTGCTGCAATTCTTCCAGCAAGCCATTCTGATTTTCTTTTTTCGAATTTGAAGGTTTTAAAGATCATTAGTTCTTTTTCTGTTAGTCGCTCTTCAGCCAACGAATTTATTGAAATATTATTAATTTCATCAATCGATTGAATCCCAATACTAATATTCAATTCTTCAGAAATCCTTTTTAGATAATTTATTATTAACATTTCTTTACAAATTTATTTTTCGAAATTCGATACTTCTCACAAAATATCTAATTGTTTTATTTTCATCAAGCATAGTAACTTTGTACTTAACAATATTTTCAGATTCCTTAAGGAGTTGAGCATGGCAAGTATATATGCCATCTTTTTTAGGTACGTTAACAATTCCTAAGTCTGTCGCTAACCAAGGCAGGTATACTCTTTTTCTTGTTACAAGTAAGTGAGCTGCACATGATTGGTATAATGTATCTAAGAAACATGGATTAACAAGCAACTTTTGAAGAGGGTATTTATTATTCGTTAGCTGTTCTTGAGGAAATCTTGTTGGATAAATTACACTATTTTGAAATATTGTAACTGCATCTTTGTTCTTTGTATTTCTTACTATATCATTGTAAAGCGGACCCAAAATAATCCTTTGCTTAGGACCTTCACCTTCAATTAATAACAATGATTCTGATGCAGGTAAAGTAACAGGTTTCTCATTTTCAAATTTCCATTTAGATGGATGCATATCTTCATAGTTACCCAACTGAGTAGTAATATTAACCTTAGAGTGTAAAACAGTATTTGTGATATTAGATTGTTTTACTCTAAATTTGGACTTTATTTCTAATTCCCATTGGTTATCTGCTTGAGATTTATGTCCCTCAAGATACAATTCCCTTGCTTGCTGCTTAAATAGTTTGAATGGATTTTCGAAACTAATTTCCTTAAATAAAAAATGAGCAGGTCTTCCTTCTTTTAGAGATAAAAACTCTGCACCAAGCTCTGAATATGCTACAGCCGGTAGTATGGGGATATCGCCCAATCTATGTTGATCAATTAATGCATCTCTTTTCGTACTGAACATTCTATATGCTTTTGATATTTTACCGTTTTTAGTTATGACTCTATCTAATAACGGGTACTGTTCAATTAACGATTCTGATAATCCATCTTCAATGAAACCGGTAAGACCTTTATGAATTATTATTTCACTGTCATCATTTAACGATTCGAATTCTTCAATAAATGATTTAACTGCTAAATTAGGTTCGATTAAATTCAGTCCCATTTCCTCCGAACCGGTTCTAACGAAATCATTTCTCCAAGCCATACCATAATCCTTCCAGCCAGAAGTTAAAAAACTAAATGCGTTTAATTTCTTGTTTGATTTTAATTTTATAATCCATGAATTTAAATATGCGTTAGCGGCTGAATAATCTGATTGAGCTGCATTTCCAAAACGACCTGAAATTGAAGATAGCGCAACAACTGATTTTAACGAATTCTGTCCAAGTAGTTTCTCTAAATTAATTGCACCTTTTACCTTTGTGTTAAAAACATGATTGAATTCTTCAAATGTCTTTTGATCAATAAAACGACTCCTATCAATCCCTGCACCATGGATCAGAACTGTAATTGTTCCAAAACTATTAGTAATACTTTTTATTGTTTCTTCAAGTGAAGTCATATTTTTTATATCACAAGAAATATATTTAACACGATTTTTATCTAACTGTGCAATATTTTTGTAAACTTCAATAGCTTTAGTAATTTTGTCAAATTTGGTATTTACCATTTTGGGAGTGACTTTTTCATATTCATCATTTAATGCCAGACGAATATTATTCCTCAATTCTTCCAAACCATTTTCATCAAGTTTATTTAGCTCTTCAATATTTTCCGGAATTTCCGTTCTACCAATTATGATAAATTTGGAATTATATTTTTCTGCTAATGCTTTAGTGATTTGAAAAGTTATTCCACCACCACCACCAGTTATCAAAAATACATCTTCATCAGTGTAATTGATTTTTTCTTTCGATTTATTTTCACTGTCTTTTATAATTAAAACATTTCTCTGCGAATCTATAAAAGAAATCTCTACACCATTACCTGAATGCTCAAGCTCATTTATAGTACTAGTAGTTATTGAATTAAAATCTTCGTCAATCAAATTAGGAACAAAATCAATTATTTTAACTTCAGTATCCTCAAATTCTTTACGCAACGATTTATAAAATCCACTTATTGCCCCAAAAGCCGGATCAATTTGATTTTCCGTATTACTCTTATATCCGTGAGCACCATCCAGTGAAATTAAACACAATACTTTTTCCGGTATTATATTTTGCTCATTCATATACTTGAATAATAAAAAACGATTCTTAACTTTTCCAAATAAATAATTTTCAATATTTTCATCTGATTTTTCGTTGTCTCCAATAAAAGTTGAATCAATAATAACATCAATATTACTAGACAATTTTAATTTTTTAAAATCACTTAATAACTCATCCGGATTATTTATTTGTGGGAATAAATAAGAATACAAATTGTTTGTTCTTCCAGTTAATGAATTACATATTTTCATATTGGTTTCATTAACATTCCCAATAATTAGCACATTTTTATTTTTTAGATCGTAATTCTTTTCACTATTATTTAATTTTTTCAAAATCGGGACTTGTCGACTTAATTCAGTATCATCCGGTAAGTCATTTATTTGTTCTTGTTTATCAAGATTATCTGAATTATTTGGATTTACTTTCTCATTCTCATCTATTAGCTCCTCATTATTACTCGCAGCACCCTTTGTTTTAACAAGTTCAATGATCGAACCAATAGTAGGATAATCCGATAATCTAAAATCTTCATTTTGATCAAGTCTATATTTTTCACCAAGAATGGAAAGTATTGTGGCTTGTTTTACGGTGTCAATTCCCAGATCAGCTTCCATTTCCATATTTAGTTCAAGCATATCTTCAGGGTATTTCGTAACCTCAGAAAATACTCTGATTACATCATCTTTTAAATCAGTTGAATCAGTTTCATTATTTTGTTGTACAGTTGAGTTAGTATCCTTTAGGTTTTGTTCCACTTCTGCTGTTTCCTCAACCTTAACATCGGTAGTTTGATATACTAAATCTAGAATATGTCCAATAGTTGGATAATCCGATAATATTAAATTATCATCTCTTTCCATATGATACTTTTCACCAAGCATAGAGAGTATTGTAGCCTGTTTAACTGTATCAATTCCTAAATCAGCTTCCATCTCCATATCTAACTCAAGCATATCTTCAGGGTATTTTGTAACCTCAGAAAATACTTCAATAACTTCTTTCTTAATCTCTTCTACTTGCCCGGTCAATATTTTAACATTAGTCTTTCCTGAAATCGAACTAATATCAGTACTGCTAGCAGTATCTTCAGTAAGTATGTGTTTAATAATATCTCCTACTGTTGTTGAATCGGAGATAATTATTGGGTCTTTATTTAGATCAAACTTTTCTTGTAATGAACTTGATATTTGTGATTGTCTACTGGTTTCAATACCAAGATCAGCTAAAAACTCCATATCATTTTCTAACATTTCCGGTGGATATGAAGTGAGTGAAGAGAGTAAATTTAAAATCTCATCCTGATTAATAATTTGTTTTTTTTCTTCTTCCTTTACATTTTTCGTTTGTGTTAAAACATCGATATCAATGTAATTTACATCACCAATATCTTCAGTTACAATTTTTTCTTTTTCATTCGATTCAACAATAAATATTCTACCATTAAGTTTGGTTTTTGCATTTGAAGAATTACTAATTTCATTTAACCAATTTTGATATTTATTTTTATCGTTTATTCTATCGTTACCGTTTGCAGATTTTTTTAACAATAGAAAATGACCTTGCGCTCCAAATCCAGCCGACATTCTCAAAGCATATTCTCTGTCATGTGACCCACCTTCAGAAATACTTAAATCAGCTAATAAAGGATCTTTATGAGATAGATTAACAACCGGAGGAACTTTACCATATTGTAGAGACTTGGCAGCAATAGCTTCCTCGAGAGCAGCACCCATTGCATGACCTGTCATTCCTTTAGAATTTCCAATAATAATATCTTTCGCATTTGAATTAAATGTATGCGATAATGCAGATGCTTCGGTTTGAGAACAACCGCCACGAGGAGGTGTATATGTTTCGTGAGATAAATAAATAGAATTTTTGGCAATATCCTTTCTCTCCAAACTATATTTATTCTCAATTTTATTTATAAATCTATTAAGCTCAGTAGAAAATCCGTTTGAATCAATCTGGGCCGGATGATTTGCTGTATTAAACGAATGAGTGCCTAATAGTTCACATACTTCAACAACACCTCTTTTTCTAACTTCTTCTTTTTCTTCAAGAATAATTCCTACAGCACCGGAACTCATTATCATTCCATTTCTTTTAACATCAAAAGGAACAGCTGCTTTATATAGATCACCCTCGCTTGTTGCCGCACCTGTGGATAAAAACCCAGCACCTAGGATTGGTAAATTACTATTTGATGTTGAATCGTCAGCTCCTACGATAATCATTCGTTTTACTCTTCCACTTTTAATAAAGTCTTCCCCGATTGTTATTGCATTTGAAGTTGAAGAACAAGCAGCATTCATCTGAAAGTTTGGACCTTTGGCATTTATTAACTGTGCTATTCTATTATTCGCTTGAGATGATATTTGGGTCATGAAATTATAATTGAATTGGTAAACACTCTTTTCATTTATATTTTGGTTAAGTCTGGAGTAATAAAGTGCAAACCAATCTGTTAACATTTTTTTTGCATCAGTATCTTTAATATTTCCAATTATTGATTCATAAAATGATACAATCTCATTGCTGGTTTTAGTACCGTAATAATAACTGATATGCTTAGATACTTCTTCAATTATTGGATCAACCATCGGGAATCCGTTGGCAAATATTACTCCCGTTTCATTTTGCATATATTTTGGTAAAGCAAGTTTACTTGGAAGATACTTGCCTGATGTGGTTTTAGAATACTCTTGTACTAGTGGTATATGGGCATCTCTCAATGCTTCATAAGCAGCTGCTATTCCTATTGAGATTGTTTTAGTCATTTTTTTTAATTCACTCTCATCGAAATGATAATCTTTTATCATATCAATTTTGCCAACTTTTCCTGCCAGTTGTATTACATCATCCAGAGAGGACAATATTTTAAATGTTGGCCCTTTTTCATCCTTTATCAATTTCGTTATTTGCAGGTCGACCATTTTTTGTTTTTCTTCATCCGTTAGTCGTTCAATAAAATTTCGCCCTTCAAATATTTGCTTGAAATTATCGTCTCTAAACATAGATTTATAGGAACCGGGTAAACCAATAGATGTACCGCTGTACACAACTGAAATAGAACCATTTGTAACGCTGCTCTTTTCAAATGAACTCTTCAATCCCTTTTCAATATTTTCTTTAATTATTTCATCCGAACCGCTATTAATATTAATCGGAACAACACCAACACCTTCCGCAAATAGTGACGCACTTAATTTCTTTAATGATAAAACGTCATCGGATTTTTTATAGTTAGACGAAAGAACATTTATTTCTTTTCCTTCAAGAATATTTTTTGTCAGCGAGCTTAAAATAGAATTGGGTCCCACTTCAACAAATAATTTAACTCCTTGATCGGAAAGTTTATTAATTGATTGCACAAAATTAACTGGAGCTAAAATCTGTTCAGCTAAAGTATTAGTAAGTGAGAAAGAATCATTTATATTATTCGGATAAAATTTTCCGGTATGATTCATCATAACATTAGTATCGGACTCATGAAAACGAATGTCCTTTACCCTATCTTTAAATAGTTTACTCACAGATTTCATTAATGGTGTATGAAAAGCATGGGAAACAAATAAAATTTTACTTGAAACTCCTTCTTGATCTAAGTATAGCTTGAAATCATTAATGGCATTTGAGCTACCGGCAACAATAGTCTGTTTATTACTGTTAATATTAGCAATAGAAATATTATCAATTTTATTTTTATCAATTAATTGTTGACATTGCTCATAACCTTTACCGATACTAATCATTTTTCCTTTGTCGTCTAGTTTTGCTTCAACAAAAGAATATCCCCGAGCACTTATAAGTTTTAATGCATTGTTAAATTTTATTTTCCCTGCTGCAGCGAGTGCCGTAATTTCACCAAGGCTATGCCCTATCATATACTTCGCATTTAATCCATTGTCACTCAAGTATTTATAAAGTGCATAACTTGATGCGAAAATAGCGGGATGTGTATTTTCCGTCTCCTTTAACTTTTCAAGTAATTCTTCTTCACCACCATTTTTACCATAAATTAGTGATGAGATTGTATGCGATCTTTCGCTAAGCCAAAATGCATCCGATCGATCAAAATAATTTTTAAATATATCGGAGTTCTCCCAAACATCTCTTAACATATTTACATACTGAGAAGCTTGACCAGGGAATAAAATTGCAATTTCATCTTTACTCAATGGTTTCGCTGCTTTATAATAAATTCCTTTCGATTGCATTAATTCAGGAGCCATAGTTTCCATTTTGTCTTTAAAAAAAGCAATGGCTCCCTCAAGTTTTTCTAATCTATCCAATGCCAGCGATAACCTAAATTCCTTTAAGTGGTCTGCATTTAGGTTATGTAGATTAATAAACTCTTTCTTCGTAAGGCTATCTTGAGATTTTATTTTCGACAGGAAGTTATCTAGGGATCTAAACAATTCTTCTTTAGTTTCTCTGGAAAAATGTAAGACAACATGGTCATTTTCTTTAGTTTCAATTTTATTATTTTTAGGTCTGCTTGTATCTACAGCCTTATCTTTTACGGAAGAAATAACAAAATTATTGTTTGAATAATCGCTTTCTCTGAACTCTTCCAATGCAAGATGATAATCAGCTCCACCAAATCCAAATGCACTAACATTTGCTCTCCTCGGATGATTTGGATTTGCTTCCCAATCTTTCAATTGATCAAGTATATAAAAAGGTGAATTCTCTAATCCTAATTTCGGATTAATTGTTTTTAGACTGGCAGTAGGTGGTAATTTTTTGTTATGTAAGGCTAATATCGTTTTCATAATACCTGCGATGCCTGCTGCAGATTTTAGGTGTCCAATATTAGATTTTACCGATCCAACACCACAATAATTTGTTTTGCTATATCCCAGTTTTGAAAATGCCTTTTTTAACCCATCAATTTCAACAACATCCCCAACTGTTGTACCTGTTCCATGTGCCTCAATTAACTCAATAGTATCAACCGGATATCCTGCCATTAGGCAAGCTTTTTCAATTGAATGTGCCTGCCAGTCGGAATTAGGAGCAGCAATATATTTACCTTTCCCATCACTCGCTTCTCCGTATCCATTTATTACTGCATAAATTTTATCATTATTTCTTACAGCATCTTCTAGTCTCTTAAGAATAATTGTTCCGGAACCTTGTCCCATCACAAATCCATTTGCTCTTTCATCAAAAGGAAATGATCCATCAGGAGATAATGCATTAATAGCAGAGAAAAATATAAGTCCTAATGATTTAATAGGCATATCGGAACCACCGCATACAACGGCATCACTTTCATTTAGTCTCAAACTTTTTATACCTGCAATAATAGAAGTTAGTGCAGATGCACATGCAGAATCAATAGTATAAGATGGTCCATTAAAATCGAAAACATTTGAAACCCGAGCAGCAATAATATTGGGAAGAATTCCGGGAGCACTATCTTCAGTTATCGGAATACTCTCATCTACTGCATTCTTTCTTAGGTATTCAAATAATTCTTCCTGATCTTTTTCATTGTAATCCTTGAAAAACGGATGTTTTTTAAGATAGTGTTTTATTTTATCAAACTGAACTCCAACAATTGCATCACCGTATCTTGTACCAACTGAACCATTGGCATAAACGACCGATATTCTTTCATTATTAATATTTTCTAAAGAAATTTCGTTTAGGGCTTGATCCGCAGTATAAAGGGCAGCATGTTGATTTGGATCCATGTGCTCAGCAACTGAGGGTGGAATTTTAAACTTACGTACAGTGTTATAATTAATGTCTTCTATAAAACCGGCAATATTAGTATAAGATTTATTTTGTTTGCTAAATGCAGTTTTTAATTCCGGTCTATAATAAATTTCACTTTCAAATAATTCTTCAGGTAATTTTTTTATTGATACTTTTTTTGGAATAATATTATTCCAAAAATCATTTACATTGTGTGCGCCCGGGAAAAGTGCTCCCAGACCAACTACAGCAATTTTATCATAGTATTTTTCGTTCATTATACTGCCTCAAACCTTCTTTAGTTAATTACCGGTATTGCTTTTTTCATTTTAAGTAATGATTCAATCAAATATTTATTTTCAGCCGGTTTTCCAATTGTTACTCTGATATGACCGGATTTGCAATTATTAAGTCGGATTGGTCGTATAATTATTCCCTGTTTCAATAAAAATTTATCTACAAATTCTATATCACGTTCAGTATTGATGAAAATAAAATTTGTAGTTGATTTATGAAAACAGAAATTATGTTGTTCAAGATTTTTACAAAGATATTTTTTTTGGTGATGTGTAAGAACTAAATTTTCCATAAGGTGATCTTCATCTTTAATTGCTGCAATTCCACCAACTAAGGCAAGTGAATTTACATTAAAAACTTCTCGAACTTTATTGAGGTAAGAAATTAAATTTGAATTTCCGATTAAATAACCAATTCTTAATCCGGCAATACCATATGCCTTGGAGAGAGTCCTCATTATTAAGATATTTTCTTTTTTAACTAATTTTGAATAATTAAGTTGATTTTTAGGATCATAAAACTCAAGATAGGCTTCATCAATAACTAAAATTGTTCCATCGGGAATCTTATCAATGAAATTAAGAATTTCTTTCTTCGACTTAACCGATCCGACCGGATTACTTGGATTATCTAAATAGATTACCTTGGTTGTTTTACTAATGCTTGATGAAATTTTGTCTAAATTATGTTCATAATTTAGCATTGGAATCGAATTTATGTTTGCTGAATGAACTTTTGCAGATATTTCATATTTTGGGAACGTTGGGTACCCTAATATAATTTCATCACCTTCCTTGATTAAAGCTCTATTAGTAACGTCAATTAATTCAGCAGATCCATTTCCTACCAGGATATTTCCAATATCTATATTTAATTTTGTAGAAATTATTTCCTTAAAATTTTTGGCATCCGGATCCGGATAGTGTTGAATTTTTGTTATCTCTTTTTTAATTGCTTCAATTACTTTTGGTGATGGCCCTAAAATATTTGTGTTTGATGACAAATTGATAAAATTTTGATCAATATCATCATCTAAATTAGATCCAATTTTACTTCTTCCCGGAATATATGATGTTGCTTCTAAGATATTCGTTTTTGTTAGAAATGAATTCTCCATAATCTATTTTGTTCTTTCGAATTAGTTTCAAGATATTAAAGATTGTCTAATTTTTGTCTAGCATTAAGATAGACATTATTTAGACATTTGTCAAGATAAAAAGACAAAAGGTAGATTATTTTCTGAGAAAAGGGAAGTTTCCTATTTATAGGAATAAATTAAATTACACGCCTGATTGTAATAACTCATCCCGAAAAGATTTAGATGATTTAGAATATGATAAAGTTTATAGATATTTTCTCTATACTCCCACCCTTCAGAAAGGGGGTATTCTTCTTTATAAGAATCGTAAAATTTAGAATCAAATCCCCCAAATAATTTGGTCATGGCAAGCTCAGCTTCCCTATGCCCGTAATATACTGCAGGATCAATCAAACAAGGGTTTCCCCTTTGATCCACAATATAGTTTCCCCCCCAAAGATCACCGTGTATTAAAGTCGGAGGTTCTTCACCCCCGTTTAATATACTTTCAATATTCTCTTCAATTAATTTCATTCCCTCTTTCAATTCAGTAGTTGAAAAACCGTTCTTTTCAGCAAACCTAAATTGATAGATAAGACGGTTTTCCAAATAAAACTCAATCCAATTATCATTTTGAGGGACATTGATTTGGTCGGTAGATCCAATAAAATTATCCTCAAAATAACCAAATTGCGAAGATGTGCATTTATGTAGTTGTGCTAATTGATAACCAAATTTTTCACTAAAATCAGCATTTGGAGCAACAGACTCTATAAATTCCAGAATTAAAAAATCATCTGTTACTTTAACTACTCTGGGAACTCTGATCGAGTTTGCAGTTCTTAATTCATTTAAGCCGTTTGATTCAACATGATGAATTTTACTATTTTCATATTGTTTAACAAAATAAGCAGAGTTATTTTCGGTAATAATTTTAACTGCATTCCCAATACAACCACCTCCCAGCGGTGTAATAGATTTTATTTTTTGAAATATTTCTTTTTCTATTTTTTCGGTAAAATTTTGCATATCTAATTCAATGAAAAGTTAATATTATTTTCTTAAGTTAATAATTCATGCTCCTCAATTATTTTATTTAATAAACCGGAACATGAATCTTCCAGAATATCCAAAACATTTTCAAAACCTTCCGGACCACCATAATATGGATCCGGAACTTCACTATAATTGTTATTTTCAGCAAAATCAGTCATTAAAAATATTTTTTTACTATACTTTTTATCATAATCCAATGATTTTATGTCACTAAAGTTTAATAAATCCATAGCAATTATATAATCAAAATTTTCAAAATCATTATTTCTAAATCGCCTTGCAATACTTGTTAATTTATATCCCCGTTTTATTGCATGTCTTTTCATTCTAGCATCTGCAGGTTCTCCTTCATGAAATGCAATAGTTCCGGCCGAATCACATTTAATTTTATCAGCTACTCCGGCACGTTTTACAAGTTTATTCATAACAGCTTCACCACTTGGTGATCTGCAAATATTGCCCATACAAACAAATAAAACATTAATCATTTTCAACCTTTTTGTTTTCTTCAGCAATAAGTTTATAAGAATTTATTTTATCATTTTGATTATGCGTGATTGTAACAATAGTGAATTCATCAATCATTAATTTTTGTTTTAAGCTAAGTAATTTATTTATTACTTGTGTTGGACTTCCTATAGCTGAGTATTCTCTAAACATTTTTACAAGCATTTGAGCTGGCAAAGAATCTAATATAGAAGAATTTTCAACATTTTTTGGAAATGGCATATCTTGCTTTAAGAGTAAGGATTTTACCAACCATTCTTCAGCAACTTTTGCTAATTCATTTGCATTATTTTCATTACCAGCGCACAGAGCAAATAGAGAAAGATTTGTGTATGGTTTATCTAAATATGTTGAAGGTATAAAGTTTTGATGATAAGTTTGTAAAGACTGCATTATTTGTTCAGCATTTATGAAAGAAGCAAATGAATATCTCAATCCCCTCTCTGCTGCGTACCTAGCACTTTCCGTACCCGATCCTAAAATCCATAATTCAGGTTTCTGATCTGTGTCAGGCACTACTCGCACTGCAGAATTATTTTTATGTAATAAGTCAATTAATTTATCATATTTATTAAATAGACCATTTGGACTCGGATCTGAGTTTAGCAATTTAATTATTTTAGGATCACCTCCTAATGCTCTACCAATGCCTAAGTCAATTCTATCTGGATAAAGTGTAGAAAGTAAACTCATCTGCTCAGCAATTTTGAAGGGGCTATAATGGCTCAACAAAATACCTGCTGTTCCCAACTTAATATTTTGGGTTTGCGCAACCAACGAACTGATAAATATTTCAGGGCTGGCAGAAGCAAAAGCTCTTGATCCATGATGTTCCGAAACCCAAAATCTGGAATACCCATGTTCATCAGCAAATTTTGCAAGATCAACTGTATTATTCAAGGCAGTTTTTGCTTCCATCCCTTCAGAGATTGGTGATTGATCTAAAATCCCTAGCTTTAACATCTATATTTTTTATTTGTCATAAATTGGAATTCAAAATTACAATTAGCAGTGATAAATTCCCAGAAACATTTAATAACAAGGAAGATATTATTATTTATCTTTGGAACCACAATAAAATAAAAAAATTGATTAAATGAACAATGCATTAGAAATATTAAATAAAAAATTCGGACATGATAACTTCAGAGGTGAGCAGGAAAATATAATTAGCAATTTAGTGAATAATAAGCAAAATTGTTTAGTATTGATGCCAACTGGAGGAGGTAAATCAATCTGCTATCAAATACCAGCCTTATTATTTGATGGTGGAACGATAGTTATAAGTCCACTAATAGCTCTTATGCAAGATCAGGTTGATGCGCTTAAATCTAAAAATATTTCTGGAGAATTTATTAATTCAACTGTAAATCCTTCTCAAAGGGAAAAGAGATTAGATGATTTTGTTAATGGAAAAACAAAATTACTATATGTAACTCCTGAGAGGTTCAGAAAATATGAATTTGTTGAAAAAATAAAAAATGCAAATATTTCACTTCTAGCTATAGATGAAGCTCATTGTATATCGGAATGGGGGCACGATTTCCGTCCGGATTATTCGAGAATTAGCGAATTCAGATCAATTCTTGGTTCGCCAACAACAATTGCATTAACAGCCACTGCAACCCCAAATGTTCAAAAGGATATTATTTCTAAACTAGGATTTAATAAAAATGAAATAGTAATTTATCATCAAGGGATTCAAAGGCCAAATCTAAGACTAGAAGCAGTGGATGTTATTAGTAATGAAGAAATATTGAGTCAAATTCTAAATGTAATAGAAGAATATAAAGGACCGGGCATTATTTATTTTTCTTTAATTAAAAAATTGGATGAGTTTTCAAGACTATTAGATACAAAAAAAGTTAAACATTCTACTTATCATGGTAAATTAGATTCACAAAAAAGAAAACAAATCCAAAGAAATTTTCTATCCGGAAATGAAAAAATAATACTTGCCACAAATGCTTTTGGAATGGGTATTGATAAACCTGACATTCGATTTGTAATTCATGCCGAACTACCCTCTTCAATTGAATCATATTATCAGGAAATCGGACGGGCAGGAAGAGACAGGAAAGATTCTTTGTGTAAATTATTGTACAATCAAAACGATTTGCACACGCAGATGGAATTTATAAAATGGGCAAACCCAGATGCTGATTACTATGATAGAATATTTACTCTCATTAGAGAAGATCAAAAAAAAGTAAATTCCTTAGGTGTTGAGTATTTGAGAGAAATAATGAGTGACAGAGACAAGCATGATTTTAGGGTAGAAACTGTTTTGGCTATGCTTGATAGATATGGGGTAACAGAAGGATCAATAGAAAGCGGAGATTTGAAATTAATCACTGATCTACCAGATCAGCTGGGTGATGAAGAAAGACTTAAATTAAAATTATTGGATGATAATAAAAAACTGCTTTCTGTTGTAAATTATTTTAAGACCTTTGATTGCAGACGGATTTACATTTCTGAATATTTCGGATTTTATGATCAAGCTCCCTGTAAAAACTGCGATACTTGTAAGTCCTAATAATTTTATTATTTTAAAAAAGTATAATTATTAAACTTATTCGTTGAGTATATATATGGCAAAAACTTATTATGAACCTATGCATACGGCAGAACATATTCTTAATCAAACAATGTTACAATTGCATACTGATGAAAGGTCGTTTACTACCCATATTGAACGAAAAAAATCCAAAGTAGATTATTATCATGATAGAGACCTTAGTGAAGAGGAAAAAATAATTTTAGAAACAAAAGTGAATAATGTAATTAATCTGAATTTGGATGTTCACGAAAAATTTTTAACACGTGAAGAAGCAGGACAAAATTTTGATCTTAAAAGATTACCGGATGATGCAATAGATAATATCAGAATTATAGAAATCGGTAATTACGATGCTTGTCCGTGTATTGGTCAACATGTTCAAAACACAAATGAAATCGGAACTTTTAAGATTATTTCCTCCAGCTTTAATAATGGTGTACTTAGAATAAGATTTAAAGTTTTAAATAATCAATAATTGGGGAAAATATGAAAACTATTATTTTACTGTTAATAATTATAGTAGTTGGATGTGATGTAAAAATTGAGAAATCATCTTCAGTAAGTAATATAGTTGAATACGATAGTATAAAGGCCAAATTATATGAAGCTGATAATTATGGAATGAAGCAGTATGTTATGGCATTTCTTAAAAAAGGACCTAACAGAGATCAAGACTCTGTTACAGCAGCAGAACTACAAAAGGCTCATTTAAAAAATATTACCCGATTAGCCGAAGAAGGTAAATTGGTATTGGCTGGCCCTTTTATGGATGATGGAGATATTAGAGGAATATACATTTTTGATGCAAAATCAATTGAAGAGGCAAAAATGTTAACAGAATCTGATCCGGCAATAAAAGCTGGAAGATTAGAGATGGATCTCCGTCCATGGTATGGTTCGGCTGCTCTAAAAGAAATTAATGAAATTCATAAAACACTAGAAAAAGTTTCAGTCAGCGGAGATTAATATTTTTTAGGATTTAATTCATAATAAATTTAAGATAAACTGTTTTCAAAATTTCTTTGTTTCTTTTTGGTTTAGAATAATTGAACGTAAAAATTATTATGACTGAATGGAAACTAAGTATACAATCCATGATACTCAATTTAGCTAAGAAAACTATTCGAAATATTGGCACCTCATTACTTCTTGGATTTCTAATATCATGCTCCCCAACAAAAGAAGTATCAAAATATGATTCTGTGAGAGGTAAATTAATTGAAACGGGAATAGCCAGCTGGTATGGACCAAATTTTGAAGGAAAGCTAACTGCAAATGGAGAAATATTTAATTCCAGCGAGTTAACTGCTGCACATAGAACTTTGTCGTTTGGAAGCATCGTAAGAGTGGTAAATAAAAATAATGGACTTTCCGTTACTGTAAGAATAAACGATCGTGGACCATATGCAAGTAACAGGATAATCGATTTGTCTAAAAAAGCTGCTTCTGAAATTAGTATGATAAGATCTGGTATTGCAAAAGTAGATTTATTTATTCTTACCGCCACAAAGCTCCCAATTGATTTAAAAAAACCTCATTATACAGTACAAATTGGCTCCTTTAAAAATAGAAATGATGCTGTTCAAGTTAAAGCCTCAATAAGAAATTCAAGAATTGTGAAGGCAAAAGTAAGAGGAGAAACTTATTATAGAATTTATGTCGGTTTATTTGATTCAGTTGATGAAGCAAAGGAATTAAAATCTGACTTACAAAATAATAGTATAAGTGGATTGGTTAAACAGACAGAGAATTAGAATTAAACAATATTTTATAGTTATTCTTTAATTCAGATATTGAAAAAAACTAAAAACATCTCTCATATTGAAATTTTGTATTATACCTCATTAATTAGTCTTAAAATTCATTATAAATTTTTATATACTAAGTGTTGCTTTAAAGATAAATAATATGGTTAATTTTACAATTAAGATTACCTTTTTAACTAGTGCTTTTTTTCTATCAGCAAACATATTTGGCATGATTGATTCATTTTTATATATAAAGAGATTAATTTATTCGGTAATTATTGTTTCTTTCATTTCCCTTCCAATTCAGATTACTGCCTATAGTACTGACTTTGTTGCTTCATATTTACCAATAATTATCATTGAAACTAACGGTAAACAAATATTGGATGACCAGAGGATTACAGCAAGTATGGGGATTATATATAATGGAGAAGACTCTTTAAACAACGTTAATGATTCTTGCAATAATTATAATGGGAGAATTGCAATTGAAATAAGGGGCTCTACCTCCAAACAATTCCCTAAAAAGCCCTATAGAATTGAGACCCAAGATTCACTTGGCGAAAATCTAAATGTGTCTCTTTTAGGTATGCCTAACGAAAACGACTGGATTCTCTATAACCCATATAGCGATAAAACAATGATTAGAAACGTTTTAACCTATAAAATATCTAGAGACCTTAATAGATACGCCAGCAGAACAAGATATTGTGAGCTGATACTAAATGGAGAATACAAGGGTGTTTACGTACTTATGGAAAAAATAAAGCGGGATGATAATAGAGTGAATATTTCTATTCTTGAGTCGACTGATACATCTAAGAATGAAATTACTGGTGGATACATATTAAAAATAGATAAGGATTCAGGGGAAAACAATGAAGGCTGGAGATCGAATGGTATATTGTATCAGTATCATTACCCTAAACCTGATGATATTAACCAAAACCAAAAAAATTACATAAAAAACTATATAAATCAATTTGAAGAAACAGTTAAATTTCACGATCAAACTGATAGTTCAGATAGTTTATTTAAATACATAGATTTGGATTCTTTTGTAGACTATTTTATAATTAATGAAATAAGCAGAAATATAGATGGATATAGATTGAGCACATATTTTTATAAGGATTCTGATGATGAAAATGGCAAAATAACTATGGGACCTGTATGGGATTTTAACATTGCTTTTGGAAATGCATATTATTACTCCGGATTTAATACAGATGGCTGGAGTTTAGATTATTTGTTGGAAATAAAAACTCTTGGCGTCCCTTTCTGGTGGGCAACTATTCGTAGCGATTCAACATTTCTTAGTAAACTTTACTATAGATGGTTTGAACTCCGGAAAACAAAATTAAACTACGATACATTATTTTATTTTATTGATAAACAAGCTGGTTTATTGGAAGAAGCTCAAAAGAGGAATTTTGAAAAATGGCCAATTATAGGAGAAGAAGTTTGGCCTAACTGGTATGTGGGCAATTCATATACTTCGGAAATAAACTTTTTAAAAAATTGGATTGGGAAAAGATTAAGATGGATGGATCTGAATATTACACTTGATACAACAATCGCAGTTAACGTGCAAAAGCAATATGAGATACCTATAGATTTTACATTGCACCAAAATTACCCAAATCCTTTTAACCCGGAAACTGTTATAAGATATTCGATCCCATTATCTGGAAATTTGAATTCTAACTTAGTGCAATTAAAAGTATTTGATATTCTCGGACAAGAAGTAAAAACACTATTAAATAAAAAACAAGCTCCTGGCAATTATGAAATTACATTCAATGCTTCCGAATTACAAAGTGGAATTTACTTTTATCAGTTAAGCACTTTAGATTATTCAGAAACAAAAAAAATGATATTGTTAAAATAGTTGGCGGATTTTAATTTATGATAATTAAAAATATTTACTTGCTATTGCTATTCTTATTTGGTGCAACTTCAATTTATTCTCAAAATACGCTAAAGGTAAATGAATTTTTGGCAAATAACTTTAATGTAATTCATGATGAATACGGAGAATATGATGATTGGATAGAAATTTATAATCCTTCAGAAAATCCAATTGACATTGGCGGTTATATATTGACTGATGATATTAACTTTACAAATATGTCGAGAATTTCTACCGATTTTGAGGATTCGACAACAATTCCTCCAAAAGGATTTTTAATTATATGGGCAGATAATCAACCTGAGCAAGGACCCTTACATGTAGGATTCAAACTTTCAAGCCTAGGTGAACAAATTTATTTAATAAACGGAACAAATAATACTATTGTAGATTCAGTTACCTTTTCCGAACAACATAGGAACATTTCATTAGGACGATATCAAAATAATTGGATGTTCTATGATTCCCCTACTCCGTTAGAAGAAAATGCAGCAGGGTTTTTAGGAATCTCAAGCCCACCTAGCTTCTCTGAAGAAAGTTCCGTATTTATTGGTTCTAAAACCATATCAATTATAAAAAATAATCCTAACGACACAATTAGGTATACTTTGGATGGCTCAAATCCAACTCTTCTTTCTCAAATTTATAATAACTCAATAGAAATTGATTCAACAACAATTATCAGGGCAAGCACATTTGAATCTAACTATATTCCAAGTCGCATCATCTCAAATACTTTTGTTCTTGTTCAAGAATCTAATTTACCGAAAATGATTATTGTTACCGATCCGCCTAATTTATGGAATAACTCAACCGGTATTTATGTAAAATATAATGGTAGAGGCAGAGAGTGGGAACGTGAAAGTGTTTTTCAATATATTAAAAACAACTCTTTCCAATTTTCGATTAATTCGGGTTTACGAATTCAAGGCAGCACTTCGAGAAAATTACCGAAAAAATCATTCCGTTTATTCTTTAGGGAAGATTATGGAGAAGATAGGTTGACGTATGATATGTTCTTGAATTCCGACGTAAATTCTTTCAAAAATCTTGTTCTGCGTGGAGGATATGATGAAGATCTTACTCAACCAAAAGGTACATTGTTAAGAGATCCTTTAGTAAGTGAATTATGGAAAAGTATGGGAGAATTAACTTCGTTAGGAAACTTTGCAACTCTTCATCTCAACAACGATTATTGGGGCATATATAATATAAGGGAAAGTATAAATGAAGATTTTGTTAGAGATCATTTACAATATGAGAACTTTGATTTAATACGATATACAAAGGATGATCCTGTTTATTTTCCGGAATTGGATTATGGTTCAATGGAAGATTGGGATGAACTAACAAAATTCTTTAATGAAAATGATTTCACTCAAAATTCTGTATATGAAGAGGCAAAACAAAGAATAGACATTAATAATTATACAAATCTTCAAGTTTTAGCTCAATGTACACAATATTTTAGTTGGGGCTATGGAGTGTTTGTTACTAAAGAAAAAAATCCAAATGCTAAATGGTATTGGACAATTTGGGATATGGATAGAGCTTATACAACGTATACTTGGAATGAATTTTCGAGATATAATTCCCCAAATAGTTATTGGTACTATTTAATATTGAATCGCCTACTTCAAAATGAAAATTACAGAGTGTATTTTATAAATCGAATGAATGATATGTTGAACACTCTCTTTTTGCCGGAAAATGTAACCCCGATAATTGATTCGCTTGCAAATATTATTCGTCCTGAAATACCGAATGAAGCAGCACGATGGAATAGCACAGTTGAAAAGTGGGAAACAAATTTTGCTGGATTAAAAGAATTCGCAGATAAGCGACCGGATATAGTTCGAACTCAAATGAACAATTTTTTCAATTTACCTGGAGAACATAATTTATCAATTAATGTTTCGCACGATTCATGCTCCATTAAAGTTAATTCACTAACTATAAAAGAGTTTCCTTGGACCGGGAAATATAGTGATGGGATTCCAATTACAATTGAATCGGTATCACCTAAGGGATATCGATTTGTGGGTTGGTCCGATTCAACCTTGCAAAAGACAAATAAAATCGAAATTAGTTTATCAAATGAAACTATTATTACAGCAATTTTCGAAAAGATTATTGAAGGTGATCATTACGAAATTATTGCACCAAAAATAATGATGAAGGGTGAATTTTTACCAACTATTGTAAGATTAAAATCGGACGATGAAAATATTCTTAGTTACATTTCCAAAACTGTAACATTATCAAATAACAGTGAATTACAAGATTCATTGATTAAAATAAAAAAAGGTACAGGTGCATTCGGATCAATCATTAAAGGGACAACATCATTCAACATAATTGCTGATGATGTTGCGTATAAATCCGAAAATAAATCCATAGTTGTTTCAGATAGCTTACCTCAAATTATATATTCTAATCAATTACCATCTGGAATCGTAAAATGGAATTCAGATTTTGATAGACACATTCAAAGTGATTTAACAATACCGGAGAATACTAAATTAATTATTGAAGAAGGCACTAGAGTTTTATTGGGAACCAAAGTTAACGTATTTGTTTATGGAGAACTTATAGTAAACGGAACAAGAAATAATCCGGTTTTATTTATGCCGATTGATAATGAGCAGCCATGGGGCGGATTCGAATTTTTTAACACAATATCATCTATGAGTTATTGTTTTTGGATAAATGGAGGTGGAGATCAAACCAAAGCATGGAAGCATAGTGCAGAATTCGGAATTCAACCGATCTTATTTGCAAAAGAGGATTCAGAATTAAATTTTGATAATGTCTTTATTCTATTTTCACCAAACGGGAAAGCTATTGCTGCCGATAATAGTAAAATAAATGTTGATAATTGTGTAATCTCCAATGTATTCCATGGCGGAGAATTTTGGTATTCATTAATTGACTATAAAAACTCCTACATTATGAATATTCCAAATGATGATGGAATATTTGTTCGTGATGAAGATAATGATGGAATGCACATTGATTATGAATATCCTGGAGAAGAGAAACTTTCAAAAATTGATAACTGTTATTTTATAAGTGGTAAGGATGATGCAATTGACCAGCAAAATGCTTATTTGCAGATTAGTAACACATGGCTTGAAGATTGGATACATGAAGGAGTAGCTACATCCAATGAAGGGTCACCAATAAGTGAAAGGAATACAGTTTACTTATTCAATGTAGTTGTAAAAGGATGTGATAATGGATTTGAGTCAGGCCACGGTTCACCAAAATTATTTATTGACCATTGTGTTGCAATTGAAAATAAAAACGGGATAAGATTCGGAGATAGTTATTCAAAACCATCTTTAGGGCACATTACAATTTCAAATACGATTCTTTATAATAATGATGATAATATTTATAATTATGATCCCCAATTAGGAGGACCTACTGAAAATGCAATAGACATTTCTTTTTCAATGACTAATGATTCTACGTATGATAATAACCCATATTGTATTACAGGTATTCCAAGCTTTGGAGATAATTTATTTATAGATCCAAAATCACCGGGAAGCGGGATGGGAATGAATGGGACAAATATAGGACTAATCAATTCATCTATATTACAAACCGGACCAATAATAATTAATGAAATTATGTATGATGCATCTATTAATTTTAATACTCAAGACTGGATTGAATTATATAATCCACAATCAGTTGAACAAAATTTGAGTAATTGGGTATTAAGGGATAATAATAATGAACATAGTTTTATTCTTCCATCAAATATCAAAATAGGAGCACAAGGATATTTAGTTCTCACAAGAGATTCCGCTACATTTAATAATTTAGTTCAAGATTCTATACAAATAATTGGAGATTTTAATTTTAGTTTTGGTGAAAGGGATGAAGTAAGGCTTTATTCCTCAACAGGACAATTGGTAGATAGTTTAGCATATGAAGTTCAGTCACCTTGGCCTGTTTCCCCGAACGGTAATGGCCCTAGTTTGGAATTAAAAGATTTTAGAAAAGATAATACACTTGCTGAAAATTGGGGTGCCTCAAAATTAATCGGTGGTTCGCCTGGTTACCCAAATAGTTTCCCCGTTAACATAACAAAATCAGTAAACACAAATCCACGAACATTTAGTCTAAAACAGAATTACCCAAATCCTTTTAACAATACGACTGTTATAGAATATGTGTTACCTGAAAAATCCAAAGTTAGTATAAAGGTGTATAACATTTTGGGTCAATTGGTATTAACTCTTTTCGAAAATAAAATAGATATTCCTGGAATTCATAAAGTTAATTTCAATGCTTCCGGATTATCCAGTGGAGTGTATCTCTATAGATTAATTGCTGAAACTGAACACAATGAAATTAAATCATTAACGAAAAAAGTGCTTTATTTAAAATGAGTAAATGGTCTATATAAATCGGTTGTAAAAATAAAGAAGCATCTAAATCTTACTTCTATTTTCCATTTTTTGCGCTTTTATATCTTCTATATTATCAACAAACTCTGCTTTTGATGAATAACAAGATCCGGAATTACCGGATGAACAGTTTCCACCTCCGCAGCAGCCTGCATTATCTCTTCTTTTATATTGGCTAAAATGAAGACCTCCTGTAAAAACTAGAACCGCTAAAATCATAAATCCAATTATTGCTAATATTTGTAACATATTTATTTCCCTTCCTCAATATACTCTTTAAATTGAGGTGTCATTTTTTCCATAAAGTTTTCACCCTTTCTTACAATCATAAATACCGGAAGTTTCTTTTCCAAGGCAAATTCAAATCCTTCATCTGGTCCCATTACATTAATTGCAGTGGCATAGGCATCTGCAAAACTGCATTCTTTATGTAGAACCGTAACAGAGGCAAGGTTATGAATTATTGGCTTACCGGTTTTTGTATTTATCAAATGAGAATATCTGATTCCGTCTTTTTCAAAATAATTTAAATAGTCACCAGACGTTGCAACCGAAACATTCGTGATCGATATAACTTTTTGGAGTCCTACTCCCAAAGGAGTTGATATCCCGATTTTCCATTTTTCATTTCTATTATTTTTACCTTTGGCTCTAACCTCACCACCTATTTCAACCATATAATTTGATTGACCAATTTTTTCAAGAAATAGACTCACTTTATCAACACCATGTCCTTTAGCTATGCTTGATAAATCACAATATAAGTTCGGGATTCTCTTTTTTATCCTGGATGAGTTTTTATCAATAAGCAATTTGTCAATCCCAATTCTTTCTCTTGATTGATTTATTTCATCATCAGACGGAATTTTTGTTGGAATCAATTCCGGTCCGAAACCCCAAAGATTGACCATTGGGCCAACAGTGATATCATAATAATTTTTTGTTTCTTCTGAAATTTCTTTTGCATCATTCATCAGCAGAGAGAGAGATGTTGACACTTCCTTCCAATTAGTATCAGATTCAGTATTAAATAAAGATAATTCAGAATCCTTAATATATGTAGACATTTGTTGATTAACTTCAACTAAAACACTATCAATTTTTGATTTCAGTGAATGCAAATTTAATGTGTTTGGCGATTCCACAATTTTGATGGAGTATGTTGTACCCATTGTAGAACCCGAAATACTAATGAGTTCATTATTGTTTGATGTGCATGACAGAAAACTAAGGGAAATAATTAAATAAAATATGAACAAATTATTCAGGGAAACATTTAATCTATTTTTTACTGAACTTCCAGTTTTCATAATAGTCCCAATTAGCCATCTTATTTAATTCATCGAGATCAGATGATTTTTTCATTAAATGTGCCCTGGTAATATCTCCTGCGGAAAGTAAACCGATGTATTTCCCATTCTTCTCAATTAATAAATGTCTCAGTCGCATACCTAAACATTTATCCATTAGCTGGTATAAAGAATCTGTGGATGGAGAACTTACCAATTCAGTTGTCATATAATCTTTTATTTTTGAGGTTTTAGAATAAAAACCATCTGTCACCACATTTTTCATTAAATCACGTTCTGTCCATATACCTTTTATTTGATCTCCATCTTTGATCAGGATTGCACCAATTTTATTTTCAATCATTACATGAAGGGCATCAGCAACAGTAGCTTCAATATCAACTGAAATTATTTTGCCGCTTTTATTTTCTAGTATAGTACCTGCGGTTAACATAATAAACTCCTTCCAAATTCTTTTTATTTAATAACTCTTATTGTAAATGGGTACCTATATGTTTTTCCATCATAAGCGTTAATCGATGCAATTATTGTCATAATTAATGCAAAAAGTCCTATTATTATTAATATTGGAATTCCTATTACAATGAAAACTAATACAATTGAGATGATTACATAAATGCTAATACTTATTTGAAAATTGAGTGCCTCTTTTCCCTGATCGTTAACAAAGGGAAATTCTTCTTTTTTCAGTATCCAGATTAAAAGCGGACCAATCACATTTCCAAAAGGAAAAACAAAACCAGCAACCGCTGAAATATGGGCCAACATTCCCCACATTCTTTCATCTTTTGATAAACCTTGATTTTGTTCAGTACTCTGATTTGTTTCTTGACCAGACATCTCTTCCATCATTCCTCCCAGATAGTTTATAATTTAATTTACAAAACTATTCTATTAACCGCCAAAATCATCCAACATAATATTTTCGCTTTCTACACCTAAATCTTCTAACATTTGAATGACAGCGTTATTCATCATTGGTGGACCGCACATATAATATTCACAATCTTCCGGTGCCGTATGATCTTTAAGATAATTATCATGGAGTACCTGATGAATAAATCCGGTATGCCCTTCCCAATTATCTTCAGGTAAAGGTTCTGATAAAGCAAGATTCCAACTAAAGTTATCATGATCTTTAGTTAATTGATCAAATTCATCATCATAAAATGATTCCCTTTTACTTCTTGCACCATACCAGAAAGAAATCTTCCTTTTTGAATCAAGTCTTTTAAGTTGATCAAAAATATGTGATCGCATGGGCGCCATTCCGGCACCACCACCAACAAAAACCATTTCAGCTTCAGTTTCTTTAGCAAAAAACTCCCCATAAGGTCCGGAAATTGTAACTGCATCTCCTGGTTTTAAATCAAATATAAATGAAGACATTTGTCCGGGTGGAACATCCGGCATTCTAGGGGGTGGAGAAGCTATTCTTACATTAAGCATAATTATCCCTTTTTCTTCAGGATAACTGGCCATAGAATAAGCACGTAAAACCGGTTCATCAACTTTTGATATAAATTTCCACATATCAAATTTGTCCCAGTCTTCCCTATACTCATCTTCTATATCAAAATCCGAATATTTTACAACATGTTCAGGAGCTTCAATCTGTATATATCCACCCGCTCTAAAATCAACATTCTCACCTTCAGGTAATTCTAAAACCAATTCTTTAATAAATGTAGCAACATTAACATTTGATCGTACTTTGCATTCCCATTTTCTAATATCAAAAACTTCGGCTGGTACTTCGATTTTCATATTATCTTTAACAGCAACCTGGCACGACAATCTATACTGTTCTCTAATCTGCTTTCTATTCAATTTTGAGGTTTCAGTTGGAAGAACATCTCCACCACCATCAGACACAATACATTTACATTCACCGCAAGTTCCACCACCACCACAAGCAGATGGTAAATAAACCTTATTTTCAGCAAGAGCGTTTAATAACTTACCGCCTATTGGAACTTGTAAAGTATTATCCGGATTATCATTAATTGAAATAGTAACATTCCCACTTGGCACTAACTTAGATTTAGCAAGTAGTATAACAGCTACAAGCATTACAACAATTAGTGTAAACATAACTACACTAAAAAATATTAAACTCATACCTTCCATTAAAACTAACCTCTATAATTGAATTCCAGAAAATAGCATGAAAGCTATTGCCATCAAACCAACCGTTATAAACGTAATACCTAATCCTCTCAAACCGACAGGTACATTACTGTATTTCATTTTTTCTCTAATTCCCGCGAGTGCAATTATTGCAAGTGCAAAACCAATTCCAGAGCCGAACCCAAAAACAACACTTTCGGAAAATGTATAATTTCTTTCTACCATTAACAATGAGCCCCCTAATATTGCACAGTTAACAGTTATTAATGGTAAAAATATACCAAGGGAGTTATAAAGTTTAGGGACATATCGATCAAGAGTCATTTCTAAAATTTGTACCATGGAGGCAATAACACCAATATAGGTAAGTAAACCCAAAAAGGTTAAATCTACGCCATCCAAACCGGCCCAAGCGAGAGATCCTTCCTTTAAAATCCCATGATAAATTAAATTATTTATAGGCATTGTTATTGCTTGAACAACCACAACTGCTATACCTAATCCAACAGCTGTTTCTACTTTTTTTGATACTGCCAAAAAAGTACACATACCCAGGAAAAAGGCTAATGCCATATTTTCTATAAATATAGATTTTACAAACAGACTTAAATAATGTTCAATCATACTAATCCTCTTCTACTTGCTCAGGTTTGAAGGCTCGTATTGCCCAAATAATCATTCCAATTAAAAAGAAAGCACTTGGGGGCATTAAAAACATTCCATTTGAAGCATACCATCCACCATCTGTTGTTAGAGGCAAAATAGTAAATCCTAATAGTTTACCTGCTCCAAATAATTCTCTAATAAATCCTACAACTAATAGAATAAAACTATAACCAATACCATTCCCAATTCCATCCATAAAACTAACAAGTGGTTTATTTTGTAGAGCAAAAGCTTCGGCTCTACCCATTACAATACAATTTGTAATAATTAAGCCAACATAAACAGAAAGCTGTTTACTAACATCGTATGCATATGCTTTTATAATTTGGTCTGCTATAATTACCAGAGACGCAATAATTGTCATCTCAACAAGTATTCTTATACTACTCGCTATATGATTTCTGACTAAACTTACAAATAGATTCGAAAATGCAACTACAAATATTACAGCTAAAGACATAACAATTGAAGTTTCCAATTTAGAAGTAACCGCAAGTGCTGAACAGATCCCTAAAATTTGGAGCGCTATCGGATTATTATTAAAAATAGGATCCAGTATTATTTCTTTATATTTCTTCACTATTTGCTCCCTCTCTCAATTTCGTAATGAAAGGTCCATATCCTTCCTCACCAAGCCAAAACCTAACTAAATTGCTAACTCCCCTGGTTGTGATTGTTGATCCTGAGAGTCCGTCAATTTGGTATTTAGCTTTGTCGCTGCTTGGATCAACCAAACCTTTGAGAACTTCAATTTTCAAATTCCAATTTTCATCAAAAGCTTGTTTACCAATCCATTGGCCTTTCCATTTAGGGTTGTCTACTTCACCACCTAGTCCGGGAGTTTCGCCATGATCATAAAACGTAAATCCTTTTATTGTATGAAGATCTTTATCTAATGCTATAAAACCATACATTGTAGACCACAAACCTTTTCCATAAATTGGCAGTATATATTTGTCAATTTCTTTGCCCGCTTTAACTTTATAAACGGCAACCTGTTTAGGCATTCTCGCAATGCTTGCAATATCTTTTTCCGGATTGATATCTTTTCCGTGTTTAGCACTACCGGCTACTGTTTTAATATCAAATTCTTCCAAATTCAAAATATCATCATAATTACTTTCCGGAAGCACAAGGCCAGTTTCTAAATCGATAATCTCACCGTCAACTTTCGTATTAAATGTTTCGGTAACATTTGTTACATTCGATTCATATAAATCTCCGGCAATCAGAATATTCTTGAGCAAATCAACTTTTTTATTTTCCTCTTGAATAGGCTTTAATCCTACAGCAGCTGAGGAAACAAAAATTGCAGCTACAAAACAAATCGCAACTACAACTCCAATAGTTTTAGTTATACTTTCAGACGCCATTTCTAGCAAGTCTCCGTTTTATATTTTTATTTATATAAATTTTATCAATTATTGGCGCAAATACATTACCAAAAAGGATAGCTAACATCATTCCTTCAGGAAATGCAGGATTAACAACTCTTACAAGGACTACTAAAACACCAATTAATAGTCCGTATAAATATTTTCCATTTTCAGTCATTGCCGCACTAACCGGATCAGTTGCCATGAAGACAGTCCCAAACGCAAAACCTCCAATAACTAGATGCCATAATGGCGTAACACTGAACATTGGATTAGTTGAACTACCAACTGAATTTAGGATAAAGGTCATACCAAACATTCCAATAACAATACTTAACATTATTCTCCAAGAACCGATTCGTGTAATAATCAATATAAAAGCACCAATTAGCGCAGCCAACGCAGAAGTCTCGCCCATCGACCCAGGAATTAGACCAATAAATGAATCCCACCAACTAGCGGTAATTAGAATCGATTCATCTGCAAATTGTGCTAATGGGGTGGCGCTACTAATGCCGTCAACAGCTATCCAAACTTTATCTCCAGAAATTTCGGCAGGGTATGCGAAAAATAAAAACGCCCTGGCAGTTAATGCAGGATTTAAAATATTCATGCCTACGCCGCCAAAAACTTCTTTGCCAATTACAACACCAAATGAAATTCCAATAGCAACCTGCCAATAAGGTATATCCGGAGGTAGTATCAGAGGAAACAACAAACTAGTTACTAAAAATCCTTCTGCAATTTCATGTTTTCGTATTGAAGCAAATAGGGTTTCCCAAAATCCTCCAACTGCAAGAGTAATTATATATACTGGAAAGAAATATAATGCTCCATGAAACATATTGCCAAGAATACTATCCGGATTAAACCCAATTCCGAGCATGTTAATAATACCTTGCTGCCAATTTGAAGTTTCGAAATTTGTGATTTTAGAAATTTCAAGATTAGCCTGGTAACCAGTATTAAATAAAGCCATAATAACAGTTGGAATTAAAGCAATAACAACCCAAAGCATCATTCGTTTTAAATCCAATGCATCTCTAACATGAGTACTATTTTTTGTACGATCAGAAGTGGAATATAAAAACGTATCTATCGCCTCATATAGCGGGAATAGTTTTTCTAATTTTCCATCTTTTTCAAAATGCTTTTCAGATTTGTCTAGTATATTTCTAAGAAATTTCACTACCCTTCCTTATCAATTAAAGTTAAATTCCTTCTTAAATTTACGCCATGATCAATTTTTGACGGGCAGACATATGTACAAAGAGCTAAGTCCTCTTCATCCATTTCTAAACACCCTAACTTTTCTGCTTCCTCAACATCATCAACAGCAAGCGCCCTCAAAAGAAAGGTTGGCAAAATATCCAGCGGCATAACTTGTTCATAGCTACCACTTGGTACTATTGCTCTTTCTCCGCCATTTAGTGCAGAGGTAAAATTAAATTTTTTATTAGGCGAGAGGCTTGATAGTAAAACTTTTTTTATAGAAAAAAGCTTTGATGTCGGCATAATCCAGCCAAGAAAATCTCTTTCCGAATGCTCTTCAATTACAGTTATCTGCTGATGATATCTGCCGAGATAATTTTCAAATTTATTTGCAGCTCTTCCATAAAGAACTGAACCTGAAATTATTCTGTAATCGCTATTTTTTAATTCCCCTTCAACTAAATTTAAAATAGAAGCGCCTATATTGGTCTTAACATATCTTGGTTCTTTTACTGAAGGACCAGCCAAAGAAATAATTCTTTGGGTATTAAGTTTACCGGTTGTAAATAAATGACCAATTGCAACAACATCTTGCGCGTTTAGATACCAAACTTGATTATTTCTGTCAGCAGGATGCAGTTTATGAATATGTGTTCCAACTAATCCTTTCGGATGTTTGCCTCCAAACTCTTGAACAATTAGATTATGAATTTGAGGTTCAGGAATTACTGCCCCTTCTTCTTTACAAAGGTATAAATTTCCATCAGTTAGTTTTGAAATAATTCTTATGCCATTTTTAAAATTAGATTCGTTCCCCTCAATTATTTTTTCAATTGAAGGTGCTAGCGGATTCGAATCAATTGCAGTAATAAAGATTGCTTTAGGAACTATTTGCGGATTTGCAACCTTACTCATCGGTCTTTCACGAAGCGAAGTCCATAATCCAGAGTTAAGAAGTTGTTCCTTAATAACTTCTCCTGTTAACGAAGGAAGTTCGGTTTCAGAATAATTATTAAAAGTAATTTCATTCCTACCTTCTATTTCAATAACCATCGAAAGGAAAACTCTTTTTTCGCCTCGATTAATTTCCACTATTGTGCCGGAAGCAGGAGATGTGTACTTAACACCTTCCATTTTTTTATCAGTAAACAATACTTGACCAAGCTTTACACTTTCGCCAACATTAACTTCAATTGTTGGTTTTAATCCCACATAATCATTTCCTAAAAGAGCAACCCTTTTTACCCTTTTGGAATCGTCAATGAGTATAGATGGTTTGCCTGATATAGGTAGATCTAAACCTTTTTTTATCTTAATAACACTCATAGTTATTATCTCTAACCTAAAGAATGATATAAATTGATTAAATAGACTTGCCGTTAATTTGTTATGGTAGCAGCCATAACAATATTTTTAATATATAAAAATATAACAATGCTTAGGCATAATCAAATTATTTGTTTTATAGAATAAAAGGATAACCATGACTTTTTATTCAGTTAAGACTAGATATCTATTGATCTATTGAATAGATTTATATATTCAGTAAAATTCAATAAAATTAATATACAATTATGAGTGAAAAAGAAATATATTTTCGAAAATTTAGAGCCAATATTATTGGAATAGAAGAATCGTTTAACTCACCATATGGAAATAAAGACCTTATTTATGCTGATTGGGTGGCAAGTGGCAGATTATATAGACCGATTGAAGAATCAATTCAAAATAAATTTGGTCCATTTGTAGGTAATACACATTCCGAATCGAGTATAACAGGTTGCTTAATGACCATGGCTTACCATAAAGCTCAAAAAATAATAAAGCAGCATGTAAATGCAGGACCTAATGATATTATTATTTCAGCCGGATTTGGGATGACAGCGGTTGTAAATAAACTCCAAAGAATACTAGGACTGAAAATTCCGGAAAAGTTTAAAGATTGTATCAACATTGAAGGAAATGAAAGACCGGTAGTTTTTATTACACATATGGAACATCATTCAAACCAAACCTCATGGCTAGAAACTCTTGCCGAAGTAATAATTGTTGAACCAAATGATAAAGGATTAATTGATTTAGAAAATCTTGAAAAATTGGTTGAAAAATATAAGGAAAGGTCTCTCAAAATTGGTTCATTTACAGCGGCATCTAATGTTACAGGAATTAGAACCGATTATCACGAAATGGCAAAAATAATGCATAAATATGGTGGACTGTGCTTCATTGACTTTGCTGCATCTGCTCCTTATGTTGAAATTAATATGCACCCACAAGACCCAATGAAAAAATTGGATGCCATCTATTTTTCTCCACATAAGTTTTTAGGAGGTCCTGGAACATCAGGCGTATTAATTATGGATAAAGATCTGGACACAAGTAGTGTCCCCGACCATCCTGGTGGAGGAACTGTTGATTGGACTAATCCCTGGGGTGAACACAAATATATAAATGATGTAGAAGCTAGGGAAGATGGTGGAACTCCCGGATTTCTTCAAACAATTCGTACTGCCCTTTGCATTAAATTAAAAGATGAAATGGGAGTTGAAAATATTCTTCAACGTGAGGAAGAATTAGTAAAAATTGCTTTTGAAGAATTCGAAAAAATTCCGGAATTACATATCTTAGCCAACGAAACAGAAGATAGATTGGGCGTAATATCATTTTATATTGAAGATGTGCACTACAATCTTATAGTAAAAGTACTAAATGACCGGTATGGAATCCAAGTTAGGGGAGGCTGTTCTTGTGCAGGCACCTACGGACACTATTTATTACATGTAGATCCAACACGATCAGGACGGATAACGGAAAAAATTTCAAAAGGTGATTTATCAGAAAAACCCGGTTGGGTTAGATTATCGTTACATCCAACAATGAGTAATGAAGAATTATATAAAACAATTTCCGCTATAAAAGACATTATATCAAATATTGATAATTGGCAAAATGAATACAATTATGATGTTACAACTAACGAATTTTATCATGAAAACAATAAGGGGTTAGAGTCTTATATAATGGATTGGTTTTCTAACTAATTATATTCTATAAGTTCAGAAAATTTTCTATTGCCCTTTTTGCAAAGTCAGGATTTTTTTCAAAATCTATGGTTACTGCATAAGAATTTCCTTTTTCATATGTAATTGACGTTCTTCTTCCTATTTGATTTAAAACAGATGACTTTGAGTATTCAGAAAGTGGATATTGTTTGGCCTCATTAAACCAGATAGTAGAACCTTTTTCAGATATTTTCACTAACTTCGAATCATCTTGAACATCAACTTTCCCCTTAACATATAATTCCTCAATTTCCTGTTTACCTTTAAAATTAAGGTCAAAATCAAATAATCCAAGTCCACATTTAAATTTATCCAATATTTGACTGCACATAAAATAAATTGCGTTATCAATCCCTAATATTGGTTTATCAATAATTTTTAGCATACTGAAAAGATTCATCATATTAACTCTACGATATGCTGAATTAAAGTTTTCGGGATTTGGAAGAATTAATTTATCGGCATCTAAAATCTGCGATTCTAGAAGAGAATATTTATACGAAATATTGTTTTTATCTAAAATTGAATTAACGATTTGAGATTCTGTATTGTTGTAGCCTAAAATAATAACCATTTTTTCACAATTCTTATTTCACTATCACGATTTCATTTGCAAAATAATTATTTTTACAATAATTTAATATAAATTACTTTTATTAATGTATAATTTCCAAACTATGAGGTTTTTATGTCTGAAGAAAAGCTTACTGCAACAGTTGGCGAATATAAAGGTAACGCCATCATTTCCTTACCCGTATCAGGTAGTACTAAATATCCGTTTACTTTTGGCCTAAACAAAGCGAAAGCTGTTTTAGAATATTTTGAGGATATTAAGAAATTTGTTGAGGATAATGATAAACAAGTAGAAGAACCTGAATAGATTTCTACAAAATTTCAACTAATCTGATATCAAAAATAAGGTTTTTTCCGGCTAAGGGATGGTTGCCATCTAATTCAATTAATTTATCTGTAATTTGCGTTACATGAACTGTAATAGAATTTCCATCTTCGTTTGGTATTTGCAATTCTTGATCTAATTTTAGGTCCAAATCTTTTGGCAACGTATTTTTATCTACAGATATTATTAATTCTTTTTCTATAGAACCGTAAGCTTTATCGGAACTTATATGAATAGATTTTTCCTGATTAGCTTTCATTCCAACTACTGTATCATCAATCCCTTGAATGACAGAGCCACTGCCAACTTTGAATTTTAGTGGTTTGTTTTCCTGAGAACTATCAAAGACAGTACCATCTTCCAATTTCCCGGTAAAATGGATTTTAACGGTATCACCTACTTTTACGTGTCTCTCAAAATTCATGAATTTCCAATAAAATGTGCAATGTAAATTAAAAAAATTAACAATCACGAGCAAGAATGCAACATTTATAATATAAATATTTATCGTCGTTGTTTCTTAAAATAATTTTAGGGTTTCATGAAATATTACACGTAAATTCGATACTTAATCTAAATTTACGTTATTTATTAAATTATTTTTTTTAATTTTTTCTTAAACCTTATTACAAACATGATAGCTGCCACACTTAAGCCTAGCAGCAAACCTAACCAAATTCCAATAATATTTAATTTAAAATTAAAACCTAAAAGATAACCAATGGGTAAAGCTAATATCCAATAAGCGAAAAAAGTTATAACCATAGGTATTTTAACATCCGTTATACCCTTTAATATTCCAAGTCCAACTGCTTGGATCCCGTCAGAAATTTGAAATAACGCAGCAATTATTAAAAGTGATGCTGCCAGCTTAATAACTTTTTGATCATCAATATATAATGAAGGAAGAAATTCATTAAACAAAATGAAAATTAATCCTGTAAAAGTCATAAAAAGCAGTCCTAATAATAATGCTGAATATCCGGCACGTTTTACATTAACTATGTTTTTTGCACCAAGCGCATTACCTACTCTAATGGTTGCAGCTGCAGAAATTCCCAAAACAACCATATAAGAAATTGATGCTAGGTTAATAGCAATTTGATGAGCGGCAAGAGGTGCGCTACCTAACCATCCAATAATAATTGCAGCAATTGCAAACGCACTCACCTCTAAAGAATATGTTAGACCACTCGGCAAACCAACTCTAATTATCTTTTTAATTACCCTCCAATTTATTGATCTAAACTTCAAAGTGGGATCAAACTTTTTATATTTTGATGATCGAATAACAATAACCATTATACTAATTCCCATAAATGTTCTGGTCATTAATGTTGCAAAGCCAGCGCCATCCAGGCCAAGGGCAGGAAAGCCAAGATTGCCGAATATCAATACCCAATTAGCCAAAATGTTAACTAGATTGGCCAATATTGCAATATACATTGGTGTTTTTGTATCCGATAAACCTTCTACAAATTGACGGTAGGTTTGAAAAAGCATAAACGGTACAATCGAAAGGCTAAGAATCGACAAATAAGATTTACTTAACTCTGCTACCAAATTTTCTTGATTCAAGTAAATAACAAGTTTTGCCGCAATGTAAGTAAGTATTGTTAGTAAAATTCCAAAAATTAAATTTACGAGTAAGCCTTGTCTAACTATAATTCCACATTCAGAATTTTTATTTTCACCTCTAGCAATTGCTACTAAAGCAGTAATTGCATGACTCATTCCTATACCCAAAACCATAATCAGAAAAAAGAGGCCGTTGGCTAATGCAGAAGCTCCTAAAGGTTCAGCCCCAAGCTTACCAACCATAAAACTATCAACAACGCCGAGCATAATATGTCCAAGTTGCCCAATAGATACCGGAATTGCTAATTTTATTAATTCGCTAAAATGCTCCTTTAGACTCTGGTGTCCAACATTTTTCATTTCAGTATTTTTCATTATCTATAAATAAGTGTAACTTTAGTTTTGTAATTTTTTAAACTTCAAAATAAGGATAATATATGAAACAAATATTTTTTGTACTTCTTACTGTAATGATTACTCATATTGGTTGTGGGCAAATGAGTACCGATAATGATGCAGATATTTCTACAAAGGTAGACTCAGTTAGTTATAGTATTGGAATTGATATTGGTAAAAACTTTAAGCAACAGGATATAGAAATTAACCCAAATGTAATGTTGCAGGGAATTAAGCATGCAATGGCAGATACATCCTTTTTAACTGATGAAGAATTAAAAATTGTAATGACAAATTTTCAAACGGAAATGAGAGAAAAACAGCAAGCTAAAAAAACAGAATCCTCTAAAAAGAACAAAGAAGAAGCTGAAATGTTTTTTGCAGAAAATAAAAATAAAGAAGGTGTAATAACTTTAGAGAGCGGAGTACAATATAAAGTATTAAAAAAAGGTAATGGTAAAACTCCAAAATTGAGTAGTACGGTTGAAGCACATTATGCTGGTAGATTATTGGATGGAACAGAATTTGATAATTCTTATAAAAGAGGAACACCGATAAAAACCCAGGTAACCGGAGTTATTAAAGGATGGACTGAGGTATTACAACTTATGCAAGAAGGTGATAAATGGGAAGTTTACATCCCCTCAGAAATGGCTTATGGGGAAAGGGGCGGCGGCCCTCAAATTGGTCCCGGAGCAGCATTAATATTTGAAATGGAATTGATTTCCGTTAATTAGTGAAAATTATTTTAAAAATATTGAGCCTGACAATAATTGTTGTTGGGCTCTTTCTATTCTTTAGAACTAAAGAAGTTGTCCACTCCCCCGGAATAATCGCCCCTAATGTTCCTAAACAAAATATTTCTAAAAAATCGGAAGAATGGCAAAAGGAAGATTTTAATTATAATGAAATAGCCCGGTTTGAAATTACAGCAAGAATATTAAGTATTAGATTTTATGATTATGATGATATGAGTGAGTTTTGTCCGGCAGATATTGCCGTTGGCTGGAGGAAAATGTCCGACCAAAAAATAATAGATAAACTTGATATCAAACAACAACATCGATGGTATGTGTATAGGATTAATAATGCTGTAATACCCCAGGGAGAAATTAAGTTAAACAGCAGTAATATCCATGTCATTCCGGCCAATGAAGATATTGAAGATATACTTGATGATTTAGTTAAGGGCAATTTAGTTACTTTAAAAGGCAAACTAGTAAACGTTAATAAAATCGGTCAAAAGTGGACTTGGAAAACATCCACAAAAAGAAATGATGATGGCGGTGGTGCTTGTGAAATACTCTGGACTGAAAGCATTGCAATAATTAAATAAGTTTGACTGAAATATTTTTTTTTTCTATATTGAATTCATTCGTTACAAAAAATCTATCCCCTACCAATATAAAATGAGGAAACAATGAAAAAGAAGAACATCTTTTTAGTTTCATTAATAATACTTTGTGTCTCTATAACATCTTTATTTGCACAAGAAGATATGTTTACACGAATGGATAGCATACTTGTTCCGGAAATTGATAATTGTGGATTTGGGGAATTAATTGCTGGAGTAGATTTTGATGATGACCAAAAAGTAGAAATTTACGTAGTTAATAATATGAACGATATTGGAGGGAATGAACTTATACCCAGAATTTACAAATACGAATTTAATGGAACAGAATGGGAGTTGGTTTGGGATGAATTTAGTAGAGATATAGTTCAACAAAATAGTTGGGCAGCATTAACTTATGGCGATTGGGATGGCGATAATAAAAAAGAGATATTATGGGCTCCAGCAAATAACTTTATTGAAAACAATCTGAATCCACCCAGAATTATGATTTGGGAAGCAAATGGAGATGACAAGTTAGGCAAAGCTAATTTTGGTTTTGAAACACCTAGTGCTCAATGGACAATAACAGATCAGGAGTCGTTTGAAGTTAGACCATTCAGAATGATTTTTAATGATATTGATGATGACGGGGTTGAGGAGTTAATTTTTGGTGATCGACAACTAAATTACAGATTTGGTGTAGTTTCAATAACTGATGTTCCGGATAATGGTAATGGGTCAGAGACGTGGACTATGGAAGCCTCTGGGCTCGAAGATGTTTTAGACGATGATCCAATTTATGATATGGCTATCATGAATGGAACCATTTATTTATTTCATAGTGATGGAACCGTAACACCTGTTAAATATGAAAATGAAACATATAGTGTTTTAGATGGCATTCCGGATTTCTTACCAGGTGGCTCTTGGAAATCTTCAAATTCATTGGACCTTAATAATGATGGAAAAAACGAAATAGTTATTTCAGGCTGGCAGCCAAATAGTTCAAATGTTGCCAATAAAATTTTTCTTATTGAAGAAGATGAACAAAACGTAATCAAAAAAACAATGATTGCGAATTTTGGACCTCTAATTTCAGCTACCGGTAGAATAAATGGGGGTCATGATGCATATGGTGATATTGATAATGATGGTAACATAGACTTTATATTCGGTAGTCGGCAAACCGAACCGAGTGTAGCTATTTTAAGAATGGAGTATCTCGGAGGAGAAATTTCAGATTCCAATAGTTATGAAATATCTGTAATTGATTCGTTGTATCCTACTGAAAACCCTGGCAGATACGATATCGTTTCAGTTGCAAATCTGGATGAAGATCCAGAACTTGAGGTTTTATACACAAACGGTGCAAGCTGCGAGCGTTTCCCAATAGTAATTTTGGATTTAAATAAACCTGTCGGAGTAAATGAGAATTTTGTACCCACACAATTTTCACTAGAACAAAACTATCCCAATCCATTTAATCCGGTTACAAATATTTCATTTTCGTTACCTGAACAAAGTGAAGTTAGTCTAAAAATATTTAATACTTTAGGTGAAGAAATGGAAGTTATTGTAAATAGAGAAATATTATCTAGAGGAAACTATAACTTTAAGTTCAATTCAAAAAATTATTCAAGTGGAATTTATTTTTATATATTAGAGTCTTCTTCCTTTGGTATTCTTACTAAAAAAATGATCTTACTTAAATAGCTCATATATTTTAGTTAGGTATAGATAGAATTAGTATTAAGGCTTGTTATAATTGGAGTAATAATCAAATTGTTTTGATTGCTTTTATTACCTAGCAATCTTTAACCATCTGCAAAGCAGGTAATTGGATATTCCACAAAAACCTTTATTAATTATTAGATAAAAAAGCACTTCTGGTAAATTTTCTATACTTTTGTGAATCCAGGTAAATATCGTACTCGAAACTATAGAAAAATACTGAAATGATTAAAAAATATGATCTTATTGTAATTGGAAGTGGACCTGGCGGTGAAGGTGCGGCTATGAAAGCTGTAAAAGATGGAAAATCAGTGGCCATTTGTGATTATTTTTTAAATATTGGAGGAAGTTGTACACATAAAGGAACAATTCCAAGTAAGGCACTACGTCATGCTAGCCAGATAATATCGGATACCGCATCTTTTGGTTCAGCTAATTATCAAGATATTTTAAAGTCTACAGAACCAATTGTGCAGCAACAATATCAATTAAGAAAAAGTTTTTATGAAAGAAATTTTGTTGATATTCTTAACGGCCGGGCAACATTTATAGATACAACAAAAATTGAAGTTAAAAGCGAATCGGGTACAAAAAAGAAATTTGAAGCAGATAATTTTGTGATAGCCACCGGTTCACGTCCATATCATCCGGATGATATCGATTTTTCGCATCCACGGATATTAGATAGCGATAGTGTACTCAAATTAAAGGATAATCCAAGATCAATATCAATATATGGTGCCGGAGTTGTAGGTTGTGAGTATGCATCTATTTTTAGAGAATTAAAAATTAAAGTAAATTTAATTAATACTAGAAATCAGCTGCTTACATTTTTAGATGATGAGATTATTGATGCATTGGCCTATCATTTAAGAGAAAATGGCACTAGAATAAGGCATAATGAAGAATACGAAAAAGTTGTAGCAGATAATACCGGAGTAACAGTTTATTTAAAATCTAACAAAAAATTTAGGAGTGATTATTTACTTTGGGCACAAGGACGGACCGGAAATTCGCAAAATATGGGATTAGAATCTTTAGGCATTATACCAAATATTCGTGGATCTATTGAGGTGAACGAAAATTTTCAGACCATCTTACCGCATATCTATGCGGTTGGTGATATTATAGGTTACCCTAATTTAGCAAGTGCTGCCTATGATCAAGGAAGATATGCAGCAACACATATTATTAAGGGATCTTGCGAACACAAATTAGTTGAATACATTCCTACCGGCATTTATACAATTCCGGAGATTAGCTCAGTTGGCTTAACTGAAAAAGAACTTACGGCTAACAAAGTTCCATATGAAGTCGGACATTCTCATTTTAAACACCTTGCTAGAGCGCAAATTACCGGGAGAACAGCGGGAATATTAAAACTTCTTTTCCATAGTGAAACTCTTGAAATATTAGGTGTTCATTGTTTTGGATACGGAGCTTCGGAGATTATTCATATCGGGCAGGCCGTTTTAACGCAAGAGGGAAAGGCAAATACTTTGATGTATTTTATAAATACCACATTTAACTATCCAACAATGGCTGAGGCTTACAGAGTTGCCGCATTAAATGGTTTAAACAGAATTTCATGAGTGAAATAAATTATGAATGAAAAAGAAAAAAGGTTTTATACAAAACTGAGAAAAAATATAAATAGGTGGTTGACTGATAATACGAACATTAATCATAAATGGAGAGAATATATTTTAATCGCCCCTGATATTTTTTATTTACTTGTTAAGCTTGTTCAGGATCCGGATGTACCTCAATCAAAAAAAATAAAATTAGTTACGGCAATTGCGTATTTCATATCACCAATTGATTTAATTCCTGAAGCCATTTTAGGTCCAATAGGATATTTAGATGACATTGGAATTGCAGCTTATGTATTAAATGATCTGATAAATACTATTGATCCGCAAATAATAAGAAGAAATTGGATTGGCGACGTTGATATTTTAAATGTCGTAAAAAAAATATTACTAAATATTGATAATATGATTGGGAAAGGAATATGGGAAAAACTTCGTGGAAAGGTTTAAATTTATTTGATTGAGGGGAATTCTAAATAAAATGCCGTACCTTTATTTATCTTACTTTCAACTCTTACTGCACCATCCATAAGTTCCATAAATTTTTTTGTTACTGATAACCCTAAACCAGTTCCTTGATATAATCTATTCATACCTTCGCTAACCTGTCTAAACGCCTCAAAAATTAATGATTGCTTCTCCTCCGGAATACCAATCCCGGTATCAACTATTTTTACACAATGACCATTTTGAATTATTTTACCTGATTCAGATAATTCTATGCTTATACTCCCCTTTTCTGTAAATTTAATAGCATTGTTTAATATATTGGACATAATTTTACTAAACATTTTTGTATCTATTTTGCTATAAGCTTCTTCCATCATAAAATTATAATTAAACTCAAGTCCCTTATTTTCAACAATGGGTTTATAAACGTTATATGTTTCAGTAAGAATATCCTTTAAATTCTTTGTATCTAATTCCACTTTTAGACGGTTTGTATCAACATCACTCTGATCAAGAAGCAGGTTTAACGATTCGGTTAATCTATTACTGCTCTTTAATATAATTTCAGCCATTTCCTTTAAATCTGGGTCTTCAATTTCTTCAAATAAAATACCGGCATAGCCCAAAATCACAGTTATTGGAGTTCTGAGTTCATGACTCATGTTATCAAGAAAAACGGATTTCATTTTTTGAGCTTGTTCCAATATTGCTATCTCATCAATTGATTTGCCCGTTTCATTGACATCAGTTTTTTCAATATTTTTTTTATCAGAATTCATATAAAGTCTTTGCAAAAAAAATAATACTCCTTCACAACTTACTATCGGAATATTTGGGTCATGATTAACCAATTTTTTAGCTTTGTTTATAAATATAATACAATTAAATTTGAACTTCCGTATTGTTATTCGTTTAACGCATTTAGTACCTAGAACTGCAAAAAGCCAGAGGAATAAATGAAATATTTAATCTTAGTATCCTTTTGTTTTTTAATTAGCTGTGCCCAAATAACGTTGGAACCATCCGATTTTGCATGGCCCATTGAAACAGTATTAAATATTGATGAAAAAGGATTTATTAACGAAAGTAGATATTCAATATCTACAAATGTAATTGACCTTTTTTATGCCGAGACTAATGATTCTACTTCATTTAAAAATGAATCGGTAAGATTAATTAGAGATACAAAAGGATATTACTATATGATTGCTTCAGGATTTAAAAATGTTTATTTATTTAGTGCAAATGATGGAAAATTTGTATTAACGAATAAATTTTTTGTTTCTGAATTTGGTTTAGACTTGCCGGCATTTAATCAGAGAAAACCTAATATTGAATTACTTGAAGGTGAGAAACATTTAGTTTTCATCGATTCAAACGGAATTAAGGGAGAAGAATAGTGAATATTAAAATCTGCTTATATTTTGTTTGTTTTTTATTTTTTTCATCTTTACTTATAGCTCAATCGGATTACAGGATTACTCAGGAATTTAAAAGTAGGCACAGATCTTTTGAAATTGCCATTGAATATGCAAAAACTAACGATGAGCTAAGTAAAATTAGGAAAGAAATAAATGAGTTTAAAAATGAATTTAAGGGAAATAAAGAGCTTTTAAACAGAGCTTTGTATCCCAGTAATTTCGAAGCATCATTTTCTACCCTAAGTAAAAAAATTGAGTATACAAACAAAAAGTTAGCAGAAATTTCTACTTTACAAACTAAAGTAACGCAAGTTGAGGCTGATTACTCTAAACTTTCAGGTGAACTAAAAAAACTTTCTACCGAAGTAAATTCTCTTAGAAATACAAATACAAGATTAATGGCTGAATTAAAAGCATTTAAAAGTGGATACGGCGGCTCTAAAAATGCTATTGATTCGCTTAAAAATTTAGTCGGCCAATTAAAACAAGGAATTAGTAAAAGAGATACCCTTATAAAAGAGATCATGGATAATATATTCATGACAGCCGAACATAAAGTTGAATCTTTGGATGATGTTGAGAAAAAAGGTATTCAAACTCAAATAAAAAATACAAGCCTGATTGATAACATTAGAAACCTAATTAATGATAATTTGGATTTTCTAAATGCTAGTTTATTTACATCAAATGATTTAGCTTTGTTAAGAGAAGAGTTTAAAGATTTTGATCAAAGGTGGAGTCACTTTGGCCCAAAACTGTTTGATATTTATTCAACCGACCCCAAAAACCAGAATAAACTACATGAAATTGATACTCTTATTACAGATTGGGATTCAACTATTAAAATGTCTGTTTGGAGATCTATTCATAATATTTTTAAGAACCATAACATTAATATAGATGAATTTGAAAATGGATTAGAATTTGAAAATGCTATCATCAATCATATTGATAGTGAAATTAATAATGAAACGGAAATTGAAGGGGTAAAGAAGGATCAAAATTACGTATTTTTTGCAGAAAGAGTTTGGCAAGGAATAATTAAAAACGAATGGATGCCAATGCTGCTATCGGAAAATTTAATTTCTTCAGAACAAGTTTCAAAAATTGATGAAAAACTTAGTGATTGGAAAGATAGCTCGAGTGGAACAAAATCATATTTTATTTATGCAATAATCTTAATTTTGGCTTTTATAATTATCGGTAGTATTCTATTAATTAACAAAAGGCAAAAAACTTTAAAGAATAAAGATGTTTCAATTGAAGAAAGTCCGTCTAAAAAAAATGATAGTGAAATAAAAAGTGATGAAGAGTTTATTGATGATAAGTAGCTTAAGAAGAATAAAAGCAGTCATTAATAAGAACAATTAAATTTCATCTAAAGTAATGTAAACTTAATTAATGACCACTTTTGCTCTATGTCAAATTATGATTGATAAACTATTTTTCTAATTGTATCAAATTGTAAATAAGGATATTCTTCTCGTAAAGAATCAATTGCTTCACTAGCTCTAATTTTTGAATTTCTCATCCCCTTAAAACGTTTTTTAATAAGATAGTCCCGCACTGATTTTTCGTTAATTAATCCCCTACTACTCAATAAATTATAAACTTCATCAGCTACTAAATCCGGGATAGGGTTTTCTATCGAATTAATTAGTTTTTCATTGAACATAACTCCTCCCAAATGATTTCTTAAGATTGTATAATTTTTACTTGTAAATAACCATTTGGAGAGGGCAAAACAACCGCATGAATATGCGGTTTTGTTTATAATTTATGAATTATTATGCAAGTACTTTACTTTTTATGCAGTTATTGATGAAACATTGGCAAAATGTTAGATAAGTCCTTTGCGAATAGCTTTTGCAACTGCCTCAGATTGGGAATGGACATGCAATTTTTTGTAAATATTTCTAATATGATGACGAACCGTATCTACACTAATAAAGAGCGATTCTGCAATTTGCTGATAATTATCACCTTCGGATAGTTTATTTAATACTTCTTTTTCCCTTTCCGATAGATCATAATCTTCATCATCACTATATCTGGGATTATTTTGTTGAAAAACCGTAATTACCTGCCTTGCAATCATTGAACTCATTGGTGAACCGCCTCCATGTACTTCCTTAATAGCTTCCAATAACCGAGTGGGTGGTGTGTTTTTAACTAGGTAGCCACATGCACCGGCACATAATGCTTCAAATACCACTTTACTTTCCTTATAAACGGTAAGCATAAGAATATTAAGGCTCGGATGAATTTTAAGAGCTTTTCTAACCCCTTCAATTCCATTTATTCCCGGTAAACCTATATCCATTAATGCAACATCAACCGGTAATTCAGACAAATTAGAGAGAAAGTCTTCACAATTACCAAAAGCACCTAAACAAGAATAGCCATTTGTTCCATTAATTAAAGCAGCTAATCCTTCTCTTATATTGAGATTATCCTCAACAATTGCAACATTTATCATTTATTTAATCTTTCCTTCAAATTCAATTTTAGTTCCATTTCCGTTATTTGAGAAAATATTAAGAGTTCCACCCATTTTCTGCCCTCTTTCCTTAATATTTTGTAATCCGTTTCCCAAAGTAACAGAATTAATATCGAAACCAATACCATTATCTATAATTTTCACAATTAGTTTATTTTTTAACCCATATACTATTAGATCAATATTGTTGCACTTACTATGTTTTATTGAATTATTTAACGATTCTTTTAGAATAAGATAAAGATTTTGTCTATAGTCCATTGCAAGTTTTATAGTACTTAGGTTTTCCAGATTTGATGTCTGTAACTTTATTCCAAGATCTGCCAACAACTCACCATACATATCTTTTAATCTAACAATCAAATCATATAAAGAGTCTACATTTGGATTTACCACCCAGACTATATCACTCATTGATTCTACTAAATGCCTCGAAAGTTCGCTAATTTGGCCCATATGTTTTGTAGCAATATTTGGTTTCATAATTTCATTACTTGCTAATTCGCTTAATATTGAAATTTCAGTTAGACCGGCACCAACGTTATCATGAAGATCGGCAGCAATATTAGATTTTAATGATTCGACTTCTAATAAGTATTTTATTCTTTGTCTTATAAAAAAGGCAATCAAACCACCGGCAAAAAGAATTACCAATAATATAAACCACCATCTCATCCAAAAAGGAGCTAAAATAGTAATATCAACTTTTGCCTCACTAGGGCTCCAAATGCCATCGTTATTCGTTCCTTTAACTCTAAAGGTATATTCCCCCGGAAACAGGTTAGTATAATAAACTCTTCTATCTTTCGCATCCGTAAAAGACCATTTTTTATCAAGGCCTTCAAGAATATATTTGTATTTATTTTTACTGGAATTCTTATAATCCAATGAAGCAAATTCGAATGAAAAATAATTTTCATCCCTCCCAAATACCAGGTTTGTTTTCTCCCCTTTAATAGGTGTATCAAATACTTTTATTCTACTTATTACAACGGGAGGAACATAATCATTAAGTTTTATTTTTCGCGGATCAAAATAATTCATTCCGTTAATACCACCAAAATAGAAAATACCATCACTTCCAGTATAATAAGCTCCCCCGCTAAATTCCAAACTTTGTAATCCATCACTTAGATCATATTGTCTAAACGATTTAAGGTCTTCCTCTATTTTAAATATTCCGTTATTTGTGCTAACCCAATATCCGTTTCCACTATCCGCAATGATGCCATACACATCGGAACAATTTAAAGAGATTGTTTCATTTAAACTTTCAAATTTATTTGTTGTAACATTAAAATGATCAAGCCCTCCGCCAAATGTACCAACTAAAATATTCCCGTCAATTGTTTCTTCAAGGGACATTATTCTATTATCAGATAACATGTTTTTTTTGCCGGGAACCGACTTATAATGTAAAAAAGTGTTGGACTCCGGAATATATTTATTTAGGCCCCCACCATGAGTTCCAATCCAAAGAGTATTTTGTGAATCCTTTATTATTTTATACACTCTATCATCGCTAAGTGAATTTAATTCTATAGGATTATATGTAAAATTATTAAATTCAGCTAACCCAGTATCATAAAAAAGTTCTAAATCCAGTTTGTTGAGACCGCCGCCAAAAGTACCAATCCAAAGGATAGAGTCACCATCATTATATAATGATTGAATTTGGTTGGCATTTAATGATTTTGAACCTGGGTCATTTTTTGAAAAATTTCTAAACTTATCTTTTTTTCTATCATAAAATGATAGTCCCCCGGAATAGCTCCCAATCCATAAATTACCGTATTTATCTTTTTCAATAGAACGAATATGATTGCCGGCTAAATTTCTTTCTTTTTTATAGTATGTAAATTCGTTATTTTTTTTATCCCATTTATTTAATCCGCCCCTATATGTTCCAAGCCATAATTGATTTTCATCATCTTCACAAATACTCCAAATTATATTATCGTTAAGTGATTTATATTCTTCGGTCATTACGGGAATTGTGTTAAATTTATTTACTCCAATTTCTAATTTATTAATTCCACCACCTAGTTGCGTTCCAATCCATAAAATACCAGAATTATCCACATATAAAGACTGAACTTCATTTTCACTTAATGAGTTTGGATTATTTGGCTCCGTCACTATATTATCAAATTCAGATGTTTTTTTTGAAAAGGAGTATAATCCATCGCCATACGTTGCAATCCAAATCACAGAATTTTGATCTTCAACTATAGACATCACATTTATAATATTCGAGCCAGATAAAGACTTAATTTTTGAAGTGATTTTTTTCGAACTTATATCTTGAGGATTTTTTCTTTTATCTTCTTTTTTAAAAGTGAAAATTCCATTATCGTAAGTTCCAATCCAAATTTGGTTTTCGGCATCTTCATAAATTGAGGTTATCCTATCTCCAAAATAGTATCTATATTTATTCATATAAGCATCAATAGTTACTTTTTCACGATTGTCCCTATCAAACATTACTCTGTTTAGACCACCTCCAAAGGTACCTACCCACATAATTTCTTGAGAATCAATTAGTATTTTAACAATCTTATTTGAGCTAAGACTATTTTTTTTATTTCTAAAATGATAAAAATATTTTCTTAGACCATTATTCGGATTAAATTTTACTATTCCTTTTCCCCAAGTACCTAACCATAAGTTTCCATCTAAGTCTTCAGCAATAGTTGTAATTGTACTATTTTGATTTCTTGAAAAATTAATTGGGTAAGAATAAAATTCTTCGTCAGATTTACTATACCAATCACTTGAATTAGCTATATCATAATGTGTAAACGTTTCAGTGCTAGGATCAAATTTATTTAAGACTCCCTTTGAAGTTCCGATCCATAAAAATCCCTTGCTATCTTCATAGAGCGATCTTATTACATTGTTAGAAATAGATAAAGAATCATTAACATCGTTAACATATGTTATGAATTCGTATCCATCATATCTGTTTAAGCCCGTTGCGGTTCCAAACCATAAGTATCCTTTACTATCTTGTAATATAGATAATACAGAACTTTGGGATAATCCTTCTTCTATACCAATTCTAGTAAAACTATACCTTTTTTTTTCTAAAGTATCGTTTTTACTAAACAAACCTGTCTGTAAAAATATTAATAGATAAAATATTTGCTTGTAATAATTCATAAAATTATGATTTGGAATTTTGATTTATAAATTAATAATTAAATATAACTAGTGGGTAGGAAAAAAATTATAAACTTTTGAATCCTTTTTTTTCCTATAGCATCATACTTAGTAAAAATGAGGGAAAAAATGACCGAGAAACTAACAAAAGAAAAATTTCTTGAAAAAGTATTTAATTATGAAGAAAACAAAGAATGGAAATTTAATGGTGAATTACCATGCTTAATAGACTTTTACGCCGATTGGTGCGGTCCATGTAAAATGGTTGCTCCGGTTCTCGAAGAACTTAGTGAAGAATTTGCCGGTAAAATTAATATTTATAAAGTGGATACTGAAGTTGAACAAGAATTGGCTGCTGCTTTTGGAATACGAAGTATTCCTTCACTTTTATTTTGCCCGACTGATGAAAAACCACAAATGGCTCAAGGGGCCCTTCCTAAAGAATCATTAATTGAAGCAATAAATAATGTTTTATTAAAAACAGAAAATGTTTCTTAAAAAGAAAAAAGCCATCATTAAATGATGGCTTTTACAAATCTCTAACAAATTTACAATTTATTTATTTAATTAAAATTAATTTACCATTTTTTATCATTCTACTTTGTATTGATTCTCCAACAGCTTCGTAATGATAGAAATAAACTCCGCTCGGTAGTTTAGATGCTTTAAATCGTCTTTCGTGAACTCCGATACTTATATTTTCCGAATCAATAATTTTAGCAACAATTTTGCCAGTAACATCAAAAATGTATAACTTTACATTAGATTGATTATCAAGTCCGAATCTAAAAACTGTCGTAGGATTAAAAGGATTTGGATAAGGGGAATCTAAAAATATATTTTTTACAAATCCATTTTCCTCAGATACATTTTCAATATCAGTGATTATACTAAAATTTGCAGTTAAATGCCTATCTTCAAGAACACTAAATATTAAAAGTGAGTCTTCGGATATAACTTCTCCATTTTCCGACCAATTCCTAAAAACCCAATTTTCATTTTCAACAACTGTAATATTAGCAATTTGATTTAAATGAAAATATCCGGCACCGGTAATTTGTCCGGCATCGATCGGATTTGTTGTTGTAACAATTTGAAATAGTTTGTTACTAAAATTCGCAGTAATATTAACATCACTATAAACCTTGAATTCATAAACGGAATCCTTACTCACCTCATTTCCATTAATTGTCCAATTTATAAATTCTTTCCCAAAAAACGGTTTGGCGTGTAATTTAGCAGTAGCCCCATATTTATATATTCCGGAACCACTAACATTGCCGGAACCTTCCGGTAAAATATTTGCGGTAACCTGTTTATCTTCAATTGAAAACCTTGTTTTTATCTCAATATCATTTTTAACTTCAAACGTATACGGATTTTCGGTAGAATTAATTCCATCTTCCCAACTATCGAATTTGCTATTTTCATCCGGGTAGGCTTTTATAGTATATGCTTTACCATGCACCAATTCTCGCTCAAATGGCAAACTATATTTTTCTCCTTCAAGTTCAACCTGTCCTCCCCCATTACCAACCTTACTGAATTTTACCAATTTTTCAACATATACTCTAAAACTTCCGTTGGTAGCATTAGAAGTCGGGGAACCATAATTAAAGTCAAAAAAATCAAATGTTAAATCTGAATAACCTTCCTCGGCAATCACTTCAAATTTTATTATAAGAAGTTTTCCACTTCCTGTTAAATAATAGCGTCCATCTGCCTGCACAACTAAACCATCATTTACTAAATAAGCATCAATATCCCAAGATTTTTTATCAGAAAGCGTTCCATTATCAATTATTGATTTAGCTTTTAAAATACTTTTATCGTAATGTAAGCGAAACTCATATGACCATATTTTTTGATTGGTTAAGTCAGATACGTATATAGGAATTTTAATACTCTTTCCTGATTCTTTAGAAGTATCGGGAATTGAGACTGAGATTTGTCCATATACGTTCAACAAAATGAACAAATTTAATAGAATAAGTGTTTTTAGTAGAGAATACATAAAATTAATTTATTAAGAAAATTTTAATAATATAATGATAATTAACTTTATTTAGTGGGTAATGATGAGAATCACAAAAAAAGACCCGGTTATTACCGGGTCTTTATATAAAAACGATTTATTTGAGTAACATCATTCTTCGTGATTGTATGAAATTGTTTGTTTTTAGTTGATAAATATAAATTCCACTGGGTAGTTCGCTTGCGTCGAAATTTATTTGGTAATTACCGCTAGCAAGTTCATTTGATACTAATGTAGTTATTTCAGAGCCCAAAATATCATAAACCTTTAGTTCAACTTCACCTTGTTTTTCTATTGCAAAATTTATAGTTGTAGATGGATTAAAAGGATTTGGATAATTCTGTTCCAGGTAATACTCAACCGGAACATTGATATCATTCACTCCAACTATTACATCGGGTGTTAGCACAAAATTTGAGTTAGCCTCTGTTTCTATACCAACGTACACATTTGAATTTTCTTCATACGATAATCCGTAATCTGAACAGGACACCTTGTAAAAACCCGGTTGTAATCCGTTAATACTATATTCTCCATTTTCGTTGGAATACGAATAGTTAATTAGGGCTTCATTCTCATCATAAACTGAAATTAGGGCATCACTTAGCGGAGCATTATTCTCATCTTTTACTAATCCGGCTAGTTCTGAAATACCGTTATCGGTTATTTCCGGAATTTCTGAAAGGACAAATGATATACCTGATAAGTTAGAGTTTTCATCTACGGTTAAAATATCCGCTTCTCTCCATTTTGTAGTTTGAGACCCATCGGCTTTATAAAAAGTTGGTTTATAACCCTGCTCTGGCAATGCAAATAAAATATATTCCCCGGCCAATAATTCTTCCAGATTATAATTTCCTTCATCATCTGTAAAGGCCCTAATATTGCTTAATCTGTCTCCTCTAGCAGAACCAAGTTTTATTGCAAGTATCATAGCTTCAACTGCTTCATTTTCCGAATTTGAAACTGTTCCGCTTATTGCACCTGTTCCTCCCGGTTTGGATTCAAGTATAAAGTCAATTCCTGAGATATCGGAGTTTATAACAATCTTTTCTGCACCAGCTAAGGACATACTATTATCGTAAAATTCACCATATAATTGTGAAGATTCCGGCTGAGCAAAAAGAATTACTTCAGAGCCTTCTTTTAGACTAATACTATAATCACCATTTTCATCTGTTCTGGCAAAATGTTTCTTAAAATTAAAGTAATAAGGTCCATTATACATCACAGAAATTATAGCATCAACAGGAGCACTATTTTCATCAGAGACATTTCCACTTAGAATAAATTCATTAGCATTTTCAAATGGTACTAGCTCTGCATTAATATCACTAAGTGTTTCACCATCCAATAAATTAATCCGTGTTGCATCCCAAACATGATTAACATTATTGTAATATTGATGATGATAATCCTGAGGTGCCCTAAAGTAAACAATGTACTCTCCTGGTAAAATATCAATAGAATAATTGCCACTTGCATCTGTCATTTCCGTTTTTGATACCAAGCTGCTTGTAGATATTAATGTAACATAAACTCCTTCCAATGAAGATTGCGTATTTGCATCTTCAACATGACCAGAAACCGAAGAATTACTTCCCCCAATTGGATCATTGCCAACAGTTACATCAACAATATTTGAAGAAGCACTAACCTTATTTTCGCCATCTTTAGCAACTACATAATATGAATAGGTGTTGCCATTAACAACGTCTTCATCAAACTTCTTATTAGCCCATAAAACTTGCCCAATTGATTCAAATGAATTTGAACTTTTCACATCCCCATCTTTTCGGAATATTTCATATAATGCGATTGCATTACCTTTGGAATCCTTTACAGCATCCCAATCCAGAGTAACTATAGATACCGTAACTCCACCAATCTCATAAGTAGAAGATGTTGCCTTTAGGTTTTGAGGCGCATCCGGTTGTGCAATTATTCGTGAAAAAACTAATAGTGCTATTAATAATAAAGTATATTTTAATAATTTCATAAGCGCTCCCTTAATTGTTAGACTTATTAATCATGATCAACAACTATGCCATTACAGATAGTTGATTTTTAAGTCAAAAAAGAAACAAATATAATAATTAGTATGCCTGAAAGATGTATAGTTTTGCCTGAAAAGGAATTTCAGGCAAAAGAGGGCAAATTATATCAATAAAATTATGCGGAAAGAGGGAGATTCGAACTCCCGAATCACAATTGTGACCAACGGTTTTCGAGACCGCCGCATTCAACCACTCTGCCATCTTTCCATAATTCCGTATTCAAATTTACAAAAATTTGTATCACATTGAAGAACTTGATTTGAACAATTTTAAGTTTTTAATTATGGTCAAGAATCTTATATTTACACTTCGTATTTTTTGGAGAGGTGCAGGAGTGGTTGAACTGGCACGCCTGGAAAGCGTGTGTACGGGCAACCGTACCGTGGGTTCGAATCCCACCCTCTCCGCAAACATAAAGAGCCCCTTTTAAGGATCTTTTCTCATTTCTGAGCATTGAAAATTTATTTTCATAAGTGAAGAAATGTGGAAAGTAATTCTGTGAAGCAGAATAGCTTTTTATGTTTGTAGGACTTCCTCTTTGGGATCAGCTTAACTAATCCCACCCTCCCCGCTCTTATCTTTATAAAACAATAACTTTTAGACATCTCTTACTCTATTCCTGCAGTAACTGTTTTTATAGCTGCAGTTTTTTATTCTTATTCATTAAGATTTTGATCATAACTATTGACTAATTCACAAATTGAGATAATATCAACTTATGACTCTTATTTTTTGTCCTTTTTTTAGTATGTTTAATAATTTTGTTCCCGTCGGCTGTTGTTTATTAACACTGATTAGTATACAACGTCCATTGTTTCACCTTTATTTCCCTCTCAACTGCTGCTGCAGGTGAAGCAGAGTGGGTTGAAGTCATTGAGCCCGGGGGATAAATCTCCATAATATCTTTTCTACCAATTACAACTGATATTAGTAGAGAGGAAGAAATCCCTTTCCCAAAGCCAATTCTTCTAATTCTTTTGCTTGTTCATATTTTTGTACCAGTGGTTTTACACAAAGAATGTGCTGGTTAGCATTTAATGCTTCCAATATTTCTTGATAATGGAACTGACCTGGGATTGCTACAATAACCGTTCGTCTTGGTCCATTTCTGCCAAGACTTCCTTATAAAGATTCGGATAATAATTTTCAAGAGCTTTAGATATATCTGGGTAAGCGATAATATTTTGTCTAGGAAAGGCTTGCTTGATCTGCTCGTTATCTTTTATTTTTTTAATGGGGCTCTATTTAGTGCACAAACTCTAATATCTTTAACTTAGCCATGTCGTCAAAGATGATATACTGAAGGAAGAATTAAATCATTTGTAATCATCTCACCACCAATAATAGTAACATCAATTGCAATACTCATCAAATCAAATCCAATCTATATTTTATTTTATTCCAAGCGCCCTTAATGGATTATGTATTGTTAATTTTCTTGCATCTTCTTTTGTCAATTTAAGTTTTTCCGTTAAGTTCTTAAAACTTTGTTTCATAGTAACAGAAGAACCGGCAAAGTTATCCTTTCCAGGCTCTTTAACTATTCCATCTTCACCAACCTCTAATGTTATATTACTTAATTGATATTGCCCGGGTTTTGCTCCGGCAGCAGCCATTGCATCTGTTGTTATAATGCAGTTCTCAATACCAGCTGTAGTTATATAGTTTTTAAGAGCATAAAATGGGATGTGAATCCCATCAGCAATGAAACAAAGCGATAAATTATTTTTAAGTGATAAAGCACGCTGAATAATATTTTCATGACGATGCAGCTCTTGCGGACAACCATTACCCAAATGAGTAATCATGCTCAAACCGGAATCGACAGCTGATTTTAGTTCATCCATACTTGGATTACAATGCCCCGCAGAAACAACAATTCCTTCATCAGTTAAAACACGTGTAAGCTTATTCTTTGAATCAACTTCAGGTGCAAGTGTCACTATTTTAGTTAACCCACCAGCTGAGTCTAGCAACGATCTCATATCATCAATATTTGTTTCAGAGATATATTTCTTTTGATGCGCACCTCTGTAACCATTTTCTCTATTGATAAATGGACCCTCAATATGTAATCCATATATCATCTCTTTTACCAATGGGTCTTGATTCCTAAATTCCACAATGTTTTGAAGACGGCCTCTCATCACATTTATATCAGCTGTAATAATAGTAGCGAGAATACCACTTACTCCGTCGCTTTTTAATTTATTACACGCTGTATGTAAATCTTCAAGAGTTAGATTGGTTTGATTGAAATCTATACCGCCGTATCCATTTACCTGTAGATCGAAATATGATTGTCCATTAATCATAATTGTATTACCAGCCAAGCTAAAACAACCAAGAGAGCAACAAATATCCAGGCAAGCAGGAAACCACTCCAGTCTTCGCGATAGCGAATAATAAAATTCTGCCAACGGGATTTTTTGAACCACCCTGGTAGATCTACTAAAATAAGTTCTTGTCCAAATTCTCTCGCAAATGGTTTTTTACCATCTTTTTCAACCTTCTCTGCATCGGAAAGTCGCTGCATTTTATCAAAAAATTCTTCTGTTAGATCTTTAGGTTCGGCTTTTGTTAATAAGCTTACTATAATGAATATTGTAAAGCCAGCAAGCATCGCCCATCCAAAAGGTTCGGGTCGCCATTTATAAACAATTTCAAGAGAACCTGAGCTCAAATAATTTATGAAATAGTATAAGCCAAATGCAATTAAAACTCCAAAAAATGCCCCATAACGATTTGCCCTTTTCCAAAGAATTCCACCAAAAACCATAATTCCCATAAATGCAGCAATGGTTTCAATGAACAAAAATGCATGAAGTACATTATCAATGTAGAGTGCAAACAAAACACCAAGAAGTGTTAGACCCACCCCAGAATATCTACCCATCCACAATAATTGTTTATCGGATGCATATTGATTAACATATTCGCTATAAAAATTTTGAGTGAAAAGTGCTCCGGTATTCACCATAAAATTAGAAGCAGAAGACATATTTGCTGCTAGAACAGATGCAACCATTAATCCAGTAAAGCCTGGGAGTAATAATTCACGGCTTGCAAATCCAAAAGCCATTTCTGGGTCTTCAAGACTTTGTCCGCTTTGAATGACAAGCGCAGCTACAATCAATCCAGTTAACGCCCAACCAATTGTTACAAGACGTTTAACTAACGAACCGTATGTTTGTCCTATTCTTCCGGCACGTTCTGTCCCCCCGGTCGCACACATAGAAACCATATGAGGTTGAGCAGTAATTCCGATTACTCCATTTAATGCGAGCATAGCAATTGTAAAAGCACCAATTCCTAATTCGTCACTAAAGAGAGTAAAAAAATTTTCCGGTAATGATTCCCGCATTCCAGAAAAGCCACCAATCTCTGCAAGCCCAGAAGGGATAAGTATAAATGACAAAATTATAATCATGAATGCTTGAATAAAATTAGCATAAGCAGATGCAACCATTCCTCCAAAAAAACTGTAAACAATAAATGCTACTGTCATAGCAATCACTACCCCATCTACAGAAATCATATTTCCAGTTGCGATAGCAATAACTTTACCACCCCCTTTTAACATTGCCCCTTGTGCAAAAATAAAAAATAAGATTGCAAATACAGAATATATAGCACCCATTTTTCTTCCGTAGCGGTCTTCAATAATTTCACCAACTGTAGTTCGTTCACTACGTCTATACCAAGGTGCAATTAACCAATAGAAAGGGGTAATCAGCATATTCTTCCACTGATACCAAATTGATGCAAAACCAAGTTGGAAACTAGCTCCGGTTTGTGCAACAAAATTTTCAGCGTGAGTTCCGGTACCGAAAGCCTGTCCCATCATAATCCACCAGCCGAATTTTCTATCTCCTCTAAAGTAACTATCACTTCCTTTTATTTTTCTTGTCAGCCATAATCCATAGCCAGTAATACCAAGAAAGTAAACAACAATTACTAATGTATCTAACCAATGGAATCCTTTAGTCATTTTTACCTCTGCCTCTGTTCGAATGTAATTAACTAAAAATTTGTCACTATTGTGTCAACTATTGTCACCTAACCATACTCTGAAATTTAATAACAAAGCCAGGAATGGAGAACGGCATTTTTTTTCAACAAATTCACTTATTGTTGCGCCTTTCAGGGGATAAAAGAGATGCCGAATCTTGATCAAGAAAGATATATGCATCGGAATGTTTTTTAAGTACCGACGATGGGTATTCGGGTGATACATCCTCCGTATTAAAGCAATCACGTATCGCTTTTGCTTTACGTTCACCTGGAACTGTGCATATTATTTTTTGAGCTCTCAAAATTTCACGAATTGACATAGAAATTGCTTGAGTTGGGACATCTTCAATTCCTTCAAACCAACCTTCCCCTACTTGCTGCATACGACATTTTTTATCTAGTGGTAGAATCAGGTATGGAGATTTGGTTTCAAAATTGGCTGGAGGATCATTAAAAGCAAGATGACCATTTTCCCCAACTCCAACAAAGGCAACGTCTATCGAATGGGCAGAAATAAGTTCATTCAGGCGATCAACCTCAGCAACAGGATTTACTGCATCACCTCGAATAAAATAGTAAGCATCAAGCTGAACTTTACTAATCAAACGTTCTCTCAAATATTTTCTGAAGCTTGCAGAATGTTGTTCAGATATCCCAACATATTCATCAAGATGAAACATTGTAACCTTGGTCCAATCAATCATTGAAGTTGAAGTTAATGATTCAAGAAAATCAAACTGCGATGCACCGGTGGCAACAATAATAGTTACATTGCCCTTTTCTCTAATTGCCGAACTCATAATTTCTATTGCTGTTCTTGCTGCGGCCTCGGCCAATTTTTTTTCAGTATTGTGTATCTCGATTTTCATAATACCCTTCCTTTTTGGTAAGATAACTCAGCCAACATAAATGTATGGATTTTAAATATTTTTCTGTTCAAAGTATCTCGTCCACCTTTGGGCAAAGCACCAAAAGTAGACAAATAAAAAGTTCTGTGATCTGATTCCGATTGTCAATTTTATAATTAAATAATGATGGATCCCTTTTTGAAATATTTTGATAAGTTTATAAATTTGTTAAAATTTTTTCTTCATGCAGCACTTCCCCCTCTACACTGTAGTGCTGCAGAATAATAATGGGTTTACCTTCAATTCTTTCGACAGTGACGGCAAGAAATCCCCCGACTACGTTTTGATACTTATATTCTGGTAAATGAACAACTTTATTTCGACTTCCGGCATGTTCATCATCCTGAGCTCCACAACCGAATTCAAGCAATCCGGTTTTAAAATCCTTAAAAACATATTGCCAGTGTCTATCACCACAGATTACCATCATGTTTTTCTGACCCGAAATGAATTGGCGGAGTTCATCACCTTCAGTTTTAAAGGCATCACTCGAATGATTATCACTTTTCTTCTTCCTATCGAGACCTGTGATTGGAGTTGGGCTAATTAAGATGCGAAATGAGGCGTTGGATTCTGAGACAGACTTTTTAAACCACTCTTTTTGCTTCGCACCCCAGAGTGTTTTCTCGGACCAATCAGGAACATTATTATCATCTCTAAAGTCTCTTCCCTCAGCCAGCCATATTTGTAAATCCTTTCCCCAACGAAAAGTCCTCCAGGTACTTTCTCCCATGGGAACTTCATCAAGAAAAACCTGTTGACCTTGCTTAAATGTAAAGTCGCCCATAAACCTAGTTTTCATACCTGGATAAGCATCGTTAGTCCAGGTATCATGGTCATCTTTCATAAAATAACTGTTTACCAACCGGTGAAATTCCAGATGAGAGGGTAAACTGTAAGTTCTGGCCCAATGAAATCGTGCCAGATCAATTGTCTTGGCTAATTTATCATAGTAGACCATATCCCCCGTATGAACAAAAAAGTTTGGTTCCAGTTTCAACATTTGAGGATAAATTTTCCACCCATTATCACCGTCGTCACGATCTTTATAAGCCTGCCCGGTTACAACTGTAAAAACTACTTTTTCCGGTTGAGCCGGATCCGGTGCGGTCTGAAATCTACCTTCGATAATTTGTCCTTTAATGCCATCAAGTGACTCTGATTCCACACGTATCTGATATTCAGTGTTGGGCAGCAGATTCGTAAGTTTAAATTGATGCGTGTAATCATGATTTATAGACACCTCTTCCCATCCGGTTGATTGCCATTCCTGAGAATCCTGCGCTTTATAAAAAACACAAGTTTTTCCTGTTGTTCCTGGAACAGCACCTGCGATATTAGTAACATTGTATCCGTCAGGGTATTTAACAACCGGATTAAACTTTTTATTGTCGTCATTATTATTTAGATCTCTTGCCTCACCTGTCTGCGGATCATTATAAAGAATCCGAGGCATAGGTTCCTTCGAAGATACTCTGTGGGGATTTAGGGTTAACCTGGCCCAGATAATAACCTGTGTTTGTGACGCCTCACCAATTTTAATTCCCGTAGCCTGAAAAGGTTTATTGCTCGGATTGCTCTCCTGCCCAATCAAGTTTGCCAGTATCATTACCAGACCAATCAAGATTAAAGCCGATATAATTTTAAATTTTATTCTCATGGCTGTTTTGGTCAAAAAAGCAACACTTTTGTCACCACATCAACTTTGTCATCTTTGATAAAAATATTGCCAACTTCTTCATTAAACAAAATTCGCGAACCAGACTCTTTTATAACCTCTTCAAATTTTCCACTCACTTTTTATATTTGATTATTCCAGTCTGCGGAACATGAATACCCGTAATTCCATTTACATTCGGCTCAAGCTCCTTTAATTCAGATTCTTTCATTTTTCTCAGATTCTAGAGACCGTTTTATTCCCCTATTTCAATATTAAAAAATGCTTAGTGTTAAATATGGTTGTCATAAACTCTCCTTCGGATATATCTTTAATTTGCCATATTTCCTTTTACTCACCAACCTCTCCGTTGCCATCCTCCCAACGTTTAATTCGATGAGGTGCTATTCTATGATACATTTGATCAAAGCTTGCATCTTTCGGCTGCACTATATGGCTGTTTAAACAGATATAAGTTAGTTCTTCATCAAACGATTCAGTTGTGTGGGCCCTATTTCTAGGCACAAATACTACATCACCTGGTTTTACATCTACTGTCTCATTTGCAATTGTTATTTCGCCAGTTCCTTTTAAAACAAAAAAGGTCTGTTCTTTTTCCGAATGGGCAACTATAGCTCCCTTATTATTAGGTGGCCATTTCACCATCACAAATTCAAATCCGTTTGTTTCCTGTCTATCCAATAAAAGTGTTGTAAAATTTGACCCAAAATCATATTCCTTACCTTCATAAACATTTTCAATAAATTTACTAGCTCTTATCTTAACGACATCAGATTCATTATCATTCACGTCTGCTTTCCCACTATCGGCTTGCTGTTTGCGAATTTGTTTAACTTTTTCAATATGTTCGGCAAATGTTTCATGACCCTCTTGACTATCTGGGCTATTAAATACATTAAACAGTATATAACACAACGGCTCATCACCAGTAGTGATTGTCTGATGCACAAGACCTGCTGGGACGTAGATGCAATTTCCTTCACTTACATCATATTCGAAATCTCCCAGTTTAACTTTCCCAATGCCGGACGTTATATAAAAAACCTGGTCTTTGCCTCCATGCTTATGAGGTGGACCATCTAAATTGGGACGCCATTCATTAAAACCGATTTCTGATAGCTCACTTTCGCTTCTGTCTATTAAAACAATAATTTTATTTAATCCAGCAACATCTAACTGCGGGCCCTCTTTATAATTTTTATGAAGCATTGTATTACTCTCCTTTTGTTATCACATCATCAATTAAATAAACTGATTTTAAGAATTTAATTTCTCCACCTGGCAAATCCTCAGTTTCATATCCGGCGGTTGCTAAAGGACTATCAAAAATTATAGGTGAAACCATTCCCCTATATGGTCCTGTTCTAATTTCTAAACGCTCTAGAGATTCAACTTTTGCATCGAAATTAATATTACTTCCAACTACTTTTCCATCTACTGTTACTGAATAATTTTGCGTTTCTGTGTTAATATTCAATTGTACATTATACCACTTTTGTTTTTCGATATAGTAAAACCCTGCGACTTTCTGTCTGCCTATATCAAAGTTTAACATATTACTTTCAAAACGTAATCTAATTGGGCGATTACCTTTTTGATCTTGTACTTCAATATGTAAAGAATTTCCCATTGGAACCTCAAGCATATTTAAACGAAAGTTGACAATTGTTTTTTTACTTTCAGGGAAAATGCGTTCAATTTTTGCATAATCGTATGGATCTTCATCTTTTAACTCGAGACACTTATTGTTTTTGTTTGTAGGATCAGCAGCAATTCTTGATTTTGCCCAAATTGTATTAAATATATTCCATAATTCTAAATCACCGATATTATTTAAACTTTCAAAATTCTGTTTTACTTCTTTATCAACTTTTCCAGTAATCGGAACTCTAATTTTAGAAATCCAAATGTCTTCCTTGTTCATGCTGTAAACTACCCATGCATCATTTCCAGAAGGATTTCCGTTTCCTTCGATTATCCCCCTATAATACTGCGGTCCGATTCTTTTATGTAAACCTTGATATCTTTTCAATGGTACTTCACCTCGTAAACACAATAAATTATCAAATGTATGTCCATCTTCGCTAACTATCGAAGTCATTGGGAATCTGTTCCGAAATGTGGGTGACTGATTATGAACTATCATAAATTTGCCATCTTCGGTTTTTTGTCCCCATGTTTTTGCACCATCTGTTGTCAATGAGGAATTTTTTGTTATACCTGTCCAAGTTCTTCCTTCATCATTGCTCAGAGCCGAATATTGGTTTTTCCACAAACCAACAACTACTTTATCCGGTCTGTGATAAAAGTTAAATCCTTTGCCAGCGCCTTTGGATGTAGTAATTTTCCTAGAAAAATGAACAGCATCTTTTACACCTCCCGGATCAATGGTATAAAACCCATCTTCAGCACGGTCCTCTTCCCACCACTGAAGGGTAATCAACTTATCCGCTAGTAAAGCTTCACAAGATTTCAGAAATTCTTTGTCATTACTTTCTTTATAGAAAGGGTAATTGGTATTACTTTCATTCCATCCCGCGTGCCTGTTGTATCGAATAAAATAAATAGGCCCGAAACTTCCATCTTCTTTTATTTCTCTAACTACTCTTCCCAATCCATTGCCTGCATTTGGGGAGGAGCGTGGTGTCTGGCAATAGCTATAAAAACCGAGAGTCAATAATTTACCGTTTGGTGCTATGTAAAATCCCATTCTCTGATGCATTACAGATTTTGTTCCCGTCGGAATAAAAACTTCTTCAAATACTATTTCCGGCAATGAATATTCAGGGAAAATAATTTTGGGGTTAGACCATCTCCGCCCATCCTCAGAAACAATTATCAAAGTTTTTCCAGGTGGGGTATGTTCCTGATAAACATTGCTTAAATATTGTATATAAAATTTCCCATTCCAATAGCTCAAAAATGGCTGATGGTTGTATGTCCAACCAACTTGGTCTCCTGCAAGTGGGATACTTCTGTTTGCTCTATATGCTTGATAGTGATGAACACCTACAGCATGCGGTAAATTGCCGTCAAAATATTTCTTATCGGGCTGTCTCTCTCCGATATATTTTACAGGTTCATCTAAACTCTCTTCCACAGACGGCGGCATAGTCTGCGTGCTTATAGTTAAGTTCAACACAAAGAGCACCAAGATTGCTAAAAAGAATGTTTTTCTCATATTTCCAAGCTCAAGTTTTTTGTAAATGATTTCTGTTTTTTTATCCAATTATTAAATAAAGTACAAAAATTATAAAAACACCTATAATACCCTGTAACAATGTTGTAATAGCCTGGCTTTTAAGAGCCGTAGATGTATCCATTCCTGAGAATTGTGCGACAACCCAAAAGCAGCTGTCATTTAAATGTGACACTGTCATAGCTCCTGCACCTACGGTAAGTACAGTCAGCCAGAATAAATGGTAATAAAATGCCAATCTGATTCAACCTTCAGTATTTCTTTTACTACAATGTTAACTTTTTTACTAATAAACTTTGCACAATAGTATCCGGCAAATGAAACTGGTAGCGCTACGATCAGACCCAAAAGAATTACTAATCCCAAATCCGCTTTTAACGCAGCAACAGTTAATGGTCCCAGATTTTCGCCTCAATATAATTCCTTTATAAACCTTTCTTAATTTCTTTACGTTGTTCTATCCATTTATAAATTGTAAGATTGTCTGAAATATCTTTTCCTTTAAAAAAGTAGCTGGCAAAGTAAGCTACCCCGAACAAAACAAAATGGCTGTAAACTCCAAGCATATATTTGTGTTGTGTGTAATTCCAGTCCCCCAAATCAAGTATTATTGTCTTTTCACTATCAAAACCGAAAGGTGTTGATGTTAGTATAGCCCATCCAGTAAATAAAACACTTGCAGCAACCCCAAAATAGAGCCCTTGTTTATTAGCACGCTTGCTGAATAAACCCAATAAAAACATACCAGCGATTCCTCCAGAAAAAATAGCATATAATGTAAATATTATTCCAAGTACGCCCTTGTTACCTGCTAACAAATAAATCGATGCGACCAAAATGGCTCCAATACCTGAAAGAGCTACAAATAACTTGCCCATAAAGAGTTGTTGTGCATCCGTGCTGTTTGGGCGAAATCTTTTGTAATAGTCTTCTACACCAATGGCAGACAAACAGTTAAGATCTGAATCAAGACTGGAAATTGCCGCTGCAATTAATGCCGCTAAAATCAATCCTGTAACACCTATTGGTAAACCCGTCATAATAAACTGTGGGAATATTGCATCAGAACGTATACCATCCGGGAGTACTGCTGGAGTAAGCTGATAATATGAGAACAATGCGGTTCCAATAAACATAAATAATCCCCAAACGGGGACACTTAACAAGACCCCAATTAAAGCTGCTTTTATCGCACCTTTATCAGATTTAGCAGTTAAATAACGTTGAATAATTGTTTGATCTGTACCATATTTCTGGATGGCGTAAAAAATACCATTAATTGCCATTACCCAAAAAGTGAGATTTACAAAGTCCCAGTCAAAAGGACCAAATCCTATTCTACCACTTTCCATGGCTGTATTCCAAACGGCAGATGGGCCACCTTCCGGTGTAAAAAGTAAGACAAGTAAAGCAATAACACCGCCTCCGATTAGCATAAATCCCTGAATAACATCCAGCCAGATAACAGCTTCAATCCCACCAATGAGTGTGATAATAATTACAAGAACTCCGATAACAAGAATTACTATAAATGTGTCAATGCCCATCATACTGGAAATAGCCAGAGCCAGTAAGAAAAATACTGTGCCCATTTTACTAAAGTGGGCCAGTATAAAACCAACAGAACTATATATTCGCGCAAAAAAACCAAAACGCTTTTCAAAATATT
>Ga0209633_10000120_pt1 | contig 90400 bp, 84 predicted proteins | sample Cruoilmetagenom1_FD_187290 | JGI IMG/M metagenome (GOLD analysis project Ga0209633, IMG submission 187290) | Oil polluted marine microbial communities from Coal Oil Point, Santa Barbara, California, USA - Sample 1 (SPAdes) (version 2) | ecosystem: Environmental > Aquatic > Marine > Oil seeps ... | reverse complement strand
TTTTCGGTAGGGGTGTTGCTTCTTCCCAGATTGTCGCGAAATTGTCTTCGTACGTAGTGAAGAGATCTGGGGTTTGGTTTCGATGTAATTCGATGACTGGCGCGTGAGGTGCACGAGTTCGATACATCGGAGTGTGCCAGGAGATTGTGCTCGGTCTGGCGGGAGTGAGGCAACGCGTGCACGATTGTCCCTCCCAGGGACGTGCTGCTGATTCGCGGATTACAGACAGGCCAAATGGTGGGGCGCCAGATTGGTACCGACCTCAAGCAAGGGGACGGCCTTCTTTCAGAACATCCTGGTAGAGGGCATCGCGCAAGGCAATCTCGCGGGCGTCCTCAAGGCCGAAGCCGAGGCGATTTGGCGCGTAGCAATAACCGATACAAGTGTCAGGATCGGCAAAACCGAACGAGCCGCCATTGCCAGGTGTGCCGAAGCCGGCGTTCGCCGCACTACCAAATGGATCCTCTGCAGTCGGCTTTATGTAGCCAAGTGAATACACCACTGACACACGCAGGACGAGGTCAACAAGGCCACCACTGGGAGGCTGCGCAGGGCTGGCCAGGGCATCGAGAGTTTCCTTCGTCAGGCCGAGCTCACCTGTCACCGCTGCGCTATAGGCGGCGGCAACGGCGCGCGGTTCACCGATACCGTTACCTGCGGGGATCTCGACAGCGAGGACGTCGGGACGACTGTAGCTCGTATCGAGAAGCAGCTCCCGCGGATTACTGAACGCCCGGTTGGTGAGGCTCTTTGGATTCATCATCCCGAGAAGCAGCCCGCGTGGAACCTCATGGAGGTGCAGTAACGAAGCGTACTTACTGCGACCATGAAGAGTTGCGATACGGTCGAGATCAAACCCTGCAGGCAACCCAATGTAAAACTCGATGCCGAGCGGTGCGGCGATTTCCTCGGCAAAATACTGCCCAAGCGACCGGCCTGCCGGATCCACCCGACGCAATAATTCGCCTTCATACCAGCCAAGTGAGATCCCATGATACCCGTGACGGGTTCCGGGAGACCATAGCGGTCGCTGGAGCGCGATGGCTGCAGCGACAAGATCCAGATTATGGAGGTCGGAGATGCACAACGGGATATCAATGACAGGGAGTCCAGCCTGGTGGGAGAGAAGCTGACGCACAGTAATGCTGTCTTTGCCCCGCCAGGCGAACTCGGGCCAGTAGGTTGCGACGTGCTCATCATAGTCAAGGAGCCCACGTGAATGTGCGAGCGCGAGCGCAAGTGACGAGACACCTTTCGTTGTGGAGAACATCACAACGACAGTGTCCTCGCGCCATTCTTTTCGTGTCGTGCCGTCCCGGTAGCCACCCCACAAGTCCACAACTTTTTTGCCGTCGCGATAAACGGCAAAGGCTGCCCCGATTTCGCCTCGCTCCGTGAAGTTTTTCCGAAAGGCATCCGCAACCGGACCGTACCCTTCGTCGACATCGCCTTGAAGGAGACTGGTAGGAACGTTGACTTTACTTAACACAACACGTCTCTTCTCGCTACCTGCCGAAAACTCTCTTGAACCCAGTGTACCGTTACTACCCCGAGCCGACAATGGCACTTTGTCACGCGTTTTACCTTCCCACTGTTTGTTCCTGGAGGAGCGCGGCACGAAAGGGCAATACCTGCCGAATGTCAGGCTCCCGAACCTTGTGGAACCGGAACAAGGAAGCGCTCATGTACGAACGCTGAGCTTTTCCAGTGTTTGATGACCACCGAATCACTCCCTGGATGTAGTTCCTAAATACGAGCATGTTTCCACATTGCTCTGGCTTGAGAACCGTTTGATGTTTTGACTGTCGGTCGAGTGATCGACTGGCCACGCTCAAGAACGGCATGCACCAACCGGGTGGGATCCAATAGTCAGGTGCTGGAGTAAACACCAGAGCCTTGGTCTGCCTGCCCGGCAAGCAGGGGTGCTCCTCACAACACCTGAGCGAAGGGGGTGCTGCTTCGGACGATTTCACCTGCCGAACCGAGACGTGGATGCCATCACCTGGAGATCTACAACGACCCCTCGGTGTGTCTTCCTATTTTCTCTTGCAACATATCGGAATACGATTCTCGGGCAAAGTGACGGAGAATCCGATAGTAGTGACGGGTACGGACGTAATGGGTGGTCGTATGGAGAGTTGACGAAGGTCCTGGTTCCATGCCAGATCGGTGATCGCATGTTGGGATCAGGGGTATGCCAAGTGGAGTATGCAAAATGGTGAGATCTTTAGCTGGGTGGGATCGGTATTTTCGATGGAATAAGGCGATCGCCGAGGTTGTCTTCTCTCGGCAAGCTGCCGGCACTCCCGTGTACTTAGATCTTGAGGAGGAGATACTCGAAGCCATTCGGGACATGGCAGAGCCTGACGCTACTGAGCCCGGGGCCACTCTCCCGAAGGTTGTCAAGGACACCCTCGTTCTAAACAATGAGATTTCACGCGTGTTCGCTGGTCATTTGCAACGACTGGAACTATGGCGTGATCGCCGGACACTCGATCCGCCGCCGACACTCGCGCTGCTGTCAATGCTCAGTCTTGCTGCTGAGAGCATGCACACGGGCAACGGCATGAAGCCCAATAACTTTTACGGGCGGCTCGCGGAACTACTCGACTTGAACGATCAGAAACTTCACTGGGTAAAGAGTGCCTATCGGCAGAAAGTCAATAAAAGAGCAGTCTCGGCGATATTGTGGGACTCGCTCAACGACTGGCTCGAAATGCTGGAGGGAAACCGCGGCCTCCCCACAGTCTTCGCGCTCAAGCATGCACATATTGGCTTTCCCCTCTCACAGGCACTTGTTCGTCAGACGGATCGAAAGCGATTCGGAGATCTCTTCGCTCTCAATTCCCTCCCGCCGAGAAGCTCGCTTCCCGCGCAGGAATCGCTCGCCTCTTCACAATTGCCACTTCGACCTGCACATGCGGCGGTCGTGTGCTCGATCTTTTGTACTGTTTCGAGTGTGGTGATACCAGCCTCGGTGGCTATGTTGGCGCCGAGATGGATAGCGTCACGTTTCTTCCCGCGACGCCCGTCCAAGTGCCTGTCGAGCGCGCTGTGCCGGTCACCGTGAAAACCTCGCAAAAACGCAACAAAGATGAGGCGGGAAAGCCCACGGTCGATACAATGCGAGAGGACCTGTGCACACAGTGCCACAGATAGCGGCACCACGCGCAGGTTACAAGGCCGAAACGGCAGCGCACCACTATCGCTCCACGGCGCCAAAAACGCCGAAACAGCGCGACGGGAGTGTCGTGCCGTCGACTCGTCTGAAGACACCGGCCCGTCAGATCGTGCTTTTCCACAACCCTGAACTGTCAGCTTTCAAGCTTGACCGTTGTCCACTGTGTCTGCTGTGTCCACTGTGCATGCCGGATCAGGACGCGAGAGCAGGGCCGCCAGAATTCCCAGAAGGGTTTGCGCGGCATATACCAGCTCTGGCCTTCTGCACCATGCAGGAACCGTGCAAGACAAATGTGTCAGGACGAAAGACGCGGCATAGTCGGGGAAACACAGAAAAGCACGAAATCCAACGGAACGGAAAAGGAACTCTTCACTATGGGCGAGTCCCCACGTAGCCAGGATTTTGTGGATTACAAAGTCGCCGACATGAGTCTCGCTGACTTTGGTCGCAAAGAAATCGAACTGGCAGAAAAAGAAATGCCTGGCCTTATGGCATTGCGCAAAGAACACGGTGACACTGCGCCTCTTACCGGTGCCCGCATTGCCGGTTCTCTGCACATGACCATCCAAACAGCAGTGCTGATCGAAACGCTCCAGCATCTTGGAGCCGATATTCGCTGGGCTTCCTGCAACATCTTCTCCACACAAGACCATGCTGCAGCAGCCATTGCCGCCACCGGCACACCGGTGTTTGCCTGGAAGGGCGAGACAGAAGACGAGTACTGGTGGTGCACAGAGCAAACCCTGAAATTTCCTGAGGGGCCACCACACCTCCTGCTCGACGACGGCGGAGACCTTACTCTTTGCGTGCATGAGAAACACGAGGACATCCTGGAAAATCTCGTCGGCATCACCGAAGAGACTACGACCGGAGTGCACCGTCTCAACCAAATGTCCCTGGCAGGTACCCTTGGGACAGCCGCCATCAACGTGAACGACTCCGTCACAAAATCGAAATTCGACAACCTCTATGGGTGCCGTCACTCTCTCATCGACGGCATCAACCGCGCCACCGACGTCATGATCGGCGGGAAACTTGCGGTCGTGTGCGGCTTCGGAGACGTCGGCAAAGGCTGTGCGCAGTCCTTGCGTGGACAAGGCGCCCGTGTTGTCATTACAGAAATCGATCCCATTTGCGCCCTGCAAGCGGCAATGGCGGGATATCAAGTCGCACCTCTCGAAGACGTCGTCGCAGACGCTGACATCTTCATTACTGCGACAGGGAACAAGGACATCATCATGCGTTCTCATATGGATCGCATGAAAGACGGTGCGCTTGTTGGCAATATCGGCCATTTCGACAACGAGATCGATGTTACCGGCATCCGCGACTTGGAGTGGATCAACGTCAAGCCCCAAGTCGACGAGATCATCTTTCCCGACGGAAAAGCCATCATTCTGCTTTCGGAGGGGCGCCTGCTGAACTTGGGAAACGCCACCGGTCACCCCAGTTTCGTGATGTCAAACAGTTTCAGCAATCAAGTAATTGCCCAAGTTGACCTCTGGACAAACCGAAAAAACGAAAAATACAAAAAAGGCAAGGTGTACGTGCTATCGAAAGAACTTGACGAAAAAGTAGCCCGCCTCCACCTTGAAAAAGTTGGTGCCAAGCTGACTGAACTCACTCCGGAACAGGCCGAATACATCGGCGTCAAGGTAGACGGCCCCTACAAACCTGACTACTACCGCTACTAGTCATCACTGGGCTTTCGCCCTCATGCCAGGAGACAGGACGAGTCCTGTCTCCTGGCAAGTAACACACCCGCAAAAAGAACAGTAACCTGAACTCATGCGAGCATCCTCAAGTCCTGTGGTTGAGCTAGTGGCAACGCTCATTCAAAATCGCTGCGTGAACGACGGTCGGAGAGAAAGCGGGAACGAGCGGGCCTCCGCCGACACTCTCGCTGCGTTTTTTGACGCGGCAGGTGTCGCATACGAAATCCATGAGGCCGCACCGACCCGTGCATCGCTTGTCGCCCGCAGAGAAGGCAGCGACCCCGATGCACCTTCTCTCTGTTTTTGTGGCCATCTCGATGTTGTCCCCGCAGACGAAAAACACTGGACGCACGACCCTTTCGCGGGAGAAATCGCAGACGGCCTCATCTGGGGACGGGGCGCTGTCGACATGTTGAACCAAACAGCAGCGCAGGCCGTTGCCTTTGCCGCACTCACAAAAGCAAACTTCAAGCCACGCGGAGATCTCATTTTTTTTGCCCCGGCCGATGAAGAAGCCGGAGGAGCGCTCGGCGCAGCCTGGATGCTCGACCACCACCCTGATCTCGTCCGAGCTGACTATGTGATCGGCGAAGGAGGGGGATTTTTCCTCCCGGCCATTGGGGACAGGCAGCGCACAGATCCAGAACGCAAGATTGCTGTCATGATCGGGGAAAAGGGCCCCATGTGGCAAAAGGTGCGTTTTTCTGGCACTCCAGGGCACGGTTCCATGCCCTATCAGAGTGACAACGCCATTGTGAAGGCAGCCAATGCCGCGCAACGTCTTGCGCGCTACGTCCCACCCGCTGAAGTCAATCAGGTATGGCAGGAACTTGTGGAGAGCCTACGCGTGCCCGCTCTCCTCAAAGAACGTCTGCTTGACCCCCACTACCTCGACGAAGCAATCGAAGAAATCCACACCACAAATCCTGCAACTGCCCGGGTTCTGCATGCGTGCACGCACAATACTTTTTCCATTAACACGGTAAAGGGCGGCACGAAAACCAACGTCATCCCTCACGAAGCTGAAATGGAAATCGATGTCCGCGTGTTGCCTGGCCAGACAGGGCAAGACCTGGAAAACCAGCTCAGAAGTGCACTGGGCGGCTATTTTTCTGACGCCGAAATCACGGATATTTTGTCATACGAAGCAACTATTTCTCCTGTGCGCACACCCTTGTGGGACACGCTCGAGAAAGTAACCGCCAGTATTATGGGGCCATGCGGTCTGCAACCGTGGATTGCACCTTTCACGACAGACACTCGCTTCTATCGCACGACAGGAGCAGTCGCCTACGGATTCTCCCTGCACGACGAAACAGTTGACCTGGAAACATTTGGAAAAATGTTTCATGGACACGACGAACATGTGTCGCTACGTTCTCTTGAACTCGCGGCAATGGCCTACGAGCAAGTCGCCCAAGATTTCCTCGGATAAGGTGATCCCCCGCACCGTGCGCCCGGCATAGGCCCGCGCGCACGGAGTGCACGACGCACAAAGAGCGAGAACACTTTTTTACAGATGGGCCATGTGCACACAGCTCACAAAACAACCATCTGCATCACACAGCTTTATGAGATGCCAGGCACTGGCGCTTCTTCAATGCCCCAGTCCTGCACGTCTCACGTCTCACGTCTCACGTCTCACGTGCGTGCCCGCCGGCAAGAAAACCCTACGCTATTTCAACTCTGTTCTTCAGAAAGCTGAGTTTTGAGCGCTTCGAGCGCAGCAAAACTGTCGCTCCCAATGGATCCTCGCAATCCACCCTGGGGGGAACTCCCAAACGACTGTTTTCCACTATGGCGGCCACCTCTGCCACCGCCTTTACGTGCCGGCTTGCCCCCGCCGCTCGCGCGACGAGAGAACTCTTGATCTTCGACAGCCCGCAGCGACAAACTCAAACGACGACGGGCCGCGTCAATCTCGATAATCCGCACGCGTGTCTCGTCACCGGCAGAAACAACCTCGCTGGGATGCTCGATCCGTTGTGGCGCGAGCTCTGAAATATGCACGAGACCTTCCACACCATGTGCGACTTCCACGAAAACGCCGAAATCCACAAGTTTGACGATCTTTCCTGCAATAATCTCGCCCACGCGATGTTTTCGCACGAATTCATCCCAGGGATTTTCCTGGGTTGCTTTCATGGAAAGGCTGATCCGGTCGCGTTCCCGGTCAATCTCGAGCACTTTGACTTTGACTTCAGTACCGGGTTTGATGAACCCCTTGGGATTCTTGACCCGCCCCCAGGAGAGTTCCGTCACGTGCACGAGGCCATCAGCGCCACCAAGGTCCACAAAAGCGCCGATATCCGTCACACTCGAGACAGTGCCCTCGTATACCTCGCCCACGCTAAGGCGACCAAATACTTCCGCCCGCTGTTTCTTGCGGTCTTCTTCAAGCACCGCCCGTCGGGAAAGCACGACTTTAAAACGTCGATGATCAAGTTCGATCACCTTGCAAGTGAGTTCCCGTCCCGCAAAAGGCGTCAGATCCTGCACAGGACGCAGGTCAACCAGAGAAGCCGGCAAAAACCCCTCCACACCTACGTCAAGTCGCAGACCACCTTTTACGGCTTCGGTCACAACACCTGTCACAATGCCGCCATTTGCTTCCATGGCACGCTCAATATTTTTCCAGCCTTCTTCGAGCTCCACGCGGGCAGAAGAAAGCCGAACCAAACCATCCGGCCCCGTCAAAGAGGTCACTTGGGACTGGATTTTCTCGCCAACTGTCATCACCTGATCGGGTGAGACATTCCCAAGGGGAGACATTTCCCGAACTGGAATATACCCTTCGACCCAGAGACCAAGATCAATGACCGCGCCGTCCGCGTCAACACGGACGACTATCCCATCTATCAGGTCTCCTTGTTTAAAAGGCAACTGGCGCTCATGCAATGGCTGGGGCGAAATTTCAACAGGAGCATTGGGGCGCGCACCAGAGCGCTTTCGTCCTGTCTCGGTCTTCTCTTCATTTGTGCCCGCGTCCGCACCCGCGTCCGCCGCAGCACTTGTCGAAGTCTTTTCTCCGCCAACATCATCTGCATCAGCACTTGGAGCAGCAGGCACAGAAGATGCACCGTCCGACACGGGCGGCACGCTCTCTTCCTTGGGCCCACTATCGGGCCCACTACCGGTTTGCGCACGCACAGACCACTCATCCTCTGATTTCAGATCCTCTGATTGCAGACCGTCAGCCTGCAGGAGATTCTCCTGCAGGTTCTGCGCCTCCGCTTTCATAGACGAAGTTGAAACCTCACGTTGGTTGTTGTCGCTCACAGTTGTCCTCTCCGGGGAACGTGAACAGTCAAGAGGCCGTCACATGGAGACACCTCAGGAGTCCGATAACGTCACCCTGACACACCCGTCTCCGTCAGATCTCGCTTGATTTCACTGGTCGCCAAAATATGGCAAGTTGCGCGACAGCGACAGCCGCACCGCCAACACCGATGGCAAACCCTGTCCAGCCGTCGAGGTTGTCAGCAATGTCAACGGCATGATCGATACTGTACTGCCCTGGCCCGAGAGTGGCAATGGCAAGTCCAATTGCCACCAAGATTAAGGTGTATTCAATGCCCTCTTTTAGGATAAAGAAACCATTTTTCCAATGAACCGTGACGATCGCCACGAGCATGACACCAACAAAACCAGCACTTGCCAATGATGTCAGCAATCCTACAGCAAGAAGGAAGCCGGCGCCGGTCTCCGTACACGCGGCAAACCATGCCTGCAAAGTGCCGTGTCGAAAACCAATGCTCTCAAACCAACCAGCAGTTCCCGGGATCTTCCCTCCACCGAAAATCTTGTTTAGACCATGTGCCGCCAAGGTCAGACCAGCCACTATACGCAGAATCAAAAGGGCTGTGTCGAATGCCTCCATCTTTTTCTCCCGTCCCCATCATTTTCTGTGTTTTTTTTGCCTGAACAGTTCTGGTTGATTTTTCTCTGAACCGCCATGCATTTCCCTATTTTTCCTGATACTTTCGCAGTTCACGCCGGGCAACAACCATCTTGTGTACTTCATCTGGCCCATCCACAAGGTGCAAAGTACGAGCATGTGCATACATCCTTGCGAGAGGAATATCTTGGGAGACACCGGCACCGCCATAGACTTGTATGGCTCGATCCACAACTCTCGTTGCGAGGTCTGCTGCTACCACTTTGATCTGAGAAATCTCGTTTCGCGCGCCTTTGTTCCCCACAGTGTCCATAAGCCAGGCAGCCTTGAGCACAAGCAGCCTCGCCTGTTCGATTGCAAGGCGGGCATCCGCAATCCACTGGCCCACGACTCCTTGTTCTGCCAGGGTTTTCCCAAAAGGACGGCGCTCCCAAGCACGACGGCACATCAGTGCAAGGGCATGCTCCGCCAGACCAATAGCACGCATGCAGTGATGAATACGGCCAGGTCCAAGGCGCTCTTGCGCGATACGAAAACCATCGCCTTCTTCGCCCAGCATGCACTCGAGCGGCACCCGGACATTGTCAAAGACAACCTCGCCGTGACCACCTCGGTCCTCATAGCCGAACACTGTGAGAGAGCGCACCACATCGATACCCGGGGTGTCCATGGGAACCAGGATCATGGACTGCTGCCGGTAAGGAGAGGCTGTTGGGTCAGATTTCCCCATAAAGATAAGCACTTTACAGCGAGGGTCAAGTGCCCCACTTGTAAACCATTTCCGAGCATTAATGACGTATGAAGCACCGTTTGCTCGAATGCTTCCCATGATATTCGCAGCATCGGAACTCGCAACATCCGGCTCGGTCATTGCGAAACCTGATCGTATTCGACCTTCAAGCAGGGGATCGAGCCACATTTCCTTCTGTTCAGGAGTTCCAAACTTTTCAAGGATCTCCATATTCCCAGTGTCAGGAGCAGCACAATTTGTCGCTTCTGATGCGAGTGGCACGGCTCCCATCATTTCACACAAAGGAGCGTACTCAAGATTCGTCAGACCAGGCCCCGTCTCGGAATCTGTGAGAAACAAGTTCCACAAGCCCCTGCGACGGGCTTCAGACTTTAGCGTTTCGATAATCGGAGGAGAAGCGTGCGGGTCACCACCTGCTTCCATCTCTGCCCAATAGACTTCTTCCGCCGGAATCACGATCTCATCGAGGAATTCCCTCATTTCTCCTTGAAGACGACGTGTTTTCTCCGAGTAAGCAAAATCCATGCTCCCCCTTCAATCATTGCCCTTGCGCTCTCATCCAGGCAGAGACCAGAGCACCTCGGACAACCCCGTTTCCAGAGCTTCGATGTACTCGAAGGCCGCTGTCCAATCGACACAACCACAATTCACTTGACTTCCCCGCACAAGCAAACCACGACAAGCAAACGGTAGTCTTTTGCATGCAGTGAGAAGTGGCAAATATGGCAAAACTCCCTTTATTTATTGGCAAAATTCGCAAAACAATAAGAAACCCAAAAAACACTCACTATTGCCACAAAACTCAAAGAACCGATTGCCACATCATGTGAAAAAGGTGACAACAATATGGCCGGTCCCATGACACAGAGCGAAACAGTGACAATTGCAGCAGATCGCACAGAGGTATTCGAACGCATCACGAGATGGGGAATGCCCGAAAAAGGCATGGACGATAACCGAATGAAGATGACCGACGCGGAGATCCTCGATGGTGAAGCACACAAAAATGCCAAAGTTCGCTATTGCATGGAAGGTTTTGGACGCACCATGCACCAGACAATTGGCTACGAAGTGGCACCTCCCGCCAAGGTCACCTACACCGTGCTTGAAATGTCCATGATGGAATCCATGGCAGGAAACATGAAAGGAGAATTCCTCCTGGAAGACCTCGGGAACACGACCACACGGTGTACCCATAGCGTGGAAGTCGAATTCGGCATGCCCATGCCAAAAATGATGAAACGACGCATGCTCCGCATGATGGTGGAGAAATCGCTCGAAGGCCTAAAAGACAGCTTTGAAATACTCGAAGACGAGATGAGCGAAGCCGTCGGAGGCGACGACGAGTAGGCGCACGCAAGCCACACCTACCCGGCTCATCATTTTTCCGGGGTGATGACACCAGGTCCTGGTGTCATCACCTCGCATCACCCCGCATCACCCCGCATCACCACAGTCACATGGCATGCGGCGGACGCGCACGCCTCCCGTCCACCTCCATAAAAAACTGAGCTGCTGCCTGCCGCACCGCCATACTCCATGTTGGATAAGCATGTATCGTCTGGGCAATACGGCCGGTAAAACAATTTGTCCGCATCGCAAGAGCGAGTTCGTGGATCATTTCCCCCGCACGCGGCGCCACAATAGTGGCCCCAATCACACGCCCCCCAAAAGCCTTTCCCAGAAGCGGGCGCGGCCCAGCCAAAATCTTGACAAACCCCTGTTCCATACCGCTGATGATCGCCCGATCCACCGTATCAAACGGCAATTGCGCGACCAGCACGCCCTTCATCCCCACAGCAGCGGCTTCTGTGATCCCAACTTGTGCGACCTCAGGCGAAGTGAACGTCACACGCGGCACAATCCGGTCGTCAAAACGGGTACCACGTCCACGCGTACGCAGCGCATTCCCCGCCACGATCCGCCCCATTTCATCTGCCGTATGAGTAAACGCCGACTTGGCTGTCACATCCCCAACCGCATACACCCCCGCCACACTTGTCCGAAGATAAGGGTCTGCTTGCACTGCCCCACGCTCATCCAAAAGTACGCCAACCTTCTCCAAATCCAAGCCCGACGTCACCGGAGCACGCCCAGTCGCGACAAGCAGCTGTTCGCCTTGCAGCACCTCTGCCGCCTCTCCCTGCGCCGGCACACTGCCTGTTTTTTCGCGATTCGAGGCTCTGCCCACAGGCCCCTCCCCGAGCGTGACACGCACCCCACCGGACTGAGCGCGTTCCACACGCGTCACCTGCACACCTGTGCGCACATCCACACCATCAGCACGGAGAGCATCCGCCACAACTGCCCCGGCAGCGGCGTCTTCTGCGGGGAGTAGACGATCCTGCCCCTCCAAAAGCACGACACGACTGCCAAAACGAACAAAGGCTTGCGCCAGCTCACATCCAATGGCACCGCCCCCGAGCACCACAAGAGAATCAGGCTGTTTTTCCAGATCCCACAGGGTGTCGCTGCTCAAAACGTCTACCTCCTGCAAACCAGGAATAGGAGGAAAACCAGGCCGGGCTCCTGTTGCAATCACGATACGCGGAGCAAAAAAAACAGTACCGTCTACTTCAACTGACCGGGAAGTGAGAAACCTCGCACGCCCCCGCACGACTGCAACACCATGAGAACGCAAAACAGATTCATTCTCATTTTCTGCCACTCGTTCGACTGCAGCGCGCACCGTCCGCATCGCCCATGAGAAATCGGTCCCCCTCGCCGCCTGGTCCAAAAGACTTTTCGAGGGAACACAACCAGTAAAAGTGCAGTCCCCGCCGAGTGGACCCTCCGACACGAGAAGCGGCACAATGCCGGGCGACCGAGCCGCAGCCAAAGAAGCTGCCAGCCCCGCGGCACCACCACCAATCACAAGAATGTCGTACTCCGTGCGGATGCTCATATTTCTTTCAACCCTGCCAAAAACAAAAAATATCCGGTTCGCTTCCTCACATTCCTCTCTCGGCTTTCTCCTCCACTTTCACTCCGCGGTAGACCCCTGGTAGACCCCTGGTTGCTGTCTTTTGCCTGTTCGTTCTCCGCAGAACCCCCTCCAGACTCCAGACTCCCCCATTCGACTGCGCTTGTGATTTTCCTGTTGTTTTCCATGCCCGCCCATGCCAACCCAACGCCCGCCCATGCCACTTGCAAACGGCCTCGCAAGTTTTCTTTTTCAGACATGGCCTGCTCTTTTTCCTCTGGACCACCCCAAGGGACCTCTGCATAACCCCCTGACAACCCCCTGAAGGGGACCCCTGCATGCACACGAGAACAGCCGGGGCAGGAGGCTCAGAGGAAGTCAGGCAAACTGTCTCACAGAAAAACCCGGCAAAAACAGGAAAGGCCAAGGAATTCTCCCCGGCAAAAAGAGGGTTTCTCCACCATGGAGATACGCCGACATAATGCCAAGGAAAAACCTCGCCCGAAGCAACATCACCCCTTCTCATCTTTCCCTTTCGCGTCTTTCGCCAAACACCTCGTCGCACTTGTCGCGCTCGGTTTTTTTCTGGCTGCGTGCGGAACACGTTCCTCCGATAACGCCGACACATCCAGCACCGAACACGAATGCGTTCCAGGAGAGAGCCAAGCAGTCTCTCAGCTTTCGTCCACCGCACGCGAAGAAGTCCCTTCGGCCCTTGTGGACAGAACCGATGCACGCCTTCCTACCCCTCTCGTCGAGCCGATCATCTCTGGGGGACCACCTCCTGATGGCATCCCACCAATCGACAATCCCCGCTTTGAAAAGGCAACAGACGTCTGCGGGCTCTCAGATACCGAACCCGTTCTCGCGCTCACAATCGACAACGAATCCCGCGCGTATCCCATACAAATCCTTACCTGGCACGAAATCGTGAATGACACCCTGAGCGGCATCCCTGTGAGCTTGTCGTACTGCCCCTTGTGCAACTCAGCAGTCGTTTTCGACCGCAGACTTGAAGAGCGGATTCTCGATTTCGGCACTTCCGGCAGTCTTTTTAACTCTTCCCTGGTCATGTACGACCGACAGACCGAGTCTCTCTGGACACATTTCAATGGTCAAGCCGTAGCAGGCACGCTCACCGGAAAAACTCTCACCCAATTCCCCACAACAATGGTGGGATGGGCCACCTGGCGCGACGCCCATCCTGAGGGGCTTGTGCTCTCACGAGACACTGGCCACGAGCGCAATTACGGTCGCAACCCCTATCCAGGATACGACAACATCGATACAGAGCCTTTTCTCTTTAATGGAGACACAGACGACCGACTCGCAGCAAAAGAACGTGTCGTGGGCATCACAGATGGAACAGGAATTGCGCTCACCCTCTCCCGCCTCACTCAAGACAAAGTAATACAGACAAATAGCACGCAAGGCCCTCTCGTGTTCTTTCATCAGGAAGGGCTCACATCCGGGCTTGACGCCGACGCGATCGCAAACGGAAAAGAGCTTGGCGCCACGGCAGTTTTCGTTCTGCAGGCCGATCAGGAAAACCGCTCATTTCTTCCCACAGACGGGGGTTTCCTCGACGAAAGCGGCACTGTCTGGAATATCCTCGGAGAAGCCATCTCTGGCCCAGAAAAAGGCGCACAGCTCACTGCTGTCCCCCATGTCGACACCTTTTGGTTCGCATGGGCGGCTTTTCTCCCCGAAACCTCACTGATGCGGTAGAAGGTATCCCGAGCCTGGCACAGTACACACTTCACAAATACTCAAGGAAGTCTGCGTTTCCCGCACAAGAGTCTCCACGCGTCACCTCTGCTGCCGCAAAGGCCTGCAAAACCCCGAGAAGCCTTCGGGAGCAGCTCCCCTCTCCATAAAGCGCGGTCTCGGCACAATCCCGGCCCGGTCAGGCGCGGTCCCGGCCCAGACTCAACGTGATCTCGGCCCGGTAGGCCCGGTCTCGGCTCAAGGCTCTCCCCCTCAAACAGGGGGGTACCTCTCATCTATTCGATTCGTCTGGCACAGGCAGCGGTTCAGCACAATCGCCGTCCGAAAAAATCTTCTCCAAGCCAAAATCACGGAGAATATCACAGCGGAAATTGTCCAAGTAGCTTTTCATTCTCTCGCCCGGAGCTTCCACTACATTCGCAGGAAGGGTCGTTGTGGTGGTCGTTGTCGTGCTTGTGGTGGTGGTTGGGAATATTTCCGAGAAAGAATCACCATCGGCTTTGTTCCCCTTCTCTTTCACAGAAGTATCGGAACGCAAAAGTCCGAAGGAGACGCCAAGGATCAGCAAAATCGCTGCAACCATGCCCACCAGGACACCGACCAGCATTGGCCATCGTTTGTCTTTGGTTTCCTCCACTTCGTGAAAAAAACCAGTATCAACATCCAGCCAAGTGTCTGTAGGGTCCCGCCCTTCTTCTCCCCGACTTCCCTGACCAGATGTGGGGGCAGAAACCCCGGTTACAAAGGCCCTGCCTTCGGCAAAAGCACTTCCGGGAAGTGAGGCAACAGGTGGATCTTTCTCCAACCTTCCCCACGAAGACCCAAAAGAAACATCTTTTCCATCCGGCCACGCCGAAATGCCCTTTTTAGTATCCCCCCATCCCGCCGGGTCTTTCCGTGAGGGTTGCAAAGCGCACAAAACACCATTCGAAGACAAACGCGCCGTCGTCTCTTCGGAAGGTGACGAGCGGGGAGCAATGGCCAAGGCAGAAGAGACAAGACGCACAAGAGCGGCAGGGCTGGGGCGAGCAGCCGCAGTTTTGGAAAGCGCGACGGACACAACGGGTCGGAGCCAGGGGTCCAACCCCGACAAGTCCGGTGTCTTATGGACTACTTGCCACATCCGGGATTCAGCCGAGTCTCCGTCATAGAGAGAACGGCCCGTCGCGGCATAGGTTATGGTGACTCCCCAACAGTGCACATCCACAGCTGAAGAACATGCTTGTCCCAATAACTGTTCCGGTGCCATCCAGGCTGGAGAACCCACAATAGCCCCAGCGACTGTCACCGTCGTGGAGTCCATGACTCGCGCCACACCAAAGTCAATGATCTTGGGACCGTCCGGAGAAAGAATGACATTGGCAGGTTTGAGGTCTCGGTGTACCACCCCCACCTTTTCAAAGGCCACAATGGCATTTGAAAGCAGCAACACAAGCTCAGTCAGACGAGTGTTGTTCAAAGGTCCTCTGGCACGAACCTCTTGCTCCAATGTCGGTCCTGGAACATATTCCGTCACAAGGTAGCGAAAGGTGCCGTCGACTCCCGTGTCCACAAGACGGGCCACGTTCGGGGAATCGACCAGCTTCGCGACGTCGACTTCCTTGCGGAAACGCAGTAAATAGTTACGGTTTGACGCGTACTCAGGACGAATGACTTTGACCGCAACTGGCACTACAGAGGCATCGCCTGTATGCGCAGAGGAATTCTCCGCGAGATACACCACCCCCATTCCGCCGCGCCCAAGCACACGACGCAAGGTATACGGTCCGATCGAAGAAGGATCACTAGATTCGAGAGGCTCTCCGGGAGCATCTTCGCTTTCCCAGTTCATCTCCCCACTTTCAAGAAGTGAACATTGTCGTTTTTCGTTGTTTTCCCACCGCATTTATTCATACTGCCATACAAAGATGCAGCAGCGCATAGGGAAAAACAACAGCTTCCTCAAATGCCTCTGCTGGAATGCCTTTGGAAAGGGCGCCACACGAGAAAACACTGCTCGCAGTGCCGCAAAAAGAAAGCTTCCTGGCAGCCCTCCTGGAAAAGTACTCGATGCAACAAAACCCCTCACAACGGGTTCTCGCCCTATGGGAACATCTTCCCTATGGGAACATCTTGTTGCCTGATAGCTGGACGGAGTCGCCCATCGTCCCCACACTTGCCTGATTCCACTCAGAAGAAGCAATTCCTTCCAGGAGACCTGCCTGACTCCGGCCAAAACAAAGAAGACCCAGGTAAATGGGGAAATCACCACAGTTTTTAATGAGAGCCTGCCTATGCACACGACACCAAACCAGAGTCCTTTTCGGTCTATCTTGGAAGAAGACATTTTGCCCTACCGAGAGACACTCGTAAAAGCAACCCTCGCCCCGGGAATGTCTGGACGCGGGACACTCCACATGGCAGTCGAACAGGGCAATACAGAAACCCTCGCCCTCCTCATTGAAGCAGGCAGCAACATAAATAACAAAGCAGAAAATGGACGTACCCCTCTTGCTGAGGCCGCCGCCACGGGCCGGCTTTCCTGTTGCAAGATACTGCTCGATGCCGGAGCCCTCGTCAACACCACGGACACCTGGGGAAACACGCCGCTGTCCCTCGCAAAAAACGGGGGTCACACCAAAGTATGCAATTTGTTACACAGCGCGGGGGCTATCGAGAAAAACATACAAAAACACTTTCCTCCACTCAGGGCAGCAATACGCGCAAAACACTTAATCGGCATCGAAGTTCTGTTATCCCAAGGACAAAGCCCAACGGCGATCGATGAATCTGGCCAGAGTGCAATCCATGAGGCCGCCGCCTTCGCAGACCCTGCAATCATGCTTCTCCTGCTCGGGGCCGGAGCAGATCCCAACATCAGGGACAGCAAGGGAGCGACTCCGCTACATCATGCCGCCAAAACAGGCAATTTTCCGGTTCTTTTTCTCTTGCTCAAACACGGGGGAAATCCCAACATCCGGGACCAGAATGAGGACACTCCCCTCTGCCATGCAAGAAAAGAGAATAGTGCTTCTCCAGGGTCTTCTTCAGGTCAGCTGGCCTGTGCACGTCTTCTCGCCGAGAAAACACGGGCTCCTCTCCTCCAGCCCCCTGAAATCAACCCAGCGTGAAGCAATGACGCCAACGACAACACCACAACTCTCCTCCTGAGCAGGCTCCTCAATTCCAAGCGCACTATGGCCGATTGACGAAGAAACCCATTCCGCGTCCAGGCCAGAAGAACGCTAACGCCCAGCGCGGCAAAAGATCTCTGGGCACTCCCTGTGGCCGCCGGAGAGACCGGCCAGAATACTGCCGCGATGGCACAAACCGCACGGGGGAAAGCCCGGGGAAAAGGAGATCGGGCCCCGTGCATATTCACTCGCAGACTTCCGGCCAAACCTCGGAGAGAGCCCCTGAAGAGACTTCCGAGAGAATCTCCGGGCAAACTTCCACGGGCAAAACCGACACTGTCTCCTCCGCGTCTCCAACTCGCTCAAAAAATATGACGGGCGGTCTGTGGGCACTTGTCGCGCTTCTTCTCGTACAAATGGGTGTCACAGCTTTCACCTTGGAAGAAGCAATTGTTCCCCTCATTACCGGCATTCCGATCTCGCTTGCTGCCATTTTTCTCCTCGATAATGCACATCGGCGTGCAGACGATGCAGAGAATCTCGCGAGTGAACAACAACAGGTGATAGCGACCTATGCCGACGCTCTCGAACACCACCGCAAAGCATTGGAAGGCGCGTACGCGGAAATTGAAGCCACCTATCACCAAGCCGCGCAGGCCCTCCAACTCGCGGAAAACGAGCGTCGCAACCAAGTACAGGCAGCACGGGAACTCGAACAAGCCCAATCAGCCCTACAAATGCTGCACGATGCACTCGACCGGGCAGATGGTGAACTCAATCAAATCAGTGACACACGCAGCGCCTTTCTCGCCAATGTGAGCCAAGAAATCCGTATCCCCATGAACGGGGTCCTTGGCATGACAGATCAGCTCCTCCAGTCAAGCCTTACGGCCGAGCAGATTGATTTTGCCTCAACCATTCGCTCTTCCGGCGAGTCTCTTCTCACAACTTTGAATGACCTACTCGGCCACCACCAGGGAGAAACGGCGGTCTTCCCCATAGAAGAAGTCCAGTTCGGTCTACGCCGTCAGATCGAAGATGTGATCCAGTTGTACGGGGGACGCGCCCATTCCAAGGGACTCGAACTGAATTTGTCGTATGACACAGATCTGCAAGATGCATTCACTGGGGATCCAACACGCCTGCGCCAGGTGGTATCCAACCTGGTTTCAAACGCTGTGAAATTCACTCCCAGCGGAGAAGTCATCGTGACTGTCGCGACAGGTCGACAATCACAACAAGAGGATACGAAATGGATTCGGGTAGAGGTGTCCGATACCGGAATCGGTATCCCCGAAAGTGTGGCCCCACGGCTCTTCGCGATTATCGAACACAAGGACAAAATAGGAACAGAAATGGCAGGGCTCGGCCTGACATTTTCCCGAAAATTGGTACAGAACATGGGCGGCGAGATTGGCGTGCGCGCGAAAAAAGGGGAAGGCTCCACGTTTTGGTTTGAAGTGCCATTGCACCACGCCACGGCAGTAAAACCCAGCCAGTTCGGCATGTTTCCCCCGCAAAAGCTCGAAGGACGTGCTCGGCGTGCTCTGATAGTGGATGACAATGTCACTTCTCGCAACCTTCTCATCACCCTGTTGCAGAATTTAAATATAAAAGTACAAGCAGCTGCAGACGGGGCCGAAGCCCTCGGGTTGCTCCTCGGCATACGCCGCGCGGGCAAAACCGTCGACCTTGTGGTTTTGAATCAGAATATGCCGAGAATGACCGGACTCGACGTGGCCCGCGCCATTCGGCAAGACCCAGATTACGGCGCGCCGGCCGTCATTCTTTTGTCGTCGACATCTGCTCCCGTCGACAAAGAAAAAGCCACCCTTTACGGTGTGCATACTGTCCACACCAAGCCAATCAGAGAAGAAGGACTGCGCGAGGCCGTGATCTCCGCGGTCCTGGGTACCGAACCCCGCAAACATCGCCTTCCGGTGCTTCCTCAGCCCATGATCGACCTTGCTTCTGCCGAAAATGACCCTGCCGAAGCCCTCTTTGGGATGCGCGTGCTCGTCGCAGAAGACAATCCTGTCAATGCCCGTCTTACCGTCACCCAGCTGCATCGCATGGGAGCGAGTACAGAAACAGCCCACAACGGGCTTGTCGCAGTGGAAATTGTGGAAGAAACAGGTCAGCATTTTGACGCCATTTTGATGGACTGTCAAATGCCCATCATGGATGGACCAGCAGCCACTCGCCATATTCGCGCAATCGAGGGCCAAAAAGGGAAAACCCCCATCATTGCCCTTACGACCAGGGGATTCAATAACCGTCAGATGTGCACTGAGGCAGGAATGGACGGGTACCTAACAAAGCCTTACACGATAGAAGACTTGCATGCAGTCCTGCGTCCTTGGCAAGAAGATCCTGCAAAACAGCAAGACGCCACAGAAGACAAGAAAGCCACTTCGAGCTAGACAAAACATCAGAAAATCTACAAAACACTAATATCCCAGGTTTTCGCGTGACCGGAAAGGAAAATCCTTAGAACTAACCATTTAAGGCGAGTACTCTGAGGGAAGCGATACGCACCAGATTCGCCGCTTTCAAGACACTATTTCCCTCCAATGCTTGTCTTGCCCCCGACGAGGACATTCCATGATAACGACCGTCACGGCCACACGGTCTCCACACGATGAAACCGGCAATCCGCCAGACAGCGCTGCAGCCAACACGGCCGATCACACGATCGACAAAGCGCGCTCCATTCCCTCACTGCTCTTTCACATTCTCCCTTTTGGTGTCTTTTTCACAGGAATAAAGAACACTGACCTCGCGATCTTCGCCATCTTGTATCTCTCGCGCATCTTCTTTATTACCGGGTTTTATCACCGATATTTCTCTCACCGAAGCTACAAAATGAACCGGATCGCTACTTTTGCAGCAGGATTTCTTGGGACAACTTGCGTGCAAAAAGGCCCACTCTGGTGGGCAGCACACCACCGAGACCACCACCGCTGCTCCGACACGGAAAACGACGTCCACTCCCCTATCCAGGGTTTCTGGTGGAGTCATATGGGCTGGATACTTGCCAAAAACACAAAAAAAACAGACTACGACAAGGTAAAAGATTGGGCACGCTATCCCGAACTTGTCTGGCTCAATAAATACTTTATCGTGGCCCCCATTCTCCTCGGGATCGCCGTCTTTTTCATCGGCGGCCCCAGCGCCCTCCTCTTCGGATTCTTTGGTTCAACAGTCGCGGTCTGGCACGCCACTTTTTTCATCAACTCACTCGCACACATCCTCGGCACACGCCGCTTCGCGACCGATGACACCAGTCGCAACTTCTTCCCACTTGCTCTCCTGACCCTGGGAGAAGGCTGGCACAATAACCACCACCACCTGCCATACTCCATGAAATCTGGCCTGTACTGGTGGGAAATCGACATTACCTATCGCGTCCTCCAGGTTCTCTCCTGGGTACGGATTGTCAAGCATCCGCATATGCCTCGCCCAGCCCTCATTGCATCACAACGCATCGACCAAGGCGCTTTCGATGCCGGCACATGCCGCGTTAACTGCACAAAAGCGCGACTCCTGCTTTCCGCAGCCGTCGAACAAAACCTGAACGAATCCCAGCGAATCACAGAACGCGCGTTCCGCACCATCGACAAAGACCTACTCGCCCTTCGGGAAAACCTCGACAAGCTCTCCCTGCAAAAAACAGATGTTTCCTCGCCAGAACCTCCCCACGAAACCCAGCCTCAAAAACCCGCCCGGTCCAAGAGTCGTTTTCAGAACTGAGACCACTCGGAGCTCCCCTCCACACGACACCGAGTACAACTCGCTCTCGCTATGGGGAGGCAGTCGATACACATGACAGGTTTGATAGCACGACAGACCTTTGAAAAGGGCGCTGCCAACAGAAAAAGCTTCTTCAGCTCACGCTTTACTCAATAGAGTCCTTCGCAAAAACCGGCGCATCTTTGCGCATAAAACGACGCAAGCGCACGGTCCCACCCCAACTCACCAGACCAACAAGCAGCATGACACCCCACACAAGAAGCAGCGCACTCGACAAAGCCCAGCCAAAATCTTCCCCTGCGCCAAGCATCGCTCCTCCGATCCCAGACCCCAACCCCACACCCAACGCATCTGCAAGGCCAAGAGAAGCACTCGTTTGACTCTCTTTTCCGTCCACCGTGGCCGACATTGCGGTCAACGTCACAGCATTATGGGCAAACCCCATACCGAGTCCTGCCACAGCCCATGCCGCAATTGCGATCACAAATGAGGCAGACAAACCAGGAACCAGCATCAGGATGCCAATCCCAACTGTGATCAGCAAAGCCCCTATTTCAGCGAGCAGAATCGGCCGGTCGATACGGGCCTGCAGACGAGATCCCAAAGCCCATGTCACTGCGGCGACGGTATAGACCATACTCGCCGTCGTGAGGCTCACATCATGTATCTCGTGCAGCGCCAGTGACACAAAAGCATCTGTCCCAAAAAAAGCAAAGGCCAAAAGAAACCGCAACATCGAACAGACAGGGAGTACTGGACGGAAAAGAAAAGTCCCTGGCGGCAATAGACCAGCAACAGCACGGCAACCGACCGATAGGCCTATTCCCGCACAGAGCACAGCCGGCACAACCGGGAGCACACGCGAAAGGCCAAAAAGGAATACTCCCATTCCCAAAGCCGCAAGCAAGGCACACCACACACGCGAGTCCTGAAAAAACGGTTGAGGCGTCGCCTGTGCTCCCTGGTCGGCCTGGTCACGAGCCTCCGCACGATTCCCTGCCGGACTCCGATCGCCTCCTTTCGTCCCCAAATTCTTCAGAGAAGGAAACGTCAGCACAGCCACAAACGGAATCAAGAGAAAAATCCCGACAAACACCCAACGCCAGGAGAAGACGTCCGCCATATAGCCTGCAATAGGTGGCCCCAACAGGCCAGGCAACACCCATGCTGCCGACAAGGTCGCAAGCATTCCAGCCCGCTGTTTCTCCTCATAACCAAGGTGCACAGTGAGAAACGTGATCGTGGACAAGGCCCCACCACCAAATCCCTGGACTCCCCGCCCGACAACAAGGAGCAGCATGGTCGGCGCAAAGGCACTGATCATCAGCCCAACAGCAAACAAGACCAAAGCGAGAAGAAAAGAGCGACCTAATCCCCAACGGTCCGCAGCATCGCCGGCAAGAGTCAACGTCACGATGCTGGCAAGCAGAAAGGCACTAAAAGTGGCTCCATACAGAGATTGTCCGTCGAGTTCCTCGGATACAGCAGGCATCACGCTTACCGTCCCAAGCTGGTCAAAAGCATAAAGCGTCATCACAAGCGTAAGCCCAACGGAAAGAGCCGTGTTCCTGTCGGGCTTCTCTTCACGCTCTTCCACAAACCGGGTTCCTCGACGAATGGGGGTTCCTCGACGAACAGGCGACGCAGCCCCTCCCTCTCCTGACATTGCCAGAACAATCCTCATTTCAGACATGAGTCCAGGAAGCCCACAGGACGCGCGCCTCAGCGAGAAAAGCGCGCCCCGCCACCTCTCGGGCCCTCTATTTCCAGGCACTCTACCCAAAACCACTGCATTCCCAGATACTTCGCCCAAAACCACTGCATCTTCCAGCACTCCGCGAAAGCACCCTCGCCACACCTGCAAAATCCAGAGAAAACGGAGAAATACCACAGAGAAGAAAGCCCTCATTCCCCCTTTTTCCCTCAATTCCAAAGTCCATAATGACAAAAACCCCAGCCCACATCACAGACAGTCACCCTCTATCCCAATATTTTCTGCAAAAATTCGCATAAACCAGAAATTCCAGATCCCCCGACAGTAAGAAATGAGTTATGCGTATCACTCTTCCCTCGGGAACCCCTGCCGAACTTGTCCTTCCCGCCGAAAAAGCCTCCCACGGACTCGTCATTGCCTGTGATATCGGTGGCTTGCGTCCGCTTTTTCAGGATATGTGCACACGCCTCTGCGCGGAACAAGGCTGGGCAGTATGCGCTCCCGAGCCCTGGCCTGGCCGCGAGCACCTCTCTGTGACAGAAAAACAAGCACAAGTTGCCACCTTGTCCGATCAAGAAACCCTTGATAATTTCAAGCACGCCGCAGCAGCGACCAATTGCGAGACCGTCAACCTCATCGGATTCTGCATGGGAGGTATGTATGCCCTCAAAGCTGCCCCTCTCCCAGACTTCACACGTATTGTCGCTTTTTATGGCATGATCCACGTACCGGAACACTGGCAAAGTGACACCCAACAGGACCCGCTTGCCGCTGTACACAAGGGAGACCCCACAAAAATCATGGCCATCATCGGCGAGGAAGACCAGTGGACTCCACCTCAAGACGTCGACAAACTCGAAGCCACTGGCGTCGCCGTCAAACGATACGCGGGAGCCGAACATGGCTTTGTGCACGACCCGGAACGTCCTGCCCACCGTCCGGACGACGCGTGCAACGCCTGGGAACGGGCCATCGCTTTTCTGCACGGATAACATCTCACTGGAAAAAGCAACAAGGCAAACATTTCCACAGGGACGCAGCATCGGGGCACAGAAAGCAGGCTGTCGGGTGCACACACTTCTGCAGACACTGAGCGATATTGTTGGCCCGTCTCATCTTCTCACCGCACCGGAGCTGCGGGCACGCTATGAAACCGATTGCACTGGGCGCTATCACGGGCATGCCCACTGCGTCGTGCGCCCCGCCACAACAGCCCAAACAAGCGCAGTTCTCGCTGCTTGCCACGCACACAGATGCCCCGTCGTGCCGCAAGGAGGCAATAGCGGACTCGTAGGAGGAGCCGTACCTCATGACGCGGTCGTCCTCTCCACGGAACGACTGAACCGACTCTCTCCCATCGACACTGCCGCAGCAGAAGTAGTGGCAGAAGCGGGTGTTCGCCTCGAAATCCTGCAAAACGCGTGTCAGGCAGCAGGGCTGGTTTTTGGTGTCGACATGGCCTCGCGTGGAAGCGCGACCATTGGCGGGATGGTCAGCACCAATGCAGGAGGGCTGCACGTCTTGCGCTACGGCTCGATGCGTGCCCAGATCATCGGGGTCGAGGCAGTACAAGCAGACGGAACAATTTTCGGGAAAATCCCTGGCCTACGCAAAGACAACACCGGCTACAACTTTCCCAGCCTACTTACCGGCGCAGAAGGAACACTCGCTGTCGTGACCCGCGCGCATCTGCTGCTACATCCGGCGCTCCCACATACCTGCACGGCCCTGCTCGCCCTTGCTGATATCGAAAGTGCGGTCATCCTCACCGCCCACCTGCGCCTACATCTTCCTTCCCTGCATGCGCTCGAAATTTTTTTCGCTGAAGGAATGCATATTGTGGCAGAGCATTTCCAACAATCCCTGCCTTTTCCAGAAGAACACTCCACATACCTACTTGTAGAATGCGCAGATACAACAAATCCGCTTGCACAACTTGCGGCAGCACTTACACGACCCGAAGTACAGGATGCAGCAGTTGCAGAGGATTCAGTAGGCCGAGAACGGCTATGGCGCTGGCGGGAACGCCACACAGAAGCCATTCGCTCCATTGGCATCCCACACAAACTCGACATTGCCCTTCCCCTGCGTTCTTTCCCTGCTTTCACGCGCGAAGTACACAGGCAAATCATCGACATCGCCCCCCATGCCCAGACCATCTTGTTTGGCCACATAGGAGACGGAAACTTGCATGTCAACATTTTGGGTCTCTCACCCGATGACATGACAATAGATGAAGCCGTTTTTCGTCTTGTGTCGTCTTATGGAGGCAGTATCAGCGCAGAGCATGGCATAGGAAAAACGAAACGCCCTTATCTCCTATTGCACCGGTCATCTGAAGAGGTCTCCCTCATGCGGCAAATGAAAGAAGTTTTTGACCCGCATGGCATTCTGAACCCAGAGGTTTTGCTTTAACAATCCCTTCTCGTCTAACACTGACACGAAGAATAAAGTCCTAGATTCGATCGGTTTCCCTGCTCGGTTCTTTTTCAAGGTCCCGCAAAGACGGTTGATCACGCGCATCTTCCGATCTCGGCGTTACCTCGCACTTACGAGGAAACCGGCAAACTTCCTTTCTTATCCTGCAATCCACACATGTACATATGTCAATATATGCACAAAATAAGTGCGGTCACCATGCCAATGAGAAGGTCTGAGAAGGTCTGAGAAGGTCTGAGAAGGTCAGCGTCCAGGATCGGTAACTCTCCAATGCAAACCCCGGAACCTGCAAAACCAAAAGCACACACTCCCAGGACCAGCACCTCCTTTCGTCCACCAAATCCGACTCATCTCCTTCTGCTTTCACCGGAGACAACAGATGCACATCACTGCTTTCAACCACGCCGATTCGCATCCGACTCCACATGCGGCGATTGCGACGCCTCTTCCCCCCCTTTCCACAGCATTTTCCTCAAAGAAAAAGGGGAACATCCGCCTTGGTATCCTCGCTTGTTCCCTGCTCCTCTGCTTCTTCCTCAGCAGTTGCAACGAAGCAGAAATAAAGGGAACACTGCAGGCACCTGCACACACAGTCCAAGAAATTGCCACCGGCCTTAGAGTTCCCTGGGACACCACATTTGCTCCGGACGGAACTCTCTATTTTACAGAACGACATGGTGTCCTCTCGGCAAGAAAAACAAATGGGGAAATAGCAGCTTTAGCAAAGATTCCTGACGTCTATATCTTGTTTGAATCTGGGCTTATGGGCATCGAAACCGATCCTGACTTCGCGCAGAATCGCAAGATATACCTTTGTTACAGCCATGTAGATGGAAATATTCACGTCGCAATCTGGAAAATCGATGCAGAAAATAAATCTGCAACCCCCGTCGAAGACCCGCTCGTCACGATAGAAAGCAGTGACGCACCGAATCACAAAGGATGCAGACTGCGGATCACCCCTGACGGCAACCTTTGGATCAGCACGGGCGACAGCAACCTTGGAAACGTCCCACAAGACCTCACCTCGCTCGCGGGAAAAATTCTTCGGGTCAACCGCCACACAGGAGAAGGAACACCAGACAACCCCTTCGCCGATAGCCCCAACCCCAACACTCGGCGTATCTACACCTATGGACACCGCAATCCGCAGGGGCTTGCATGGCGCTTTACCCCAGACAAAAAAGAGGGAGAATCCTCTCTACAAATGTTCTCAGTCGAGCATGGCCCCAGTCGGGACGACGAGATAAATCTCCTACGTCCAGGGATGAATGCCGGATGGGATCCTGGACCGCACGACTACAACTGGGAAGCGTCAATGACGAATACACACAAATACCCAGACGCAGTGCAACCAGTATGGAAATCAGGTTTTCCCACACTCGCCCCCTCAGGAGCAGTTTTCCTCGAAGGAAGCCAGTGGGGAAAAGCCGAAGGCCTGCTCGCCGTCGCGAGCTTGAAAACTCAACAAATCCTCTTGTTTCGCCTTGATGACGATGGCGCGCTGCTGCGTATTGGGTCCTTTCTCAAAAACAAGCACGGTCGGCTGCGTTCTCTCACGCTTGGCCCAGACGGCAACCTCTACGTCACAACCTCAAATACCAGCAAAAACAGCAAGAACGTTGACGTGATCTTTCGCATCGTCCCAGAACCGCGAGCAAGCACTGAAAGAGCCTCGTAAAAACTCTTCACAAAAATGAGAGAAAGACGCAGGAGAAAGACCCCTGGGCGGGGGAAAGTCGGAAGAAATCAGGAAAGGTCAGGAAAAGGCGAGAAGAAGTAGGCCGGCGACAAAAAAGAAGCGCTGCTTCTCTCCTGTCGCCGTCACCTTCCAGGTTCAATGGGTGTTGTCTCCGCCAATTTGGCAAGCTCTGCATCGAGATCATCCCAAATTGTCTCTTCAGCAGTTCCCGCCATGAAAAAACCCATCATTCCAAATACGAGTGCAGTTCCCGCCCCAATAAAAAGACGGCGACGCATACTCCCGCCGCCCTCGCGCAACGCAGCAGAGGTCAACGCCAAGGCATCAAAAAGATCGACAGCCCCGCCTGCGACATACCACTGACGAGCGCCGCCTTTCTCCTCGGCCAAGAGCTGTCCACCTCCGATCACTGCATCACGACTGCCATACAAACGCATCAGATTTACGGTGTCAGCGGTGGGAGAAAGCCCGATCGCCCGCGCGAACGAGCGGGGGGCAAAGAAAGCGGTCGCTCCGACCCCAATACGACCGAATTGGTAAAACTTCTTCATCGTTTCGAGCTTGGGATTCTGCTCCATTGTATGAGACCTCCACGACCCGCGCTGCCGACCTACAGATGAAGCCTTCAGGCAAACTTTTGAAGCCAACTCTATCGTTTCGAGAAGAAGAGGGCAGGCACGACGACAGCAGGACCCGTCCTTGGCGTCAAACGTGGAAAAGTGAGTGCACGCAAAACAGAAATACCATCACGCTGTGCGGCTTGCAAAAACAGCCGCCCTCCTTATTCCGGGCAAAAAATCGCCTGAAAAACCACTTGAAACACGCTAAAGAGCGAACAGGGAAAACAAAAAGAAGTTTCCATGTTCACTCTTTATCAAGCAGTCCTTCCTTCTCCAACCAAGCACGCGCAACTTCGCCTGCCTTCTGATTGTCACCTGCCAATTGGCTGTTCAACTCCATCATCTCTCCATTATCGAGACGAGAAAGGACTGCGTTAAGAGCCTCAAGCACCCCACCCCCATATTGATCGACCACGTCTTCATTCACAAGAGCCGTGAAATTCTCCGCAGGCTGTAAACCTCGATCGTCAATAAGAAAACGAAAGTTTTTTTCCGCAATTAGGTTATCCGTAGCAAATAGAACGCCAACGTCTACAATCCCGGTATCAAGTGCAGCCACCGTCAGAGGACCACCAACATCAAGCACCTGAAATTCTTTAAACTCAATGCCATACACATCTTTCAGGCCAAGCAGGCAATACCTGTTCTTCGGACAATTCTCAGGACCTGCCAAACTGAGCTCACCAGCAACCGGAATAAGATCACTGACTTTTGTCAGTCCATACTTCTCGCTCGTAGCAGCCGTCACAATAAACCCATTGGTATTCCCCGCCGGGGAATACCCAGGAATCAACAAACCCCGTTCCTCAAGATGTTCCTGCAAACGGCGATTCGTCTCTGCCGCATCATTCGTAGGCTCTCCCCCAAAAAAAGCCAGCAAAGACCCCAAATATTCGGGGATAATATCGATCTCTCCAGATTCGACAGCAGGTTCGTATACCTCACGTAATCCCAGTTTGCGATAGCTCTCCACCGGATATCCCCGATGACTCAACACCTGGATAAACATCTCTGAGAGAATTCTGGTTTCCCCGAAAGGACCATAATCAACAGAAATCACAGTAGAATTTCGAGGCGCAGACTCTTCTTTTTCTGACGAATCGTCTCCACACCCCGTTGCCAAAAGGCAGACGATGAGAAACCCAGAAAATTTGCGGAGTATCACTCTGGATTTGGCCACAACCCAGCCTTTCGTTTTACATGCAGATCAGACGTATTCTTAAGCTGCAAGCGGGTCTGTCGCAAACGCGTGCCTCAGCCACTCTTCGGAGATTCCCGGCAAACATCCTTTCTCCTCCTTCTTCCACCTATTCCCGCACGCACTCTGCACACAAATCCCAACACTCGGCAGGACGCGAGAAAACCAAAAATAGGCCCGATCCCAGCAAGGCTGAAATCCCCTTTTTTCCTGGGCAAAACACACAAGTTTCGCTACTCTCACCGAGAAAAAAAGACAGAATAAAAGACAATCCTTCTCCATCTGCCGACTCTGCTGCTTTCTCTTTTGCCAGAAACCTCTCCGGGAATTGCCAGATCCTCTCCAACAGAAACCTCTCCGGGAATCTTTCTCCGAAAACCCCGCAAAAAAAGCTTGCGCTCCAAAAAATTTTATCCGCAAGAAAACTTCTGCCTTTCGACACGGATTTCTCGGTTCCATGCCACAGATTGCCGAAATTTCGACGTCGTTCTTCGACGTCGTTCTTCGACGTCGTTCCAGGGAGTGACACCCAGACGAAGGAACGACACCCAGGCCAACAATTTTCTCAAAAAGCCAAAAAACCAGGAGAGAAAAAAGCCGCAACAAAACACCACGACATCACGACATGAGGAAAGAGTCTACCGCTAACATGAAAGAGGTGAGTCGACCGGACGGTCGCGGAAGATGTTCACTCTCTCGCAGGGCACACATCTTCCGAGGAAAGTCCGGACTCCACAGGGCAGAGTTGCCGGGTAACCCCCGGTCAGGGTGACCTGCGGGAAAGTGCCACAGAAAACAAACCGCTCGCGTCTTGTGAACAAGACGCGAGCAAGGGTGAAAAGGTGCGGTAAGAGCGCACCAGGACAACAGGGAACTGTTGTCGCTTGGTAAACCCCAACTCGGAGCAAGACCAAACAGAGAGAGGGCGGCCCGCCCGTTGACCTCGGGTCGGTCGCAAGAGAACGGCGGCAACACCGTTCCCAGATGGATGACCGTCGTAACAGAATCCGGCTTACAGGTCGACTCACCTTTGTTAAGATTTGTCCTATTTCCGCTGTTCTACACCGAGAAAAGCGGGAAGATCAGTATCCGCCATAGCGCAGCACAGAGCTGCTATGACGAGTAACCAAGGTAGAAAAAGTTCCCGCAAGTCCCGTCAGAACGGAACGCGCCAACTCTTGCAATTGTGGAGAAATCATCTCTTCATCTGCCTCACTCACAAGACGATGCAACGCCCGTAAATGAGCCCTGATCTCTCCGCCACGACGCACCCAGGCAGACATCGCTGCCCGATCACCACTGGCAATGGCAGTCCGCATTTCGATCTCTGCCACCATACCTGCTGCAGTCAGCTCGAACATCCGCTCTCCTATTTCACCCTTCATATCCCACCGGACGATCCTTCCTGCTTCCTCGCCCTTGCTACGCTGATCGGCAGCCGCCTTCTGCCAATGACGCGTGCCTTCGTCTTTCGAGCGGAATAGGGCACAAGACCCAAGAACTCACAGAACCTATGCCCTGCCAGAAACGGAAAACAGGGAAAAAGCCGCAAAGGAAACAGCCCTGAAAACAGCAGCCCGCATCCGTGTTCCCGCTACAACGGCAAATCTCGGTCCAGGATTCGATGTACTGGGCATGGCCCTCGACCTCTACAACGAAGTCGAAATCCGATGGGGAGGACCATCCCAAGCGCTCCTTCACTTCACAGGTCCCGAAACAGCAGAACTTCCCACCGACAGCACAAACTATGTCGCGCAAGGCGCCGAAACGACCTTCCGCCTTGCCGGACAAACACCCCCGTTCCCATACTCACTTACTGTCCGACAAAACATTCCCATCTCACGAGGATTGGGATCGAGCGCGGCCGCACTTGTCGGGGGCGCAGCAGCAGCGAACGCTCTGCTTGACGAAGCAGTCGCCCCTCTCTCTCTCGTGCAAGCTCTCACCGAAATCGAAGGGCATACCGAACAACTCGGTGCCGCTATGTTCGGAGGCCTCGTTGCAGTCGCTCTTGCACCGATCGCTCCCTCTCTGCTCGATCCCACCCCAGATCATCAAGCACCCGTGGAGACTGTTCCCGAAAAACACCCCTCCACAAAACATCGCGAAAAAGTGCTCATTCCTCTCCCTGTAGCGGAGCAGCTTCGCTTTATCCTCGCCATCCCCCACACATCTCTCGAGACAAAAAAGGCTCGCGCCTCTCTTCCCGACCAAATATCTTTCACTGATGCCGTGCAGAATATTGGCTACGAGACAGCCCTCCTTGCCGGACTTCAACATGCCAACGCAGATCTCATAGGCGCCGGCATGCAAGACCGGCTCCACCAAGACACTCGATCGCTGCTCTTCCCCGCCGGCAGTGCCGTTTTATCGGCAGCACGCGCCCAAGGAGCCTTCGGAGCATGCTGGTCAGGTGCCGGTCCAACCATGCTCGCTATTGCTCATCACAAAGGGAAGAACGAAGAAATCGGGAAAGCGATGATCGACACCTTCGCCGCGCACAACATCACCGCAACCATGAGCATCCACCAGATGGACACACACGGCACCGTCGTGCTCTCGCGCTCCTAACCCCGGTTTCCCCTCTCTCGCATCCCACGTGCCCACAAATATCTTTAGAGGCGGGGGCTGCAGGGGGCTACAGAAAGACAAGGGGCAAGAAAAGCGAGGGTCACATCCCAGGCTGCCAGGAAGAAAGATTCCAGGAATTGAGCACAGCCCTTCCCTCTGCAACCAAAAACATGCTCTCCGTCGCTTCTCCCAGAAAAAAACGCCCCATTTCACGAGAAGAAAGCCGCAACACTGTCTGTGCAACAGCCTTCACAGGACCAAGATGACTCACAATCACAAGATCTGTGACCGAGACTGCAGCCGCGCGCAAAAGATGATCTGTCAGGCTTGTCAGCACTCGTTCAGCCAAGGCATGGTTGCTCTCCCCATTGGGAGGAGACAGTTTCGGATCGGCCACCCAGTCAGGAGGCCAAGAAGACACGAGAGAAGCAAAACTCGTCCCCTCAAGGTCACCATAGTCAAGCTCGATAAAACGGTCTTCGATCGAAACATCAGCATCCCACACAGCAGCAACTGTGCGCGCAGTATCGAAAGCCCGCTGCAGCGGGCTACTGACTATAAAAGGTGGAGAGGAGATCTTCTGCTCGAGTAACCGGGAAAGGGCTCGCGCTTGCTCCCAGCCACGTTCCGTCAAGGGAAGATCACGGCGTCCCACAAATTCGCCCTTGACATTGGCGCGACACTGTCCATGCCGCAGCATATGCAGCCGTCCCGAAAAGGCAAGCGGAAACACAAACTCCGAGGACATTACCTGGTTTCCCCTCTCTTCTCCTGCCTTCGTCTTCCTGCATTGCGTGCTTCAGCTTCTGCTTCGCTCCCAGCCTCTTTTTGGATCGTACAGGGAGTCTTGAATCACTCCTTTTTCGTCAGCAACAGCACACCACAATGGGGACAGGTCGGAACCTCTGCTTCTTTCGTTTCAAGCAAATCTGCCCCTGCCAAACGAAGATGACAAGCCTGGCACACATTGCCTTCAAGGCGAGCCACACCAATGCCAAATTCATTACTGGAGCGGATTCGTTCGTATAAATCGAATAGCTTGACATCAAGCGTTTCCACAAGTTTTTTACGATCTTCTCGATGAAGATGCAATAGGCGTGTAGTGTTTTCTTTCTCCGCATCAAAAGCCTTTTGCATGTCATCCAGCTCAGCCTTGCTGCGCTCCAACTTCACATTCATCTCACTTAGCTCAGCGTCAAGCTCTTCAATTTCAAGCATGTACGCAAGCTCATTGTCTTCAAGGCCAGTTTGCTTGCGCCGAAGCATCTCCATTTCTGCAGAAAGTGCCTGCATTTCGCGGGGGTTTGAGACCTTCCCGCTCGCCAATTTTTTTTCAATCCGGGATATCTTCGAAGCGAGTGACGACGCTTCATTTTCAAGACGGACGCAGGAGCGGTCGAGTTCTCGACGACGGGCAGAACGTTCCTCGAACTGTCCGAATAGGACTTCGTAGCGGACTTTCGCATCCTCTAAAACTGTCGCTTCAGGTAGATCGGCAAGTTTCGCAGTCAAAGAGTCGATTGCCGAATCATGCTCCTGCAACGACAAAAGTTGTGCATCAATCGACATCCGCCAACCGTACTCGTCCCAAACCCAACTCGCGAGACCCACGACAACAAACCAGCGAGGAACAGCCCCTCATCACCTCTTCTTCACCCCCTTCACCAGCTCCTCTACCCGTCATGAAGGAAACCCAACCGACAGCCCCACCAGCCGGCAAACTGCACCCGCAAAGAGTCGTGCTTTCCAGCTACCCCACCCATAAGACTCACACAAACACAAGTGCCACTACTGGCCCAATACCCATACAAACACTGTCCCAGAGGCCCACACCAAGCAAACAGTCAAACCCACAACAACCATGGGTGCACCCACGGCAACCACTTGCCAAAACTGCACCCAAAGGCACATGGGGCGAGATTTACTTCTCGCTATCTTCCCTCCAGCGATCCTTCCGGTTCCTCACCTCTACGACAAAGAGGGGCCTCGCCTCTGCGACAGAGGAACTCCGACTTGATGCAAACTACCGTTGGATGGAACACGGGGGGGTCACTATGGATCTGCTTGGAGAGCAGCTCCAGAAACGCGTCAAGACCGTCGCAGGACAAGTCCGCTTTGCCGGCCGTACAGCGGGCGTCCAACTTCCCGGAAACGCCGGGAAACAAGAACATCAAGGGTTTCCAGACCGGCCAAGGCTGCAAGCTGTTTCGCCCGCGGAACAGTAACCTGCAGATTCACATCATTGATAACAGAAGAAGACTCTTGATAACCATCACGTAAAACAACACGCTCAAGCGCACGGTCTACCCAATAAAGTGCCCGTTGGGAGCGAGAATCAGAGAACCGACTCCACCTCCCAAAATAGAGAACAGCCGCACCACCGGGCCGCAACACCCGCGCTGTTTCCTCTAAGTAGGAAATGAGCACCTTGATCAGGCCAACATGTTGCAAGACGATAAAAGAGTAGACAGCGTCAAGAGACGCGTCCGGTACAGGCAAATCCCAACCCGTGGACTGGATCAGCGAAAAATTCTTGATACCACGCTTTTCCAATTCACGAGAGACAGTCTCGGCTTTCCCGTGCACGTCAATCCCAATCGCCCTGTCAAAATGGCGCGCAGCCGCAGCCAGCAAACGCCCACCACCATATCCGATCTCCAGAACGGCCTGTGCCTTTCCGGGCAGCACAAGCGGAGCGAGATGGCACCCAACCGCCGAGCTAAAATCCCAGGCTCCTCTACGAAAGGAGTCTTCCACAGAACCAGCTTTATTGAACCAGGAGAAAAATTGTTCAGGTGAAGACTCCTCAGCTTCGGCAATTTCATCCCGGAAACCATCGATTTGCTTATGCTTGACAACCAACTTGTCAGACTGTGATCTACTCATTTCCCGCCTCCATTCGCGACGCTTCCGTGCGGGTTCATCTCTTGACTTTTCCAAGTATCCCGACAAGTCTGCAGACACAGGCAGTACTCAGCTCAGCATGTCCTCGCGGCACCCGGAGCACTCTGGCATCCTCTTGTTCCGCTGCCTACTGCTCTGCGCACCTTTGGGCGCACTTCCGGTTGCACAGCTTCCACGGCCCGCCGGAACCCAGCCATGTTAGGTCCGCCGGCCAGGGGCCACGGCCACACGCAGCACCAGAGACCAGATAAATGTCCCTAAAAATCACATCATTGTCGTACGTGCCGTACGGGCAGATGCACCATACATGCCGTACGTGCCGTGCAGACAGATGCGAAAACAGCTTTGGCCCAGGCTTGCAGTCTCAGTCAAAGAGTGCAGCCGCAAACTCCTCCCTCACAGAAAAGACCGCTGAGCGCGACACGAGAACACCTCATGCTCAGAAAGAGAGAGCGTCGAGCAAAGTACCGAGAGCATCTTCTTCGTGCACGGGAATTTGGTGGTAGGCCATTGCCACGGCGAGAGAAGGATCCCAGGGCGTGCCGGGCACATCAGCCGAGTCAAACCGTAAAACGCCGACTCTGTCCTGCACTGCAGTTTCGTAGTCCACGGCACACATCAGAGTTGGGACTGCTCCCACTCTCGCCTGCAGGTGTCCAGCAATACGCACCCATTCTGGATCGAAGTCACCGTGGTATCGAAGTTCTACTCCCCCGTGCACAAGCTGCCTGCACGCAGTAATCGCAGCGGTATTCGGCCAGCCCGACGTGCACACCAAGGGCGGACAGTTCATCCCAAACCGACCAAGAGCGGCGGCCACTACAGCGGGGTTCTCAACCGCCCAAACTACTTGAGGAAGCCCGGCAATGCCCTGCAGAGGTGCCTCTTGCAACTGTCCAAGCGTGAGCTGTTCCGCATCGGCAGCACGGGCAGCGGCACGTAGTTTCCAAGCCATCCGGTCATTACCGCGCACTGGCATGCCCGCCACAAGCACAGTGACTGACAGGCGATCGCATCCCACCCCGACTTGTCCCCAAAGCCGGCGCGCGCCTCTTCTGCACCGGCTGGAGGCGGCACACCACGCCAGGCAACCACCGCCGCGAGTGTGTCACGGGCAAGCTTGCCCGAACCGTCGAGGCCATGCGGATCGCCGGCAATCCGGCTCGCGAAAACAGGCAAAAGCTCACCTTCACCAGGAAGGGCACGCAGCACACGGAGCACCTTCTCAAAATGAGCACGGGCAATGTGCAGGTCCCCCCGCGTCAACGCAACGGTCCTCTTCGCCCAATCTACGAGGGCTGGGTCTGTCTCCTCTGCCTGCGCAACAAACCAGACAGTCAGCGCGTCACGTTGACGCTGCTGTTCTTTCCGGACACTTGCTGACGGCACGACCGGACCGCCAAGGCCTTCGAGTAGGTCGATAATGCCTATCTGCCAGGCTGAATCCCGCAGTATCGAGTCGAGTACAGCCAGCGACACTGACACTTTTTCGTGGCGGTGGGTACTCGCATCAAAGGTGCCGTCGAGGAGACGGCGTTCCGCCTCAGTCAAATCGGCAACCTGGAAATACACCCGACCTGATGCACCGTTTTGCCAGATGATGTCAAGGAATAGCGATAGTGGCGACAACGGGCTTCGGCCAGAGTTTTCACTGCCGACACGTCCTGACGATACGAACAATTTCCACATTTTGCGAGTTGGATGAGGTCGTTCTCAACCTGCTCCTCGGAAAGGCCGGAAACATCGCCGGAAACATCGAAGCCACCTCGCTCCAACTCGACCCGCACTTCTGCCGGGGTCAACCCGGTACTTGCCTCAAAACGCTCCGCACGCGTCACAAACATTCCTACAATTAGCCACGTACCGCAGCGCGTTTTCGACCGTCAGGTATTTCAGCAGAGAGGCAATCCCGTCAAGCTCATCTATCTGCAGATTCCGCGTGCCATATTCGTGCGTACTTTTTCTCACACCTTCGAGAGCGCTCTCCCCAGGCTCCATAATGGCCGGCTCCTCTCCGCTACACTCTCCACGCTTTGCACCGTCCCCTATCCAAGCCTCCCGCAAGCCGGCACGAAACACCTGGATTCTGACTAAAAACAGCTCTCGACCGATCACACGGCTTATCCAGAACCCGCGCATAATGGAACGCGTTCCTCTCGGTCTCTTCCAAGCCCTCCCGAGCAGGAAACCCCCGTCTGACCAAACACAGACACCAAGAAGAATGCCAACAGACAGTCCTACTCCAGAATGCCATAAAAGTGTGACAAGAACAGCACGAAAGCAGAGACGCTTCCCTGCTTTTTGCTACAGGGAAAAATTTTCGGATGCCTCAAAAAGGCAAACAGAGAAAGATAGAACAAGAAAATTTCACTACGCGTGGTAAATCAAAGACACAGCAAGAAATTTTTACGAAAAAAGAGCAGACAGGGCTGCCAAGCCAGGTTCTCCGGCTGTGGGGTTAGCCGGGTCCGGCGGTGGTGGAAGAGGGGACCAGAGGGCGGGGGGCACCGGGGGGAAGGGTGGATCGGGTGGGAGTGGGGCGGATACGGAAACTTCCGATGCGCCGTTCCCGCCGATAGTTTACCAGGTCGGGTTCGTGGAACTCTTCGATTTCAAGATCCTCGTGTGCGCCTGTCATGTACTGGTTCCAGATTGCAGTTGGGAGTTGCCCTCCGAAGTAGCCTGTCATCGTGGCAGAATTTGGATTTCCTACCCAGACAGCGGTCGCAATCTGGGGAGTAAAGCCGATAAACCAGGCGTCTCTGCGATCGTTGGTGGTCCCGGTCTTGCCTGCAGCAGGGCGACCGATCCGGCCACGACGATAGGCCGTGCCCTTCTCGACCACGTCTTTCAGGATCCAGACTGCGGTGCGGGCCACGTTCTCGTTCAAAACCCGCTCGCTCACTTCTGGAGTTGCCTGGTAGATGACCTCTCCGGTCGATGTCCTTACTTCCTGAATGAGGTGGGTTTTATGACGTACTCCCTCGGCTGCGATCGTGGCATATGCCCCAGCCATTTCCAGGGGCGAAACTCCCGGGTCCAAACCACCGAGAACCACAGAAGGATATTCTCCTTGCTTGGTTTCTATCCCGAGTTTATAGGCCGTATCGAGTACAGCTCGCGCGCCGATCTGATTGACAACGTTCACGAAAACACAGTTGATTGATCGGTAGGTTCCCTCCCACAGGGTCATGGGACCCCCATGGCTCTGGACTGACTTGCCGGACAGGTCACCTTTGTAATGACAACCGCTGCTCCCATCAAAAATATCGTAAGGGGAATAACCACGTTCCAGCGCGGCAATAAGGCCGAAAGGTTTGAAGGAAGATCCTGACTGCCGTTTTCCTTGGGTTGCCAGGTTGAATTTCGTTTCCTGGAAGTTCTCGCCTCCGTACAGTGCCAGAACAGCTCCGGTACGCGCGTCGACAGATGCCAGCGCAGCTTCGCATGTATGACGCTTGCACTGGGAAGTGATCGGAGGATGGTCTTTTACTGCTTGCTCTGCCAACTCTTGCAAATCGCTGCGAAGAGTGGTCACGATCTCCAACCCACCGTAAAATACTTGGTCGTATTTTTCCTGGGAATTCCCAGGCAAGATGTTCCCGCGTAACAGTTCCATCAGCACAGTCTGGATAAAATAATCCCTGGTAGAAGCCTCAAACTGTATGTATTTTTCTGTCGGGAGATCTACTAGTTCCTGGTCTTTCAGCTCATCGCGTTGTGCCTTCGTAATCCACTGCAAAGTGTGCAGGCGATCTACGACCAAGGAACGGCGCTCCAAAGCTTTTTCCGGATGTGTATATGGTTCCCATGCCTGGGGTGAAGCGATAATGCCCGCGAGGAGAGCAGCTTCTCCGATAGTGAGCTCGCTCGCTGGTTTCCCATAGTAAAGTTGGGAAGCGGACTGCACCCCGTAAGCGCCATTCCCTAAATAGACAGTGTTCAGGTAGCGCTCCAGAATCTGTTCTTTCGGAAGGCGGCGCTCCAACCGCAAGGCCATAAATGCCTCTTGAATCTTACGTTCAAGAGTTTGATCCGCCACACCCTCCTCGTCATCAATGAAAAAATCATTTTTCACAAGCTGCTGGGTGATCGTGGACCCGCCCTGCACGGTCGTGCCGGCCTCGAAATTTGAACGGAAAGCCCGGATAATAGCTTTGGCATCAACTCCTTTGTGTTCAAAAAAGTTGTCGTCTTCTGCTGCGAGCACAGCGTCCACAATGGATTGCGGCATCTCTTCAAGCTTGATGGGTCGCCGGTTGATCTCGGCTTTGAACTCCCACACAGGCTCTTCTATATCAGCGGCATAAACTTTTGAGGGAGTCAGGATTGGGGGAAGGACCACTGGGTCAGCATCCTCATGCAAAATGAAATTTCCCGCGTTTGAAATTTCAACACCCGCAGATAAGATGCCTAAAAAAAGAACAGCGTACATCAGACCGCCAAAGGCGATCGTGCTCAGAAGAGCCACCATATTTCGACTGAGAGCGGCAATCCACCGCGGCGTGCGTCCCATGCTGCGTATCTTATCGACTCAAGTGAGACAAGATACCAGTCCGACTTATGAAATTCCTCCAAAAAAAGCCGCATTCCCTACATAGCGACCTATTTCACGTAAAACCATATTCCCCACATATCGACCCAGTTCACCTATAGTCCCTGCTCCACCCCTATTTCGTCCCAATTTCCAGAAAAGACTTCTTCAGGTAGGCTCTCTCTCAACTTCCACAATATCGTGACGTACCGCAAACGCAACTGCTTCCAATTTGGAGTGGACTGAGAGTTTTGAGAGGATATTCTGGATATGGGTTCTTACCGTATTTTGTGAAATATAAAGCTCTCGAGCAATTCGCTCATTCGATTTCCCGGCCACGAGCAAACGCAATACTTCTTTCTCGCGTGGTGTAAGAAAAGAAGCAAGATGTGCGCCCGTACTGAGATCGCGGCGTTTCCTGTCAGCCAGACTCCGTAAAAGATGTTTGAGCTGACCAGAAGGAATAACCGTCTCTCCACTCACCACCTTACGGATAGCAACCGCCAACTCACCCAATGCGCAATCCTTGGTGAGATAGCCGTCCACGCCCACCTCGACAGCACGTGTCAAAAACTCATTGTCCGTAGTTCCCGTAAGGATGATGGTTTTTGTGGAGATTTCGTCGGATTTCATGCGCTCCACAAGCTCTATACCGTTCAAACCCGGCATGCGAAGATCCACGACTGCAACATCTGGGCGAACAGATCGAATTTTCTCCAGCGCTGTCGCCCCATCATACGCTTCCCCCACAACCTCAATGTCTTCTTCAAGCTCAAGAAGCGTGCGCATCGCCTCAGTGAAAAGCTGCTGATTATCAACAACAAGTACACGTATACTCACGGACCCGATCCTTCGTGCACAGCGACCGTAAAACTGCTCTTGAATCTTTGGTCAATGCCCATTCGATCGTCGCCGAAACCAGGCACTTAAGAAATGGGAACGAAAACGGTACCAGAGACTCGCTCTGGGGAAAAAGCAAAGGCAGCGAACATCACACGTATTGTGACAGACATCAGCAATAGCCTTCTACACATCACAATAAAAACACTGAGACCCCTCAAATCAATGAGGATATTGGTCCGAGTGACTTGAATGATTATGTCTCCTCCTGACTGACACACGCAACCAACGACCGATTGACCAGGACAAGGAGAAGGAGAAGGACGAAGAAAATGACCGCGATACCGTACGACGAAACTAGCTAATACAACAAGATACCAGCCCCACAGACGGCAGAACTCTCACGAAACACGCCTCTTCAAAACGAAAGACACGACAAACCCTCTTGATTCTTGCCTTGGCACCGCAACCATTCCACTTCCACGTTCGCCGCACGTTCGCCGCACTCCCTTAGGTCACACCTTCCACGAGTGCTTCTTTTCCCATTGGACAACCCCATCAGACACTTCAGCGGACACCCCCACCGGACAGTCCCACGCGAAATCCTCTGCCTCTTCACTGCAGAAACACCGCTCCAGAACGACCCCAGCAAAACATAAATGACAGCATTCCACTACAAAGTCATTATCTCAGGAGACGTGGACTATGCCGTCTTCTCACGTCTCTCTTTTTCAGAATTTTCCGCCACAAGCACACGAAAGACTTCACGTGGCGCAGGATTCACCATCACGGTTTCCCCCACCACAAGAGTCGGGACAGTTTCGTTTCCATTGTTGGCTTTCCGTACAAGCGCTCGCGCTTTATCGTCCTGCCAAATATCGTACTTGCGCAAAGAAACTCCACGGCGACGAAGTCTCCGTTCCAGCAAGAAGCAGTACGGGCATCCGGGACGCCAATAAAAATCAACAGCTCTGTCCTCTATCCCCTCTCTTTTCCTTTTGCGTGGGTTCGGCTGGTGTTTGTCAGCCTTGCGCTTCTCGGGCGAAGAGATGCGTGCACGTGTTCTCCACTTTTTCTTTTGCTGCTGCTCACCTCTCACAACACGTCCCTTTCGGAAAAATGATTGCAGAGGCTTTGCGTAGTTCCTCTACGCTTCTCTGGGAAAAGCATTTTTTTCTGCAAAAAACGCAAAAAGCCTCTGCGAAACTCGTCGAAATCCCCTTGGATCATGAAACCGAGAATCTCTTCTCATTCATCCTTCCACACAATATTCATTTTTGTCTCAAGCAAAAAACAGATGTGCTTCATCACACACAAGAGATGACAGTACCGCACCAAATTTGGTATACATAAAAGTGTAGATTGGTATACATAAAAGTGTAGATTGGTTTTGCGGCAATACCCGCTATTGGAGTCCAATCGGTGTCCCTCTCTCATGCGCTCCTAGCGCTCGCAAAAGAACAACCACGATATCCTTACGCTATGAAATCGGCCTTCGAGGAAGTTTTCGGCGACTTCTGGCCTTTGAACTATGGCCAGGTGCATCAGTCACTAGAATCCCTCTACAAAAAAGGGATGCTAAGCGTCGATCTCGATCCAATAAAGCCCGAACGAAAGCTCTACAGCATTACACCGCAAGGTGAAAAAGAACTCGACACGTGGTCTCGAGAAGGAAGCGTGAAGATTCGTCCGCTCAGAGATGAAATCTATTTGCGACTGTACTTACTCGGTCATGAGCCCACACACCAGCTCGTCGACCTATTCGAAGAGTACCGACTAGCCTACGCAAAACAGCTACGAATGCTCATGCGACGACGTGCCATTCTTCTGCAGAATGAACAACCAGAAGAAAGGGCTGTCCCAATCCAGCGCCTTCTGATCGATGCTGCCATTGAGCACACTGAGGCAGAAGTGCGATGGCTCGACAGTGTCCGAGAGGCATTTGAAAAAGTCACCGAATAGCAGCGCAGAACGAGAAGATACCTCTTCTCGCCACAACTTCAAACAGCACCTTCAGAGTTTCTCGTCTTCGTGACATGTCACTGGGACGAGAAACTCTCTTTTTTCTCCTGCAGGAACCGACTTCGACTTCGCAACTGCTCAAAATGGACGCCGTATCCGGTGCACACGCGCTATTTTCTCCACACGCTCCCACGCGATTTTTTTTCCCGCCTCATCTGTTGAAATCTCTGCTTCTTCGGCTTCACCCAACACACGCAGCGTGGTGTCCCGAATACCGTCACACTGTTGACGCACCCTCTCCGCGTTATATCCTTCCAGCTCAGCCCCCACGCTAATGATCCCGCCCGAATTCACAATAAAATCCGGCGCGTAAAGAATGCCTCTTTTCGACATTTCTACTGCCACGTCTGCTGTCACCAACTGATTATTTGCTGCACCACAAATGGTCTGAGCCTTGACCCAGTCCAGATTGTCGAGAGAAAAAACGCCCCCCAGCGCACAAGGCGCCAAAATATCGCAATCCAAAGATAAGATGTTTTTCCATCCTGTGGATTCGCAGCCGTGCTCACGCACACAGCGCTGCACGACTGCTTGATCGACGTCCGCCACCGTGACACGGCATCCTGCTTCTACCAGCAGACCAACAAGAGCAGCACCGACTTTTCCTGCACCCTGCACTGCCACATGCCGGCCATGCAGACTATCGTCTCCCCAACGCGACAGAGCGGTTGCGTGCATGCCCTGCAAAACTCCATATGCAGTCGCAGGAGAAGGGTCTCCTCCGCCACCGAAAACATCAGATACTCCAGTCACCCACTTGGTTTCCCGTCGTATCAGGTCCATGTCTTCGCGGGTCGTTCCGACATCCTCCGCCGTAATATAGCGCCCCCCAAGCGCGTCCACATGCCGGCCAAACGCTCGCAACAACTCTTCTGACTTGTCAACAGCCGGGTCACCAAAAATGACGGCCTTTCCTCCGCCAAGGTCTAATCCTGCAGCAGAGGCCTTCAACGTCATTCCCTCAGCAAGGCGTAATACATCTATCACAGCCTCTCGCTCAGTCTGGTATGGGCGAAAACGGCATCCACCGAGCGACGGCCCAAGCACCGTGGAGTGCACAGCAATGATTGCACGCAGACCCACACTCGGGTCATGGCAAAAAACAAGCTGTTCATGCCCTTTTTCGCCCATCAAATGAAAATACATTGAGCATACCTCTCGAACAGCACTCGCACCCTCAATGCCATCCTCACGCTGTTGCCTTTGCGTGCATTTTGTTGCGTCTACTTTCCCATCGCGCATTGACCGTCATCGTACAGCTTCCCATCAGGAGCTTCCCAATGGCATTTCGGCGTGAGTCCATCTTCGAACAGCACATTAAAGCGTGCGCGGACACGGTGAATCTCCCGCGCTCAAACGCGGTTTCCTCTCCCATTTCTGCAAGACAGCAGCAAGCTCCACTGTCGTATAGGGTTTTGAAATGTGATCATCCATCCCCATGGCATAACAATGAGCAATTTCTTCAGAACCAGCATCTGCCGTCATCGCAATGATCGGTAAGCGATTCCCCTCTTCCCGTTCTCGATAACGCCGCGCAGCCTCCAGCCCATCCATAACCGGCATATGACAATCCATGAAGACAAGATCGATGAGGGTCTCGCCCTGATGAGACAAAATATCAAGGGCCTCTACGCCATTTCCAGCTATTTGCACCATACAACCAAACCGCTCTAAATGGGCGATTGCCAGTCGCAAATTCACCGGGTTATCCTCCACAACCAAAATGCGAAGACCCGGGAAACGGGCATTTTTCTTATTCGACATAGAAAACGAAGAGGCTTCTACTTCTTCTGGAAACAGTTCGGCCTTCCGCAATGGAAACCATGCCTCGACACGTGTTCCACCTTCGGCGCTCTCCCCGATAGAAATATCTCCCCGCGCCTGTCGAAGCAAACCCCGCACAATCGCCAAACCAAGCCCTATGCCGCCATGTCGACGTGTCGCCGACCCATCCAACTGCACAAAAGGCTCTAACACCTCAGAACGACTAGCAACAGGAATACCAGGACCAGTATCTTCTACAAAAATACACAGCTTTTCCGTCCGGCCTTCCACACCCTCCGCGTCCTTTTCCGTATCCCCCCCGGACTCTCCAGGCACGACATCGACATCGACCCGCACTCCCCCAGTCTCCACGAATTTCACTGCATTCCCTATGAGGTGCGACACGATCGTGCGACATCGAGCAGGATCACCCAACACAGCAGCGGGCACTGAAGGGTCGACGCGCGTCGAAAAAGACAGTCCCTTTTCATGCGCAATATCAAGGTAGGGCGCAATGGATTCCGAGACTATCTCCCGCATCGAAAACGGGATGCTTTCAAGATGGAACATTCCCGCCTCCAATTTCGAATAGTCCAAAATATCAGTGATGATACTGAGTAGGGAACGTCCCCCCGCGTGCACCGCCTCCACAAGTTCTCGCTGCTCTTCTTCGAGAGGCACTTCAAGTAGAAGCTCCGCCATCCCCAATATCCCCCCCATTGGAGTGCGGATTTCATGGCTCATGTTTGCAAGAAACTCACTCTTTGTCGCGGACGCCCGCATTGCCTCATCCCGAGCGGAGGCCAGTTCGTCAAGTTGCTCTCTGATCGTGGCTTCAGTTTTTTCAAGCGCAACAACTTGGTGGTCCACAGAACGCCGTGCCGCAACCCCCACAGAGACAACAACGAAGAGAAAAACAAAAGTACCCCACACCGTGAACACAACATCGATGCCCTCTCGCTCCTGTGCTGCAGGAAAGAGAATATGTGTAGAGGTAAGCATGACAAAGGCCGCTACTCCCCAGGCCATCCCGGAACGTACTCCCAAAAGATGGACTGCCAAGCCAGGAACAAGCACCAAATTCCAGATCGCCATGGAATACTGTCGATCGTACCCAACTATGAGAAAACTCAGCGTAAGAAGCGCAGCTCCCGGAAAAATGTGTCCAACAAATCTGAGATTCCGCAGATGACACACCCCCCAGCGCAACCCCATCAAAAACAGCGTCACGCTTCCAACCAAACCAACTGCATACATATCTGAAATAAATGCAAAGAACAAAAGGTTGGCGAGGACAATCGGCACAAGCACCAGTAGGTAGCCGTTGATAAGACGGGCCAAAGCCACATCATCGGCATCTTCTCGATCAGTACCCCCATTGAGAAAAGACTCGAGGGTACTTCGCCAGCGGCTTGTCCGCCAGTCGGACAACAAAAAAAACCCGGACCTCCCATCCCTTCTTTTCCGGTTTTCTTCCCCTCTCTTCGCCGAGGAAAGTAGGTTTTGCACGCTCACCGATCAATTTCCCGCGTAACGAACACGTCCCCAGAAAATGTCCTTTCCCCAAAGTTTTCTCCCTGGAACTCACCTTCCTTCTCTACAGCACCCTCTCCCACGAAGCCTTCCGAACTCGCATGTTCTTGATGTTTGTTCTCCTCGTCTTTTTTACGCCCTTGAGATCCTGACCCAGGCCCCAAGAAAGAAAAAACAGCCGAACGGCGCGGTCGCCAGTGCTCCAATACCAACCGGAGCTGCGCAGATGTATAAGGCTTGGCAAGATGATCGTCCATTCCTGCCGCCCGGCAAAGTTCCAGGTCTTGCGCCATGACATTCGCTGTCATCGCAATAATCGACACAGGATTCCTCCCGAGCACAATTTCTTGATGGCGGATGCCACGCGTCGCTTCAAACCCGTCCATCACCGGCATCTGGCAATCCATCAAGATAAGATCCACTTTTCCCCCTTCACGTTGAAACACTTCGAGTGCTTCAGCACCGTTATTGGCGGAAACCACAGCACATCCCAACTTCGACAATTGCGCCAAAGCAATTCTTCGATTCACCTGGTTGTCCTCCACAACCATCACAAAAAGGTCCAGCTCCTTTTCGCCATTGTCTCTGGGATCCACGACGTCGCCAGGTTCGAGAAGCACTCGGTCCAAGCGCGTCCGCACTGCTCTCATAATTAAGTCGCGCATTATGCCGGCGGAAACAGGCAATGAAAGTGTTCCTGCCACATCATTACGATCCCGCTCATCTGTTTCATCAAGCCGGGGACCACTTTCCAAAAGCAATACAACAGGCCTGCCGAAACGCGCCGGCACATCCGATACTTGTTTCGCAATAGCCAGCCCATTTTGACCAGGAAGGTGCGCAGCCAGAAGAGCAAGTGAAAACTGATCTCCGGTTTGGCAAAAATCCGCAAGCATCAGCAATGCCGACTCCCCGTCGGCACTCTCTTCTACCTCCATACCCCACGAGCGAAGATGACGCCCAAGGAGATTCCTCGTCAGGGAGTCCGCATGTGCCACGATCGCTCGACGCCCGACAAGACAATCAGGACCGTCATCGGCGTCTTCTTTGACGGTATACCCCGAAGGAGTAACTTCAAAAGGAAGCTCAAACCAAAAAGTGGCACCCTTTCCCGCCATACTTTCCACACCGATCACGCCACCCATCAGATCCGTAAGCTGCCGGCAAATCGCCAAACCAAGCCCAGTTCCCCCATGAGAACGCGATACACTCTCATTCGCCTGTACATAAGGGCGAAAGACAGATACCTGCTGCTCTGGAGACAGGCCAACACCCGTGTCGACCACCTCAAAACGCGCCCAGAACACTCCCTCTTCCCTCTGTCCTTTTCTCCGAGCTTCTCGCGCACAGATCGTGACACCACCCCGACCGGTAAACTTCACGGCATTACTCACAAGGTTCGCCAAAATCTGACGCAAGCGCACAGGATCGCCCGCCACGATTTCAGGGACATGCGCCAACACCTTGCATTCCAAAAAAATGCACTTCTCCCGCGCTTTCCCTTCAAAAAGACGTCGGACATCCCACACTGTATCTTGCAAGCGAAAGTCAACATTATCGATATCAATCCGGCCATTTTCAATCTTTGATAAATCGATAATATCGTTAACAACCCGCAAAAGAGACTCGCCACTCGACTGGATTGACTGCACATATCGATGACAAATAGAGGTGAGTTTATGGTCTAATAAAAGTTCCGACATACCGAGCACAGCATTCAAAGGAGTGCGAATTTCATGACTCACATTACTCAAGAACTCGTCTTTGCGACGCGAGGCTGCCACTGCCAAATCACGTGCTTTTTCGAGTTCGTGACCGTGTCGCTCAATCACCATTTTGCTCTCTCGGACTTCACGAATATGCTGTACAGCCTCATTTTTTGCCATAAGCATTTCCATGGTAACCATAAAAAAGAAACACCCATGAAAGAAGTACAAAGTGAAAGCATCGGGGGGGAGCTTCACAGTAGACAAGCCGCTCAAGTAAAACATTGCACCGAGAGTAGACTGCATTAAAGACGTCATAAAAGCCCAGAACAATGCGGGACGTACTCCAAGAAGAACAACCGCTACAATGGGCAACACAGCAAACAGGGGAAGGATGTAGCGCCACGAATAACCATAAAAGACCGTGAGAATGAGCAAACAAGTCGCCCCAATCCCCAGGACAATGTGCGCACGCATCTCCGGATGCTGATTCCGTAGGAAAAAAGGAAAATACGGGAGAAAAAACGAAACAGCCCCAAGCATTATTGCAACAATAAATCCGCCTCGCGCCAAATAATACAAAGCAACAGAGGCAGCAAACGGAATGAGCGTCAGAACAATCTTGTTGGCATTCACCACCATCTGAGCCGTTTCAGCAGGCAGCCCAGACGTTCCACGCTCGACATATCCTCGATAAATTTTCTCTGCGCGTTCTTTCCAGATCAGCCGCCGCGTTCTCCCATTCACTTCCCCCTGATCGGCCCTGGAAAAGCAGGCATAACGCTCTGGACAAACACATTTTTTCTCAGGCCCTTCTCGTCTCCCGGCTCTCTTGGCTTCTTTGGCTCTCTTGACACAACACCCCACATCAAAAAAGTGCGCAATGCCAAAAAAAAGAAACAGTGAAGATACTCTGTTGCACTTACACGCATCTACCTGCATTTACCACGTCATACAGCTCGATCACGCAGTTGCTTTCGACTTGTTCTCAGTGCTTTTTCTGCGCAATCGTCCGCGCTCTTCGTCCCCACTCTTCCTCCGGAGAGTCGACTTTTCCACACAGCACTCTCTACAGCACTCTTTTCAGAAAAGACAGTTTCAGAGTGGCCCAAGAACACGGTACCGTCACCCTCACATGCCTTCCATGACGGTCAGGAAACGGTTATTTTCCTCGGCTTCCCCCACAGTGACACGCAAGGCATCGGGTCCCATTGCGCGTACAAGGACACCTGCTGCCTCACAGGCCTGCACACACGATTCCGCACGACCTGGAAGCGGCACCCAAAGAAAGTTCGCCTGAGAAACTGGCGTCTCCACCTCGATTTCTTTCCGCATCCGTTCGCGTTCATACGCCACATCGTTGACATGCATCCTCAGCTCATCAGGTGCTGCAAGAGCAGCCAACGCAGCACTTTGTGCAACAGCGTTCGGCGTAAAGGGAAGACGGGCCTTTTGCAGGATGGCTATCGTGGCAGGGTGCCCGATTCCGTATCCCACTCTCAAACCGGCGAGTCCGTAAGCCTTTGAAAAAGTACGCAGGACCAGCAGGTTGGGGTGGTCTGCAAGGAAATCCAATCCGCCGGCAAATCCTTCCCCCACCACATATTCGCCATAGGCTTCATCGAGTACCACAAGAATATCTTCAGGAATGCCCGCGAGGAATGCCGCAAGCTCCCCTGGGCATATTGCTGTACTCGTTGGGTTGTTCGGCGTGCAAAGAAAGACCACACGCGTTTTGGGTCCGACTCGCTCTGCCACAGCCGAGAGGTCTTGTTCCCAACCGGAAAGAGGAACAGATATTCCCTTTCCTCCCACAAGATCTGCCAAAAGTGGGTACAGCACAAAAGACGGCCAGGGGTACACGACTTCGGTTCCAGCATCGACAGTAGCCAAAACGCAGGTCAGGAGGAGTTCGGATGATCCCGCACCTGCAATAACCTGATCAGTTCCCACGCCGTAGTGTTTTGCCAGCGCAGTACACAAGGCCATCGCATCATTGTCCGGGTAACGGTGCGCGGTACTTGCCGCCGCCACGATCGCGGCCCGCACATGAGCAGACGGCCCATGCGCACGTTCATTTGATGCCAGTCTCGCGGCGGTGACAGCGAAACCCTGGGCTTTCCCAGGAACATAGGGGCGAAGACGGTCAAGAGTTTGGCGCTTTCGGATCATGCCGGGATACTAGGTTTCCAGCCCACGCTGTGCATGCCAGTGCAGAAAAACCAAAAAAAATCTCGACCAATGACTGTCCTCTCCTCCTCTCTCGGCTGCGTGCATCGAACGAGCAGGCAGGAGCAAAACCTCGCCTTTCTCCAACATCCTGTTCAGAAAAATCTCTCCGGCTACTCCCTTCTCCCTCTCTTTTTTCAACTCTTCGAGACATCTCCGCAAAAATATGAGGGCTGTCCACAGCATGCCTGCTCGCTTTTCTCCTAGAGGACCTAGGTATGCTGGACAAAAGCCCAGATCGGCAAGGGGGGCAATTGTGCGATTCGGTATTTTTCTGGCACCTTTCCATGCGGCGCTCACAAATCCAACGCTCGCGCTGGAACGAGATCTTGATCTCATACAGCATCTCGACAAACTCGGTTTTGACGAGGCTTGGATCGGGGAACATCACTCTGCCGGGGTAGAAGTCATCGCCTCACCAGAGGTATTCATAGCGGCAGCCGCAGAACGAACCCGCCATATCAAACTAGGAACGGGAGTGACTTCTCTCCCCTTCCATCACCCGCTCATCTTGGCAGACCGGACGGTCCTGCTCGACCATCTCACACGTGGTCGTTTCATGTTGGGCTGTGGTCCCGGTTCGCTTCCTTCCGACGCCGTAATGATGGGCATCGAACCGGTCACGCAACGACCGCGCATGGAGGAATCCCTCAACGCCATCACACGCCTCCTTGCAGGTGAAACCGTCACAATGAAAACGGACTGGTTCACACTGCAAGACGCGCGCCTGCACATCCTTCCTTATTCCAAGCCCTGCTTCGAGATCGCCACAGCCGCCATGATCTCTCCGGCCGGCCCCCGCGCAGCGGGCCGCTTTGGCACTTCTCTCCTCTCCATCTCCGCAAGTTCCCAAGGCGGTTTCAACGCTCTTGCGTCAGCCTGGGAGATTTGCGAAGAAAAAGCTGCCGAATATGGACGCTCTGTGAACCGGGAAAACTGGCGTCTCGTCGCGCCAATGCACCTGGCAGAAACAGAAGAAAAAGCACGAGAGCAGGTGCTCTACGGAATCCACGGCTGGGTCGAGTACTTCTCAAAAGTCGCGGCTCTCCCGCTTGCGCCCGCAACAGACGACCCAAATGACCTGGTAGACACCATAGTGGGGTCCGGTTTGGCCGTTGTCGGCACACCTGATCAAGCCATAGAACAAATCGAACGGCTCAAAAAACAGTCGGGCGGCTTCGGCTCCTTCCTCATCATGGCGCACGACTGGGCACGCCCGGAGGAAACTCACAAAAGCTACGAGCTCTTCTCACAAGAGGTTATGCCTCACTTCCAAGGATCAACCAGCAGCTTGCGGCGATCCTGGGACTATGTGACAGGCAACCGCGCGGCAAATATGGAAAAAGCCGGCAAGGCCGTGATGAACGCCATCAGCATGCACGCGCAGGAGCAAGCAGAAAAAAACGCCAAGTAGCCATTCAGCGGCAAATCACACGAAAGCCCGCGCAGAACACACACGCAAAGGACGCAGGGAAAGCCATCTCTTCTCCGCTTCGCCACGGCAATCTTTGCCGCGCTTTCCGGCGAACTCGCGTGTGCGCAAAACCTCATCCCACAACAAAAACCAAAAGAACAGGGGCATAGGACACATGTTTCAAGTCCTGTGCCCCTGCACTCGACACACGCCTTCTCTGCTTTCCCTATCCCAGCGACATAAAAACAATGAGGGAAAGAAACGACAGGGAAAGGGAAAACACCTGGGAAAATCAGGAAAAAACCCAACAGCGGACAATCAACAGAGAGAAAATTTCTGCGAGACAGGCAAACCCACAACACCAGACGGTGCCTTCCAAGCCCCTGGCAGTGCACAGATCCGGTCCGGCCATCCCGGTGAAAGCCTCAGTGGGCACAGGCACAGAAAACTGACCACAAGAAAACACGCTACATAGGGCCAGAAACAAACATCTCAGGGTCGACGTCTTCGCGCGGCTCTTCTTCGGGGGAAGACAGCCTTCGTTTCTCTCTCCCCTCAGACGCGCGGGATTGGCGCCTCAAGGAAAAAAGCACCATCATGCCGACTGCAAGCGCAAACGCTTTTCCTGACTTGGCGTCCGCGGCACAAGAACAAAGGGCAAGGATCATCTGCGTCATTGCCAACTTTCTCCTTTCTGCGCTTACGTGTGCCCGCGGGTAGTACTCTACTGACCCGGCATTGGTTTCCCGCGATTGCCAGAACAGTAGACGCCGAAAACTCTGCGCGCCACTTGAAAAACGCCCGCACAGAGACTCTCACGACAAGCTTGCCAGGCAAAAAAGCAAGAAAATAAACATCTGCCTTTTAAAAGACGAGAAATCCGAGCAAGCCAAGCAGAAGTGCTCCGGTGCTCCACGCGAGCGCAGACCAAAAAGCCGAACGCGGCGCCGGGCACACCAGCAACAGATCGCCCTGGGCCGCAGCAGGATCTTGCGACGGTTTTTTCTTTCCGGCTTGCTTCCTCCCGATCTTGGCGTCGTGCTTTCGACCTTTCTTCAGACCGTTGAGAAAGTTTGTTACCCCTTGTGCCGGCACATATCCTGGACGTTTTGTCTGGGCCGCGCCTCTGTCCTTTCTCGTGACCAGGTTCTTCTCCCCTGGGTCAACGTAGACAAGACGCTGATCAACCAAGTTGGTTTGTACCACGATTCCTGCCGAGGCATCGTCGGCATTATTGGCATTATCCACGATGTCGAGCGCGTTCTCGCGTTGCACGACACGAGAACGACCCCGATGGAAATGTCCTGAGTACGGCAACACAGGAACTGAGCCAGATTGATGAGGGGTCGAAACTCCAGTCTGGTGGGAAAAAGGGGATGGTTCCTTGATCTGGGATACTTCGTCGTCAAGCGACACAGCCACATAACACCAGACAACAGGATTGGTGCAGGTAGGACATCGACCTTCCTCTGCCGACGACAACCATGACTTACACACCGCGCACAGACGATTCATAGGCCTGCCTCCATTTGCAGAACGTTCCTCTCTGTTCTTGGTGCTCACACTTCACATCAGGAATGGCTCGGGATCATATGCCGAGATAACTTCTTCATACAAGATTTTCCAGTTCCGGTGGCCAATCCTCCCTCAATTCTCTACAACATGCCACGCGGCCCGTTTATTTGCTGACCAAAGTCGAAAAAATGGCCATTCTCCCCGACAACAAGCCAGCAAAATCGCCTAAAAATATCTACATACCTCTCATACCCACGCACGCACCCTCGTCTCCGGCATCTCACACGTTCGCATATAACAAAATCCCCGAAAAGCCACCTTTCCCGAGAGAGAGCAGATTTGCACGCGGAGTCCTTCTCCCCGGCTCGCCTTGATCTTCTGCTTGCGCTGCCGATCATCCCTCAAGGAACAGACCCTGGAGAACAGAGGCTCGAAGGAACAGACCCTCGTATCTGTCCCTGTGCACACACACTCAGGATCGAGGAGAGCAGCACCTCGCCAGAAATCACCATCAAGCAGGCCTTTCGCTCCAGGTACCGCGAGAAAAACATTCAGGAATGCGCTCCGAGGAGAAAGATGACCGTCGACACCCTCGTAGAGGAAACCCAACAGGCGCTTCATCTCGCGCACCAACTTGAGCAAAACCTCGCGAAAGTAATGCATGACAAAACCCGAGAAATCCGGCTCGCACTTATCGCCCTTTTCACAGGTGGCCACCTTTTAATAGAAGACGTTCCCGGCATGGGAAAAACACTCCTTGCGAAAAGCCTTGCCCAGTCAATTCACGGCACTTTTCAGCGTGTACAGGGAACTCCTGACCTCCTTCCCAGCGATATCACAGGAGTGTCGGTCTTTCAGCTTGACACGTCCCTCTGGGAATTCCGCCCAGGGCCGATCTTCGCCAATGTCCTGATCATCGACGAAATAAACCGCGCCACACCGCGCGCCCAAGCTGCCCTCCTCGAAGCAATGGCAGAGGGACAAGTCACAGTGGATGGCACCACGCAAGTTTTACCTGATCCCTTTTTTGTCGTGGCAACACAAAACCCTCATGAACATCACGGCACCTTTCCCCTGGTCGAAGGGCAAAAAGACCGTTTTGCCCTGTCGACTGGCCTCGGCTATCCGACCCGCCAAAACGAACGGGCACTCCTCCTTGGACAAGGCGGCATCCGTGCCTTCGTCGACCTTGCACCCGTTGTCACCCTCGCCGGCATCCAACAGGTCACAACATCAGTACGCCAGATTTATGCAAAAGAAGAAATCGTGAACTATGTGCTCGACGTCACGACAGCGACACGCACACATCCTGACATACAGGTAGGAGCGAGTCCTCGCGCCAGCCTCGATCTGCTCCACAGCAGCCAAGCCCACGCCTTGCTTGCCGGACGATCCTATGTCACTCCGGCAGACGTTCAGGCAGTGGCAACAGCAGTCCTTGCACACCGCATCATTCTCCGCAACAACGCAGCCCACACACAGAATTTCGAAGAGGCCCGAGAGATTGTGACGCTCCTCCTCTCAAGCCTCACCGTGCCCAGGAAATGAGCGTTATGCCGAGCAGGCTTCCCCGTACACACACGGCAAATGCCCGCATACCAGCATCGCGGACAGTAGATATCGACAAGACAGAGCAAACAGGAGATGGAGGGCAACCCGACCGGGCAACCCGCTCTTTTTTTTGGACTTCCAGAGTCTCGCGATCTTCTCCGCAAGCCTCACCACACAGCCTGCGATACCGCCCCGTTCAACCCTTTTATGCGACTTTCCTTCTCGCCGGCCTTGTCACGACCTTCTTCTTTATTGCCCAAACGACCGGATCAGGATGGGCCACCATCATGGTGGCCGGCCTCACCGCAACTATTGTCCTCGGTGTCATCTCCCCACTCACTGCTTTACACAAGCTGTCTCTCACAATCAATGCCCCTCCCGACAGCGCTGTCGGCGAAGCAATCTCCCTCGACATATCGCTCACAGGCCCTGCAAGCGGCATATTCTTTCGCGTCTCCGGACCATGGAAAAGCGCAAAAGAAACAAAGAGCGACGCACGCACCGAGACAGACAGCTCCACAGAAAATACGCAATCCTCACCGCATGTCGGCAACACATACCAGCACTTCCAACTGCAAAAAACCCGCTGTAAACCGCAGGTCACCGCGGGAGACAACCACCCCGCCAAGCAAGGCAGGAAACCGGCAACTGCCAAAACAGCGTCACCATCATCGCCAAAAAACGCCACACTCCTCGCAGGAAGGGACACCTGGTTTCGTCGCACCACAGCTTCCGCCCTGCACGAGAAAAGCAGCTGGACGGCAACCCCCGTGCCCGCCACCGGCACAATCATCCTGATTCCACAAGCCCGCGGCATCCTGCAATCCATCGCAATTGAAGCACGTTGCGGCACCCCGCTCGGCCTCTTCCACTGGTCCCGCCGGCTCACGATCGAGCTCCCACGCCCACTGTATGTAGGCCCCGCCCCCGCCCCTGACACCGGCACGCCCATCCTCACGGGAGGAAGCAGCGCCGTGACCCTACAGACGGCCTCCGATCTCTCGGAAAATCCCGCGCAGACCCGCGGTCTGCGCCGCTATCAGCCTGGAGACCCGCTCAAACAAGTACATTGGGCGGCAACTGCACGCTGGAATGACATCATGGTGCGGGAATTCGACACTCCAGCGAGAGCAACGACTGTTCTCCTCGTGCAACTCCCACCAGATGACCCTGCCAAAGCCGAAGAAATCGCCTCTCACGCGGCAGGAGTCGCGCTGGCCTGTTTGCGCAACAAAATTCCCCCACTTCTCGTCACAAGAGAAGCGAACGGCCCGAAATCAGAAACTGTCCATGACCAGTCAGCCCTGAACCGGCGCCTCGCAGCAGCGCTACCCGGCCCACTACCCGAAGCCCCTCCCCACGCACCAACCATGTTCATACTGGGCCAAGAACAAGGACCCAAGAAAAACCACGCAGAGATCCGCACAGGCCCGGGATGAGAACCGACCCCGACGCCGGAAAGACACCGGCACGCCTGCTCACCTACCTCCGCAAAGTAAACCGGGCACATCCACCAGAGGAATCGGTTCTCTTACGTATCGCCGTTCTGGTAGCGGCGCTCAGCGCGGTAAGCGCTCTTGCGCGTTCTGCCCTCGGAGATCCTTTTCTCGGGGGAGTAGCCCTTCTGGGCATCCCGCTGGGTTTTTTATATTCCTACCGCGTCCGTTCCAAAGACCCCTTTGTTCGAAAAATACTTCTCTCTGGCCTCGTCCTCTGGGTTTTTGGGCGTTTTCTTAATACTCTCTTGCAGGTCGACGCGGAAAATCCCGCCAACATACAGCTTCCCCTCGCGGAACTCTTCCTCTGGGTACAGCTCCTTCACTCTTTTGATGTGCCCTCACGACGAGACCTGCTTTTTTCCCTTTTATCAAGCCTTATCCTGATAACCGTGTCAGGCACTTTTGCCATCACGACTGACCACGGGATTTTCCTGCTTTTTTGGGGATACGCGAGCCTCGCTGCGCTCATGCTGATCGAGCAAAGCAAACTCCAAGAAATCCCCCAACTACAACAAGACAAAACTCCGCAACCAACAACCCAAGCAACAAGACAGGGCTCGGATCTCCTCTCCGAGCGCCTTCGCAAACTTCTCCGCCGGCCCCTGCAACATTCCCCGCACGAAACTGCAGCCCACAGGTTTCACTTCACCACAGGAAAAAACCTGGCCCGCATGAGCATCGCCCTCGTTGCCTGCGGACTCCTGATTTTTCTCTTTCTCCCTTCCGCCAGACAATCCACTTCTTTCCCACTGAGCTTCCCCTCCCAACTCACAAACCGCATCGCTGTCGGGACTCCAGGAGGACTGAGCAATCCCTCTCTTGGCAATGCCGACCCCTCAGGGAACAACCGGGGAAACCGCGCTGCCTCCGGATACTTCGGTTTCTCCGAGCAGCTCGATACCGGCCTGCGTGGACGCCCGGACAACTCACTGGTGATGCGCGTACGGGCACCCGGACCTGCCTTCTGGCGCGGCCAAACCTTCGATAACTGGGACGGACGTTTGTGGCAAACCTCAGACAGCACGCCCCGTCCCATACGTGGCCCAGCCCCTCTACTCCTCCCCACTTCCCCTTATCAACACCTCATGGACAATGCAAAGTTTGGCGCTCTCCCTCGCAAGGACTTGCCGGACAAAACGTTCGCCCAAGAACTTTCCGCCACACAAAAAACTGCAAACCAAGACTTTACCCAGACCTTCTATCTCGAAGCCCCAGGACCAAACATCATCTTCGGGGCATACGTCCCTGACCGGCTCTACTTTCCCGATCAAGGAATCTTCCAGCTTCCCGACGGTACGCTCCTTGCCGGAGTACAGCTCGACGCAGACACGGTCTACACCGTTATCAGCAAGCGCCCCCACGTCACCCCAGAGCTGCTCCGCCGCGCAGAAAAACACGTGCAAGACCTCCCTTCTGCCACCCAAAATCAGGGCCTTCTTCGCCTCTACACCCAGTACACCCAGCTTCCTCCCAGCACACCTCAGCGAGTACGCGACCTTGCCGCTCACATCACACAACACGCGCTGACCACTTATGACAAAGTGCTGATGTTGCAAGCATGGATGGCACGCAACACTCGGTATTCCCTCGATATCCCACCTTTGCCAGACGGGGCAGACGCCGTCGACACCTTCTTATTTGAAGAACAAGTCGGTTTTTGCGAGCAAATCGGCACAAGCCTCGTGGTAATGCTGCGCGCACTCGGTATTCCTGCTCGCCTCGTCGTGGGCTACACACCCGGCGAACACAACCCCTTCACCGGCATGTTCGAGGTGAAGGCAAGTGATGCCCACGCATGGGCAGAGGTTTACTTTCCCGGAATAGGGTGGCAGGGCTTCGACCCGACAGCAGAAGTACCACTTTCAGGCGAGGCCACTTCTTTTCGCGTGCTGCGAAACCTCGCCACTTATCTGGGAAAACGCCGGCGAGGTGCCATTGGAGGAGTCAGCCTTCTCGTTTTCGCTTGGTGCAGCATCACCATCTGGCAACGCACACGTGCCACACGACGCGCGCAACAGGCATTTCTGGCTGCCTCCTGGCACCAGCAGGCACTCTCGCGTCTCGAAGAAGCCGGAACACGCGCGGGCACACCCCGCTTCTCCGCAGAAACTGTACCCGTGTATCTCGAACGACTTGCCGATTTCACCTCTGTCGCAGCTTCCGGAAAAACGGAAAAACAATCCTTCTCCTCCGAGGTGCAGGCACCCACTGCAAGCCTTCTCCGACACAGCACACCAGGCCCCCACACAAAAACAGCAGCAGACAAAACTGTAAACCCCGTCAAAGAAACAGCCGCGATACTCGAAGAATCCGCATTCTCTCCCCACGGTTTCCAGGGCATCTCCGCAGCACGTCGCGCCACAGCCGAACGCACCATCACCCGGCTGCTCTCCCTGCTCGACAGGCCAAAAGACAGCGCAGCCAAGGGAACAAGTAAAAAAACCACGAGCGCGCACAAGAAATAACTCGGTATATATTTGCAGCGCGCCTCGCGACTTCTCTTTTTTGCGCGTGCCTCTGCTCTCTCAGCAGAGCCGGGCTTGTCCTGTGCTTCCACGACTCGCAGAAAAACAGGCATACTGCAAGAGAGCAAGCGTTTCCCCAAAACAGGGCAATCGCTCGCACGCCCGGCACCGACAAGCGCTGATTCGGGCCAGGTGAACACAAGGGGGCACCATGACCGCAGGGGCAAACGAAGCATACGATGAATTCGGCCTCTTCCATGAGAATGCCGTTGAGGTAGGTCTACCCTATGAGAAACCGCCTGTTGTGAAACGCTGCTCGTTTCCTGTGGGAGAGGGACGCCACCTCAGTGGTTTGGTCTGGGGGGAAACACCTCCCGAGTTCGTCTTCCTGCACGGCGGTGGACAAAATGCCCATACATGGGATACTTTGGCTCTCGCGCTCGACCGTCCTCTTCTTGCGCTTGATCTCCCAGGACACGGCCACTCCGACTGGAAAGACGACGGGAACTATCGACCAAACGTCCTGGAAGCAGATGTCGCCGTGGCAATTGCAGCCGCAGCACCCACCGCCAAGGCTGTCGTGGGCATGTCGTTAGGGGGCATGACCGCGATTTCTCTCGCCGTGTCCCATCCTGAGCTGGTTCGCAAACTCGTTGTGATCGACATATCGCCCGGCGTAAACCCAGAAAAAGCAAAGTCTGTCATCAACTTCTTGCGTGGTCCCGAGACCTTTGCTTCTTTCGACGAGATTCTGGATCGTACCGTACAATTCAATCCGCAGCGCTCCGTCTCGTCCCTGCGCCGCGGCATCCTCCACAACGCCTATGCCCTCCCGGATGGAACATGGACCTGGCGATACGACCGCCGCCGCCCCGAAACATCTCCTCAACAGGCCAAAACCCAAGAAATCCCACCAAATCCAGCGAGTCCTCCGGACAGTCCTTCTCTCGAAGACATGATAACCTGGGACGACATCGCCGCGACCTGCATGCCCTTCCTCTTTGTCAAAGGCGGCGCCTCTCCCATGGTCGACGAAGACGACCTCGCAGCGCTGCACAAGTCCCGTCCCGACCTACAGATCAGAACCATCGAAGGCGCCGGACATAGCGTGCAAGGTGACCGTCCCCGCGAACTCGCCGGCCTCATTGCCGCATTTTCCGACAGCACAACCCGCATGCATCCTGCCACCTCACAAGAAACCGATAAGAAACTCTCTCGGTGAAACTTTCACCCGACTTCCCCGCTTATTCACCATTCCCCCCAGAAAAAACAATACGCCCGGGACATCGAACACGACAGCGGACACGACACCCAACAGGCAAACTTCTCAAAACCCTCTTTTGCACCATAAGTCATGACTAATAGTCATTCTCCGTAGATTACAGAAAATATACACGCTTCTTTTAAAGAGGAAACATCACAAAAATAGCGGAGCTCTTTCAACGAAAAGAAAGACAAAAAAACTATGGACACTACTTCATCAAGCCATCCGGACCGATCCGAGAAGAGAAAGAACAAGACAAAAAAAACAGATCTCGTAAACGCCCGGATAAAAAATATTGTTGACCGGCTTATCTCACAAATAAACATTCCTTTTTCCAGGAAATACACTCCCATTGATTCTCCTCCCAAATGAAGGAATGGGCCGCCTCCATTGCCAGACCTCTTGCCTCCCACCAGCAAAAACAAAAACTCCGCTGTCTTCACCACCTCCAATCCACGCAGCAGTAAAGACAACGGAACCCCACAGCAGAAGCAGGAAAAAAGGGACCATGCAGCTTTCCCAGCCCCTCGAATACCCCCTAACCTACCCAAATAAGCCCCTCAGGCCTTCCAAGCATCCCAGTGAATCACGCGGTCCGCGTCACGACGCGGGGCAGGCTTAAAATCAGTGCCTTTTGTGTGGGCGACAGGGAGTAAGCCTGCTTGCATCACCTTGGCAAAGGGAATGCCCAAAACCTCTGCAGCTTTCTCCTCTTCCATTAGATGGAGAGTTGTTAAACATGTACCGAGACCACGCGCGCGAGCTGCCAGCATAAAGTTCCAGACGGCTGGATAAATAGACCCCCATGTCGAGGCCTGCACCCACGCGGGACTTCCGTCAGTGCGACCAAAAATACACGGGACCAGCAAAACAGGTGCCTCGTGCATCACTTGAGCAAGGTACTGGGCCGAGTCCATCACCCGTGCCATGGTCTTGTCGTAGGCCTCGTCGCCAGAACTCTTCCGAGAGGGTGCCGACGCATAGACTTCCATGCCTTTGCGGTAGAAACCGGCGAGCTCTTGTTTCTTGCCCGCATCGGTCACCACAACAAAATGCCAGCCCTGCACATTGGAGCCGGTCGGTGCCTGCAAGGCGATTTCCAAACACTCTTCGATCAGGTGACGTGCCACAGGCCGTTCCATATCAAGACGTTTGCGCACCGCACGTGTTGTGGTAAGCAGTTCATCAGGGGTGAGATCCAAAAGAGCCATCTTCTCGCCTTCCGCAAGAGCAAAGTAACCTACTAAAAACAGGCTAACAAGAGAAGGATAAAAGACAGAACAAGCGCGGGACCTCTGCGAAAGCAAAGAGCAATGTGAAAAATCCAAAACTGCTCATTTTGCTATTTGTTCTTGCAACAACATACACCGCAATAGAAAGAAGACGGACCTCTCCGGCCTTCCACCACACACTTCACTCCCAGTATCCGGTCCTGCAGGCTTGCGTTTCCCTCTCTCGCACTGCCCCACCCATATACACGGACTCCTCCACACAGAATTCTCCTCTTCAAGGAAAAACACAAAAGAAAATACGTAATCGGCCATTCCATTTACAGGAAATAGCGACTCTATGGTGAAGTAAAAATAAAGAGATTCGTTGCAAGAGTCGAAAGATCACACCATACTTCACAACGTGGCAAATTTTCTCTGATCAGAACAAAATGGAGAAGATTTTCTTTTCAGAAGACGGTCTCGCAAGAGCTTTCCCGAAAAGAACTCGCAAAAAATTGCCAATAAAAAATGCATACAAGCAAGTTTTTAAGAGTATCCGCATTTTTATACTCTGCATCTGCTTTCCAACAGAGGAAAGTCCGAGAAAGGGAATGAGTCAGCCTCCCAATCTTTCCGATATAAATCTAGGAAACAATATCTCTATTGCCCCTGCACAGAGGCCCGCAACCCACATCCACGTGAACACAGAAGTGCCCTCTTCCCCACAAACTACCTTTTCCAACTTTGATATCAATATGCATGACAACATGCAGGACAGCGTCTACAACAACGTCCACGCTTTGGCACCAGCTTTTCCATGATCACGTATTTTGCTCGAAAAATAACCTCTAAACTGCCCAGAAGTCAGAGGTTTCCCAGCATGGTTCTCCGCACCATCACAAAACTGAGCACCGCATTTCTCAGACTTCGTCCGGGAAGTCGTGCGTGCACAGGCTTCACTCTCGCCCCAGTGGAGTTTACAGAACACTTCTTTTCGAGCGCCCCTTTTCCGAAGCCGATCCCACTCCGGCGACCCCGATCATCCATGCCTACAGGACGGCCGTTCACAAGACCACACTTGCACGCATTGCTCTATTCACATTGGCATAACTTTTCAGAACCATTCTGCCATTTAGAGTTATCCGTCTATTCTCTTTACCAGACGAGGCGAGAAGGGCAGCGGGGAGTACATGCCTCCGATTTCAGCACTCCTCAATTGCCATGCTCGGCGCCCGTCCGGGAGGAGCCTTCATGAAAAACGCCACCATACCACATACTCCCAGGGTTCTCTTCGTATGCGAGCAGGACACCGGAAACAGTAAAATGGCCGCGGCTTTTCTCCGGCATTACAGCGGAAACCGGGTAGAAGCCACATCCGCAGGAAAAAATCCGGCAGAGCGAGTAGACCCTGCCACAATCACCGCGATGGCCGAAGTCGGCATCGATATACAACATGCCCTGCCCACCAAACTCACCCCCGACATCACTCAGGAAGCCGACCTGATCATCACAATCGGGAAAATGAGCGGTGGTGACAGTGCGACAGGGCCTCGCGGAACGTACGCTATTTCCTGGAACATACCCGACAAAAAAGATGATTCCCTGAGCACGGTACGCCGCGCTCGTGACGATATTGAACAGCGCGTACAAGATCTCCTGAATGAGCTGCTCGCGGAAACCGAGTAACCACTACAAAAATCAAGCGTAGCGCCCGCGCTATCACCTCTACGGCATATCTGCTGCAGGCAAGATCTTCCACTGGACAAGAACACTTATATCAACACCTACATCGCCTGGAGAAAAAATCTGCCCGCTCAACGCAGTACAAATCTGAAAGCAGTAAACGGAACCAACAAGGTTCTCACCGTTTACTGCAGACTGGCCATTGCCCTGGGCCACTCCGGTCGTACAGCATCTGCGCGCGCATATCTTGTTCGGCTTCAGATGCCTGGGCCGGATCCCCGGTTCCTCCCACAGATCGCCAGGTAGACATGCTGAATTGATACTTCCCGCGATATTTCCCGGTAGAAGAAATCGCGCGAGGGTTCCCTCCGGACTCACACTTGGCAATCCGCTTCAAGTGATCATTCACCCCACCGCGTTCCGCCAGCCAGGCAAGAGCAATCGCTTCGTTCCCCGCAGGCACGGCAGCGCTCGTTTCACTCGTACTCGTTTCACTCGGCTGCTGCCGTTTTTTTGCAGCCTCACGAGCAGCCGCTTCTGCAGCAAGACGCTCGGCTTCGGCACGCTCCGCAGCAAGACGCTCGGCTTCGGCACGCTCCGCAGCAAGACGCTCGGCTTCGGCACGCTCCGCAGCAAGACGCTCGGCTTCGGCTTGGCGGCGCAGGTTTGCCACATGCTCGGCAGCAACACCAAAACGAAAAACATCTTGTTCGATCATGCTTGTGGAGGAACTTGTGGACGAAAGTGCGGGGTTGCCCCTCCCGAGGAGTTTCGCGTCCATTCCGGCAAGAGTTTGGGAATTCTGCGGAGAATTATCCCGGCTTCTCATCTCGGCGATCACCATTCCGCCAAGAAGCAGGCTTGTGATAACAGCCCCCACCGCGGCTTTCCAGCGACCAGAAGAAGCATTGCTGCCATCACTGGAATTTGCAATGGTTTCCAGTTTTTTTGGGAGAATGTCAAGCGTCACGCTACGCCAGGCAGTGTCTTCCTGGAAAACGTTTTCATCCTTTTTGGCCGCGTTCTCTCCAGGCAGGTGAGAAGAAGCACGATGAGAAAACTCTCGCGTTTTCCTGAGAGACAACGGCCTGGTACGCCGTGGAACACGTCGGGCGTGACGGAGGTCTGACGCACTCCCCTTCGGCGCCCCTGTATGGGGTGGGGGAGAAACAGCGTCAGAAGCAACAAAATTATTTGCCTGTTCCCCTTCGGAAGGGGAAAACAAGCTGTCGCGAAGGGGAAACTCTGCAGAGTTTGCACCTAAATCAGTCGTGTCATGCGATACGCTCTTCACAATGAGGAGAGATCATGGCAGAGATCTCCGAGAGAGACAAGGATTGACCTAGTGCACCATCGGTAGCATATCCTCCAGAAAGCAGGCAATAACCTGCAAAACACCTGCACACGTCTCTTATTCCCCCATGCTCCTTTCTCGTAAAAAAAGTTTGCGCGTCACCTGCCTGAAGCCCGCGCAAACGGACTCGAAAGAGAAAAATCCGCGTTCTCCCGCACCCGGTAGGGAAAAGCGCGACAGTCATCAGGACACCAAAACAGGGCGTTTTCCGTCGCATGCTCCACATGCCCACCTGTCGCCCTGCAACGACCACCAGAGATCGTTCCCCCCAGGTTTTATACCAGGACTTTCCCCAGCATCTTCACAAACAAAAGCCTTCACATTACACAAAGGAACTCTTCCAACGGCGCGGCAATGATGCCGCAAGCTGAAGACAGTTCGTCCCACTACAGCACCGGAAGCACCCTCCACAGACAGCGGAAAGGGGAGACAGTGTGTCAGAAAAAAAGGCTCGCCAAAGTCAGGTCTCCCCTCCAATGAACCGAGTCATGACTGCGGTGATACTCGCTGTCCTCACTGCTTCTTTGCCGGTCTTTCTCTTTGGAAGCCTGGCAATCCAGATGAAAGAAGACATGCACTTAAGTACCAGCAGGATCGGAATTGCGACCTCACTTTATTTTGGCGCTTCCACTCTCACCTCGGTGCTTGCAGGCGGCCTCGTTGCCCGCCGCCTCTCTTCCACCGCAGGATTGCGGCTCGCAACCACACTCGGTGCCCTGTCTCTGCTCGGCATGTCTGCCACACAGAACTTCGCACAGTTGGGCGTTTCTCTCGTGTTGGGAGGACTGAGCTACGCGCTTACTCATCCAAGCGCAAATCAGCTGGTAGCGTACCATATTGATGCAAGTCGCCTCGGTACTGCCATGGCAGCGAAACAGTCCTCCGTCATGGGAGCAGTACTTCTCGGCGGCGCGGCAGTCCCAGCCTTTGGGGTGACTATTGGGTGGCGTTGGGCTTTCTTGTGCTTTTTACTCTTCCCAATCGGAGCGCTCATCCTCACCCCCACACAGAACTCAGAAGCAGAGGACCTTACCCTACAGAGAAAAAAACCCGACATATCCTTGCGTCCCATAATGATCATGGCCCTTGCGGGCGGACTGGCTGCAGGAGCTTCTGGCAATCTGGGCGCTTTTCTTGTCGCGTCTTCTGTAGACGAAGGTATCTCTGTATCGACTGCCGGCATCCTGCAAATGGCAGGAAGTCTCTCGTCTATAATCGCCAGACTTTACATCGGGGTACGATCTGACCGGTCAGAAAAAAACCCTATGCGGACTTTATCGACATTGATGGGTACAGGAGCAATTGGATATCTCCTTCTCTCCCTTTCAGGAAACAGTTTAGGCATCGTCACCATCGGGACCATTCTCGCGTACGGCGCCGGATGGGGATGGGCCGGCCTCTTTCACGCAACCGTCGTACAAAAAAACATGAGTGCTCCCGGTTGGGCAACAGGAATCACACAAACAGGCGTATACGCAGGAGCTGTCATCGGCCCTCTTGGCTTCGGTCTCCTCGCGGAAACCCTCAGCTACTCTGCAGCCTGGGCAAGCGCTGCCACACTGGTCTTGTCAGCCGCTTTCTGCATCGAATTTTCCCGGCGACTTTTTGACCGTGAGGCAGAAATCCCGCGTAACATACGCCAAGAAACAAATCGTACCGCACAAGCTGGAGACGCAGCTGGGCTATAAGCCAAGCACACATCCCAACACGTTCACTCCCCGCGCACACAAACCGGTAATAGACCCCCAAAACAAGAGACTGCCCAACATGTCTCGACATTTTTCCGTTTTCCTGTCTTGTTTGGACAGCTCACCATCATTTCTCGCCCAAGCGAAAAATCCTCACAACACACAGACTGCCCGCACCTCCGCTTCCTGTCATCCACCACAACACGCGAAAGAGACCCCACAATGCGCGTACTCCTCCTCGGAGCAGGAAAAATCGGCGCGATGATCGCCGAGTTCCTCATTGGTACTAAAGATTATCATTTAACAGTTGGGGATCTCAACACCCATCAGCTCGCTGCCATGCCCACTTCCCCGCTGATTGAGACACGCGTTCTCGATGTCTTTCATGCCGATTCTCTCCTCGAAGTTGTACAAGAACATGATGCGGTGATTAGCGCGTGCCCGTTTCAGCTCACGCCTGCCATCGCGACGGCAGCTTGTAAAGGAAACGCTCACTATTTCGATCTCACCGAAGACATCGAGAGCAGTCGAATTATCCAACAAGTCGCAGCACAATCCTCCACAGCTTTCGTCGCACAATGCGGCCTTGCCCCAGGTTTTGTGTCTATCGTGGCAAACGATCTCACCAAGGGTTTTGAAACTCTGCAAAAAGTGCACATGCGCGTTGGGGCTCTTCCTCTCTACCCATCCAACGCGCTGAAGTACAACCTCACGTGGAGCACCGACGGGCTCATCAACGAGTACTGCAACCCTTGCGAAGCCATCGTGGATGGGCAGCGGCGCGAGATGCCCGCGCTGGAAGAACTCGAAGAATTCAGTCTCGACGGGGTACGCTATGAGGCGTTTAATACCTCAGGAGGCCTCGGCACACTCTGCGACACCCTCGAAGGGAAAGTGGAAAACCTGAACTATCGCACAGTCCGATATCCTGGTCATCGCGACATTATGAAAGTCCTTTTGCATGACCTCCGCCTCGGACAACGCCGCGAACTCCTCAAAGATGTGCTTGAGCATGCCCTCCCCATGACCTTGCAGGACGTGGTCCTCCTTTTCGTCACGGTAAGCGGTTACAAAAATGGGCGCTTCCTCCAGGAGAGTTACGCACAAAAGATCTACAGCCGCGAGTTACGGGGGCAACACTGGAGCGCTATTCAGATGACGACAGCAGCGGGAGTCTGCGCCCTGGTCGACCTCGTTCGAGAAAACATACTTCCAAACCGCGGCATAATCCGCCAAGAAGACGTACACTTAAAAGACTTTTTGTCGAACCGTTTCGGCAAACTCTTTCTCTGAATCTCCTCCACTCTGTCTCTCCCCTCAGGAACAGCGTTCTCCAGGGACAGCACCCTTTCGGTTCTCTCCCCCCGGGAACAGCGTCCTCGCTACTCTTTTCCTGGTTCGAGGGTCTCTGGCAAACCAAACAGGTTTCCCACCCTCGGCACTCCGGACCAATCCCCTTGATCTCTCATCTCCATCTGCTCTGCAGCTCCCCACTCCAGGCAGCCCACACCAAAAAACCCTCATACGGCCCCTCCCCTCTCCCAACCCCAGAACCACACACACACCGCAACACAACACAAAAGAGAGCCCGCGCAAGAACCTCAACAGTCAAAAGAGGAAATAATGGAAGCAGCATCTCTCGCCCTTGAGCTTGCCACTGAACTCGGTGTGAAAACTGGGCCCGGCACGCAGCTTGTGCTCGGACCCGCATCCAATGAAAAAAACGTTCTTGCCGGTGACACCAATTCTCTTGCTCTTCACACTCCTGTGAACGGAAGCCGACTTGGTTTTCTCGCGCGTACACACAGCGCAGAGGTGGATGCCGTGCTTGACAAGGCAGTATCGGCCTTTCCGGTTTGGCGAGACACACCTCCGCCCCAGCGGGGAGAACTCATCCGCCTTTTCGCGATCGAGCTGCGGGCACACAAAAAATCTCTCGGGCGTCTTGTCACACTGGAAACAGGCAAGATCCTCTCTGAAGGACAAGGCGAAGTGCAGGAGATGATCGACATCTGCGACTTTGCCGTAGGCCTCTCACGCCGGCTCTACGGACGCACGATCGCGTCAGAACGCCCCGACCACAAAATGACGGAGACCTGGCATCCACTCGGCGTTGTGGCGATCATCACCGCGTTCAATTTTCCTGTGGCCGTGTGGGCATGGAATGCCGCAATCGCGCTCGTCTGCGGGGACCCAATCGTGTGGAAGCCTTCGGAGAAAACGCCGCTTACAGCGCTGGCCTGCCAGGCCTTGCTCGAACGGGCAGCTTCCCAACATGGCGAAACACCCCCAGGAATTAGCCAGGTCGTGATTGGGGAACACGAGACCGCAAACCAGCTTGCCGATGATCCTCGTGTGACGCTCGTGAGTGCCACAGGGAGTGTGGCAATGGGAAGAAATATTGCAGGCCGCGTGGCGGGACGCCTCGGACGCTGCCTGCTCGAACTCGGCGGCAACAATGCCATGATCGTCGCCCCTTCGGCATGTCTTGACCTGGCCGTACCGGCAATCGTCTTTGGAGCTGCGGGCACAGCAGGACAGCGTTGCACAACCTTGCGTCGCCTCCTTGTGCACGAAGACATCTACAAAGCTTTGCTTTCCCGGCTCTTGCATACCTTCAAGAATCTCCCGATTGGTGATCCTTACAAAAAAGACGTTTTGATGGGGCCATTACTAGACGAAGAGGCCTTTCATCGTATGTCGCAGGCTTTGGAAGAAGCCCGCAACCAAGGCGGAAAGGTGCACGGCGGAAAACGCAGAGAGGTCCCCGCGGGAATATTCGAGGAAGATCTCAAAACTCATGGCTACTATGTCACCCCTGCCCTCGTGGAAATGCACGAACAAACCCCACTTGTTGCGCAGGAGACCTTCGCGCCAATTCTCTATGTACTGAAGTACAGATGTTTTACTGAGGCGATCCGCCTACAAAATGCCGTACCCCAAGGGCTTTCCTCCGCAATTTTCACAAACGATCTCTGCGAAGCAGAAGTGTTCCTGTCCGCACGTGGAAGTGACTGTGGCATCGCGAATGTGAACACAGCGCCAAGCGGAGCAGAAATCGGCGGAGCATTCGGTGGAGAAAAAGACACCGGTGGCGGTCGGGAAGCAGGAAGCGATGCCTGGAAAACCTACATGCGACGCAGCACCTCGACGGTAAACTATTCGAGCCGTCTTCCTCTGGCGCAAGACGTGAGTTTCCCTCTTCTCTCCCCCGAAACCCAGCAAATACCCAAAACCCCTACAAAAACTAATAAAAGCCCACAGATCCTGCGACGCCGGCGATCTTCAAAAAGAACTGGGCCTGCCACAAAAAGCAAAGACACAGGATCTGACTGACCTACACAATCCATTCGGCACAATTCATCCAGCATGTGCCGCGGCAATCGGGGCAGCCACACTCCGCATCCCCCACACATGAGTCCCCATTCCTTTGAGAACAGGCACAGCAGGCAGCAGCATTCTTTTCCCTCGCCTCATCCTGCTCATCACAAGTGCAGGGGCAGGCATTGGCTTCGGCTTTCCTGTTGCCCCGACCTCCCTCGCCCTGCTCCTCTGGCCCTGCTCATAAGGAACATGCGAGATCGCACGCGCGCGACAACAAAGAAAACAAGCAAGCCAACAGTTGTGTGCAGAACCCGGTATCCCCCAAAAAAACGCGCACAATCCCCGAGCTGCACAAGCTACTTACGGCTAAAGCGCCAGATCGCTACAAGCCCGGTAACCACAGTCACCCAAATACGAGTGAAGTCATACACAGGACGCACATTCACGCCACTCGGCGTAATCTCAATCACTGCAACAGGGCGACCTTCAGTGTTGGCGCCACCGCCACCGCCACCTCCCCCAGGCTCTTCATCGTTGGCGCCACCGCCACCAAAACCAAAACCACCGGAACGCTGTACCGAAGCGGCTGTAATAATGACACGATCTCCTACACGTTCCGGCGGAGAAAACACGCTTGCGACGTCGAGATCCCCGGCGAGCTGTCGCAGCGCACCTTCGACACGGCTCCCCACCTGATCAACAAAGTTGGAAACTGTTGGCAAAGCATTCTCCTGCGAAGATTCAAGTGCGGGATCCTCTGAGAAATCCTCTGTCATTTTCGACACTGCTTCATCCTTTCTTCCTTGGTCCGTCATGTTTGGACCATCAGGTTTGGAGCGTATCCCTTGCTCCGTCCTGTCTTGCACCCTTGCTGTGCAAACTCTCTGCAAACTCTTCCCGTCCTCTTCTCCTCCGAGAACACAAAACAGGGTGCAATCATCTCCGTGCAAAGCGCAAGCAACACAGACAGGCAATCACAACAGCCCATATGACCAACCTTATTTGTAGGTCTTTATCAGGAACTGTCACGGATTGCGGGCCATCAGGCCCCTGCAAATCGAGACGCGAGGCACGAGACCGCTCGAAAAATACGCCGGCTTGTCCCCATCCCAAGTGCAAAAGACGCGTACGAGAAACTGGCACGACAGTAAGCTCTTCGCACACCACAGGTTCTCCGGGTGTGGTGACAACACGTGTATGCAAAGAAGTCTTCAAGAGAGAAGTCTTCAAGAAATCCTCAACTTCCTCTGTAATCCTGCCCAGGTACAGGTCCAAGTACGGGTACGGGTACGGGTACGGCGAAACAAACCGCCGGAGGAATAAGTTGTATGGTGCAACCCAATGTTTACCGGCACTTTGGCGCCCTCCACTGTCTGCCAATCCCACAAATAACTGTCTTCTTTTTTCTTCCAGGATTTTCTTCCAAGATCCCTGGATCGGCCATTCCCATCACACGCCCTGAGGATATTCTACGAATGTAACAAAATACTGGAAAGCACGGTTTCACTCACCTAGTGCACGTTCCTGCCCTTGTTTTGCACGTGCAACCACGGGTTCGGCTGCGGAACTGCTGCCCTTGTCGCCTTTTGTGTGAAACGCCTCACGGGCAGTGGCCCGCAGCTCGGCACGACAAGCTGCGCATGGCCCACCGTATTCTTCTTCGGGGCCACATAGTTTCTCGCACCTCGGACACATCATCGGCATACCTCGTTTACAATTCCACTAACACGACCACTTCTCACATCGAAGAAAAAGCCAGGATATATAGTGCAGATCCCAAGGCAGACTGACAAACGTGTCGCGTGAAAAATGATATCCGCCTGCTTCTTACGGTTCCCGCGAGAAGAACTTGAAAACCGACCCGAGAAAAAAGAGGGAGAAAAAAGACAGGAAAAAAAGAAAAAAGACAACAATATCTGCTGGCCACAGGCTGTGCATGTCGCTCAGGAATTCGATCCAGTAACCAAACCGCCCACACACAAACGCATACCAGGTCGTTATTGCCCCGCAGAAAACAGGCTCTTCGCACCAACCCAGCTAGTCTAGGCACATGTCCGTCTCCACAACTTCGTCTCTCCCCTCTGGAATCCTCCATATTTCCGAAGTGGCGCTCGTCCATCTCACCGACAGATACGGACGCAACATACACACAGTAGACGCCGATATCGACAACAGTCGTCACAAGGAAAAACTTGCCGAGACAGTAGAGGAGAAAAAAACAAAAATCTTTTCTCTTACCGAAGAAGACCGTTCGTTCGCGCCCGGCAGCATGTTGCCTTTAGGCACACATGGCCACGACGTTCTGGCTTTCGGGCACATCGCTATTACCGAAGAGCAATTGTGGTATGCCCCGAGTGTCGAGCTCACTGTCCGTGACACGCCGGATCCGCAGGCAGACATCCGGGCTCGAGCGCACAACTACGCTGCCAACATGGCAGAAGCGACTGCGCGCATCGGCGGAAAAATCGTTCTTGATGACACAAAAACCAACCGTTGGATCCTCATGATGTTGACACCCGTTGAAGTCGTCCATGAAAAATTCGATGTCCCAGAAGAGTGGGTACGCGCTGTGATAAATCTTGTTGCATATGGGAAAACGTGAAACACGAGAACCCACAACACGGTACAACAAAAGAAAGGAAGGTACTACCCTCCCTGTCTCGTTTCAAGTGCACCTAGCTCCCACCTACGGTTAATCAAAATCCTGGAAAAAGGGAAAAACATGATCAATCACGCGGTCACGTACAACCAAACTGGCAATATCGCCACTGTCAGTCTCGACAGTGGGAAGGCCAATCCCATCACTTTTGACGTGATCTCGGGGATCCATACCGCGCTTGATATGGCGCAGGAGAAAGGGACAGGAGCAGTCGTCCTGCATGGTCCGCCCCACTATTTCACCGGCGGTTTCGATCTCGCAATCGTACGAGCAGCCGATCAGGAAACCATCCGTCTTGTCGTCGAAGGCGGCAACCTCTGCCTACGCCTATACTCATCTCCTCGACCTATTGTTGCCGCATGTACGGGACACGCGGTGGGAGTTGGCGCCTTGCTTCTCATGAGTACGCACTACCGGGTTGGGGCACGAGGGCCATTCCGTATTGGTTTGATCGAAACACAAATCGGTTTGACCATGCCAGACTGGGGCATCGAACTCGCGCGGCAGCGCATCCCAAAAACCCACCTCCAACAGGCCGTTGTTGAAGCTCGTGTCTACGACGCAGACACGGCTTTGCACGCTGGTTTTCTCGATCAGGTGACGGAGGAAGCCGAGGTGATCGAAACAGCCACCGCAGAAGCCATTCGCCTCGCGTCACTTCCGGCCCACACCTACAAGGCAAATCTCATGAAGTTGCGCGGAGACAGCATCGACCGGATGACCAACCTTGTCGACACAGACCGCAAAGCAGCAGAAGCGCTCTCCCACGCTTCCTAATCCGGTCTTTTCTGCAGCCTTCTTGGTCCTCCATGCAAAATTCCGATGAAACCCTCCTCTTCACCATCGTCCCTTCGCGTCCTCAAAAAAATTTGCAAGCAGAATACGTTTTCCATTGACACTATGCTGCCACTGTAGAATGTGCACTCCAATAAATATGTCTCAACAAAATGTCTCAACAAAATAAAAAGTCTGCCCCACTCATGGGACTGTCGTTTCCCAGCGCCTCTGCAAAAAACTTTTCACGACTTTCTGTGTGCTACCGTCTCGCTCCTTCTCTCCACTAACCTCCTCCATTCGTAGTCACAAGAAACCAATACCGCATGAGACTCCAGACTTCTTTGTGACACACCCTCATTGGGAGTCCCTTTCACCAGAATGCCTCCGAGACGGTCCCTATAGAGACAAGAAAATATACAATCTTCCCTCATTTTTTTCTTTATGTGAAGGAGGAAATCACACACAACCCAGCAAAACTGCTGCTCCACCATGCAGTTTTCCTAAAAAACAGTGGAGCATACGGTACATCCATGCTTGGGCGGCAGAAAACACATATCCCTTTTTCCATCCGAAGGAACCCGCAGGTGAAAACCTGTTTTCCTGTACCTGCAACAAAGAAACAACGTAGTAAACCTCCGCAGAAAAACTAGCAATTCCTCTCCCCACTTCGGCCAACGACAAATTACCAATGAAAAATTGTTGCCCAAGAAGAGTGAAAGATTGCCCGTCATGAGCAGAGAAAAGCACACGTCCTCTGAAGAAATCCACATGAAAAAGCGGCACGCGCGCACAGTTCGGCTCCGAAACGGACAGCAAGAAGCCCTGATAATGGTCGCCGCTGTAGAAGGAATATCAACAAATGAAGCGATTGTTCGGGCGATCGAAGCATATATCGAAAATCGACGAGCGGATACTCTCTTTCAAAAACGATTAGCATACTTTCTGCAACAGACTTCTGGCACATCGCCGCATCTCGCGGATACCTAACACACTGCGCCAAAGATCCCCACCCCACATCCTCCCCAATATATTTTCTCTTTTCCCACGAGAATAAGCACCCTTATTATGGTTCTTTACTGCTCCGCTTGTCGGAACCTCTGTTCCCACTGAAATACGCAGAAAAACCTTGGAAAACACAGAGTGAAACCGTCGTGATGGGTTTGGGTTATGGCGTGACTGTTTCTCGGTCCCAAATGCGCACTGTCCCATCCTCACCTGCAGAAACAAGCACCATGTTCCCACGCACCTCTACAAAAGCCAGTGTGTGCACAGCCCCGGTGTGCCCGGTCAATTCAGAGAGGAGTTCCGCTTCAGGAAGGGACCACACACGCAACTTGCGATCAGCACCGGCGGAAAAAAGAAAGAACTTGTCCTTCGCTTCCCCAAGAAGGAGGGCACGCACTCCTCCCGCATGCGCCCGCAACACGCAGGAACATTTCCCCGTGCGCGCATCCCACACTCGTATCTTGCCGTCGCGTCCGCCTGAAATAAGCAGCGATTTACCTGCAAGGTCGCCAAGAACAAGACACTCCACACGCCCCGTGTGCCCTGTGTACATTTGGAGACATTCAGTGGTCGCAGGGTCCCACATGCGGATCTTCCCATCACGTCCGCCCGAAATAACCACTGGTTTTCCCTGCACCCGGCCAGATACCAGAGTGCATATCTCCCCGGTATGCCCGATCAACAAGTCAGAAGTTGCTCCAATCGAAGAAGCCCCCTGCCCAGGAGAGACATACCTATTCTGAACATCGGGCACATTCGACTGTAAAACAGTGTCTTTGTGCAGTGGAACCTCCGACACTTCGGCCGTTCCCTCATGCCTGCCAAACTTTGCTTCCCGAGCATTCCCCACCTGAGTAGGCATTTCCCGACCACTCTCGAAAAGGGCCGGTTCAGAGGAGGGCGGAGAAAGCCCCGCATGCGACGCCCCTGGAAGAGAAGAAAGCCGGCGGGCAATGGGGAGATTTCCATCTGGTTCAGACAGCAAAACAAAAGGCTGGTTTTCCCTTTGGTAGGAACGCATACGCGCGCCGATATCCCGAAAATATGTATACTTCCCGCGCTTTCCGAAAACGTCTTCGCGCAACCCCTCTGTCAGACCAGATAAAAACGGACTCAGCCCATCTCGACTGGAATCTCGCAAAGGCCTGGAAAATTCAGCGGATGAGACCGACCCCGCAGGATCCGTCAGATAGGTCGCAGGAGGCAGGGCTGCAACATTTTCCCACACTGCGCCAAGAAGAGAAACAGCATCGCGGGTCTGTGTCAGCTGTCGAAGGGCCGTGCAAAAATCAGCTTTTTCCTCGAAAGGACTGCTTGGTCTGCTTGGACTGCTCGTCGAACAGTCAAAACAAAGCGCAACAGCTTTGGCGGCAGAAGAAGCAAGCGCACTCGATAGCCCATGAAGAGAAAGGGCAGTTCCAGGCAATAGATCGCTGCGCGTATCAGAAGCGCAAAGGTAAATATTCCCCTTCCCATCGCGTCGCAAATGACCGGCGTAACAGAAAAACAGTACGTCATTTTCGGTGGACTGCTCGAAAAACTCTCGTACTATGCGGCGGAGTTCATAGGAGGAAGCCTCAAGCCGCACATCGGTATGTTCCATCGAGAAAAGACCGGTACGTGAGTCGCATAATGTCTGGGAAAGAGCCACAAGACTCGACCGCGGGACCCCAGGACTCGAAAGGGTCTCATTCCCAAAAATGGCATTGCCAAGAAGAAGCGCTTTGTACATCCCGCAGTCTGCTGGTTCAAGCATGTTTCCGGATCCGTGATGTGTGCTCTGCAGCATGTGGCATGCACTGCAGGAGAAAACAGGAAAAAGACGGCTCATTCACTTCCCCGCTTCCAGTCAGCCCGCCGCAGGAAAGGAGCCTACAAACAGCAATTCACTATACTGTCTTTTGTCTGGTTTTTCTGTTCTTCGCCTCTCTATTCCTGCCTCTCGGTTCCAACACTTTGATGCCTACTCTTCGATTCATGCCTGCTCATGCCTGCCCATTACCTCCTTCAGCTTTTTCCCTTTCTTGCCCAACCTCTAAAAAACCCGATTTTCGACCCCTCTTCCCAAGCATTCATACAGAGAAAACAGGGAAAATAGTGGCAAAGAAGCACCTGAGAAAAGACTATCCGCATGCGCAAAGAGAAAGACAGCGGGCCTCACCGATTCTCTAAAAAGTTCACTATCTCGATACAGTTTTATCGATGCACCCTTATCGCCGTTTTCGCATCGGACTCGACAAGCTACTGTTGCGTTGTACCCACAGCCTTGTACACACATACCCGGCAACAGTCAATGTAGGAGAACCAAACTGGGGAAGTCTCGTCTTCCTCATCGAAACCGGCTTACAAGGCACGCTGGCCGAAATCGGGGTTTATCACGGTGCCACTTCAGAAGCAATCGCCCGTTACCTGAACGGGAAAGGAGAGCTTCACTTATTCGACTTCACCGATCGCGTCGACGATGTTGTTGCACGGCTCAAAACACAGGGCATCAATAATGTACAAGGATTTGGAAGCAGTCGACGCTGGCTCGATTCCTACAACTGGCAACTTATGAAGGTGCTCCAAGAACATTCCACTCCGATCTATGACTATGTCTTGATCGACGGTGCCCACACCTGGAATGTCGACGGTTTCACATTTTTTCTGATAGATCGTCTACTGCGTCCCGGAGGCTACATTGACTTCGACGACCACGATTGGACAATGGCCGCATCTCCTTCTCTCCGCCCCGAGACCTTCCCCGCCACAGAGTTTTTCCACACGCCAGAACAGATCGAGACCCCGCAGGTTAGCCTCATTGTTGACCTTCTTGTGCGGCGAGATCCCAGATACGAAGAAATCGTCCCCGGCAAAGTATTCCGCAAAACAGCCTGAAAAGACGGCCGGCCCACTCATCCCCTGGTTTTCTTTTCGCACCCGGCCTTCCCGCATCACTGGGGTGGCAACAAAGTTCCATCGTCTTGCAAGTGCACGGCAGCGGAACCGAAATCTTCCTCGCTCAGGCGGCGCACCATCCGCACTGCTTCACCGGTCGGGTCAAGAGAAGGCACTCCACCTCCAACAAGACGAACTGGGTGCAAAACACCCGAGACAAAACTACCGGTTTGATCAAGACGGACCTGCAGGACGGTGCTCCATTGCAAAGCACCTCGGGTTGAAAATCCGTAGGTGGAAAAGTTCGCCAGGCTATAGGCCACAAGCACGTTCTCATGAAATTGCATGCCGCGTAGGACATGCGGCCCATGACCAACCACCAGGTCAGCCCCGGCTTCTATCACCGCACGAGAAAAGGCAACAAGATTGCCGCGCTGTTCACCCGTCCCATGGAGTATCTCCATACGGTCAGGAGTGTGTTGGGCGGCCGGGCCCTCATCGCCACCGTGAAAAGTCACGATCACAATGTCGGCATCCTCTTCTGCCTCAGCCACCAGTGCTTCGGCTTTGGCGATATTGAGCAGGTCATTGCTATGGGCATATGGGGCGAAACCCAAAATTGCAATGGAAACACCATCAACTTCAAAACGGGCATGCCGACCTTTGCGGCCATACGCCAGCAACCCAGCCTCTTCGATCGTCTTGATGGTTTCGACAGCTCCGGCAGCTCCCATGTCGTTTGCATGGTTATTTGCCACGTTCAGCACATCGAATCCCGCACTTTTGAAGTGCTCTATATACCGGGGGGGCATGCGAAATGCATAACAAGAAGTACTCCCAGGCGCACATTTTGAGCTTGTTGCCCGCGTTAATGGCCCTTCCAAGTTCCCAATCGTCACGTCTGGAGACTGCAACAGGTGACGCACCTCAGTAAAAGTCTCTGCCCCATCGGCGGGAGGAATGCGCGCGGGAGAAAAATCCGAGCCGATCATCATGTCGCCCACAAACGCAAACTCAAGCACGTTTTGGCGGGCAGGAAGCATGGTTGCGGGATCGGGGGCTGCAACGCCAACGCCCGAGGCGTCTTCCAACCCCGCCTTGTTCCCGGAAACATCGCGCTCCGAGTCGAGACCAACTCCGTCTCCTTCGCTTCCGCATCCGGCAATAAGGAAAAAGCACACAAGAAAAGGTCCGGCAACAGGAAGTACCCTGGAGGGCACTCGCGCCAATGCCCGCAAAAGCACCTTCACGCTTGGCACACGAAATAAGGTTTCAAAAAGTGACATAAATCTTATTCTCCAAAAGAGCGCCACCAATACCACGAACCCTCACAATGACAAGAGATCGCAAGAAGAAAACAGGGAAAACACGCATTATGACAGTTTCGCACCCTCTCCCCATTCCTGCTCGTACAATAACGTTTGATTGCTGGAGCACTCTTCTTTACGAAGCAAACGGGGAAGAAATTTGGGAAGAACGCTGCCATATGCTGAGGTCTGTTGCCTCACGTTACAGCGGGCAGAACATTCCTTTTTCTCGTGCCAAAGACGCCCTTGACACGGCCTACCTCGAAGCCCACAATGCCTGGATGAATGGGCAGATTACCTCTGCATCCACCGTCGCGACAAGGGCCCTCACGAACCTGAAGGTCGAGGACACTGCTGCCCAAGACCGACTTTCCGGGACATTTGCATCGGCCGCGTTACAGCACGACATCCATATGGTGGAAGGAGCAGACCAGACGCTCGCCGCGCTCAGCACACAAGGAGTGCGCATAGCCCTCATCTGCGATACGGGCTTCACACCCGGCACTGTCGTACGTCGTCTTCTCGATAATCTTGGCTTGCTCGAATTCCTCGAAGAAGTCACCTTTAGCGATGAAACAGGGGTGCCAAAACCCCACCTTCACATGTTTACTTCCACCCTCAACGCCCTCGGCGTGACAAACGAACAGGCCATTCATGTGGGAGACATGCGGCGCACAGACGTGGCAGGCGGTCGCGGCGCAGGCATGGCGACAATACGCATTACGGCTGTGCACAACGACAAGAGCGAACACCCGGACGCAGACGCCGTCGTCGATTCCCATGCCGGCCTGCGTCGTCTGCTCGATCTTGCGTAAACAGCGATACCCCACCAAATTTCCGGAAACGCCATTTCCCTCCCTGCCGGCCTCCCTCTTTCCCTCTCATGACACTTGTCGCAGGCCTCTCACACGCCTCCCTCCACAACTCTTCCCAGGACATGCTTCATGCAGAAAAAACCCATCATTGCACGAAAAAAGGGCAGAGAAAAAAACCTCGAGAAGAAGAACAGGAGAAAACCCGAATTCCCCCTACAATGCTCTCAATAGAGTCGGGGACTGCCGTTACTGCCAAGATATGCCTCTCACTACAAGTCCTGCAACCTTCTCCAGCAAAACAGGAGTGCAAAAACCAGGGCAGTGGAGCGCGTATCTCGCACCGGCGCACCAGCAAGGACGCACAGACTGCCAAAGTCGGCCCCGTCCGGCTCCACCGGAACAAAGAACATTCGCTGACCATGTCTGTGATGAGAGATCCCCGAAAACCCTCGCGCAAACGCGCGAGAAAACTTGTGAATTCAATGTAGGGGAGTCCACTTGTCCGATGTGCTCACACACACTATTCGTGATATCAAACACTGGCAATCCCGACGGCACGCTCCGATTCTTCTTGAATTGAACTGCAACGAACGTCATGTCGAGCATCTGCCACCCCATCCGCTGGGACGCGTTCTCTACCGCCATAGGATTTCCATCCATGACATCATCTCCCGTTTGAAACGGGCCGAAACAGACGACCGCGTCGTCGGCTTGTTTGCCTATGTGGGGGAACCTGCACACCAGATGGCAACAAGCCAGGAGCTGAGAGACGCCGTGCGGCGTTTTGGTGCAACTGGAAAACGCACTGTGGCATGGGCAGAGACCTTCGGGGAGCTGCTTCCCGCGAGCGCCGCGTATTATCTCGCGACTGCCTTTGACGAGATCCACATGCAACCATCAGGCACACTTGGCCTGGCCGGAGTCGGCGCAGAAGTCACCTTTTTTTCTGGCCTGCTGGAAAAAGTGGGGATTGAGCCTCGCATTGGGGCCCGGCATGAATACAAAAATGCTGCCAATGTCATCACTGAAACGGGCTTCACGGACGCGCACCGAGAATCTGTCGAATCTCTCACAACCTCCTTGTATGACCAGCTTGTGGAGGGTATCGCCGACCGGCGTGATCTCACGGTCACAAAGGTGCAGGAACTTGTCGACACAAGTCCCATCTTTGCGCAAGAAGCGCTGTCGCAAGGACTGCTCGATAGCCTCTCTTACCGCGACGAAGCACTGCAAAAGGCAAAAAAACAGGCTCAGGGCCCCGATGCCTCCCTGCTGTACCTGCACCGGTATCACAAATTCCAGAAGTCTCTCCCACGCAAAACCCGAAAGATCGCCCTCGTGTACGGGATCGGAGGAGTGCAGCGCGGAACTGGCGGTTTCAACCCCAGCGCGGGCGGACAAGTAATGGGGGCCGACACTGTCGCCAGAGCATTGCGTGCTGCCGGCGCCGACGAAGACGTCGCAGCGGTCGTCTTTCGCGTCGACAGTCCAGGCGGTTCTTATCTTGCATCTGACACAATCTGGCGCGAAACAGTGCGCTTGAAAGAAGCCGGCAAACCCCTCATTGCCTCTATGGGCACAGTTGCCGGATCAGGCGGCTATTTCGTGGCAATGGCAGCAGAGCGCATTCTGGCGCAGCCTGCCACATTCACAGGATCAATTGGCGTCTTTGGCGGCAAGGCTGTGGCAAACGAGCTGATGGAAAAGGCTGGTCTTACCTCGGAAAGCGTCTCGCGCGGAGCACATGCCAACATGTTTTCCCCGCGTCACGACTTCACCGCAGATGAATGGGAACGGCTTCAGGCCTGGCTTGACCTGGTGTATGAAGATTTTGTGGGCAAGGCGGCAATAAGCCGCTCGATGTCGCCCGAGGAAATGCATCATGTGGCACGAGGACGCGTATGGACTGGCGCACAAGCGCTCGAGATAGGTCTTGTTGATGAACTCGGCGGTCTTGCAGAGGCAATAACCGCGGCCCGTAAGGCAATTGGACTGGGTACTTCGGATCCAGTCCACATTCAGGTGTTCCCGCGGTCCTCTCCGATAGAGCTTGTCGGCATCAGGACACCACGGAGCAGTGATGATGACCTCGTCGGAGCGTCTACCGGAGCATCTACAAAAGCTGCTGCCGGCGCACTTCTCGGCACATCTCCAGCTCTGAATCGCATCGGATCAGCAATCTCCACGCTCGATAGCCAATGGACACTGCGCATGCCGCACATCACTATGAGATAAGTATGAGGAAGCCACCACCAGCAAAGGCCCTGGGATCCACACCTGGGCTCCACACTTAGGCTCCACACCGAAGCCCTACACCCAGGCTCCAGGGACAAAAATCGCGGGGCAGAGTCTGCCCCGCGAGAACTAACACAGACGCACCTGGCTTTTTCTCGGCCTCAATAAATCACGACAGCAGTGCCGTTCGGGACCGACTCGAAAATCCAGTCTTGGTCCACATTTGCAGTGCGCACACAACCATGGCTGGCCGGGTAGCCCGGAACATGGGGAGAGCCGTGCACCGCGAATCCACCCTTGAAGTAGAGCGGACGGTAAAGCCGGCCAAGAGGAGCATGACGCACACCGTCAATCCGCCGGATTATCGAAAAAATACCTGTCGGCGTGACCGCACGCGCGTAACCCCCATTGGGAGCCCGGTAGGTTGCCCCATTCCCGGAAGAAATATTGACGATCTTCACGTCAATGTCTGCCGGCTTAATAAAAGCAATTTGGCGTACAAGATCAATTTCGATGAAGGGAGCCTCGCGCACTTCACGCGGCCCGGCACCGGAAGGTTCTGTGAGTTCAGCACGCACTTGCGCACCAACCACACCATCACGCGTGATTCCCACAAATTTTTGGAAGGCCATGACTGCAGAGGCGGTCTGTGTCCCATACTCACCATTCGTCTCACCAGGACGAAAACCAAGCTCAGCCAGGCGGAACTGCAAAGCCACAACTTCAGGGCCGGCGTCACCTCTGTGTAAAACCGGCATAGGCTCCGGCTCTTCGGGGGGTATCGGCTGCGACCTTCCCGCAAATACCACGGAAGAGGAAAGCCCGGACTCGCTTATTTTCTCTGCGACGGAAAAAGCGGACACAGTGGGAAGCTTCCCGGCTGTTATTGCTGTTTGGGAAAGTTCCTGGGCTGTGGAGATGACATCTGAGTGATCTTCTTTCTCAGGCCGTAGATCAGCGGTTGGCGTTCGCCTTCCAGAAAACTCTTCCGGCAAATTTTGGGGAGAAAAGGCCGCAAGGAAAACACGAAAGCGATCGAAAACCAAGACAGCCATTTCCGGGTTGTATTGCCCGTCGGCTTCGAGTCCGGTTTCTGTCTGGAGGGCCGCCATCACGCCTTCAAGTGAGTCGTCATACACTCCGTCGGCTTCGCCATAGTGCAGGCCCATCACACCAAGCACGTTTTGGAGTTCACGTACTGAAGCAGGGTCGGTATGCCCGATCATCGCCCCTACCAGGCCCTCGCTGCGTTCCTCCACATTCTCGCGAGGCACAAAGCCCATATTCGTCGTAAAAGCTTGCAGCGCAGCAACGGTTTCTTCGTCACGTTCCCCATGCAGGGGACCGTGATAATACCCCAAAGAAGTCAGGTCTTCTTGAAGCCTGATATTCGAGGCGCGTGCAACTGCAAGCGCCGCTTGTTCTTCTTGAGGAATGACATTGTTGCCACTTGAAGTCCCACAAGAGGTCAAAAATAAGGCGAAAGTTACGAACGGTATTACCAGACGAAGGATCATGCAAGCTCCGAAGGATTGCCTGGTACAGGTACTCCCCCTATTGTAAGGGGAAAGCCTCAAGCCTCACGATCAATATGGAAACCAGACAAAAATAGTTTTCTCACAACAATCTTCCGCATCTTCTTTTTTCCCTACTCATCCCTACAATTACCAGTCCCCACCCCACCCCAGCTGCCCAGGAAAGCCAAGAATCGCCTGAAAAATCCTCCTGCCCCGTACACAGTCAGTTCGTCGCCAACCCGCGACCAACCCGCGACCAAGAAAAAACGGCTTTGTTGGGCGCGTTTATTTCGAGCGTCTGCGCTGTCCGCGGTTTCCGGAACGTTTCGCCTGGAATGCTCCCGGGTCTTTTCCCCCGCCGGATTGACGGCGGTAACAAGCCTCACAGATGGAATAGCGCGACAGCTCATCAATACGCGCATTGCAACGCGTGCACAAACGTCGCATGCGTTGGGCTTGCAAGCTACGCTCGATATAGCCATTCACCAGGTCACGCTGGTCTTCACACACATCAAGCTCAACAAAAGTCTCTGGATACCGGTAAGCCAACCAGGCATACACCGTCAAGTAGTGCACAAGCTCTTCTGCCTGGCGCAGTTCTATATCAGACGAAGTCGCCTCTTCCGCATAAACATCACGCAAAACGGGCAGACCAACAGGCAACTTCTGCGCATGCAAAGAGGCCCAGTCCTCTATCACATTCAGAAGCGTTTCAGAGCGGGTGTTCACAGGCGCAGTCGCAAAAACAAACTTGTCACGCAACCTGATCTCCATGTCATCTATCACTCCTGCCAGGGTAAACATGTCGTTCAAATCCGCGGGATGGTAATCAGACGAAGGATCAACCAGTTTCTCCTGAAAAAACTTCAAGATGGCAGGCAGCGAGTCGGTCTCAAGCGCCTTGCCGATTGTCTCCACCTGGTTGGCGTCTGGCTTCACTGGAATCGGGCCGGGAAAAGGCGGGTCGATACGAGACAAGGGAGGACGCACAATACGAAGGCTTTCCTTACTGAACGCCCCCACATAGCCCTCTTCTTTGATCCCAAAACGCCCCGCACGCCCTGCAATCTGGCGGACTTCCTCGTCAGCAAGAACCCTGTCCTCCTGCCCATTCCACTTGGTCGTTCGCCAAAACAACACTTGAGAAATAGGCAGGTTCAGACCCATCGCGATCGCGTCCGTTGCCACCAGGATCTCTGCTTCGCCGCTCCGAAAACGCCGCGCCTCACTGCGGCGTACGTCTGGACCAAGACCACCATAGATCACCGCAACCGTACGACCTTCCTCCTCAAGCACACTTTTAATGCCGAGCACATCTCGCCGGGAAAAACACACCACAGCAGTGCCCACGGGCCATTGGGGAGCATCTTCGAGACGGTCGGGTTTTTCCTTCACGAAAAGCGGCGACAAACGATCCAAGGCATGTACTTCAAATTTTTCCTGTAGAGAAGACGCCACACGCTCCAAAATCTTCACCACAGCTGGGGTACCCGTCACAATGACATGCTCCGCCGGAGCTCCGACAAGCACACGCGTCCACGCCCACCCACGACAAGGATCCGCAAGCATTTGGACTTCGTCAATCACGACAGCGTCGACAGGACGCGAAAGGTCGGCCATCTCGACAGTACAGCTCATAAAAGCGGCCGAGGGATCCAAGTCGCGTTCTTCCCCGGTAAGAAAAGAGCAGCGCACCCCACGATCTCTTAGCTGTTCTTGCCCTTCGAGCGCCAAAAGCCGCAGGGGAGCATAATAAGCACCAGTCGAATAGGAAGACAGCATATTGAAAGCAGCATGGGTCTTGCCGCTGTTTGTCGGTCCGACAAACAGCGTGATCTGTCGATTGATCCCGCGCGCCAAAGGAAAATAATCAGAGTATCGGCTGAAATCAATCTGTTCGCGCACGCGCGCCACAGCCAGTGTCTCGCGCGCATTGCGCATCTCGTTTTTTATCCAAAGCGTGATCGTGGCACGAATGTCAGCGACAGTGTGGGAAAGAGGACGCCCACCACGCACTCGGGCAAGGCGTTTGCGTAGCGGAGCAAGATCAAGAGAAAGCCCGATACGCTCATGGTGGTCCTGGAAAAGACGGTCCGCGACACGTTGTAACTGCCGAGAGGCTTTCGCACACTTCTCTCTTGCCCAGGCCAGAATGGCCTCACGATACGCCGCCTCATCAACGAATGCCACGGGCGCCACAATCGGATCAAACTCCGCATCAAGTCGCAGGGTAACAGGCAGATCGAGCACAAGAGGTGCCGTGTCGTGCGCCTGCACATCGATCTCAAGCGAGAAGGGCAGCGTGAGAGAGACCACAAGCTGCCGTCTCACTCGTTCTACCCAAAACCGGAGTTCTTCCGAACCGAGTGCATCAAGGGACTCTCCTACCAGCCCATAGATTGTCTGTAGCAGGAAACCGTCGAGTTTGGAGGCTGTTTTTGCGCTTTCGACCGGCCCAGAAGCAGGGAGAGAAGCTTCCGTTGCCGCTTGCATATAAAGAGGAAGTGCGTCCGGATGGTCCAGCAGACTGGGATCAGTCTCAATATCGAGACGAGAATGTGCAAGCTCTCTATACAGCTTCGTTTCCAGGCTTTCGAGCCTCTGATACATACGACTCTCTCGCAAGTCGGTATCCGCAGACGTCACCGTGGCTTTCGTCATTTCATGGCGAAGGATGGCGCTCAGTCCTTCTATGCCGTGTGCAAGGAGGGCACGCACATGGTCAACCGTCAAAGGAACCGCACATCCCGCGCGACGAACACGCAGCGGACGCTCGCAAAAAATCGCTTCGACTTCGACTGGGAATGCAATGCAGAGACGCTTGCGCTCCCTTACGAGCCACCATCCGTTCTCTGTCAGAGATTTTTCTATGGAACAGCGCAGAAGATCAGTCATGTGATGCATGCTCGTTGGCGGGGGAGCCGACTGATCGAGCCTCACAAAATATGCATATAACTCAAAAAGTCTAAAAAAACACATTTAGGGGGAACTTCTCACACTATCTAGCGAATATGGCCTGGATAGTATCCAGCAGAGCAATTGTCCGGCCGGGGGGAACAAGAAAGCGCAGCACAGAAGAAGAAAATCAGGGAGAGAAGAGCGCAGAATACGAAGAAAACAGTGTTGGAAATACCAAAATACGACCAGATTCCGCAGCACCTTCGCGAAAGACCGAAAAACGGAACCAAACAAAGATATACCCTTTCTCCTCCCTATTTCTCCATCAAACACCTTCGCTTCCACACCCTCGCGACACAGGATCACGCGAAAATTACCCCAGAAGATCGTCCCACACAGATCATCTGCACAACCATATGGGGCTATTTCTCATACTCAACAGTATAGGGTCATCATCAGGCCCCGAATATGCATTCTTCCACGATACCCACAAAACACCCCACTCACTCGCCGGAAAACACTCACTTCACCCGGCTCTCGCGCCACCTCACCCCCGTTGTTTCGCCCACAACAGCCGACTGCAACACTCCCCAGAAAAACGCGCACATACGACAAAGAAGCAGGACACACACTCCCCATAATTTCTGTGTTTCACAGACTTCACAAGGCGAGTGTTGTCTCATCCAAGGCAAAATCCATGACCCGCCTCACGGTATCGGAGAACAGCAAAAGCCCACTTGGCACCAAAAAGACTCGTCGCACGTCCTCTTGTTGTAGCGGAACACCAGTCAGAAAAGACCCATAAGTAAAACCTATCTTCAGATATCCCCCCCCAGACCGCGCTTCCCTACAAGCCTCCGTATAAGTATCAATACGTTGCAAGGCAGATCGGGCATATGGGCCGCTCGCCGCGCTATACAGGCCAGAACGAATACGCTCCCCAAATGGGCCACTGAACATCTCTTCAATCGCAAAAGAAATCGCAAAAAACCGCAAACCCACTGATTCCCGATCAAAATCCCAGAGACTCAAACCAGGCAACACCTGCACCGCACTCGTTAAATAGGGGGAAAGGTATTCGCGGTCACACGTAAGAAATCGCACGATACATCCTTTGACAAACAAACCAGGATGTACAGGTGGAGAATCACGCTCCTGCCGGCACCGGGACGCCTCAATAATCCTCTGTTTGGCAACAGCGTCTGCTTTTTCCACCCTCTCCATCATATTGACCGCAGCACGAGACAAAAACTCCCCAGTACCAGAAATCTGGAAAGAAGAAGACGGTCTCACTACTTCGGCCTTTCTTACCGCAATGGTTTCCGACACCAGCATCCTCACATCACCCTGTATTTTGTCTTTGATGCCCCGCGCCCACGCATCTGCTCGCACCACTCTGCTGCATTTTTTCACTGCCTACAGACACTCGCCTCAGTCTCTTTCCACATGCAGCATCGGCATATGGAAATTCTTTCCAACATGGGCAAGAATCCTGCTACTTCCTGGGAAAACACGTTTTTACGAATTCTCCCATTCGGCGAGATTCGGCATTCCTCCCAGCCTTTCCCCAGCTTCGTCCTCTGCACAGCCGCAAAAAAACCCAGAAAAAGAGATCCCGACACCTATACGTATTCCTTCAAACAAAAAGGCAGTCCAGTAAAATTCTCTCGCAACAGGCCTGCCCCCTCAGGCCTTCTCGCCCGAGCCTTCTCCCCGGTAGAGAAAAACACGGACACGCCACAACAACAAGCGCACAGCCGGCTTTCTCAGACCACACTCCCCAACCCGATCCTCCCAGACCACCCTGCACACAGAGCGTGACCTCGAAGCAGAAAAAGCAAGGCGCACAAATCCAGCGGCACACAAGAAGGCCTGCAAAAAGACAAGAAGGAAAAAAACAAGGAAACATTGCCTCTACAGAAAATAGATTTCGCATTCAAGAAGCGAAAAAATCCCGCAGCAAGACCGAAAAAATACGGCGAACCAGCCTCTCAACAGGGCCGGGATACCAATGAGATGGGACGGAAAACTCCAACAAACCAGCGAGTTGAACTGTGAACTGGTCTACAAACCTGCCAAATCCCAATTTGCCAGTACAAACCAACAAAACACTGTTCTAGCTAAAAAATCATCACAATATTCCCAAACCACGGCGCATCACCTCAGAAGCACACCGACACAAAGGCGCACAAAACTGTGACCAGCCACGAAGACCTCGAATACAGCTTTATCCAACGCAATGCTCACAATGACATTGGTCGCAGACGGTTTATGCAATGGCTCACAAAAACAGGACTCTCCCTCGCGACTGCTGCAACACTCTCCAGCAGCATCCTCGCAGGATGCGAGTTTGAAGGGAGCACACCTGATCTGGAAAAAGAACCAGCGCCCAACCCTGACACACTCAAAATCGGCCTCGCAGGCCCCTTTTCCGGCATCGGATCTTTCCTTGGGGTTTCCATGCACCGTACTGCCAACACCGTCGTCGCGCAGGTCAACGCAGAAGGAGGCATCAAAGGGCGCAAACTCGAGATCATCTCAAAAGACATCAGCTCGATGCATGAAGGAAACGTCATACAGGCCTACAAAGAACTCGCGTCTCTCCCTGACCTCATGGGCATTGTGCTTGGTGCACCTTCTTTGCAATCCCTCGTCACGCTACAAAAGGAAATCGATAGGAAACGTCTCATGTTGGTCACCGTTTTTGGGGACCTGCACGACCATGGAGAGCTTTATCCCGACAATGAGAAAATGCGATCGGTCTTCCAATTTGCTGTGCCTGATTCTTGGAACATGCCGCTCCTCGCCGACTATGCAGCGGCACGAGGGCTCTCCCGCATTGGCCTGGTGTACGACGGACATTTCGCAGAAAACGCGCGGCACAGCTTCGAGAAGAGCCTGCAAGACACGCCTCTCAACAGCGCCGGAGCAGCTCCTTACGATACAAACGAGACCGACTTTGCTTCGATTCTGCATCCTCTCGAACGGGCGCAAGCAATCTGGACATGGGGTTTGGCACCAGATCTCGCGAGACTGACGAAGCACCTTGATACGACAGGGCAGGCCTACACAGGACTCGAGAAAGCCCTGGAAACAGAACGTCCCCAGCTCATAGGGAACCAAACAGGAATCGGACACTCTCACTGGAAGGCACTTGCAGAAGAACACATTGCACCTGGCACGATCACCGTGGGAACAGTCCAAGGGATACGACACTGGCCTGACTACAAAATGGACAAGTGGGTAAAAAAATTTACACAGGACAAGCCCACAGGCGAGGAACACGTGATTGCCGATGCGATTGCAAGTATTTTCAAAGCAGTCGAAAAAACAGGAAATATCGCTGAAAGAAATGATATATTAGAATACACAGAGAAGGCAGGGCGCCAGCGCTATTCCACATTGGACTGGGAGTTCCATAAAAAATCGCACATTGGTCGGCATCCTGATGACCTCGTTCTTCTCAGCTTTGAACACCCGAAAAAACCAGCCAACATGCATTATTCCATTGGGGAAGAGTACGCACTTTCTGGGGAAGAAGAGACAGCTCTGGGAATGACACCGGTTTGGCTTGTACATCCCACGCTAAAAGCGAACACCCGTCGTTACCCTGACCTCATTCCGCAACTCACAGCAAAGAACTACGGCCTACAAAACAACCCAGCTGACACTCTTCACTAAAAATTTCCAATGGTAAAAAACTGGGAAATTCTCCAAGCCTTTTCCACCACACGCAAGACCCTGCTCTTCTCAAGAGCACTTTTTCTCAATCGCGCCGGCAAAAATTACAGCACAATACCTGCTCGGCTTGAGACGATTTCTCCAGAAAAAAAGCTTGTTTCCGCGAGTTTCCCAAACGGAATTCTCCCACTCGGCTCATGTTCGCGAGGGAGAAGAAAATTGAGCAACACGAAAGACAGCTCTTTCTCATCCGGCACAATCCCAAGGCAGGCTTGACAAGCCATTCCGTAGAGAATCGTGGCAAATGACCGAGCAAAAACCTCAGGTGCAGCGGTTGGCTCTCCCCCACCTGCCTCCTGGTTTTTCTGGACTACTTCCGCGAGACGGCCAACCTGTTCGTCAAAACGTCGTCGAACCTTTTGCCGCAACCCACTATCACGCCCAGAACGAAGTTGTAACTCGAGATCCAGCATGATCCAGTCATCAGGTTCTCGCAAGGTAGTACACAGCCAACTTGCGGCCTGCCCAACAGACTGCTCAATCGCAAAGTCGGGAGCAAGCTGCATCATACCCAACAAAGTGTCAAGATAACGGCTAGACCGCTCTTCGACTACAGCAAGGAATAAATCCTCTTTGCTGTCAAAATTTGAATAAACGGCCCCTTTGGAAAAGCCCGCAAGATCGGCAATCTCGTCAAGAGACGCTCGCTCATATCCTTTTCGAGCAAAAACAGTAACCGCAGCATCAAGTAAAGCTTCAACAGTGCGACGGCGTCTACGAGTTATCGGGAAGCGAAGTGTAGAATTCATATTCTCAGATAATATTCAGGATTCTGTCTTGGTTCTACGAAAAATGCCCAACCGCCAATCAAAATCCCTGGAATGTCAAGATATGCTGAAAAAGCACTAGCGCAATCTGTTGAGACACATGGCCGAAAACAATACACAAGATCACAAACTTCCGGATCCTTTCGGACGACTCGATGCTTCTGACGACGCGCTTTTTTACGCAACTCCTCGAAAAGTCACACATATAGAACAAGGCGCCATCAGTGCCCTCCAGCATTTCTACGCCGAGAACCTCCCCTCAGGCGGAGAAATTCTCGACCTCATGTCATCTTGGCGATCCCACCTGCCCGAAGGTCTCGGCCCAGTTACCGGCCTCGGCATGAACAGCGAAGAAATGGCCGACAATCCCCAACTCGACACATTCACCGTCCACAACCTCAACAAGATGCCCCTGCTCCCCTTTGAAGAAAACGCCTTCGATGCAGTCGTCTGCGCTGTGAGCGTGCAATACCTCGAACACCCAGTTCATGTTTTTTCCGAAGTCCAGCGCGTCCTCCGCCCAAACAGTCCAGTCATTGTATCTTTCTCAAACCGTTGCTTTCCCACAAAAGCCGTCAACATCTGGCGGTACAGCACAAGCTCTCAACATCAGGACCTCGTGCGCATGTATCTTGAAAAAAACGCATTTCACCAGGTCAGCACGAGAGAAATCACCACTCGGGACGACCCGATGTACATCGTGTCAGGCGTCAAACCGCACGAGTAGGACGAACAGCACGAGCACCACAAGCAGCACGAGCACCACAATAAGAAAGAAACCTCACATGAAAAAGACCCAAGCGCTTTTTCAACTGCCCCTGCAGGCACCCCGCTGGACCCTCCATCGGCATTGCACCGCCTCACCACCCAGACAAACCACACAAACCCTACTATTTCTCAGCAGACGCCGGCACGCGCAAAACTAGCCCCATGCGCATACTCTTCCTTGGGGACACCCACAGCACCCAGCGCGCCCTGGAAAAAGCCCTAGGCGAACAGGCCCCCCTGTACCGCGCCAAACTCGTCATCCAAGTAGGCGACTTTGGATTCTGGCCACCCCGCACACAACACCTGCTCGAAACCTGCACACACCTCTGCGAAACAGCCAACATTGATCTCTACTGGATCGATGGAAACCACGAAAACCATGCCCAGCTCAACCACGATGCCCCAGGCCCAGTCGCCATCGCCCCGCGCGTACACTACATTCCCCGCGGACACCTGCTCGAACTCGACGGCACACGCGTGCTCTTTATGGGAGGCGCCATCTCACTCGACCGCATCTGGCGCCAAGCCGGCACAAGCTGGTTCCCCACAGAACGCCCATCCGCCCAACAATGGGAACGCGCCCACCAAAACGGTCCTGCCCACATTCTCGTGACACACGACTCCCCCGCAGGCACCCCCCTACAAGGCATACAATTTCCGCTGCCGGCAAGAGAACTGCAAAGCAGCGCACAACACCGCGAAAAACTCCTCACACTCATGCAGGCAACCACCCCCAGCTTTCTCATACACGGCCACTGGCACGAACCACTCCATACCCACTTCACCCACTCCAGCGGCACCACCCAAATAATCAGCCTGGCACACAACCGCAACCCAAAAAACAACTGGTGCGTACTCGAATGCCAAGACGGAGAAATCCAGCTTCTCGCCGGCCCCCCGGACGCCCCCCTCTCCCACACAACCCACCCACACCAAGAAAACCCCCAACACTCCCACTAAAAGAAAACCAGGCGTGTCAAAAGGTGTGTGCAGTACCTGACCCAAATGGATGACGCACCTGCCACGCGAAAAGAAGTCCGGCATGCACCGTGCCGGAAGACGGGCAAAAATGAACGGGAACATGCTCTTGGAGAACCTGCTGGAATGACAAGCTTGTTCTCTTGACCTGGTGCATCCGGGATATCCGGCCTTGTTGACCGCAGAACTGCACAGCGGATTCGGCGAAGACCGAGAGCGCTACTCGACCGGACAAGCCCTGCCCGCCAAA